>Ga0207797_1000546_pt1 | contig 29027 bp, 26 predicted proteins | sample PRCRCaboRojoPR_6_FD_187275 | JGI IMG/M metagenome (GOLD analysis project Ga0207797, IMG submission 187275) | Marine sediment microbial community from Cabo Rojo, Puerto Rico - PR CR 10% Liquid 1 (SPAdes) | ecosystem: Environmental > Aquatic > Marine > Coastal > Sediment | place: Cabo Rojo, Puerto... | reverse complement strand
TGAACGCCGAACTTCTTGCGCACAAGGGCTACCTGACCCCGACCCCGGCGGCCGCCTGATAACGGCTGCGTCTGTGTGCGACAACGGTCGCCGCTCCGCAGCCGCCACGGTCCACGACGGGGAACCCGCCCGCCCGGATCAGACGTGTAATGGGCCCTGGTTCTTGTGGCGTCCCGCCGGACGACCTGCATCTACCCACGAACTTGTTTGAGCCATGCCTGGAACGCCAGAAAACACGCGCAAAGACAACGAGCGCGAGCTCAACTTCTGGGAGAATCTGTACTTCCCGGAGCTCTTCAAGGGGCTCGGCTATTCGTTCGACAAAATTCAGCAGGAGAACTACACCTTCGAGTATCCCGAAGAGCAGTGGTACCCGCCAGACAGCTATCGAGGGCGGCCCGTGCTTGTGGAGGAGGATGGACGGCCGCGCTGCGTGTCGTGCAACCTGTGCGCGCGGGCCTGCCCGCCGCTGGCCATCTCGATGCAGTCGCAGGAGGTTGACAACGTGAAGGAGCGCGAGCCCGCGTGGTTCGAGATCAACATGCTCCGCTGCATCTACTGCGGCTTCTGCGAGGAGGTATGCCCCGAAGAGGCCATCATCATGTCGAAGGAATACGACCTCACCTTCCAGAGCCGGGACGAGGCCGTGTTCGACCTCGAAAAGCTCCTGAAGCCGAAGGAGCAGATGGAAGACCGCCTGGAGTACCTGGACCAGTACAAGAATCGCCAGTTCGGCCAGCAGTGGGATTTCCAGGAGGACAACAACCTGCACAGCGTGAAAGACCAGCACTTCCTGGACTGGTTGGCCGAGGAAGGCATGGACGATCTGGCCTCCACGCATCTGCGCGACGATCCCAAGGCGACCGACGGCGACCAGGACTGGGGGCCGCGCGAGGGCGCCGTCCAGAGCCACCACGCCGCCGGATGACGGCTTCGGACGCTCGGGATGCGCGGCCGTTCGCCCTTCCCAAACCGCCGAGCAAGGAACGCCTCCGCACCCCCGATCCCTCCCCAGCATCCGTAGCCGTCCGCCCACTCATCCAACTGCCCCCCACGAAGCGATGGAAGACGTCGTCGACTTTGACAATGTTGCGCCCGAGGATCGCGCCGAACTGCGCAAGGGACTGATCGACCAGTTGGCGTACCTGGTGCAGGAGGTCGCGGCACTGAAGACCGTCGTCGATGCCGTTCCCGAAGACGTGCAGGCGGGCCGGCCGACGAGCGAGGATCTGACGATGAAGGAGATCTACGGACTCATCGCTACGCTGGACGGCGAAGTGCGGGGGCCCGTCGTGGAGGCCCTCGCCGATGGAACCTCTCCGCCATCCGTGCCCGCCGATCCGCCGCGCCGGCAGGTCCGTCGCGACGCGTGGAATGCGCGCGACATTCAGTCGGTCCTCGACGCCGTGCAGGATGCGCGCCGCCGGTTCGTCGAGGCCCTGAATGCCGTGCCGCCCGACGACTGGACCCAGACGATTGTTGTCGGCGGCGAGCCGATCACGCTGTTCGAATGGACGCACCGCATCGCCGAGACCGACCTGGAGCGCCTTCGCGACCTCGGCTACCGCTTGCACGACGCCGACCTCTCGGACCGCAGCACGAACGACGCGTAGCGGCGTCGGTGGCGTCTCCGTTCGACCCCCGACAATCGACGCCCGGCCATGGCCAAGGATACCGGACCTTCGTTTGACGACCTCGCGACGGCGTTTCGGCACGAGAACTTCGAGCCGCTCTACTTCTTGTTCGGCGAGGAAACCTTCCGGATCAGCAAGCTGCAGGACGTTCTCATTGAGCATGCCCTGACGCCCGAGCAGCACGACTTCAACCTCGACGTCATCTACGGCTCGGAGGCCGAGGCGTCGGACGTGCTGGGCATTTGTCGCGGCTTTCCCACCATGGCGCCGCGCCGCGTCGTGGTCGTGCGCGAGTTCGAGAAGCTGGAGAACAACCGCCAGTTCAAAACCTACGCCGAGCAGCCCAATCCGCAGGCCGTGGTCGTACTGGCCTGCTCGACCAAGCCCAACCTGTCGGCCCATCCGTATCGCGCGTTAAAAGAGCACGCGACGTGGTCGCAGTTCAAGTCCCTGTACGACAACGAGATGCCGGGCTGGATCAAGAAGCACGTGGAGGGCAAGGGCTACGCCATCGAGCCCAAGGCCGTACAAATGCTGGCCGACTACGTGGGGACGGACCTGCAAACCGCCGCCAGCGAAATCGAGAAGCTCATCACGTTTGCGGGCGACCGCTCGCGCCTCACGGCCGACGACGTGCTGGCAGCCAGCGGGCAGACGCGCGAGTTCAACGTGTTCGAACTCCAGTCGGCCATCGGTGAGGGACGCTACGACGACGCGATGCGCATCGTCACCCGGATTTTGCAGCAGGCCTCCAATCCCCGCAGCGAAGGCATCATGATCGTGGCTGTGCTCAACGGGTACTTCGACAAGCTCTGGAAGCTGCAGGCACCGGCGGCGAAGACCATGAACAAGTACAAGATGGCGGGCCACATCGGGGTCAGCCCGTACTTTGTGGAAGAGTACAAGCACGCCGCTCGCCGCTACTCGCGGTCCGCCATCGGCGATGCGTACGCTGCTCTCCTCGCCGCGGACTACGAGCTGAAAGGCGGCGCCGAGCGCGACACGCGGCTGATTCTCTCGCTGCTTGTCCGCCGCCTGCTGCCGCCGAAGGCGCGCCCGATGGCCGTCTGAGACGATGCGAGGCGACCGGCGCGCCGCGCTCCGATGAGCAGCAGCGCGGCCCCGTGCCCGTCGCGGTGTGAAATCGACCGGTCGCCGTGTTCTGTGCGGAACCTGAGCGTTCCATCGTCATGCGAGATATCCGCGATCACGGTCGGGCCCCCGCCGGCCGCTCCCCCTCTTCGCGCTTCGTCGTACGACCCGGTTGATTGGCATGACATGAACGATACAGAACCCTTTGCCGACGGTGATTCGACCGGAAATGACGCCCCGTACGCATGGCTCGACGAGTGGCTGTGCGAGTATGTGGATGGCACCATGGACCCGGCCCTGGAGGCCATCTTCGAGCAGTACGTGGAGGCCAACCCCGACCTGAAGGCCCACGTCGAACGCCTCCGCGAAACCCGCAGGATGCTGTGCGAATGCCGGTCTCCGAACAAAATGTCCTGTGAGACGCGCGAGCGGGTCTGCAATCGCGTGCAGGAAAAAGTGTGCAGCCAAGTCGAGAGTGATCTTCTGCGCTCGCAGGCACCGCTGTCGTCGGTGCTCGAAAACAGCACGGCCGTGGTAACGGGCCTGTCGATCTCGACCGTCGCGCTTGTGCTGGGGGTATTCGTCGGCTCCGTGCTGTTCGGGCCCTCTGCAACGCCGCCGCCCACGGTCTCGGCCGATGCGCCGGAGCGCGTGGAGCGCACCGCGCCGTCGCCATCCCTGCAGGCGCCCGCCCGCTTCTTGGAAACGCCCGGCCTGTCGCCCGTTCATCCGCGGCATGCGTTCTCCGACACGGCCGTCGCGCCGGCGTCGCTTCCGCTCACGACCATCGACGCTCCGTAAGCGCACCCCCGGTTCGCACGTTCTTGACGCGGAGCCTGGCACTTTTGCCGCCTGGGAACCGTAGCAGCCGATCCATCCGCAATGACGGGCCCTTAGCTCAGCGGTTTAGAGCGCTCGCCTCACACGCGAGAGGTCCCTGGTTCAAATCCAGGAGGGCCCACACTCATTTCTTCCGTCCCTGCCGTCCGGCCGCAGGGGGGTTCTTATGTGGGTCTGCTGCGCGGGGCGGCCCGATTCGTCCCTCCATGGATGCATCCCATGATCGTGTTCGTCTGCGCCGGCAACACCTGCCGCAGCCCGATGGCTGAGGCCCTGGCCGAAGCGCGTGGGCTTGCTGCCGACAGCGCCGGAACGAGTGTGCCGGCGAGCAACCACGCGGCGCCCCTTGCCGTCCGAGCCCTTCGCGACGCCCGCGGTCTTGCGCTCGATGCGCACACCCCGAAAGACGTGGGGACCGTGGACCTCGAAGCGGCCGAGACGGTGGTCGCGATGGATCCGGGCATCGCGCAGCAGCTTCGCGACGCGCACGACGTCGCTCCCGAACGCCTGGTTACTTGGTCCATTGCCGATCCGTACGGAGGACGCCTGGCCGACTACCGGCTGTGCCTCGAAGCCATCGACACGGCGCTGCAGACCCTCGAAGAGTGAACGCTGTCTCGGACCGATCCGGCGCGTTCCCCGTGCCTTCTCCTGTGCCGAGCGCCGCCGCCTGGAACCCTGTCTCCGTCGCACTATGACCTTCGACGACAAAGAGGCCGCCCGCCAGCACGTGTGGGATGTCCTGGAGCGGGAGGGCATCGCCCGCTTTCCGTTTCCTCCCCATGGACGCATCCCCAATTTCAAGGGGGCAAAGGAAGCGGCAACCCGGCTGTTTGAGGATCCACTGCTGGCGGACGCCCGCTGCATCAAGGTGAACCCCGATGCCCCGCAGCGCTACGTGCGCATCGAGGCCCTTCAGCGCGGGATCGTCGTGTACGTGCCGACGCCACGACTGCGCGGTGGCTTCAAGCGGCTGGATCCGACGTCGATCCCCGAGAACGAACGCACCGCGGCGGCCAGCCTCTCGAACATGGATGCGTGGGCGGAATCGGTGTCGCTGGACGCCCTTCCCCAGCTGGACGCCATCGTGACTGGGTCGGTGGCAGTCACACGCGACGGGCGGCGCTGCGGCAAGGGCGAGGGCTACAGCGACCTGGAGTTTGCTCTCCTTCGCGAACTCGGGCACGACCCGGTGCCGGTCGCCACCACGGTGCATCCCATGCAGCGCGTGGAGGCATTCCCGACCGACGCCCACGACCTGCCCGTATCGCTGATCGTCACGCCCACCGAGCGGATCTCCGTCGAAGCGCCGACCGATCCGCCGACCGGCATCGACTGGTCGGCCCTGTCGGAGGAGGATCTGGAAGCGATGCCCGTCCTGGCCGCCCTGCGCGACCGATGATGGGCGTGAGTGAGGGGACGAGGAAGTTGGCGGTCCGTGTGCATTTTCTTGCGCTGTTTGCGATGTTGGAAGCGCTTTCCAACTCTCTCATCGACGTTCTTCCACACGATTACACTCCCTTTGGCGACCATGAGCAACCCCGTATCCGGCATTCATCACGTCACGGCATACGCCCACGATCCGCAGGAGAATCTGGACTTCTACACCGGCGTCCTCGGGCTGCGGCTCGTGAAGCAGACCGTCCTGTTCAACAACCCGTCGGAGGCCTTCAAGGGGCCGACGATGTACCATTTCTACTATGCGGATGAGACGGGCACGCCGGGCTCGGTCATCACCTTTAAGCCGCACCACAGCATTCAGAAGGGCCAGGTCGGGCGCGGGCAGGCCACGGCCACCGCGTTTACGATCCCCGAGGGCGCGGTCGACTACTGGGTCGAGCGTCTGGCAGAGGCGGAGTCGGCCACCGTGTATCCGACCACGGAGCGGTTTGGGCGGGCCGTGATTCCCTTTCAGGACCAGGACGGCCAGCCGCTGGAGCTGATCACGGGCACGTCCGACATCGAGCCCTGGGCCGACGGGCCGGTGCCGGCCGAGCATGCGCTGCGCGGCTTTCATGGCGTGACGATTCATCCCGACAATGCCCAGCTCACGGCCGACGTGCTGGAACTGCTCGGCTACGAGCGAGTCGGGCGCCAACCGACGCCGCAGGACGGCGACTGGACGCGCTTCCGCGCGCCTGGCGTGGAGCACGGGCAGTTCATCGACCTCTACAACGAGCCCAACATGCACGAGGGAAGGTGGGGGTACGGGACGGTCCACCATGTGGCCTTTCGGGTGGACGATGACGATCATCAACAGGCCGTTCGCGAGCGGCTGCTGGACGCCGGGCACGCCCCGACGTCGATGAAAGACCGGAACTACTTCCACTCGATTTACTTCCGGGAGCCGAACGGCGTCAACGTCGAGATCGCCACGGATCCGCCCGGGTTTCTGCACGACGAGCCGGAAGACACGCTCGGCACGCAGTTGCAGCTGCCGCCGTTTCTGCAGGACCGCCGCGAAGAGGTCGAGGCGCAGCTCGCGGACATCGACGTCTAGCGCGACATCACGATCCGTCCTCCGAGGCGGTGAGCTCGAAGACGAGCGGCTCCTCGCGCGAGGTCTCCATCATGAGGGTGCGGGTCAGCGGCGCGTAGCCGGCTTTCGAGACGCGGATCGTGTGCTGGCCGACGTGGAGGCGGAGCCGCTGCGGCGTGTAGCCGGCGGTGGAGTCGCCCACCTGAACGACGGCATTCGGGATTGGGGTGCCGTCCGGTGCGCGCGCCATGACCGCCACGTTGATGGTTTTGGAAAAGTCCACCACGTGCTGGTAGCGCTCGCCCGGGTCGAGCTGCACGGTCTTTTCCCAGCGTCCCAGATCGGAGACGAGTGCGAGGTCGTGGGTGCCGGGCATGAGGGAATCCACGACAGCGGTGCTGGCGTCGCGGGCGCGCTCCTCTCCGTTGATGACCACGTCGCCCGCGGGGATGGCCCGAAGGGTGACCACGGCGGGACGAGGCACCAGGCTGGGCGCCACCACGACCGTGTCGCCCGCCACGACCTGCACCGTGGTCTGGAAGGGACGGTGGTCGTTGCGACGGAGCGTGATTTGCTGCGTCCCGACCTCGATTCCGTCGACCGTGATGGGCGTCAGGCCCACCGACCGGTCGCTGACCGTCACCGAAGCCTCGCTTGGGCGTGAACGGATGGACACGACACCGGTGCGCACGACGTCGTCGGCCGGGGCGCTGGACGATGGCGGGACGCCGGCCGTCTCCGGCGCAGGATCCGTGGTGTTCTCGGCGAGGGCGGCCGACGTGTCCGGGGGAGGCGGGAGCGCCACCAGCGACGCCGTCAGGCGCTCGGTCGATTGGACCACCACGGTGGTGTCCACGGGGCGGTGCCCGGCCTTGGACAGCCGCACGCCCAAGGACCCGGAGGGAACCATGGCCGCACGAAGCGGGGTGCGCCCCAGCGAGTCGCCGTTGATGAACACCGCGGCGCCGTCGGGCTCCGTCATCACCGAGAGCGTGGACAGGGGGGCGGCATCCGAGGCCGACGACACGCTCGGCATCTGCAGGGCCGACCGCACGCCGAGGAAGGCGATCGCCAGCAGCAAGACGCCGGCGGCAGCGAGGGCGCCCCACTGCGACAGCGACATGGTGTCCGAGCCCGCCCCGTCGAGGGACAGGGAGAAGCTGTCGAAGTCGTCGTCTTCCGGGCCCGGAAGCTGCGACAGGGCCTCCCTCGCGCTGCGCGGCCGCTTCCCCGGGTCCTTGGCGATGAGCTGCATCACGAACGCATCGAGCCACGGCGGGATGCCGGACGCGTACGTAGACGGGGGCGGAAACGGCTCCTCGACGATCGCACGCTGGATGGCATACTCACTTGCCGATGCGTCGTACGGGAGGCGCCCGGCCAGCATCTCGTAGGTAATCAAGCCCACCGAAAAGAGGTCGCTGGCGGCGTTCACGTTGTGCAGCCCGCGCACCTGCTCGGGCGACATGTACGCGACGGTGCCCATGCGCTGATGGGTGGACGTGAGCTTGGAGTCGGACGTCACGATCTTGGCGAGGCCGAAATCCGTGATCGTCGCCAGCTCATCCGACGCGATGAGAATGTTGCTCGGCTTCAGGTCGCGGTGCAGCACGTCGGCATCGTGCGCGTGCTGCACGGCCTGCAGGATTTGGCGGGTGAGCGAGATCGCTTCGTCCGGCGGCAGGGCGCCGTTGCGCTGGAGCACCGTTTCGAGGGACGGTCCCTCCACGTACTCCATCACCAGAAACATGGCCGCGTCGGTCTCGCGCATGGCGTGGATGCCGACGATGCCGGTCGCGTCCAGCCGGGCCAGCGCTTTGGCCTCCTCGCGAAATCGGGCCACGAAGGCATCATCGCTGGCCAGATGCGGCGCGATAACCTTGACCGCCACGGTCTTTTCGAGCGCCAGATCCGTGGCCCGATACACGGTGCCCATGCCGCCGCGCCCAATCACGGCGTCGAGGCGGTAGCTATCCAACGTGTCGCCGACCTCGGGCATAGTGGGGGGAGGCGAGGTCGATAAGTGGAGGAGAACGAGGGACGAGGGGCTCTACAGCAGCTTCCTCTACAGCAGCTTCCAGATCCAGTCGACGATGCGCCGAGTCAGCGAGCTGTAGGGAGGGTAAACGTTTTCAATGAGTTTCGATCCGAACGAGCGCGTCAGTACGGGGCGCGTGTGCGAAAACTCACGGAACGCATACTCGCCGTGGGCCGCACCCATGCCGCTGTGGCCGGCTCCGCCAAACGGAAGGTGCGGATTCATGTAGTGCAGGAGCACGTCGTTCACGCAGGTCCCGCCCGCCGAGGTCCGCGTCCGCACGGTTTCGGCGGTGGCGTCGCTCTCGGTGAACAGGTACAGCGCCAGCGGATTCGGGCGCGCATTGATGGCGGCCAAGACATCCTCGAGCGAGCGATAGGGCACCACCGGCAAGATCGGGCCGAAGATTTCGTCGCACAGCACGTCGGCCGCGTCGGGCACGTTCGTGAGCACCGTCGGCGCGAAGTAGCGGTCCTCCGCATCGTGTTCGCCACCGGCCGCAACCGTGGCACCGGCGGTCACGGCGTCGTCGAAGAAGCGGCGGATGCGCTGAAAGTGGTTGTCGTTGACGAGCCGGGCGTAATCGGGCGTCGAGCGGCGGGCCTCGGCCGTGGCGCCGTAAAATCGGTGGATGGCCGCCCGGACCTCGCGGACAAACGCGTCGTGCTGACGCGCGTGGACGTACACATGATCCGGGGCGATGCACGTCTGCCCGGCATTTGTAAACTTGCCCCAGGCCACTTTGGTCGCGGCGGTGCGCACGTCGGCCGTATCATCCACAATCGTGGGCGACTTGCCGCCGAGCTCCAGCGTGACGGACGTCAGGTGCTCGGCCGCGGCCTGCATCACGATTTTGCCGACTGCCGGGCTGCCGGTGAAATAAATGTGGTCGAACGGCTTCTGAAGCAAGTGCTGCGCCACCTCCTTGTCGCCCTCCACCAGCGCCACCTCGCGCTCGTCGAACAGCTCGGCAACGATTTCGCGCATCACCCGGGACGCGTTCGGGGTGTACTCCGAGGGCTTGAGCACCACGCAGTTGCCGGCCGCCAGCGCCGCGACCAGCGGGCCGAAAGTGAGGTTGAAGGGGTAGTTCCACGGCGACAGAATGAGCACAACGCCGCGCGACTGGTAGTGGATCTCGGAACGGGTGCCCAGAAGAAGCGGCGGGGTTTTCACCGTCTCCGGCTGCATCCACGACTCCAGATGGTCGATGGCAAACGAGGCCTCGTCGGCCACGGCCTTGACCTCGGTCAGGTCGGTTTCCACTTCGGGCTTCCGGAAATCGGCGTCCAGCGCGGCACGGATCGCCTCCCGGCGAGCCACCACGCCGTTGCGGAGCCGGTCGATCTTTGCTTTGCGCTGCGCGGCGTCGGTCTGACGAAGAGCGGGGGCGTGGGCCTTTTGGGCCGCAAAGATCCGGTCGATGCGCGTTTCGGTGGAGGCGGCACTGCCGTTGGTGACAACCGACGAAGTTGGAGAAGCCATGGCTCAGTGGCGACGTGGGAAAGGGACGACATGCATAAAACCTCGTGCCGAGACGTGAGATCCCGGACACCAGAACCGACCGACGGCCAGGGCCGACGCGCGAACGAATTCGCCGGTCAGCATCCCGACCATCCAGGCCGGAGCATCGAGGAGGCACGCGCTGCACACGCAGAGTGCCACGCCACGAAACGAACGCTGCCTTCGAACAAACCACGCCGTTCGAGCGCCGTATAATCCGCGCCGTGTAGGCCCCGGTGCTCAGACTTCCTGAATCCAACCGCGACACCCCATGGACGCACTCTTGATCGTCGACATGCAGAACGATTTTTGCCCTGGCGGCGCGCTGGCTGTGCCCGAGGGCGACGCCATTGTGCCCCAGATCAACGAACTGTCGGCCGCCTTCGGAAGCGTTCTGCAGACGCAGGATTGGCATCCGGAGGGACACCAGTCGTTTGCCTCATCGCACCCCGACCACGCTCCGTACGATGTCGTCGAAGTGGACTATGGCGAGCAGGTGCTCTGGCCGGACCACTGCGTGCAGGGCACGAAAGGAGCGGCGTTTCATCCCGACCTGAACACGACCGACACGGAACTCATCATCCGCAAAGGCTTCCGTCCGGAGATCGACTCCTACTCGGCCTTCTACGAGAACGACGGCACCACGGCCACTGGCCTGGCGGGGTATCTCCGCGAACGGGGCATCGACACGCTCTACCTCTGCGGGCTCGCCACAGACTTCTGCGTGAAGTGGTCGGCCGTGGACGGACGCAAAGAGGGCTTCGACGTGTATGTGATCGAGGACGCCACGCGCGGCATTGACCAGGACGGGTCGCTGGCACAGGCCTGGGACGCGATGAACGAGGCCGGCGTGCAGATCATCTCGGCCGAAGCGGCCATGAGCGTGGCCGCGTAAATGGATGGGACGCCGTGGAGGCGGTGGGCGCGCGCTGGGCCACGATGAGGCAACGAGGTCGCTCGCGAGCATTTCGGGCCGCCACCGCCCGATCAGTCCTCCATCCGGATGAGGTGCTTTAAAATGTCCGTCGTCGTCTCCGTCGGATCGGGTTCGGTGGAGACGCGGACGTGGCGGGCGTCCTCCAGGGCGGTGGGCGCCTCGTAGCGCTCCTGGAGCATGTCGAAGTCGTCCAGCCGGGCATCGGAGCCGTGCGCGGTGGAGGCGGTGCGAGCCGCCAGGCGGTGCTTGAGGATGTCGTCGGGCGCGGTGCACTCGACGAAGACGTACGGGACGTCGGCCGCGCGGAGGCGGGAACGCAGGCGCTCGCGCTCGGCACGGCGGCTGTAGGTGGCGTCCAGGATGGTGCCGGTGCCGCCCGGGCTCGTGCTCCGCTTCAGTGCCCGGTCGCGAAGGGCCCCGTATGTTCGCGCCGACATCTCGGAGGTGTAGAGTTGCGCGCGGGCCTTGGCGTCCGGTTGCGCCTCCAGCGGGACCCCGGCGAGGGACTTCCGCACGCGGTCGGAGGACACGCGCTCCCATCCGAGCGCCTCCGCGAGGGCTTCGGCCTGCGTGCTCTTGCCGCTGCCGACGGTGCCCATGACGACGGCCACGAGCGGGGCCCCGCCGTTCACGGCGTAGCGAAGCGCCCGCCGATAGTAGCGTTGGGCGGCCGCCCGACTCTCGTCGCGCTCTTCGGGAGGGAGGTCCGCGTCGGCCGCCTGAAGCCCCTCGACCTTCCCGCGCACATACGCCCGGTATGTTTTGTAGAAGTCGATGAGCGTCGTGAGGGCGGGGTCGTTGAGCGCCTCCTGCATGCGGTGTACGAAGTGCCGGCCCAGGTCGGCGCGCCCGTGCACGTCGAAGTCCATCGCCAGAAACGCGATGTCGTTCGCCCAGTCGAGGCGTCGCAGGCGCTCGTTGAACTCAATGCAGTCGTAGATGCACACCTGCTCGTCGGTCAGGTGGACGTGCCCGAGGCGCAGGTCGCCGTGGCCTTCCACAACGAACCCGCCTGCGCGGCGCTGATGGAACAGCGTGGCGTGCTGATCAAAAAAGCGGTCGGTGTAGTACCGCACGGCCTCGAACGTGGGGCGGGGAAGGAGATCGCCCGCAAGGGCCTCCGTCTGCGCAAAGTTTTCGTCGGTACTCACACGGATGCGGTCGATCCAGCCCGCCTCGGCAATCTCGGGGGTCGACGGCCGGTCGTGGTAGAAGTCGGCCAGGTGCCGGACGACCCGATCCACGTCGGCGGCGGTTAGCCGCTCGTCTTCGGCCCGGTGGTGCAAAAAGTGCTCCGGCGGCAGGTAGCGCATCTTCACGGCGTACTCCACGACCGAAGCTTCCGTCTCCTCCTCCGGATCGACGCGGGTCTGGCCGCCGGTGCGCACGAGGGGCACAACGCCTTCGTAGGTATGGGCGCAGAGCCGGCGGTTCAGCCGCACCTCCGCCTCGCAGGCGTCCCGGCGCTTTTCCAGCGTCGAAAAGTCGAGAAAGCCAAAATCGACCGGCTTCTTGAACTTGTACACGTAGGGTGGTGCAACCGCGACCACCGAAATGTGCGTCTGCTTCAGGCGAATCTCCTCGGGATCGTACGGGTAGGTCGCCGGGTCGGTGAGCAGATCACGCAGCGTATCGACAGGGACGGGCACGGGGGCGCGTGAGGCGTGGGACGGGATACGTGGCCAGGATGATTACCTACGCAAACGCGCACGACCACGCAACACGTATCCCGAATCACGTCGTGAGTCCCGCACGATTTTCACACCTCAGTGGTCCCCGTCGGTGTGGAAGGGCGTGCCGTGCTCTGCGTGTTTGGCGAGCAGGGGGGCTGGCGTGAAGCGGTCGCCGTGCTGCCGCGTGAGGCGTTCCAGTCGGGTGTGCGTGGTGGCCGCTCCCTCCCGGTCGACGTACCGGAACGGCCCGCCACGAAACGGAGGAAAGCCAAGCCCGAAGACCGCGCCCAGATCGCCGTCGACCGGATCGTTGAGGATGCCCTCCTCCAGGCATCGAATCGACTCGTTGACCATCATCATACCGAGGCGCTCCTTCACGACGTAATCCGGGACCTTCGTCCGCTCGGTACCGCCGAAGTAGTGGTACACCTGGGTGTTGAACGCTTCGGGATCCTTGTCGTCGCTGGGGTCGTCCTCGTCGTAGACGTAAAAGCCACGGTTCGTTTTCTGGCCCAACAGATCGGCCTCAACGAGCGTGGCGGCCGAGTCGCTGATGTCGAGCCGCTCCATATCGAGGTGCTGCTTCATGACCTCCGTAATCTTCGCCGCCACGTCGATGCCCACGAGGTCAAACAACTCGAACGGTCCCATCGGGAAGCCCCAGTCCTGCATGGCCTCGTCGATGGCTTCCGCGTCGGCGCCCTCTTCGAGCAGAAGGAGCGCCTCGTTCATGTAGATGGCGAGGATGCGCGTTGTGTAGAAGCCCGGCCCGTCGTTTACCACGATGACCGTTTTGCCCTGCCGCACGCCTGCCTCGTAGGCAGTGGCGAGCGCCGCGTCGGACGTGTCCTCGGTCACGATGATTTCCAGCAGCGGCATCTGCGGAACCGGAGAGAAATAGTGCATCCCCAGCACGCGTTCGGGGTGCTCGGCCTCAGCGGCAATGTCGGCAATGGGAATCGACGAGGTGTTGGATGCGAAGACGGTGTCGTCGCGAAGGACGGCTTCTGTCTCGGCCAACACCGCTCGCTTCAGGTCCAAATTTTCGGGCACGGCCTCGATCACCACGTCGCAGCCGTGGAAGGGCGCGTAATCTTCGGTCGGAACGATGCGTTCGGCAATGCGGTCGCGCTCGAACTCCGAGAGAATGCCCTTGCTCGCCTTCTTGTTGAGCGCCTTCCACGCGTGCTTCTTGCCGCCCGCGGCCAGCGCCAGGCTCTGGTCTTTGAGCACAACGTCGAGATCGTTCGATGCGCTCACCTGGGCGATGCCTCCGCCCATGAGGCCGGCGCCCAGCACGCCGATGGTGTCGATCGCGTGCGCCGCGTCGTGGTACGGGTTCTTGTCGCCTTTCTGCTTGGCAAAGAAAAGACTCACGAGGGCTCGCGACTCGGGGGTGAACATCAGATCCGCAAAGTGGCGCGTTTCTGCGTCGAGTCCTTCCTCGAGGCCCTGCTCCATGCCGACCTTTACGCATTCGATGATCTTCGGCGGCGCCGGGTAGTTGCCCCGGGTGCGCTGCGCGGTGCGCTTGGCGGCCTGCTGGTAGATGATGCGGCGGCTGACGGTGTTGCTTTCCAGGAGGCGGTTGGCGAGGGGCTGGTCGTCGCGCTGCGGCGAGATCTCGCCCCGGGCGAGGCCGCGGGCGGCGGCGGTGGCGGCCCGGTGCAGGCCTGGCGGATGGATGAGCGCATCCACGAGGCCAATCCGTTTCGCCTTCTGGGGATACATGTTTTTGCCCGTCAGCATCATGGTGAGGGCCTGCTGCACGCCGACGAGCCGGGGCAGATACTGGGTACCGCCCGAGCCGGGGAGAAGGCCGAGCTTCACTTCGGGCAGGGCGAGCTTGGTCGCATCGTCGTGGGTTGCGATGCGGTAGGAGCAGCCGAGCGAGAACTCGGTGCCGCCGCCCATGCAGGGCCCGTGGATGGCAGCCACCGTTGGGATGCTCAGGTTCTGGACGCGTGCCACCATGCGGTGCCCGAGGCGGCTGGCCGACCGCGCTTCCTCCCGCGATTCAAACGCCCGCAGCATCTCGATGTCGGCGCCGACGATGAACGTGTCGTCCTTCCCGCTGATGAACACCGCACCCCGGATCGAGCCGTCCGTCTCCAGGCGTTTCAAGACGTCGTTGAAGGCCTCCAGCATGGCCTCCGAAATCTTGTTCACCGACGTGGAGGGGTCGTCGATCCAGACGGTCGCGATGCCGTCATCGTCTACCTCCAGGCGCAGAAGATCGGTGTCGAGGTCGAGCGTCGTAGCGGTCATGGGCAGCAGGGAAAAGTTGGAAGGTGACGAGGGCTCAAGGGGCGAGTATCAACGGGCGAGGGAAGACCTCGGGACTCGGCGCTTGATCCCCGGAGCGGTTCTCTTGAAACAGAGCTCTCCTGAAGCAGAGCAGGACAGTCGCAGGCATCGCAGGCGAGAGGCTAAACGCGCTCGATTAGCATCGCGTGGCCCTGTCCACCGGCGGCACAGGCAGAGACGAGCGCCCACTGCCCGTCCTCTTCATGGAGACGGTTGGCGGCGGTGGTCACGAGACGTGCTCCGGTGGCGCCGAAGGGGTGGCCGAGCGAGAGCGAGCCGCCACGCGCGTTCAGGCGATCCATGTCGACCTCGCCGACCGCATCGCTGCGGTTCAAGGACTCCTCGGCAAACGTTGTCGAGCGGAGCGCTTCGAGGACGGCAAGAACCTGCCCGGCAAAGGCTTCGTGCAGCTCAATGACGTCGATGTCGCCGAGCGAAAGGCCGGCGGCGTCGAGCACCTGGGGGATGGCATACGCCGGCCCGAGGAGCAGCTCGGTGCCGGGATCTTGCGCGACGTACGTGTACTCGCGCAGGGCGGCCTTCGGCGGATAGCCTTCGGCCTCGGCATGCTCCTGAGCCATCAGCAACGTCGCCGAAGCGCCGTCGGTTAGAGCAGACGAGTTGCCGGGTGTAACCGTGCCGTAGGGCTTGACGAACGCCGGAGACAGGCTTTCCAGCTTCTCCATCGACGTGTCGTCACGGATCACATTGTCCGTCGTAATCGGCTCAAAGTCGGGGGCCGGGGTCGCCGGGACGAGCTCCTTGTCGAGGCGGCCGTCGTCGCGGGCTGCGGCGGCCCGCTGGTGTGACATCAGCGCGTATTCGTCCTGCGCCTGGCGCGAGACGCCAAACATGGCCGCGAGCTTGTCGGCGCTTTCGCCCATGACCTCGCCGGTCGAGAATTCTTCGATGGCCGGCGTCTCCGGCAGCAGATCGCTCGGGCCCAGGCCCTTCAGCAGCTCCAGGTAGTCGCCCGCGTCCTTCGCCTTGCGCGCCTTGAACAGCCGCTTGCGCACGCTGCGTTTCACGCGGATCGGCAGGTCGCTGAGCGTTTCCGTGCCGCCCGCGATGACCGTGTCGGCCAGGCCGCCGCGAATGAGGTCGACGCCGCTCGTCACAGCCTGATTGCTGGAGATGCAGGCCATCGTCACCGTGAACGCGGGCACGTGCTTCGGGATGTCGGCCCCCAGCGCCGACTCGCGCGCCACGTTGCTCGTCCGCGGATCCTGCAGGACGCAGCCCATCACCACGCGGTCCACCGTGGCCGGATCGAGTTCCGTGCGCGTGAGCAAGCCCTTGAGCACGGTACGCCCCATGTCGTAGGCCATCGCATCGAAGTAGCCCGTGCCGGAGCGCTGAAACGGAATGCGGCATCCGTCTACGAGGACAGCCGTTTGCGAGGCGGAACGCCCATTGGAGGAAGCCATCACAGAGCGTGCGGTTGTGAGAGAAGGAGCGGTCGAGAACGTACGTCCCTGCAAAACTATGGGTGCGATTCCCCGTGCGTAGCGTAACACTTAACACCGTTAAGTGCAACCCGTGCCGAGGGCAGAACCAACAGTGGAGAAGGAATCCGCGAGATTGCCGCCGAGCGGGTCGAACTTCGCCGGGCGGACTTGATTCAATGGGCGCCAACGGCATCCGTTGCCCTACGAAAGAAGGCCCTCCGAGGGCCTCCCGTGTCCGGGGCGTGTTCGGGGGAGACCATGCCTCAGTGCGAGCCCTTCCACCCTCTGCCACGACTTATTGTGCCGAGTCAATACGCCTGATCGCCGCGAAACCGCACGCTGGAACGGATCCTGGTGATGTGGGGACGCTTGCGATGCGTGCCCGCGTCCACGGGTGAGCCACCAAGCATAACGAGCCTCACATGCATGCCTCCCATGCAAAACGAGCCTTCGCATTCGGTATTATCACGTAGAGGAGTCCGTTTCGCCCATGTCCGACTCTGAGTCATCCACGTTTATTGGCCGCAATCCCGTCCTCGAAGCGCTGGAGCGGGGCGATGTTGGCATCGAGAAGGTGATGCTGGAGCCGGGCGTCGGCGGGGAGCGCATCGGCGCCATCCGCTCGCTGGCCGACGCGCAGGGCGTGCCGGTGCAGTACGTGCCGACCACCCGGCTGGACCACGAGGCCCAGGGGGCGGTGCATCAGGGCGTGGTGGCCATCGCCGCGCCGATCCAGTACGCGGCGGTCGATGCCATGCTCTCGGAGATCGCCCCGACGTGGGACGACGTGCAGGCCCGCCAGCCCCTGCTTCTCGTCATCGACCGCGTCACCGATCCGCGCAACTACGGCGCCATGCTGCGCAGTGCCGTCGCGGCGGGTGTGGACGGCGTCATCGTGCCGGCCACCTCGATGGCGCCTCTGAACGCGGCAGCGATCAAGGCGAGCGCCGGAACCGCAACGCGCCTGCCCATCGCCCGAACAGGCGACCTGGCCCGCACGCTCGACGCGCTCAAAGAGCGCGGCTACTGGATCTGCGGCGCCGAGGGGGCGGCCGAGACGACGCTGTGGGAGGTGGACTGGGACCGCCCGCTGGCCGTTGTCATGGGGAGCGAGGACAAGGGCCTGGCGCCCGACGTCGCGGCGGCGTGCGACGTCCTGACGTCAATCCCGATGCGCGGCCCGGCGGACTCGCTCAACGTATCGGTGGCGACCGGCATTCTGCTCTTTGCGGCGGCTCGCCCTCGTGTCGAGAAGGCCCCGACGGTTCAGAACTGAACGCGGAGGCGGAGGCCGGGGCGCGAACGGCTGCCGTTCGGCGTCACGACGGTCGGGCCGACCTGCACAGCTGAAGGGGACGGGGGGCCCGCGGCGGCCGACTGCGTGTCCCTGCCCGTCGTGCGGAGGGCGTCCACGAGCGCCCAGCTTCCGAGCACGACCGACGACACGCCGGCGAGCACGTCCGCCGTCTCAAAGTTGGCTCGGTCGGACAGCGCAATGGCGAGGCTCGTTGTTCCACTGGCGACACCGACGCCGCCGGCAATCCAACTGGGGGCCATGCCGCGCTCCTGCAGGACGCCGTTGAGCAGGGCGGATCCCGCGCTCAAGCTCAGAGTGGCAACCTCCAGGCCTTCGTTGACGGTGTCCTCGTCGTCCTCGGAAGGCGGCGGACCGTACCACGGCTGGATCATCGCGAGTTCCTGGCGCGTGAAGCCGTACCGCGACGCCCAGTCGTCCAGAATGGAAGCGTCCATGTCGCGCACCGCCGCAAAGTGATAGCGGGCGTCGATCCATTCGGCCAAGTCCCGCCCGACGGATTCGGCGAGAAGATGCCCGACAGCACACAGGCGGCCTTCCGCGTCGATAAAGATCGGCGTCCGGCCCGGCACCTCGGTGTTCTGAGGAAACGATCCTGCCGTCCAGTACGCATGAAGCGCATCCAGCATTTCCCCGCGGCGTGACTGGCGAGCGGACGACAGGTGCGACACGTCTCGGGCGCGCAGGACCGCCTCGACGGCCGCCAGGTGCGTACGAATGCGCAGCCGCTCCGGCGTGTCGGTAGATGGAGCCGTGCCGAACACCGTCCGGTATGGGCTGTCGCCCAGGATGGGATTGACGGGTTGAACCGTCGGGTGCGGGGAGGCCTTCGCGTCGGGCGGTTCGCGCAGCAGCACGAGCCCGACGAGGCAGATCGACAGGCTGGCGCACAGGAGAAGAAACGCGTGCAGGCGGGTCATGGGCGTCGGGGCGTTCAATCGGGAGAAAGCGCGCCGAAGGGCGGCGTCGACGTCAGGATCGGAGCGTCGATGTCGGGAGGTCACTGGTACTGCACGAGAGATGCAAACAGTGACCAGTCTTCCGCTACTTCGTTGACTGCGGCACCGATTCATCGGCGGCACGGGACGGAGCGGACTCCTCGGACGTGGGCAGTAGCGTGCTCAGGCCGCGGCCCTGGTACAGCAGCGCCAAGCCCCCAATTAGGCTGTAGAACACGAGTTGCGCCGCATGGGTGAGCACGGCGTAGGTCGCGGCCGGCGCCTCGGGCACGTCGTACAGGAGGACCAGCGCCTGGATCGTGATGAAGTGGTACGACCCGAGGCCGCCCGGCGACGGCACCAGAATGCCGAGGGCGCCGATGGCCATGAGCGCCCAGGCGTCGAGCAGCCCAATGTCGTACGGGGCCGCCAGATCGAGCATCCGAAACGGGATGTAGGCCATGAGCAGGTACCCGCCCCACATGATGGCCGTCGAGCCGAGGATCACGCCGCGCCGCGGCGAGCGCACCAGCGTGAGCATGCCGTCGCGCAGGGAGACGAGGGTCGGGCGCAGCGTTGAGGTCCACACCTGGCGCACGGCCGACTGCTCGCGCTGCAGGCTGCGCCAGAACCACACGGCGACGGCCCCGGCCAGTAGGGCGATCGTCGTGATGACGAGGGCAATCGTTCCGAACGGCAGGCCCTCCAGCTGCGAGAGCCCCGGATCGAGCAGCCGCTCCTGCAGCACCGAGAGCTGATCGGCGACGACGAGCAAACCGCTGACGGTGGCCAGGCCCAGCACCACCATGTCGAAGATGCGCTCGGAGATGACCGTGCCGAACAGGCTGCTGAAGCGGAGGTTGGTCCGCGTTGCCATGTTGGCCGTGCGCGCAAACTCGCCCATCCGCGGCGCCACGTAATTCATCATGTAGCCGATCATGGTCGACGAGAAGGAGGCCTCCAGCGTGACGTCGGACACGTCCTCTTTGGTGACGCGGCTCGTGTCGGCAGGGAGCGCCTGAATCATCACCTGCCAGCGCCATGCCCGCAGCACGTTGCTGAAGATGACGACGAACACGAGGAGCGGAAGCCAGCGGTAGTCGGCCACTCGGAACGCGTGCACGATTTTGCCGAGGTCCACGCCGCGGAACGCCAGATACAGCAGCCCCGCAGCCAACACGAAGCTGGCTGCCTGAAGCAATCGGCGGCGCGTGCGTTTCGTCATCAGCGCGGGCAGTCGGGTGCGTGCAAAGGCGGCGCGGGAAGAAGGGCGCCCGGGCGGGCGCCACGGAGGGCGTCGATGGGAACATCAGGAGGAGCGGAGGTCAACCACATCGGCGTACTCCGGCGGGGTGAACGTGAAGTCGCTCGCCCTCAGGCCGGGATTTAGATCGATGTCCTCCAGGGAGATGGTGATTTCCGACCCGTCGCGGTCCGTCACCCGCAGGCGCGTGACGATCGGATCGTTGGGGCGCACCCACAGCGTGACCTCCCGGAAGAGCGTCTGCGACGACGTGGGGGTCAGGCGCAGCTTGCGGTGGCGCACACCGTTCTGCCACACCTCCTCGGCGCGGACGACGCGGTAGTGGTCCGCGTAGTCGGTGAAGAAGGTCTCCGGAGAGAGGGTCGACGCGTCCTGGTCGGCATGATTGATGATGACCTGCTGATCGGCGGGGGTGTAGATCCACGTCGTCGTTCCGTCGGTGACGAGCGTTTGCTCGTCGGTCTCGACACGGTACTTCTCCTGTTTCAGGAGAAGCGTGCCCTGCATGCGCGTCGAGCCGCTGGCAAAGTCGGAGCGGATCTTCTGCGTGAACGTGGCCCGCAGTCCGTCGAGCTGCTCGTACCGCTGCTGAATGGCTGGGAGGAGGGAGGTGCTGTCGGCGGTCTGCGCCCGGCCCGCGGACGGGACCAGAATCGCAAGCAGCAGCACCGTGAGAAGAACCGAGCGGAGACAAGACATGGCGATCAGGCAGTGCAGAATAAACGGAGCGGCGCGGGGGCAGAAACCCTTCTCCGAAACGGCCCCATCCAAAACCCGATCCGGCCCCGGAAGGTTGCCGCGTGGCCTGTTTGATTTGAGTCAAACCAGAATTAATCGGAGAGTGGAATGCTGGCCCGGCGGTCGTGCACGGCTCCGTCGGGCGTCAGGGTGCTTTCGTAGAGATGGAACGCTCCGGCGGTAAACGCGGAAAAGGAAACATCGTCGTGCGCACGGAGGAAGGCCTGCACGGTTTCGGGCGGCGCGTCGTTTAGGCGGGCCAGCGTGACGTGCGGACGATAGGTGCGGTCCTCCGGTTCCACGCCGAGCGGTTCCAGGGCCTCCGAGATGGCAGCGTGCAGGGCCAGCAGCGAGTCGGTGCGTTGCAGGCCCACCATCAGCACGCGCGGGGCACGGCGGGAGGGCAGAACGTCGAGGCCGTACGGCTCGCACGAGACCTGTGGGGCGCCCACGTCGGCCAGCGCGTCGCGGAACCGCGGGAACCGGGCCGCCTCCACGTCGCCGATAAACCGGAGGGTGAGGTGGTACTGGCTGGGCGACGACCAGCGGGCGTCCAGGGCATCGGGGTCGCGCAGCGTCGCGCACCGCTCGCGGAGTGCATCGGGCAGGTCAAGGGCCGTGAAGAGACGCATCGGGGCAGGGAAACAGTGAAACACAGTAACACGCACTCCCGAGTGGCAGACAAACAGAAGCCGGGCGAACCGGGGGGTCCGTCGGGGGTTATATCTTCAATTCATCCTCACATTGGAGGTGGTGACGCCATGGGCATTCAGAAAGTAGTATCGGGCGGTCAGACCGGTGTGGATCGCGCCGCGCTCGACGCGGCACAGGAGCAGGGCATTCCAACGGGCGGATGGTGTCCGCAGGGGCGACGTGCGGAGGACGGCTCGATCCCCGACCGGTATCCGCTGAAGGAAACGCCGTCCTCCGAATACGCGCAGCGCACGGAGTGGAACGTGCGGGACAGCGACGGAACGGTGCTCATAACGGACGGCGACCTGAAGGGCGGAACCGCGCTGACGCAACAGTTCGCCCTCGACATGAGCAAGCCGGTGCTACACGTCCGCACGACCGATCCCGTTCCGGTCGTCATGATCCAGGCCTGGCGGGAAGACAACGACGTCCGGGTGCTTAACGTTGCAGGGCCTCGGGCCAGCGAGGCGCCGGGCATCTACCATCGGGCCCGCACCATCCTGGACCGGCTGCTCGTCGAGGAGCGACAGCCTACGACATAGGCCTTGCGCAACGTCGGGGCGCCCTCGTGTCATTGGGCAGGCGGACCGTCGGGGTCCGGTCGGTCGTCCGAGGGGCGGCGGCGGTGGCGTCGCGCGAACAGGTCTTCCCCGCGGGTGACGCGCGTTGAAGCGCGCCACAGCAGCGTGACGCCGGCGGCTGTCGCCACCAGCACGAATGCGAGCGCTGCCGGCCACAGCGGCGCCTCAAACCCAAACTGGCTGGCGCGGATGCCGGGATGCTGGATCCACTGCACCACGAGCCAGGCGGAAATTCCGCCCCCAATCAGGAGAAAGCCGAGCGCGCCAGCGCGCAGGATCCGAGCGGCAGAAGAACGGGGGGAGTCATCCGTCATAGTCGGGCACGTATCGTTCGGTCCATTCGTCGGATGCCGGGCGCACGGGGAGGTCGGCGTCGCGCAGGAAGTCCTTGGCCTCCGCCACGCTGTACTCCCGGAAGTGGAAAATTGAGGCGGCCAGCACGGCACTCGCTCCGCCGTCCACCAACCCGTCGCGGAGGTGCTCCAGATTCCCGGCGCCGCCCGAGGCAATCACGGGGATGCGAACGCGATCGGTGATGGCGCGGAGCAGCTCCAGGTCGTAGCCGCTCTTGGTCCCGTCGCGGTCCATCGAGGTCACGAGCAGCTCGCCGGCACCCCGTTCTTCGGCCTCCACGGCCCACGCCACCGCGTCGCGACCGGTGGGCTTGCGGCCCCCGTGCACCACCACCTCCCACGAGGGCGGGTGGGTCGCGGTGCGTTTCGCGTCGATGGCCACCACGATGCACTGGTTCCCGAAGGCTTCGGCGCCGCGCGTGATCAGGGTGGGATCTTTCACGGCGGCCGAGTTGATGGCCACTTTGTCGGCACCGGCGTGCAGCATGGCGCGCATGTCCTCGACCGAGCGCAGGCCGCCGCCCACCGTGAGCGGGATGAACACCTGATCGGCGGTTTCGCGCACCACCTCGTGCATGATGTCGCGGTCCTCGTGGGTGGCCGTGATGTCGAGAAATACGAGCTCGTCGGCCCCGGCCGCGTCGTAGGTGCGGGCCTGCTCCACCGGATCGCCCGCGTCGCGGATGTCAACAAAGTTGATGCCCTTCACCACACGTCCGTCGTCGACGTCGAGACACGGAATGATGCGTTTGGCAAGCATGAGTGCAGTATGGGAAGGAGGATGGTGGAAGTCGGGCTTGGGAGGCGGCGCGCGGCACGCGTCTCGCGCAACGCGCCGGGCACAGTGCTCAGCACTCGTCGGTGGGCGGTGCGGCCTCTTCGCGGAGGCGGGCGGTGGAAAACGTGTCGAGGTCGATGCTCTCCTTCTCGTTCCAGCCCCAGAATTGCTGACAAGGAAACTGGTTTTCGTACAGCGCCGTCCCGATGATCACTGAATCGATCCCGTATGGCTCCAGGGTTTCAATTTCGAGCAGGTCCTTGTACGCGCCGACCCCGCCGGAGGCCGTAATGCGCGTCTCGTCGAGGTGGCTCCCCAGTTCCCGGTACGCCTGGATGTTCGGCCCCTGCATCGTTCCGTCGCGGCTGATGTCGGTGTAGATGATGCGCCGGACGCCGCGGGCCTCCATCTCTAACGCCAGGTCAACGGCGTCAACGCCCGAGCCTTCCGTCCAGCCTTCCACCCGGGCCTCGCCGTCGCGCGCGTCGATGCCCACAACCACCCGGCGGCACGAGAAGCGGTCGATGGCGGCCTCTACAAAGTCGGGGTTTTCGACGGCCGCCGTGCCGAGGATCACGCGGTAGACGCCCCAGTCGAGCGCCTGCTCGATCTGCTCCATCGTGCGGATGCCCCCGCCGAGCTGGATCGGAATGTCGAGCGCGTCGCAGATGGCACGGATCTCGTCGCGATTGTCCGCCCGGTCTTCGGAGCCGCCGCGGGCCGCGTCGAGGTCCACCACGTGCAGCGTCCGGGCGTTCTGGACGCGCCACAGCTTGGCCATCTTGACGGGGTCGTCGAAGTACACCGTTTCGTCTTCGTACGAGCCCTGATGCAGGCGCACACAGCGCCCGCCGCGAAGATCGATGGCAGGAATGACCAGCGTCATGATCGGCGAGGATCGTCGTGGAAAAGGAGGGTTGTAGGAAAGGAAGCGGCCGACGTTTGAGTTCCGCAGTGCACGTTCGGGGACCGGGCGCGGAGTTCGGAGGCACGAGCCCGCATTCCGGTCTCCCGCCTCACGGCCAGCCCATCGGCACGCTACGCGGGGACTCCGGACAGCACGTCCACCGGCGTTGTCGCAAAGGCCTCCAGGATTTTCAGCCCGCACACCTGACTCTTTTCGGGGTGGAACTGCACGCCGTACACGTTGCCGCGATGCACCATCGACGCGAAGTCGTGGCCGTACGCGGTCGTGGCCAAGACGTCGTCGGTCCGGTCGGGGAGGGCGTGGTACGAATGCACGAAGTAGACGTAGGGCTCGTCGCCCAGGTCGTCGGTGAGGGGCGAGGCGTGCGTGAGAGTGAGGGTGTTCCACCCCATGTGCGGGACCTTCAGATCGCCGGCGTCTCCGTCTTCGGCCTTGTGGAAGTGGACCACCTGCCCGGGCAGAACGCCGAGCCCTTCGTGCACGCCGTGCTCCAGCCCCTCGTCGAACAAAAGCTGCATCCCGACGCACACGCCGAGGAAGGGAACGCCGGCCTCAATGGCCTCAAGGATGGACGCCTCCAGGTTCCGCGCCCGGATCTCGTCGATGCACGCCCCGAACGCGCCGACCCCGGGCAGGACGAGCCGCTCGGCCGCGGTTACTCGCTCTGCGTCGTCCGTACGGAGAACCTCGGCCCCGACGCGCTCGAACGCCTTCTCGATGGAGCGCAAATTGCCGATGCCGTAGTCGATGATGGTGACCATGATCCGTCGTCAGGGTTTGATGAGGAGCGGCACCGCACGGGGGCTCCCGGCGGAGCGCGGCGATCGGCGGTTATTCCTCGTTGAGCTCTTTCGAGCGCTCGGTGGCCGTGGCAACGGCGTTGATGATGGTCGTCCGCAGGCCGCGCGACTCCAGCTCCGACACCGCGGCAATGGCGGTGCCGCCCGGCGTGGTCACCTCGTCGCGCAGGATGGCCGGATGCTTGCCCGTCTCGATGGCAAGCTTCGCGGCACCGAAGACCGTCTGCGCGGCCAACTTGGCCGACACATCGCGCGAGAGCCCCTGCTTCACGCCGGCGTCGGTGAGCGCCTCGATAAACATATAGACGTACGCCGGTCCGCTTCCCGAAAGGCCGGTGACGGCGTCCATCATCTCCTCGCGGGTTTCCACCACTTGGCCAACGGCCTCAAACATCTGCCGGACCTTGGCGACGTGGTCGGGCTCGGCGTAGGTGCCGCCCGCAATGGCCGTCGCGCCCTCGTCCACCAACGCGGGCGTGTTGGGCATGGCCCGCACGACGGGCTGATCCTGCCCCATTGCGAGTTGCAGCCGCTCCGTCGTGACGCCCGCGAGGACGCTCACGATGAGCACGTCGCGCGCTACGTGGTCGCGAATTTCGGTGACGACCTCGGCCTTGCTCTGCGGCTTGATCGTAAGGACAACGATCGACGCCTCGCGAACCGCCGCCACGTTATCGGTTGTCGTGCGCAGGCCCGGATGCTCGTCCTCGAGCGCCTGCAGGGCCGAGGCAGTCCGCCGCGTGGCGATGACCTGTTCGGGATCCACGAGATCGCCCCGAATCATGCCGCCGATGATCGACCGGCCGATGTTGCCGGCTCCAATGATGGCCACCGTTTCGTCGGAAAGCATGCGTGTGCCTTGTACGTTGTGGGTTGAACGTTGTGGGTTGGGCGTGAAGCGTTCGGGAACGGCGATCTGCGAGGATGCACCGTGCATGACCGTGCCCTTCGCAGCCTACCTTTCACCCTCTGCTCCGGCTACAGCGTTCCCTTCGTGGAGGCGACCGCGTCCTGCTCCGCATCGCGGCGGACGGCCGTCCGGAGGGCACGCGCCACGGCTTTGAACATCGCCTCGATCTTATGGTGGGCATTGCGTCCGTACAGAACGGTCACGTGCAGGTTACAGCGCCCGTGCTCGGCGAACGACCGCCAGAAGTGCGCCACCATCTCGGTCGACAGGTCGCCCACTCGTTCGCGGTCGAACGACGCATCGATGTGCGGATGCACGCGGCCGGAGAGGTCCACGACGGCCCGGGCCAGCGTCTCGTCCATCGGCACGTAGGCGTGTCCGTAGCGCGTGATGTACGCCTTGTCGCCGAGGGCCTCGGCAAACGCCTGGCCGAGCGTGATGGCCACATCCTCGACGGTGTGGTGGTCGTCCACGTGCAGGTCGCCGTCGCACTGCACGCGCAGCGCGAAGCCGCCGTGCTTGGCGAACAGGTCGAGCATGTGATCGAGAAAGCCGACGCCCGTGTCGTTCTCGTAGTCGGCCGGCGCGTCGAGGGCAAGGTGCACCGAGACCGACGTCTCGGCGGTCGTGCGCTCGACGGTGGCAGCACGCGGTTCGAAATCGGGCATGGTGGGCGCGCAGGCGTGAGAGAGGACGAAGGGTAGGGCGAAAATCCTGGTAGGGATCGGATCGTTGTGGAAGAAACGAACGACGCAGCGGATCCGAAACCCACCACGCGCAATTCGAAATTTGCGTCCGAACGTGACAGAAGGGGGACCGTTGCCTTATACTCTTGCGGTGCCGGGTCGCTCCCGGCGCGTGCCCCGTTGGTTTCCTCGCCGAATCTTCCCCGCCACCATGGCTGATGCTTCTCCCGACGCCGACCCCGAACGCCTGCTCGTGACCTCTGCGCTGCCCTACGCGAACGGGCCCATTCACGTCGGGCACCTTGCGGGCGCATACCTGCCGGCCGACGTGTACGTGCGCTACCAGCGGCTCCAAGGGGAAGACGTCGTGTACATCTGCGGCTCCGACGAGATGGGCGTCGCCATCCTGATGCGCGCGCTCGGCGAGGACAGGGACCCGCAGGAGATTGTGGACCGCTACCATCCGCAGATCCAGGAGAGCTTCGAGCGCTTTGGAATGAGCTTCGACTACTACGGGCGCACGAGCTCCGACCTGCACGCCGTCACGACGCAGGACTTCTTCCGCACGCTGGACCAGAAGGACGTCTTTACGCTCAAAACGGAAGAACAGCTCTATGACCCGGAGGCCGAGATGTTTTTGGCCGATCGGTTTGTCATGGGCACGTGCCCGCACTGCGGCTACGAGGAAGCCTACGGCGACCAGTGCGAGCAATGCGGCACGTCGCTGAGTCCGACCGAGCTCGGGGATCCCCGCTCCACGCTGACGGATGCGGAGCCGGTGCTGAAGGAGACGACGCACTGGTACCTGCCGCTCGAAGACATGCAGCCGGCGCTGGAGGACTGGATCGACACGCATCCCGAGTGGAAGAACAACGTGCTCGGCCAGGTGCGCAGCTGGTTCAACGAGGGACTGCAGGACCGCGCCATCACGCGCGACGTGCCCTGGGGCGTTCCGGTGCCGGAAGACGTGGCCGCGGCCCACGGCCTCGACGCCGAAGGCAAGGTCATCTACGTCTGGTTCGACGCCCCCATCGGCTACATCTCCGCCACCAAGGAGTGGGCCATCGAGCAGAACGACCCGGAGCGCTGGCGCGACTACTGGCAGGACGACGACACGAAGCTCGTGCACTTCGTCGGCAAGGACAACATTGTCTTCCACTGCCTCATGTTTCCGGCCACGCTGCAGGCCCACGGCGACTACGTGCTGCCGGACAACGTGCCCGCCAACGAATTTCTGAACCTGGAGGGCAAGAAGCTGTCCACCAGCCGCGGATGGGCCGTGTGGCTCCACGAGTACCTCGACGACTTCGGCGACGAGCGCGGCCCGGATCTCCTCCGCTACGCCCTTGCCACCACGCTGCCGGAGACGAAGGACGCCGACTTCAGCTGGGACGGATTCCAGCGCCGCGTGAACGGCGAGCTCGCCGACGTGCTCGGCAACTTCGTGAACCGCACCATGACGTTCGCCGAGCGCTTCTTCGACGGCCAGGTGCCGCCGCTGGAGCAGCCGGGCGAGGAGGACCGTGCCGTGCTGGAGGCCCTGCGCACGGCCCCCGACACCGTCGCCGAGGCGTACGAGAACTACCGGATCCGCGACGCCGTCTTCGAGACGATGAGCGTGGCGCGCCTTGGCAACAAGTACTTCAACGACACCGAGCCGTGGCACACGCGCGAGTCCGATCCGCAGGCATGCGCGAACACCGTGCACATCTGCCTGCAGCTCTGCGCCTCGCTCTCCATCCTCATGGAGCCGGTGCTTCCGGACGCCGCCCAGCGCCTCCGGGACATGCTCCAGTTCGAGGACGTGCGGACGAGCACACCGGGCGACGATCCGGAGGGCGCCGCGGGATGGGACGATGCCGCACGTCCGCTTCTGGCCGTGGGCCACTCGCTCGGAACGCCGGAAATCCTATTCGAGAAGGTCGAGGACGAGACCATCGAGGCGCAGATCGACAAGCTGGGCACCGACGCCGTTTCCACCGATCAACCCGAACCGTCTGACACCGACATGAGCGACGAACCGTACGCCGACCTGAAGAATGCCATCACCTTCGACGACTTCATGGATCTCGACCTGCGCGTCGGGACCATCACCGACGTCGGCCCCGTGCCGGACGCCGACAAGCTGCTCCGCCTGGAGGTCGACCTCGGCTTCGAAGAGCGGCAGATCCTCGCCGGCGTCGCGCAGCACATGGAGAAGGACGAACTCCTGGGCCAGAACGTGGTGGTCGTCGCCAATCTGGAGCCGAAAGAGATGTTCGGCCTCGAAAGTCAGGGCATGGTCCTGATGGCCGAAGACCGCGACGGCGCGCTGTCGCTCCTTACGACCGACGGCGAGAAGGGCGCCGTCGTTCGGTGAGCGTTTTGCGTTTTGCGTTTCGAGTTCGGAGCTCGAAGATCATAGAAGGGCGGTCTCTCTCCTTGCAGGCGGACGCTTCCACGCATCCAACGCCTCCACAGCTTCCAGAGCTTCCGCAGCGTTCACAGCATCCAAAGCCTCAGAAGCCGTGATGTCATCACCGAGCACCACCGCTGTCCGGGTGCTGGCCGTTGTGTTTCTGCTGCTCCAGACGGCGTGCCGACCCACGCCCGCGCAGGACTCGGGCGGGGCGCTGCTGTCGCAGCAGGCGGCGTACGACGTAACGTTCTACGACCTCGACGTGCAGGTGCGTCCGGCGGCGAAGCAAATCGCAGGGACGCTCACCGTGCACGCCGTCGTCCAAAATCCGATGGAGCACCTCGTGCTGAACCTGGACGCGCGTCTGGAGGTCGCCGAGGCACACATGCGTCCAGGGGGCGAGGCATTGCCTGTCGAGCGCAGGGACGACGGCAACCAGGTGTGGATCGCGCTGCCCGAGGTGGCTCGTCCGGGCGACACCCTGCGCGTGGCCCTGACCTACGGCGGCGTGCCCCGCGTGGCTCCCCAGCCGCCGTGGGACGGGGGCTTCACGTGGGACCAGACGCCGAGCGGCGCGCCGTGGATCGCAACCTCCGGGCAAACGGAAGGCGCCGACCTATGGTGGCCCGTGAAGGACCATCCGTCCGACGAGCCCGACTCGATGGCGATACAGGTCACCGTCCCCGATCCGCTC
>Ga0207797_1000545_pt1 | contig 29029 bp, 25 predicted proteins | sample PRCRCaboRojoPR_6_FD_187275 | JGI IMG/M metagenome (GOLD analysis project Ga0207797, IMG submission 187275) | Marine sediment microbial community from Cabo Rojo, Puerto Rico - PR CR 10% Liquid 1 (SPAdes) | ecosystem: Environmental > Aquatic > Marine > Coastal > Sediment | place: Cabo Rojo, Puerto... | reverse complement strand
CGCCCGGCTCACGGCTCACTACGCTCACCGTTCGCTCATTCGGAGACGCTCGCTTCGCTCGCGTCTCCCGTAACGCGTAAGCACCACCCCCGAGAGAGACCAGTATGGCACGGATCCCGTTCGGCATCGCCCGGCTCGACTCCCGCATCGGTGGCGGCGCGCCAGCCGGGAGCGTGGTGCTGCTCTCCGGCGAAGGCGGCGCCGGCGCGCGGGAGTTCTGCTACACCAGCGCGGTGATGAACGGCCTCGAACAGGCCGACCCGGACCTCTTCTCGCTCCACTACGGGGACACCTCGGCCGCGGCGACCGCCCCCGAATCCATCCATTACCTCTCCTTCACCGCGGGCGAGGACGAACTCCGGACCGAGATCTCCTACACACTCGAGGAGGAACTCGTCGACGCGGGCCTCGAAGCGGTCGAGTTCGAGGACCTCTCGCCTGCCTACTTCCAGCTGAGCCCGGTCCCCCGCGAGTGGTATGCAGGTACCCACCGCGACATCAACGACCTGGGCCGGGACGCCGACCAGCGCGACGTCCTCTCGACCTTCGCTGACTTTCTCGACGACCACGCAGACGGTGGGCTGGTCGTGGTGGACTCGTTGACCGACCTGCTCGCGGCACGCGGGGATAACCTGACATTCAGCGATATCGTGCTCACGCTCAAAGGCCTCCGCCGCGCGGCCAGCGGCTGGGACGGCCTCATCCTCCTGCACCTCACGAAGGACGCCATCACCGAGGAGGAACTGGGGAGCCTGATGACCGCCGTCGACGGCACCATCCAATTCGAGTGGGAGACCGGCGGCAACGAGCGGGTGCGGACCATGTTCGTCTCGGAGTTCCGCGGCGTGCTCTCCCAGCTCGAAGCCGAGGACATCGTGCAGTTCGAGACCGAGATCCACGACGCCGGCTTCGACGTCTCGAACGTCCGGAAGATCAGATAACGACGGGCAGGGATGGGGGGTAGGCGCGGGAAGCCGAAGACCTCCCTAGGAAAAGAGTGCCCGGAGCGCGAACAACACGTTCTCCTTGCGCTCGCGCACGCGCCGATAGAAATACGAGGCCCACTTCGAGCCGAAGGGGACGTACTGCCAGACCTCGTACCCCTCGCGTGCCAGTCGCTTCTGCTCGTCCGTCCGCACGCCCATGAGCATCTGGAACTCCATCGGGGTGCCGTACTCCTCGTGGAGGTCGACCGCGTGCTCGATCATCTCCGGGTCGTGGCTCCCGATGGCGATGCCGTCCTCGAAGTGCTCGAACATGAACTCGATGTCCTGCCGATACATCTCGTTGACCGTCTCCTTCTGCTTGTAGGAGACCTCCACGGGCTCGTTGTACGCGCCCTTCACGATCCGGATTTTGCCCGGGAGGTCCGCGACGCGCTCCAGGTCCTCGCTCGTCCGCTTGAGGTTCGACTGCAGACAGACGCCGACCCCGCCGTCGTACTTCGTGGTGAAGTCCTCGTAGGCGTCGAGGGTCACGTCCGTGGTCGTGTAATCCTCCATGTCGACCCAGACGAACACGTCCTGCTCGTCGCCGCGCTCGATGATCGTCTCGAGGTTGTCCCGGAAGGTGTCCTCGCCCACGTCGATCCCGATCTGGGAGGGCTTGATGGAGACGCAGGCCCCCGTCTGCGTCTCGGCGATCTCGTCGATCATGTCGAGGTAGGCGTCGCGGTCCTCGCCCGCTGGCCCCGGCTCCTGGTAGTGCTCGCCCAGCAGATTCAAAATCGTGTTCACCCCGGCCCGGTCGAGGTCCCGCGCGTGTGAGAGCGCGGTCTCGACGTCTTCGCCTGCCACGAAGCGGTCCGCGATCGGCGGTATCATACCCACACCTGCACGCCCCGGGCCCGTGTAGTTAGCGGTTCTCGCAAGGCAGCCGACAGCAGGAGTTGCCAGTTAGTCCGCCGTCGCCGGCAGTTCGTTCGCCGTCCCGACCTCGCCCGCCACGTCGTGGAGGTCGAGTTCCTCCAGGGTCCCGCGGAGCGGCACGCCGTCGAGGGTCCAGCCGCGGGCCGTGTAGTAGCGGTCGAGTTCGCGCTCGTATTCCTCTCGGGAGATGGACTCGCCCTCGCTCGGGCCCTCGGGGATCTCCTCCTCGAACCGGGAGATGAGCGCGTCGTCCTCGCGCCCGAAGCCCTCGCGGAGGTTGAATGCCTTCGAAAGGTTGTACATCCGCTCGCCGGCGGTGAGCATCTCGGAGGTCGAGAGGTCGAAGCCGGTCATGGCGTTGACCAGCTCGCGCACGCCCTCCGCCAGGGTGATCCCGCGGGTGAACTTGCAGACTCCCGTGATGTCGTAGACGGCCATCAGGTCCTCCATGGCCTTGAGGGCGAGCGCCTTGCCGTCCATCCGCCGGCGGTCGTAGCCCTCGAACTCCCAGAAGTCCCCGCCCATCTCCAGGGCGTAGAGACACGACGTGAGGTGGTCGGCGCCACGCGGGGCCACGCCGAATGCCAGCGCCATCCCCTTGATGCCGCGGGCCTCGAAGCCTGCGGGGGACTGGTTCTTCACGTGGACCGCGAACTCCTCGCCTGCACCGAGCTCTTTCGCTGCGTGGGCGTGACCGTTCATCAAAAGCTGGGCCAGCTTCCCCTCCCCGTGTGCCATCTTCTCCAGCAGCTCCAGGACCGCGTCGGCGTTCCCGAACTCCAGGTCGGCGTCGATGGAATCGAGGTACTCGTCGTCGAGCAGCCCCCGGTCCGCGGCCTCCATCGCCCACGAGATGGCGTTCCCGGCGTCGATCGTGTCCAAACCCTCGTGATCGCAGATCTCGTTTGCCTTCGCCACCGCCTCGATGTCGTCGACCTCCACGTTCCCGCCCAGCGAGTACTGGGTCTCGTATTCGGGCCCGTCGACCGCGATGTCGCCGTACTTGGTGTCCTCGGCCTCGAAGTACTGGCTGCACGGTTTGGTGCAGTACGGACACGGCCGCTTGGTCTCGACGTACTCCTCGGTCCAGTACCGCGGGTCGACCGAGACCCGGTCGTTCTCGGGGTCCTCGAGCCGGTCGTAGGCCCGCTTGAAGTAACTCGACTGCCAGTTCCGGGTCGGGTAGACCCCCAGTTCGGTGTTCTTCACGTCGAAGGCCTCGCCGGTCCCGTACTGGACGTCCACGGTGGCCGACCCGGTCCCGGTGACCTCGATGTCGCCGCGACCGGTGGTCTCCAGGCGCCATTTCTTATTGAGTTCCTCGAGTTCCTCCTCGCGTGCGACCGGCACCCCCTTCGAACCCTTCGCCGCGATCGCCTTGAGCTTCTTCGAGCCCATGACCGCCCCAGGCCCGCCACGGCCAGCCTGGCGGTCTTCGCACTCGATCATCGAGATACGCGAGCGGTTCTCGCCGGCAGGGCCGATGGTCGCGGTCCGGAAGCCCGAGCCGTACTGGTCCTTGAGTTCGTCGTCGGTCTCCCAGGTGTCGAGCCCCCACAGGTCCCCGGCGTCCTCGATGCGCACGTCGTCGTCCTCGATGACCAGCGTGACGGGCGAGTCCGCCGCGCCCGTGACCACGAGGGCGTCGTAGCCCGAGCGTTTGAGCTGGTCGCCCATCTTGGCCCCGACCAGGGATTTCCCGTAGCCGCCGGTCAAGGGCGACTTGAAGCCAAACGTCGTTTTCGAGCCCGTCGGAACCGACGGTCCGACCAAAAGGCCCGGCGCGACGATCAGCGGGTTCTCGGGGGAAAGCGGTTCGACGTCGGGGCCGGCCTCCTCGTACAAGAGGCGGGTGGTGATCCCCGACCCACCCAGGTACCGACGCAGGAACTCCTCGCTCAGCGCCCGGGTCTCGACCGACCCCGTCGTGAGGTCGACCTCGAGCAGGCGTTTCCAATGACCCATACGCGAGTGTTGGGCCGTGAGTACAAGGATGTTGTCGTACCCGACACCCGACCCATCGAGAGCCAGATAGTTCAGGCTCCTAATACGTTCGCCGTCGCCGGGCTCGCGGCCCACGGTCGGCTGCGGCCAAGGGGACGACATTTATAACGCCGTGCCCGAAACCAATGGCACAATGGCGGGAAAGGCGGGCGACGAGGCCGTAGAGTCCGCGATCGACGACGGGTCGGCTGCCGAGTGGGCCCTCGAGCGCGCGGCCGAACTCGACCTCGAGCCCCACGAGTTCCTGGAGCGGATCATGCACGCCTATCGCCTGGCCGAACGCAGCGACGAGGCCGCGACAGAGCCCGTCGACGACGATGCGATGGCGTCGCTCCGGGCCGACCTCGACGCCCTCGAAGCGGACCTCGACGAGCTCATCGAGGACGTGCGGGATCGCGTCATCCAGGTCAAACGCGAGACCGACGCCAAGGCCGCGGCCGATCACGACCACGAGGCACTCGAGAGTCGCCTGGAGACGCTACAGGGGGACCTCGATGCGGTCTCGGAGCGCGTCGAGGACCTCGAAGGGCAGATCGACGGCGGCTTCGAGAACTTCGAGGAGATCCTCTCGCATCTCGTCGACCGCACCGACGACGTCGCCGATGACGTCGCGACCCTCGGCGGCGCGCTCGTGACCCTCAAAGAGACCCTGGAGACCGTGACCGCTCGCGAGCAGGCCCGGGCCCGGGCGGATCGACTCAAGAAGACCGCGGCCCAGCGCGGCGTCCGGACGGCGAAGTGCGACGACTGCGGGTCGAAGATCGACCTCGCCCTGCTGACCGACGCGAGCTGTCCCACCTGCGACGCCACCTTCCAGGACCTCGACCCAGATCCGGGTTTCTTCGGGCGCTCGGTCCTGGAGACCGGGTCGAGACCCGCGCTCGAGGCGCCGTCGGACGTCCCGAGCGCGGACGAGATCGAGTCCGTGGCGTCCGGCAGCGGGCGGGCCCGCGTCCCGGACCGCGAGGACTGGTTCGTCGGCGCCGAATCGAAACCGGAGGCCGAGGATGCCGACGAGTGAGGACGACCCCGAGGAGGGGTCCGAGGAAGTCGGGGACGACGACCGCGAGGACGTCCCGCTCTCCGACCTTCGCGAGGACGTGACCGGTTCGAGCGGCACAGACGAAGAAGACGAGGAAAAGGAGAAAGCGGCGGTGCGGGAGCCAGCGACCGACCCAGCAGGCGACGCACCTGCCACTAGCAATAAGCCGCCCACCGAATCCGAGCCCGATAGGGACGCCGACGAGAGCGACTCCATCCCGCTTTCGGAGCTTCGTGCGGAAGTCGAATCCGGCGAGGCTACCTCGGGAACCCAGGCCGGCGAGGGGCACCTCTTCCACGAGGAGCGCGTCGACGAGGTGGAGGCCGAGGCGGTCTGGGCGGACCTGCTGATGGGGTCGGGGGACACCGAGGGCGTCTTCGACCCGACGGACTTCGAGGACGAACTGGGCGTCTCCTACCAGGTCGTCCCGAAGACGCTGTGCCATCGCTGCGAGTTCTTCGGCGAGCCCCCGAGGCTACACTGCACCCACGAGGGCACTACCATCCACGAGACGGTCGATATGGACCATTACCGGGTGTCGGCCTGTCCGATGGTCGGGGACGACGGTGACCCCGAGGAGGCCGATGCGGATGCGGGTGCGGGTAACCGGAGCGAGTGAGCCCCAGGCCGCCCGGATTCAATCCGTCGCCGGCCGCGGCCGGGATCGAAGGGGCTGGATTTTTGCCGTCCGAGCCCCCACGTGCGGGGTATCGATGCAATTCTGTCCGGAGTGTGGGTCGATGATGCACAAGGGTGGCGAGGAGATGGTCTGTTCGAGTTGTGACTACGCCGAGCCGGTCGACGAGGACCTGGCCGCTGACTTCGTCTCGACCGAGGAGCAGGACGACAGCGACGTCATCGAGACCGAGGAGGGGATGGATTTCGAGGGCAAGCCGACAGCCGAGACGACCTGCCCCGAATGCGGACACGACGAAGCCTGGTACACGATCAAACAGACCGCCTCGGCCGACGAACCCCCGACTCGCTTCTTCAAGTGCAAGGAGTGTGGCGCCCGCTGGCGCGAGTACGCCTGAGCCGGCCAGCTCGCAGGCCCGATGGAAACGCCCCGTCGACCACGATGGACCCCATCCGCCGCTCCCGTGACGCCCACTCCCGGACACGGGTGCAAGCCAGAGACCACGGACAGTAGCCGTGTCAGCCCGTCGGTTCGGTCGAACTGACCTCGAATCGTTTCCGATACTCCTGTACGGCCTCGTCGGAGCCGACGATCGTGAGCATTTCCCCGCCGGTGAACTCCCACTGCGGGTCCGGTGTGCTCGTCACCCCGTGCCCGTCTTCGATAGCGATGACCCGACACCCGGTCCGCTCGTAGATGCCCGATTCCGCGAGCGTCGACCCGGCGAAGGGGGTAGCCGGCACCCTGACGAGTCGGACCTGGCTCGCGGGCGCCAGCACCGCCTCGCCCCGGAGCTCCTTGGCGACCATTCGGGCGCTCACCCGAGGGACGGCGAGGACGTAATCGGCACCGGCGGCGAACGCCTTGCCCATGGCGTCCGCGTCGCTCACACGCACCAGCACCTCGATGTCGGGATTGATCGTCTGGGCCAGGACCGTCCCTAGCAGCCCCGTCGAGTCCTCGGGGATCCCGACGATGATGGCCCCGGCGTCCGCGACGCCGGCGGCCTCGAGGACACCCCGCGAGCCTGCGTCGCCCACGACGTCGACACCGTTTCGGTCCTCGATATCGATCGTCACGGCCTCGATGCCCGCCTCCTCGAGGACCGCGCTGGCGGCCTGCCCGACCTCGCCGTGGCCCGCGACGACGATGCGCTCGTGTTCGGTGAACGAGCGTGGGGGGCGGGTGAACTCGCTCAGTTCCTCGAGGGCGCGCCGCTCGCCGGACACCAGGAGGACGGTATTCGCACTGATGACGGCCTCCGGACTGGGCGGCAACTCGAGTTCCCCGTCGAGCCAGGCACCGATGATGGTCGCGCCCGTCCGCTCGCGTACCTTCGTCTCACGGATGCGGCGACCGACCAGTTCGCTCGTGTCCGAGACTGGAAGCTCCATCAGCTGCACGTCGCCGCCCAACTCGATGGCGTCCCGGATTTCCGGGCTGAAGGCGGCGACGGCTTTCTCCGCGAGCCGGTGGCCGAGGACGCCGTGGGGCGAGAGCACGGTGTCCGCGCCGACCGCCGTGAGGATCTCCTCCATGTCGCGGTCGTCGCTCAACGCGATGACGTCGACGTCAGACCGCACCGACCGCACGGTGAGGATCGTGTTCACGTTGGCGTCGCCGGCGTCCGTGATGACTGCCCGCGCGGTGTCGATGCTGGCCCGCTCGAAGGTCTCGGTGTCCTGTGGCGAGCCGTGGATGGCGGCGTACCCCCGATTCGAGAGCCGCTCGGCATGATCCCTGTCCGAGGAGATGAGCACGTAATCGATGTCGAGTTCCTCGAGTTCGGAGAGGAGGACCGCCGAATCGCGGCGGTACTCGCAGATGATCACGTGGTCGCGTTTGGGGCTGAGCCGGTCGTCGAGGTTGACCTCCGCCCCCGTGAAAAGCGGGATGATGATCAGCCGCAGGGTGAAAAACCCGATCCCGATACCCGAAATCTGCATCAGGGAGACGAAGAGGAACATCGCCGGATGGGTCCAGAGGTCGGCGTCCTGGCCGTACCCGGTGGTCGTCATCGTCTGGATCACGAACTCGAAAGAGGCGAAGATTGGCTGGTCGACGCCCTCCAGCCGCGCCAGCGCGACGTTGTAGAGGGTGGTGTAAAGCAGCACGAGCAGTACCAGGCCGGCGATATAGAGGATGATGTTCCGGACTCTATGGCTCGGTTCGAGTTCGCGGATCGACCGCGGGAGCGAGACCATCGTATCCCTCGCTATCGCGACCCACGGCGGGGCAATCGCTCGTCCCTCGCCATGCGCCGGTCGGCTCGTTTCCAGTCGCCAGCCCGCAACCCGGGAGCGGTCCAGCGAGGCATTTTAGGCACCCTCCCCGACCTGACCGAGATCGGAAACCGCGAGGACGGTTCCGTCGTGGACAGCCGCCTGGTCGAGGGCCGCGAGAACCGCCTCGCCCACGGACTCCCGGGTTGCTGCCTCGCCCACAGTCTCCCGGGTGGCTTCCTCGCCCACGGTCTCCCGGGTTGCTGCCTCGCCCACAGTCTCCCGGGTGGCTGCCTCGCCCACGGTCTCCCGGGTGGCTGCCTCGCCGGCCGGTCCGTCCCGCTCCGGTTCGATGGAGCCGTCTGCCCGCAACTCGTGTTCGATGCCGACGACGGACTGCTCCAGGTCGGTGCCAGCGACCGCGACCAATCCACGGACGCCCATCGTGGCGATCGCCACGGGACGTGAACCCTCCGCTCCAGCGTCCCCGAGAACGGGCAGCAGAACTAGCACGGTGCCGTCGGCAGCGAGGTGCGGTACCGCCTCCCGAATCGCGGAGAACGCGCCGCGGAGGTTGGTCCGGAGGACGTCGTCGAACGCGCTGTACGAGACCGTCGGGAGGGGATTGCGGCCGTCCGGGTCGTGCGTGACCGCGTCGGCGGCCACCAGCACGTCGATCGCGCCCCCTGCCCGCGAGGCGGTCTCCATCAGGCGCTCGTGGTCGAACTCGTCGCGGGCGTCCGACCGGACCACCACGCCGGTGCCGCCGGCCGATTCGACCGCCGCCTGGACCGCCTCGAGGTCGTCGGCGTCCCGGCCACCGAGGACGACTGTCGCGCCGACCCCACCCAAGGCCAGGGCGACAGCCCTCCCGAGGCCCGCGTCCGCCCCGGTAACGACCGCTGTGTCCGTCATACCGTCCCCCAGGGCGGTGGGCGTCCTAAACGTACGGCCCGCGGCGGGCCTGGTGGCCGACCCGTGTGCGCACTGCAACTCGATCCGCACACCACGCGGCCCCCAGCGTGGCTCCGTGCGCAGTCACTACACTGCATGTACGCTGGAGTCCCTCTGGATGGACGCTGGATGGACGCTGGAGTGTCTCTCCAGTGCAAACCGGGCCCAGTCGGGCGAGGAGATGGGGTCGGACCGTCGCGAGGAGGAGTCGCTGCTCCGGTGGGCAATCGGTCATGAACTTCCCAGTCGGTGCCCCGCTGGGCAATCGGTCATGAAATTCCCAGTCGCTGCTCCGGTGGGCAATCGGGGATGGACGGCCGAATCGCCGATGCAGGGGCATCCGGGCATCGGCTGCCCATTCGGTGGGGGGACACCCGGAGTCACGAAACGACTTTCCTCGGGGGCGGCGTATCTCCGGTCCTGATGGGCTACGACGCGGTGCTCCTCGACAACGACGGCATCATCACCCGCATGACGGACCGGGCGGTCCTCGCGCGGGCGGTCAGGGGTGCGTTCCGGGACCTCGGCGTTCGAGACCCGGACCCCGCCGACGTGGACGCACTGGTCGTCGGCGTCACTCCGGAGCTCCTCGAGGAAATTGCCGGCCGCTACGACCTCGATCCGGCCGAGTTCTGGTACCGCCGCGACCTTCGCTCCTCGATGGTCCAGATCCGTGAGCTGCGGTCGGGCAAGAAAGCCCTCTACGACGATGTCGCGGCACTCGCGGACATCCCGCTCCCGATGGGCATCGTCAGCTCGAACCAGCATCGCACGATCGAGGCCATTCTCGAGCACTACGACCTCCAGGACCGGTTTGGCACCTACTACGGTCGGGAGATGGACCCGGCCAGTCTCGCGCGGAAGAAGCCCGCGACCCATTACCTGGACCTGGCAGTGGCTGATCTGGGAGCCTCCGAGCCGATATTCGTCGGGGACAGCGAATCCGATATCCAGGCGGCTGCGGCTGCGGGGATGGATTCGGTGTTCGTGCGCCGGGACCACCGCGACGGGTTCGACCTCGCCGTGAGCCCGACCTACGAGATAGCCTCGCTGTCGGAATTGCCGCGGATCCTGAACGGCGATCCGCGGCCCACGCACTGACCTGGTGAAAACGGGGCAACTGGGGAGTGCGGTGGATGCCGCGCAGGGGTGCAAGCTACGCGGTCCCCGTCCCGCCAGTAACCCGACCGGGCCGTTCCCCTTCCCCCGAGCGTGCCAACGGCCAGGCCCGTATTATACGTACTTGCTGCACATTGTTTCGCGTCGTGAAAACGGCCGCCTGCAGCCCGTTTTTGCCATCGGCTGCGCTCATGGCGCTGTGAGGGACCGTCCCTGCGTCCGACTCACCCCTCGAACTCGGCCAGTGGCGTCGCGGCCGCCCGATAGGACTCGTAGACGTCCCGGGCCCACGCGCGGATGCTTGGCGTCTCCCCGAGGAGCACCCCCTTCATCGCGTCGTCCTCGTCGTAGACGACCATCACCATCACCGCACCCTGCGGACGGTCGATGACGAAGAGACCGTAGGGAACCGACTCGAGGACGTAGACGTCGAGGTTCTCCGCCCCGAAGAACTCCGCGGCCCAGTCGAGGTTCCGGATGTGTTCGTAGAGGTCCACAGAAAGGACGTTCTCGACCGGTCGGTCCTCCTCGATTACCTTCTGCCGGTAGACGTCCGCCGACTCGCGCTCGCTCCTGGTCCGGCCCATCCCGACGATCCGGGTCGCCTCGCGGAACTGTTCGTTCACGCGCTCCCGGACCCGGAACGAGGCGCCGCGCTGGACCGGGTAATAGGTTCCCTCGGTCAAGAGCCAGGATTCGAAGGGTGCCTCGGGCGAGAGGTTCTCGAACAGGCCCTCGGCCGCGGCCAGTTCCGAGAGCTGGCTGTGATAGCGCTCGTAGGTCTCGAGGACGACCTCGCCCAGCCGGGTGGTCCGGTACTGGCCGTCCACCCGCGCCACCAGCTCGGCCGCCTGTAACTCCTGCATCGCCCGGGTCACCGTCGAACGCGAGACGTCGAGGGCCGCCGCGACCGCTGCCTGGGTCCGCGGCTCCCCGGCGAGGTACTCGACGAAGTCACGCCTCCGGGCGATCGCCGCCGCGATCGCCTCCCCCCGATTGCCTGCCATCGTGGGGATTTTGCAGGTCAAAGGTATGTATGTCTCGTTGTCGTGTCGTGAGACGGGGCACAGACAGGGGTAGCCGACGTGGTATGACTCGGTCGGGTGGCCCCCGACAGCCGATCTGGAGACGGGTCAGCGGGTCGGTCGACCGAAAGTCCAGGGCCGGGTCGGCGGGCAGTCGGCAGGACTCACAGTCCGACAACCGTGATGGCCACCGGTCGGCAGGAGACGCCGTCCCGGTGGGGGAAAGATGGGGTGGGAAGGGGTTCCAGGGGGTGGTTGGGGTGGCATCCTGCCGCCGGCGTCGAGGGGCAGTCACCCGGCGGCACTATAATTGCACTGCCCAAGACATTATATAATATAGGGTCGTTACACGGAATTAACCTCGAATTGACGCGATCGTCGGCCCCGATGGGCCCGCCCCGGGCCCGGAACCGGCGGATTCGACCGGCACGTGGAGACCGTGTGCCGCGCTACCACGCTTCTCTGGGTTACTTATCCGTCTGCGGTCCCAATCGAAGGTGTGACTGAACAACGAGAAGAGCGAAACCTCCGCATGCCGTCGGAGACGGAGCAGTTCGGCGTCGTAACACAACACCTCGGCGGGAACCACGTCCGCGTCCAGTGCGAGGACGGTGAGACCCGCCTCGGCCGGATCCCCGGCCGCATGAAGTACCGCACCTGGATCGAAAAGGACGACGTCGTCCTCATCGAGCCCTGGGATTGGCAGGACGAGAAGGGTGACATCGAGTGGCGGTACACAAGCGCGGACGCCGACCAGCTGCGACGCGAAGGCCACATCGACTGAATTTTCGGCCGAGTGCGTGCCAGGCGACCCGTAGGGACTAACCCCTCGCCCGACCAGTACGGCCCATGGGAGACGTCTCCGACGCCATCGCCGACCGCCTGGAGAGCGAACCGCTCGCCGCCTACCTCGCGACGACCACCGAGGACCGGCCCCACGTCGCCCCGGTCTGGTACCGGTACGAAGCGGGCACGGTCGAGATCACCACCACGGGTCGCAAACTCTCGAACATCCGCGAGAACCCGCGCGTCGCTCTCGCGGTGCAGAAAGCGGCGGCGGGCGTCCCGGAGTGGGTGGTGACCCTCCGGGGGACCGCCGCCGTGATCGAGGACGAGGACGCCAACCGCGAGGCGCGCCGACGCATCAACCGAAAGTACGGCGCCGACGAGGACGACTGGGCCGAGAACACCCTCGTCAGGATCGAGGTCGGTTCGGCGTCGCTGACTGAATACTGATCGCAACCCCCCTCCCTCCTCCGCCACCGACTCAATCCTGGGCCGGCACGGGCTCTGGGCGATACTCCCGGCTGATGGCCTTCCACTTGCCGGTCGAGAAGCGGTAGTAGTTGATCACCGCCGAGACCAGCGTCTCCCCGAAGAAGGAGAGATAGATGCCCACCAGGCCCAGGGAAGTCGTCGCGCCCAGGTACACCAGCGGGATGGAGAACCCGAACAACCCCAGGAAGCGACTGTAGAAGGGCCATCGGGTATCGCCGGTCGCGTCGAGAGCACCGGCGATCGTGCTCGTGACGCCCTGCGGGATGATGGCCAGCGCGGCGACGTACACCATCGTCACCGCGAGCGGTACGGAGAGGTTCCCGGGGTCCTGGATGAACAGGTAGACGATCTGATCGGCGAAGGCCACGACGAGTGCGGCCGAGACCACGTACGTGGCCACCGAGAAGCGAGTGATCTCGTAGCCGAAGGCCTCCGCGGTGCCCTCGTCGCTCCGCCCGAGTTCCTGGCCGACCAGGCTGCTCGCGGCCAGCCCGAATCCCCAGCCGGGCGTGTTCATCAACCCCCAGATCCGGCGGGCGATGATGTAGGCCGCGACCACCGAGGAGCCGAACATCCCCACGAAAGCCAGCATCGGGAACCGGGCGACGGTCCAGACCGAGTTGCGCCCGATCACCGGCGTGCCGATCTCGATCAGGTCCCGGAAGGTCCCCCGGTCGACGTACCGCCCGGTCGGCGAGACCTGGATCGGGAACTCGCCCACGCCGGGCAGTCGGCCCCGCGAGACGCCGATGGCCAGGCCGGCGGTCACGAGCACGTTCGCGAGGACGGTGCCCATCGCCGCGCCCACGACGCCCATCCCCATGCCGAAAATGAAGATCGCGTTGAGCGCGATGTTCGTGACGGCGCCGGTCCCCCGGAGCACCATCGGCGTCCAGGCGTCGTCGGCCCCGATGAGCGCCCGACTACCGATGAGGTTGAGGGCCGCGAAGGGCACCCCCAGCGAGAGCACGTGGAGGTAGTCGGCCCCGAATCGCAACGCGGCCGGATCGGTCGTCAGGACCGAGATCAGAAGCTCCGGAAAGGACCAGAAGATCGCGGCGACAGGGACCGTCACGACCGCGACCAGGAGCGCGCTCGACCGGATCGCCTGACCCAGCGCGTCGAATCGCTTCGCCCCGAACCGTTGGGAGACCAGGGCGATTGTACCAGCCGCCAGCCCGCCGCCGATGCTGAACGCACTCCACCAGTACGGAGAGGCAAACCCGACGCCCGCGATCGCGGCCGGGCCCAGGACGATCCCGACCATCGCGACGTCGGCGGCGTTCTTCGACATCCGGGCGATGCCGGTGACGATGCGCGGCCAGGCCAAATCTACCGTCTGGCGGGCCCGCTGCTCGGTGATCAGTCCGAGCTTCGAGAGCACGACACCGATCACCAGGAGGAGGGCGCGTAACGGGTTGCGGATGGTCGCACGCAGAGACGTCTGCAGGAGGGCCACTACGTATTGCTACCCGGAGCACGCTCAAATGGATTCTGCCTTGGCTGCGGGCGGGGCAATCTGCGCTGGCGGCGGCCCGACCTCAGGGCGAGAACCGGCGGGTCAGGCAGGACCGGTAAGTGACGTAGGCCGTCTCCTCCGTGATCGCCACACCGATTCCGTTGTTGGCCCACGGGCCGCGGGTCAGGACGTCGATCGAATCGACCGACTCGAAGCCCGCCAGCGCCTCGGTTGCGATCTCGTCGCGGACCGTCATGGGGACCGGCACGGTGTCGATCGACTCGACGTCGACCGGGACCGCGAACTGCGTGCATCGCGCCCCCGGATTCGGCAACCGGAGCTCCCCGGAGATGCCCGTACCCGAGGCTATCGGCCTCGACAGCTGGCCCTCCTCGGCCAACTGTTCGGCGGTGCGCTGGGCCTCGATCTGGACCCGCTCGACGCTCGAGGCCGTAAAGCGGTCGTGCTCGGCCCGGTACTGGTTGACCCGCTCCCAGACCGCGGTTCGGACCAGCTTCTCCGAGTCCTCGGCCGGGTCCTCGGGGAGATTGGGGTTCTCCGCGAACTCCACCGCCTGGTACATCATCGCGAAGACGAACAGGAAGATGACGGCGATGGAGAAGACGGAGAGATGTCCCTGGGCCCGCGACATTGTGGTACGCATTAACAAGGGCGAGCAGGCTCAAATTTCTTGTCGAAGCTGACGGGACTGCCGCAATCAGCGCAGGTGCGTGTATCTCGGGGTGGGCAGGTCGATCATCGTGGCGAGTCCCGCCTCCGCCTCCAGCACCCGCGGGACCGCGTTGACCACGACCGCGGGCGTCGTGACGTCGCCGTGGAACCCACCGTCGACGGTCACCTCGAGATCAGGCGTGCCCGAGATCCGAACCCGATCCCGCGGGCTCTCGGCCCCGACGTACATCCGCAGGTCGAGTTCGATCGCGGGCTCGCCCCCGACGATGCCGGTTCCGACCTGATGGATCCCAGCCGCCTCCCCCGACGCGACGCTCGCGTGCCCGGTCTCGACCGGCGTCTCGGCCACGACTGGCTCGATCGAGGCCTCGATGTCGTCGAGCTCCCAGCCGAGGGCACCCGCGAGCATCGCGATCGACTCGGGCAGGCCCACGTGACCGGCCTTTGTCGCGATCTCGCGCTCCCAGCGCTCGACGGAGAGGCCGGCCCCGACCTTCGCCTGGAGGGGGCCCCGGCGGACTCCCGCGTCCTGGACCCGGGTGACGGCGACCGAGTCGACGGTCTGACAGGGGGCCGTGAGCACCGCCGGGAAGGTGTCCATGGCGAATCCCGGATTGATGCCGGTGCCGAGGACGGTGGCGCCGTGCTCATTGGCCAGTTCGTCGAGGTCGGCAGCCGCGTCCGGATGGTGGTACCACGGGTAGGCCAGTTCCTCTGTCGTCGAGACGACGTCCGCGCCGGCAGCCACGGCCGCTTCGACCTGCCGGCCGATGGAATCGATCGCGGAGATGGTGGTGTGGAACACGACGTCCGGGTCCGGCCCAAGCGCTTCGTCCGGGTCGTCGGTCACCGTGACGCCGAGGGACTCGGACAGGTCGGCCACGGTCCCCAGGTCCTCGCCCACCTTCTCGGGGTCGATATCGATGGCGCCCACGAACTCGATGCCCCGCTCGGCCGCGACCTCCACGACCCGCTGCCCGATGGGCCCGATGCCGTACTGGACGGCCGTGATGGTGTCCCCGGTCATAGCATCCCCTCCGCCTGGAGCTCCCGGGCGACCGCCCGGCTCTCGGCGAGCATGTCCTCGATGTGCTCGTCGGTCGTCTGGTAGGAGATGCTCCCCATGTGGCCGGGCAGGTGGTAGTGGCCCCGGTCGATGAGCCGGCGGTGGAACTCGAAGAGCGCCGACCGGTTCGTCGCCGTCTCGACGGCCTCGACGTCGGTCAGCGGTTCCTCGGGCTGGAAATGCGGGCAGTACAGCGAACTCGTCCCCAGGACCCTCGCCTCGATGCCGAGGTCCGCGAACTCCTCTTCCAGGGCCGTGCGAACCCGCTCGCCCCGGGATTCGGTGTACTCGTGGACCGGCTCCCCGTCGAGGACGTCGAAGCTGGCCAGGCCCGCAGTCGCGGTCATCGGGTTCATGGTGAACGTGCCGCCGCCCGCCAGGACACTTTTGCCCGGTTCGACCTCGCGGTCCGGCCGGGCGGCCTCGAAGAGGTCGGCGCGACCGGCGAGACCGCCCACCGGGAGTCCGCCGCCGGCGAACTTCCCGAAGGTCGTCAGGTCGGGCTCGATGCCTACCCTGGCCTGGTAGCTGCCGGGGGAGACCCGGAATCCCGTCACGACCTCGTCGAAGATCAGGAGTGTGTCCCTGGCCTCGGTCAGCTCGCGCAGGGATTCCAGGAAGTCGTCCTCGCAGACCACGCCGCCGCCCGCGAGGAGCATCGGTTCGACGATGATCGCCGCGACGTCGTGCTCGTCGAGCAGTTCGCGGACCGGATCGGGGTCATTCACCGGGAAGGAGTGGACGTGGTCCTCGACGCCGGGCGGCAGTCCGGCCGACGTCGGCTGGTCGAACGGCGTGTGGACCGCCCGCGAGAGGTCGGTGTTACCCCCGTGCCAGCCGCCCGCCGCTTTGAGCACGTGTGGCTTCCCTGTCGCGGCCCGGGCCAGCCGGACCGCATACATCGTGGCCTCGGTCCCCGAGGAAGCAAAGCGCACTCGCTCGGCCGACGGGAACGCCTCGAGAATCCGGCGCCCGAACTCCAGGCCGCGTTCGTTCGGCGCGCCATAATGAAGTCCCTTCGCTGCCTGCTCCTGGACCGCCTCGACGACGTCGGGATAGGCGTGCCCGAGGACGCTCGTCTGGTGGTTCATCCAGTAATCGACGTACTCGTTCCCGTCCACGTCCCTGATCGTCGCCCCCGACGAGGACTCGACGTAGATCGGATGGGGCTCGTGGTACCTGATGTTGTGCGAGACCCCGCCCGGGAACACCGACGTGGCGGCTTCGTGTCTGGCCGCGCTCTCGCCGTGATCGGGGGCCGCTCCGCTGCCCGTGCCACCTGTTGCCATGTCTGGACTGTTCTCGAGGAAGCGCCAAGTTGGTGTCGGTGCGGGTAGCCACAATGCTGGGCCAGCTGTCACCCTGTCGCGAGACGCCGTGTAACAGGGCCGGGGGACCGTAACGAAGGTGGCAGTGCGGGCCGTTGGTCGGTTCGATGAAGACCGTACGGTTCCGTGACGAGAGCGGCATGACCCGCACCGGCGAGTGGCGCGATGGACAGATACACGCCCGGGGCAAGACGATCGACCCGGAGACGGTCGACGTCCTCCCGCCGGCTGAGCCCACGAAGATCGTCTGTCAGGCCGGGGGGTACGTGGAGCATCGGCGGGAGTCCGACGTGGAGGAACTCCCGGATCGCCCCGAATTCTTCCTCAAGACGCCGAACTGCGTCATCGGCCACGGCGACGCCATCGAGTTGCCCCCCGGGCGCGAGGACGTCGAGTTCGAGGCCGAGTTCGCGGTCGTGATCGATCGCCAGTGCCGGAGCGTCTCCCCGGAGGAAGCCCTGGACTACGTTCGGGGCTATACGTGCGTCAACGACGTCTCGAACCGGAAGGACCAGGCCGAAGAGCGGAATTGGGTCCGGGGCAAGGCCTTCGACGCGTCGCTCCCGATGGGTCCGGTGCTCGCGACGCCAGACGAGATTCCCGACGACGCGGCTCTCGAGTTGCGTCAGAACGGGACGGTCAAACAGGAGACGACGACCGAGCACATGATCTTCTCCGTGGCCGAACTCGTCGCGGAGATCTCCGAGTTCATCACGCTGGAGCCAGGGGACGTCGTCGCGACGGGCACCCCCTACGGCCCGGATCGGCTGGCGCCCGGCGACGTTGTCGAAGTCGAGTTCGAGGGCGTGGGGACGCTCAGGAATCCGGTCGTGGAGGGGTAGTGGGCGGTCCCACTATTACACTATTATTATATATTGAGTTTGATTTGTTGGTACGGCACATACTTATTTAGCGGCAATACTCGTAGGCTGGGATATGGGGACAGCGCAATCAGAAGCCTCACTTTCGATCGGCGACCGCATCCGCGCCGTCGGTCCTGCACTCATCCTGGCCGCGGTCGTGGTCGGGCCCGGGAGTATCGCCCTGTCGACCATCGCCGGAGGGTTGTACGGCTATACGCTGCTCTGGGTCCCGGTCGCCGCGACGATTTTCATGATCACGTACGTGTGGATGTCCGCACGCATCGGGCTGGTGACCGGGGATACCATCTTCGAGGCCACCCGCGAGAAGTACGGCTCCACGGTCGCGAAGATCGGGGGCATCTTCGGCTTTCTCACCATCCTCGCCTTCCAGGGCGGGAACAACGCCGGTATCGGGTTCGCGTCGGCGGCCCTGTTCGGCTTCCTCGAGCCGGAAATCTGGGCGGTCGTGTTCACCGGCCTCGCCATCGCCTTCCTCTGGCTGCCCGAACTCTACGACAAGGTCGAGTTGCTGGTGAAGATCGTGGTCGTGGTCATGCTGCTCGGGTTCGTGGGCACGCTGGCGCTGGTCGGCGTGGACTGGGGCGGCGCCGCCCGCGGGCTCGTTCCCAGTTTCCCCGGCACCGACGCCATCCTCACCGCTCTCGGGCTGGCCGCCACGAACTTCTCCATCGCCGCGGCGGTCTACCAGACCCACCTGATGAAAGAGAAGGAATGGGGACCCGAACGGCTCAGAGAGGAGGGCGCTGACACCCTCCTGGGCATCGGCGTTCTCGGCCTCATCGTGATGGTCATCCTGCTAACGAGTGCAGCGGTGATCTTCGGGACGGACACGCCGGTGTTCAGCGCCCAGGGCATGGCCGAACAGCTGCGTCCACTGGCCGGTCCCGCCGCCTTCTACCTGTTCACCATCGGCTTTTTCTTCGCCTCGCTCTCCTCGCTCGTCGTGAACGCCCTCATCGGGGCCACGCTGCTGGTCGACGGCTTCGGCGGCGACGCCCGGATGGACTCGCGGCAGGTCAAGTACTGGAGCATGGCCGCGATGCTCATCGGTCTCACCGCCATCATCCTCACGAGCGGCGCCGGGTCGCCCATCGAGCTGCTGCGCGCTGCCCAGGCCCTCGCCGTCGTTGCCTTCCCGCTGCTTGCCTTCCTCGTGCTGGCAATCGCCCGCGACAAGGACATGATGGGGCAGTTCACGAACCCGACCTGGGTGGACGTCCTGGCGGTCATCGGCTACGTCACCATCATCGGAATCATCGTCAACTACCTCAACTCGGTGCTTGCCTACTTCGGGTACGGCCTGTTCTAGGCCACCCGAGCCGCGCTCGAGCGAATACCACGGGACACCGGAAGAACGCTGATGATCGATATCGGAATCCTCGGCCTCGATACGAGTCACGCTGAGACGTTTGCGCCCATCCTCGAGGGCATCGAAATCGGCGAGGACGGCGAGTCGGCGACGGTCGCAGCAGTGTACGACGACGAGGGGGTGCGGAGCGAGGACTACGTCCAGTCGTTCTGCGTCGAGTGGGCGGCCACCCGGTACGACGACCCGGAGGCGATGGTCGCCGAAGTGGACGCCGCCATGGTGCTGGCGGTCGACTGGCAGCGCCACCTCGAATTGGCCCGGCCGTTCCTCGCGGCGGGCGTGCCCACGCTGATCGACAAGCCGGTGGTCGGGTCCGCGGCCGATCTCCGGGACCTGGCGGACCTCGCCGCATCGGGCACGCTCGTCGGCGGGTCCTCGGTCCCCTATCATCCGGCCTTCGAGCGGCTCCGCCGACCGGACGGCAACCGGACCCTCCACGTCGTCGGGTACAACGACTTCTATTACTATCGCGTCCACGCCCTCGATACCCTCCGGCGCCTGGCCGGAGCCGAATGGCGACGTGTCGAACCCGTCCCCGACACCGACGCCAGCGTCGTGACGGTCACCTTCGAGGACGGGAGCTGGGGCACGGTCCGGCTCGACGGCCCGACCGAGCCAGCGGCCTTCGGCGCCATGGCCGCAAGCGACAGGGTCGACAGCGCGACAGTCGATGCGACCGAGGAGACGCTCCAGGAGATGTATCGGCCGTTCCTCCGGGCCTTCCTCGAGGCGGTCCTGGGGGACACAGACCCCACGAAGCGCGTGCTCTCGGCCGCCCGGCTGGGTCTGGCTGCCGAACGGGCCCTCGCGGAGGAGCGGGCGATCGCCAGGGGCCGGTCGGCACTCCGCGGCTTCGCCGTCCCCAGCGAGGAATTCGTGGCCGAGTACGAGCCGTATTATTGAACGTGGGTGGCCCCGTCTCTCTTCGGTCGCAGTGAACGGCCCGTGCGCGCGCAATTAATTAATGCAATCCTCTATGCACGGAGGGCAAGCCCTCATGGCACAGTCTACCCAGGCAAGCTCGATGCCCCTGGGTATCAGGGCGACCGGCACGTCACTGCCTATCGGGTCGCGACCCACGCGCCCCGCTCGGCGGATTCGTACAGGGCGTCGAGCACGCGGAGCACCTCGATCGTGTCCTCGATCGGCGCCGGATTCGGCGCCTCGCCCCGCCTGGCAGCGAAGAACTGCTCGAAGAAGGACTGCCCCCACCGACCGCCATAGCCCGGCGCTGGTTGATACTCGTAGGTGATCTCCCGGCGGGGGGCACTCGGCCAGTCCACCGAATCGAAGGTGACGCTGGTCTCCTCGTCGAAGCCGAACCTCTCGCCCATCGGGTCCCAGGAACACCGCCCGCGGTCGCCGTAGATGTCGATCGAGGTGTCGTACCGACCCTCGCGAAGATAATAGCCGGCCCGGAGCGTGCCGACCGCCCCACTCTCGAGTTCGATCTGGGCCGTCGCCCCGTCCTCGACGTCGATCTCGTCGCTGCTCGAGGTGGTCGTCGCGTTCACCCGGGCGATCCGATCGTCCAGCAGCCAGGGGAGGAGGTCGATCCAGTGGACGCCGAGCCACTGGAGGATGCCACCCCGCGAGGCCTCGGCGTCGAAGAGGTAGTGGTCGGTCGGGCGCGTGCTGACCGCCGACGCGACGAACTGGGCATCGAAGGACGAGAGATCGCCGAAGAAGCCCTCGCTCGCCCGATCGGCGATCTCCTCGGCGACGGGATGGGCGCGCCAGGTGTAGGCGAACCCGACCGTCGCGTCGCTCTCGCTGACGGTAGCAGCGACGGGCTCGAGGTCCGCGCCGGTTCTGGCACCGGGCTTCTCGGAGAGCACGTCGAGACCGGCCTCGACCGCCCCCTGGATGACCGCTGGGGCGACCCGGTTCGAGAGGGTGACCCACACCAGGTCGAGCGATTCGCTGTCCATCATCGCGGCCGGGTCCTCGTACCACGGCCGATCCGCGAGCGGCTCGGCCCCCACGTCCGTCGGGCGGTTGCCGTCCGGATCGGCGCTGGCAACCACCCTGGCATCGAGCCGTTCGATCGTCGCCAGATACGGATCGCGGTGGTGATGGTCCAGCCCGACGTAGCCGATCCGGGTCGTCATCGGACCGCCGGCAACACCTCGTTGCCCAGCCGCTCGATGACCGAAAGCGCGCTCTCGGTCGGCTGGCCGGGGAACTGCCAGCGCAGCAGTATCTGGTCGACGCCCATCTCCTCGTAGGTCTCGAGTTCGGCGATGGCGTCCTCGGGCGTGCCGAGGATGAACTTGCCGGCAAGCGAGTCCCAGTCCACGCCCACCTCGTGTTCCGCGAGATAGGTCTGGCCCCATCGCTCGTACCACTCGTAGAGGTTGAGCAGGTACGGCTCGATTGCCTCCCGGGCGGCCTGCTCGGACTCGGCGACATAGCAGTCCCGCATGAGGACGACGTCGTTCTCGGCCGGGTCCTTGCCGAACTCCTGGAGAGCGTCGGTGTAGGTGCCGATCTGCTCCCGCAAATCCTCCTTGGTCGAGGACGCGGACGCGATCCAGCCGTCCCCGCGGTAGGCCGCTCGCTTGATGGCCACGTCCGCGTGGCCCCCGATCCAAACCGGGAGGCCGGTTTCCGGCCGGGGGCTCACGAACACGTCCTCGTAGTCGTAGAACTCCCCCTCGTGGGTGACCGGCTCCCCGGACTCCCAGAACCGCCGGAGGAGTTCGAGCGCCTCGAGGAACTTCGGCACTCGCTCGTCCATCTCCAGCCCGAAGGCGTTGAGTTCGCGTTCGCGGTAGCCGATGACGGCGCCGAAGTAGGTCTGTCCCGACGCGATCTCGTCGAGCATCGCGACCTGTTCGGCGAGGTGAAGGGGGTCGTACAGCGCCGGCAACATCGCGGCCGTCCCGATGTCGAGGTCGGTCCGGGCGCCGATGGCCGCGAGGGCGGTGACCGGTTCCACGAAGCCCTCCTCGTGGACGTGGCGCTCGCCGACGGTCGCGATGTCGAAGCCGACCTCGTCCATCAGTTCGGCCTGCCTGAGGAGGTCTGCCATCCCGAAGTCGCTGTCCGGATAGTAATACTGGTTGAGGAACGCACCCACCTTCATCGGCATGCACGCCTCCGCCGGACCCGTCGTTCAGGGCGAGCCATGTCTCAGTCGACGGCCGGTCGGCTGGTAAACATTTGTGTCGGGTCGAGTGAGTTCGCCCGCTTGCTGCCAGCCCACCCGCCCGGACCGCCCCCCGGGGCCCCCGTGGCCCGGTCGGTTCGGCGCTCTCGGTCTCCGCTTGTCCTCCCGTCAGACGATCTCCTCCCCTTCACCCAGCAGGCAGAAGCCCGAGGAGTCGTGGGCCCGGTGGCCGTGATGGTGGTTGTTGACGATGGTGTTGTCGATGGCCCGGACGTGGATGGTGTACCCACAGCGGTCCATCTGCTCGGTCGTCGACCCGCCGTTCGTCGAGACCGCCCACTCCGTCTCCAGCTTCCAGGTGCCGTCGCCGCCGCCCTGGCTGAGAACGGTCGGCGTCGACGTCTCCTGCACGCTCGCCCCGTTCGCCGGGCCGGTCGGCCGAACGAAGAGGCGATAGGCCCTGAGATGCTCGTCGTCGGCCGTGAACTCCCCGACCAGCGTGTCCCCGACGTTCAGGAACTCGCAATCCGCGGCCGGGACGGACGACGAGGAGCCCGACGGAACGATGCCGGTAATCTCGATCTCGCCCTCGGGACGCGTGTTGTCCAGTTGGACGAACATCTGTGAACTCGTCGTGCCGTCCGAAAACGAGATGAGGTCCGTATGGACTGGCGTGCCGTCCCCGCGCTTGGCTTCGACCCGCAGCTCGTAGATGCCGTCCCCACTCGTGCGCCACTGGGCCAGGACGTCGTTGATGGTTCCGGGGACGTACGTGTAGAACCCGTCCGAGTCCGTCGACATCGTCCGGGGCAGCCAGGGCTGGTCGTAGGTGTAGACGTCGAACTCGTTTTCCACCCGCTGCCACTGCCCGGGGCTCGACCCCGGCGGGTTCGAGCGGTAGGAGATGCGGTACTTCAACGCGTCCGGACCGCTCGCCGCGGGTTCGAGTCCGTCGTCCGGGATGCCGGTGATAGTGACCAGCCCGCCGAACGGGGCCTCCGTGGCAGTGAACCCGTTCATGACCGAAGTCCCGACGGTCGTGGCGGTCCCGTTGGTGTCCGACCCGGGAGCCTGTTCGATGAAGGGCGTCGGGACGTCGCCCACGGTCCCGATCGTGATGCGTCCCTCCTCTCGGGCCGCGGGCCCGGGCGGGACGTGGACGTGCGTCTCGACCCTGTTGCCCCACGTGGGTTCGAAGTTGGGGTCGCTCGCGGGCGGTTTCTGGTTCCACGACAGCACGGCGCGGATCCGGACCACGCTCGGTCCCTCGCCGCAGGGCTTGCGGTGATGGCTCAGGTCGACGGGCAGGTGGGCCGCGTAATCCAGTCCGTCGCCGGGGATCTCCGAGATGTCGTGGGCTTGCACGCTGGTGGTCCCCAGGTGCGACCAGCCCGCCGCCGAGTCGTCCCATTCCCAGAAGGCGACGTACTCGGGACTGCCCGCGTCGCAGAGGCCCCCCGAATACCCCGCGGGCTTCTTGACCGTGAAGACGCCGGTGAGCGTCGAGCGGTTCAATCCGACGCAGGTGAGCTCTTCGTACTGGGTGTTCGCGGCGGTCTCCGTGAGGTCCCCGAGCACGTCGCCGATGTCGATGTCCAGATCCGGGGGGATGTCGATCGGCACGTCCGGATACAGATCCGGAGGCCACGGGCCCTCATCGGGCGGGAAGTCCTCCGGTGGGTACGCCTCCGGCGGGAAGTCATCGGGCGGCAGGTCGCCCGGCGGGAACTCCGGCGGGATCGGCCCGCCGCCAGCTGGCCCGCCGTGGCGCATGCTCGCCCAACTCGCGACCTCGCCACCAAGCATCCCACGGAAGGCCGTAAAGCCCGCCCGGTGGGCGGGCACACTCGTGTTCTCGTACTGCTGCAGGAGCGTCCCGGCGTCGAGTGACTGTTTCGTGAACGACAGAGCACTCGTGATGTCGAGGCCCGCGACGAGCTGGTCCTGGAGGTCCGAAGCGTCCACGACGTCGGCCACGATCGGATCGCGGTCCTCGATCTGGATGTCGGCGTCGAGTCGGTTGCCCCATACGGGCTGGTGGTCCGGCTCCCCGGCAGGCGGTTTGTCCTGCCAGCTCAGGATGGCCCGAACGCGTGGCAGGTTCGGCTCGGAACAGAGCGTCTCCGCCTCGTCGAGTTGCAGGGACGCCGCGTACTCGAGCGGTTTGTCACCGGGGACGTCATAGACCCGCGTCGACGTGATGCCGAGGTCCTCCCAGGTCCCGTCGCGCTCGCGGTCGATGAAAAACCGCACGTACTCCGTCGAGCCGTCGGTACACACGTCGCCACTGTACCCGGCCTCGCGTTTGACGGAGATGATCGCTTCGAGGCGTCCGACCCCTGGCTCGTACCCGACGCAGGTAAGCTCCTCGTAGCTCGTGTCCCCGGCTTTCTCTTCCTCCTGCTCGAAGGGCAGCTGGGGGTAGGTCCCGAAGTAGTTGGGGTTCTCGACGATGAGCCGCCGGAAGGACGCCCGTTCGGGTTCGATCTCGGGGAACTCGAACTCGGCCGGACTGTCGAGTGCCTCCCAGGTATCGGCCCGGACGACGCCGTCGGCCTCGATGTCCCGCTCTCGCTGGAACTCGATCACCGCCCGTCGCGTGTGGGGACCGAAGTCCCCGTCGGCCGGGCCCACGTCGTACTCGCGTTCCGCGAGGGCCTCCTGTAGTTTCCGTACCTCCTCGCCTTTCGAACCGGTTCTCAGATGCATGTGTGTCTCCTGGTTTCGCTGTGTCGCGGCTCGCCGGACAGCGGATGGCCCTCGGGCGCATCGAATTGCCGACGGGCAGGAGACGGGACCGGGTCGGGAGTCGGCCTCCCGACCCGGCTTCCCTCCCCCTCGCTCTCCGTATCGACCGACCCACGACGTCGGTCCGTCCAGACGCGGATCGATTCCCGGCCACTCCCGGCCGGGGCAGCCGCCAGTATGCGCGACAGCCGGTCCGCTAGGGTCAGTCGTGACTCCACCAGCCAGCGTCCGGGATGGCAGTCGGCCACCCCGAGCAGTGCTCCAGACGCTCGTCTGTACCGAGTCCGGGCGGGCAGATCCTGTGGAGCCATCGCTGTCAGTACGCTCACGCCAAGACTCGAACGGACCCCCTCCCCGTGCGAACGCATGCGCCCGCTCGGGCGCATCCATAATAATTAATAGTTTAGGAGCAAGAACCGAGGCGTTCGATTTGGTCTCACGCTGGCCGGGCAATCGTAGAGAAAACGATACACCGACCGCATCCGGGCCCGGTCGGCCCCACCGCAAGCTGGTCCAGTCCCGTTTGCCGGCCCTCCAACGAAGTCGGGAAATGAGTGGCCTCGGCACTCATAGGGCTCGTCATCGCCGGGTGCCTACGCCGGCTCCGCCCGGTGGTTCGTCATCGGCCGAGCGGGGCTACGACCCGCTGGCGAAAAGCATCTACGGTCGTCGGTCAGGGCGCGAGCGCGGCCCAAGAGCGGCATGAATCACGCGCCACTCCCGCTCCGTCCCCTGGCTCGTGGCGCCGTCAGCTCGTTTGCAGTGGTTCGTCGACCGAGTTGAACGATCCGCAGTTCCCACAGTGGACGAGCCGGCCGACGGCCTGTGTGTGTTCGTATTCGGCTATCGGTTCCCCGCAGTTCGAACAGCGGACCTCGAGTTGCATCTCCATCCCCCCACAACCGTTTTATGATGGGTATATCATAAACGTTTATGATAATTACGCGTGGACAAACCGTCAAATAGTGGCTCGGCCGGCGGGTTCCCACCAGCAAACGGGCGGGGCGAGCCGGCGGAAGACGGGCTCTCGGCCCACAAAGAACGTCGGACCAGTAGCGTCGAAGTCGTGCGACGATCCCCGCATCGAAAGTGACGGACTCTTACCCGCGGGCCACGCTCCTTACGATATGACCGAGGAAACCAAGGATACCGTCGTCCCGGGCTCGGACGCCGAGCTCGACGCACCTGACGTCCGTGGGTACGACTTCCGGGGCGAGTTCGACTTCGCGGACTTGCTCGCCACCTACGAGACGACCGGGTTCCAGGCCAGCCACGTCACCGAGGCCATCGACCTGATCCAGCAGATGCGTGCGGCCGACGCGAAGATCTATCTCACCCTCACCTCGAACATCGTCTCTTCGGGGCTGCGCGAGACCGTGGCGGCGATGGTCCGCGAGGGGCTGGTCGACGTGCTCATCACCACCTCGGGCTCGATCACCGAGGACATCATCAAGGCCGAGTTGCCCTTCAAGATGGGCGAGTGGGACGTAGACGAGGTGGAGATGCGCGAGCGCGGGATCAACCGCCTGGGCAACATCTTCGTGCCCTCGGATCGGTACGTCTGGCTCGAGACGTACCTCAATGACTTCTTCCCCGACTTTTTCGCCGAGGAGAAGATCCGCACCCCCACCGCCTTCGCCCGCGAGATCGGCGAGCGTATCGAGGACGAGGACTCGGTCCTGGCCCAAGCCGCCGAGCACGACGTCCCCGTGTTCTGCCCGGCGCTGACCGACGCCGAGGTGGGCAACTTCCTCTATTACTACCGCCAGAACGAGGACCCCGAGGTGGGTATCGAGATCCTCGAGGACTACGACGCCCTCATCGACGAGGGACTGCTCGCCGACGAAACCGGGCTGATCGTCCTCGGGGGCGGCGTGCCCAAACACCAGGCGATCATGACCAACCTCTTCCGCGGCGGCGCGGATTACGCGGTTTACGTCTCCACCGGGATGGAAGGCGACGGCTCGCTCTCGGGGGCGCCCCCGAACGAGGCCGTCTCCTGGGGGAAGATCAAGCACGGCGAGAAGAACTACGTCGAGATCAAGGCCGAAGCCACGCTCGTGGTCCCACTCATCGTCGCCGGCGTGCTCGAGGACCTGTAGCGGTCGACGGGTTTCCGGCCCGATCCGGTACCGCTCAGCGGCCGGTCAGGGCATCCGCCGGCGCCTCGAACACCGACCGGTCGAGATCCGGGGTCCCCGTCGCGTAGATAATGACCCAGACCAGGAGGAAAACCACCATCGAGGCGACACCGACCGGGCTCGCCACGAGTTGGCCGAGGGCGGGGCTGTCGGTGAGGGTGAGTGCGATCACGACCCCACCCGAGGCATTGAACACGCCGTGAAAGAAGACCGCCGCGAGCACCGAGCGCGCACGGACCACGAGATAGGTATAGAGGACCGAGAACGTGATCGTCGCGGGGATCATCACCAGGACGCCCAGGTACGGGAACGAGGCGTAGTTATAGCCCTCGACGATGACCGGAGCGTGCCAGAGCCCCCACACGGCGCCAATGAGGATCGAGGCGCGCCAGAAGCCCAGCGGTGCGAGTTCCCAGAGGAGATAACCGCGCCAGCCGAACTCCTCGCCGAAGGCCAGGACCGCGTTCACCGTGACCCCGAGCACCAGCACGAGCCCGATGGTCGCGATCAGGCCCAGCCCACCGCCCGGCAGGTCCAGCCACGGAACCAGGTCGATGCCTGGATTGTAGGCGATTCCCGGCACGAGGAGCGACACGGCCAGGGTGGAGAAGGCGAGTACCACCGGTGCAACCGCCGCGATCAGGTGCCAGCGGAACGCTCCCAGCCGCAACCCGACCTCCCGAAAGCCGACGTCGCTCCGCCAGACGGTCGCCGCACCGGCCACCATCGGGGTGAACATATAGGCCGATGCGATGCTGACCAACGGAACCCCGAGGGCGAAAGCGACGGCCTCGAAGACCAGCGCGAGTCCCACCAGCACGCCCAGGAAGGTGGCGACGCGGGTGCGATCGATCCCGGTCATGTCCGCCACGCTCCTCGAGCGGATCGACAGCCAGCAGGCAGTCCAGCAGCGCAGAGCGAAGGGTGGCGGGCTCGCATACGATTCAACAGGGCGACACGAAGGCACTTAAACACCGCCGACGCGACATCGTGGGTGCACCGGAGAGCCCCCAGAGCCTGCCCACCTCCTTCGCCGAGCCTCGACGAGCTTCTGGTACGCGTTCGGCTCTCCGCAATACCGTTACAGGCCCGTCGGCGCCTCGATAATACGCGTCTCGGGACCCAGCTCCGCGACCACGTCGGCCAGCGCCTCGATGCCGAAGGTCTCGGTCGCATAGTGACCGCCGAGAAAGACCGGGATGCCGGACTCGCGGGCCATGTGGTAGAGCTTGCCCTTGCCCTCCCCCGTGATGAACGCGTCGACGTCCGCCTCGAGCGCCTCGTCGTACCAGTCGGCCCCGCTGCCGGTCACGATGGCGACCGCCTCGATGCGGTCCCGGCCGACGTCGAGCACCTGGATGCCGTCCCCGCCGTGATCGAGGGCGCCTTCGAGCCGGACGGCCAGTTCGGAGATCCCAAGGGGTTCGGGCAGCGTCCCGCGCTGGCCGACCGTCACCGGTCCGAGTTCGCCGAATGCGCTCCGGTCCTGCAGGCCCAGGAGGTCCGCGATCCCGGCGGCGTTCCCGAGTTCCTGGTGGCCGTCGAGCGGGAGGTGGGAGACGTAGAGGTCGATCCCGGCTTCGATTAGCCCGGCCACGCGGTCGTAGGTCCGGCCGGTTACCCGGTCGATCCCACCCCACGAGAGGCCGTGATGGACGACGAGCAGGTCGGCGTCCCAGTCGGCCGCCGCGTCGATGGTCTGGACCGCCGCGTCCACGGCGAACGCCGCGCGCTCGACGGTCCCCTCGCCGGCCCCGATCTGGAGACCGTTCTCGCTCGCATCGACGTCCGCGTACGCTCCCGGCTCGAGGGTCTCGTCGAGTCGCTCGATGAGCGTCTGGGTATCCATGTCCCAGCCCTCGCCGCCGACCCTGAAATAGGTGGGCGACGCGCGGCCCCGGGGCACGGGATGGAGACCGACCCACGTGCCGCCCAGGAGCCGGCTGTCACTGAATGGACGCTAGATGGACACTGGAGTGGCTCTGGATGTACGCTCGAGTGTACATCCAGTGCAAATCGGGTGGGGACCAGGCCCGGCGGCTGGCTACGTTGGGCAGGGCCAGGTGTGGAGGAGCAGGAG
>Ga0207797_1000544_pt1 | contig 29067 bp, 22 predicted proteins | sample PRCRCaboRojoPR_6_FD_187275 | JGI IMG/M metagenome (GOLD analysis project Ga0207797, IMG submission 187275) | Marine sediment microbial community from Cabo Rojo, Puerto Rico - PR CR 10% Liquid 1 (SPAdes) | ecosystem: Environmental > Aquatic > Marine > Coastal > Sediment | place: Cabo Rojo, Puerto... | reverse complement strand
ACCCCTGTGGGAAACCCGACACAGACGCCAGTGTCGACCCTTCCTCCCCCTGAGGTCGATGATGAAGGTTTGCTGATACCTGTAACTGGACGTGAAGCACCATTTTCCGGAGCAGATGTGGATACAAAACAGGCATTCTTGTCTAGGATCAGCGCCCAAACTGGTTTATTGGTGTTTGGCTTGGGCTTGATTTTCCATGGTTTTTCACTGTGGCAGAGAAAGAGAGAATTATAAGGGTCTTCAGAGATATGAAAGCCTTTGGATTTGGAGAAGAGCGCATAGTCCCTTATGCTGTATTCATGATGGCGATGGGGATCGTGATCGCAGTTTTCGGTGTCCTGAATGTATCCCGGGAATTTCAGCGTATCCACTCTCCCCTGGACCGGATAACGGAAAGCCAGGAGATAAGGCAGCAGGAAGCCTCTAACCGGGCTGATCAGGAACTTCTTCCTGTAAAGGATGATGAGTTTTTACCCTTGTACTCCCCTGCTGGAGATGATCAATCAACCTCTGCTCCCGATGTTAATATAAACAGAGAGCCGGCGAAATACTCCTTGTTGGTAGCAGCGGATCCGCCGGTCAAGCAGGGGGGTGCCTTACCTGAAAGCTTATCCAGGACCCCTGCCGCTGAACCGGAACGGTTGCTGATCCCTTCTCTTGGGGTCGAGGCTTTTGTGGTCCCTGTTTCTTCACGTGAGGTGGAATATCTGGGAGATACTTACCAGCAGTGGTTAGCCCCGCGCTCCGGCGATTTAGGTTGGCACAACAGCTCTGCGAAACTTGGCCGCGCGGGGAACACCGTGATTAACGGACACAGCAGCGGCTACGGCGAGATTTTTCGTGACCTGGAAAAACTCAAGAATGGGGACGAAATCCTCCTCCAGGCTGGTCATTTTCAGTATAGCTATGTGGTAGCCAACACGATCATTCTCAAGGAGCGTTGGGAGCCCATCGAGGTCAGGATGGCGAATGCCCGGTGGATCCATCCTTCTGAAGATGAACGGTTGACGCTGATTTCCTGCTGGCCGTATCCAAGCAATACGCACCGGGTTGTGGTCGTAGCCACCCCGGTCCGTGTGGAAGTTCTCCCCTCGCTGCCGGAGATTTCGAGTCCGGCCTTCCTTCCTGAATGATTTTCGGGGATGAAGTCCCATCCACTCAGAAAATAAATTTAAACTGGCTGTTTTTACGGCAGCCAGTTTTTTCTTTAAGAAACGTGAAGTGGATGTATCTCTGTATTGGTGATTAATAAGGATTGATCTGCAGGTATGTAGGGAGGTAAGATTCGAGGAAAAGTCCATCTCCCACAGGATAGGCGATCACAAACCATCTCCCCCAATTATTTTGGCCATCTCTGGATAAGCAGGTTTGAAGTACCAGCCGGTCGCCCGCCCCGTATATATCCAGAAATAATTCTCCAGCAGTGTAATGGGCACCGTCTTCGAGATCAATGAATGCTGAATAAGCGCTGTTTGGGGATAGGGCCTTTAATTTCCTGATAGATTGGACCTGGTAGTGAATCGGTTCCTGTCCTTGACTGAATAATGAGATTTGTGTGCCGACTTCGAACTCCGAAAACATGGGTCCAACTTGGGCGTTGTGCGCCATAAGGCCGATCGTACCGTATCGTTCTGCCAATAAGAAGCGGGTGAACGTTCCAGGCTTGTTAGAGACGAAGGCTGGGTTGTCTTGTGGCTGCTCGATGATGGTATAGGAATGCTGACCGGATATTTCTACCCTGGATATGCGGTCATTTTGGGATGGAATGTCATCCTGCGTATCTCTCTGGTATGTGTGCTCGGACGGTACCCCCGGGAAGTCAATCTGCCGGGGAGCAGGAAGGGAAAAAAAGGGGATCAGTATCAGGACTGGGGCGAGAAAGTTTATCCATCCAAGGGTCATTTTTATGATCCATTGTTCTTTTGGCATCCAGATGTAATATAGAGATTAGCACAGCCTTGAAACTATCGGGGAAATATGTATGCTCCAGAACCTAGTTCTAACAGGACTGCAAATTCTGGGCGTTTCTATAACCTGAAACCTAAAATTTTTGTTAGGAGCCTGGATATAAGTGGGAAATCACCGTGTTAAATGAAAGGTTTTAAATTCTTTCGGGTGGGCGTGAGTCAGGTTACCTTCCTCTATGATGCAAGAACTTTTCATCCACATTTGTCCTTGGAAGGGGAGATTTTGTGTTCTGTTTTATGGCATAATATTTTCAGTTTGGGCTTTGTGAATGTACAGGGATATGAACACAGGAACTGAGACCTAGATAAGAAATAGATATTCAGGTTGGGAAGCATCTATTAGTGAATGATGGAGTAAATGAGAGCATGGAGAGATCTGAGACCCGCATACCAAAAGATAACAGAGACCCTGCCGGGATTGAACCCGGACTGCTGGAAGGCCCGCTCCCTGCCAAAGTGATTACGGGTCAGTCAAAAACCGATTGGCGTGTAGAAGACCGGATGGACCGTTTTCACGTCCCGGCTGTGTCTGCTGCCGTTGTCCGGGATATGGAGATCGCTTGGTCCCAGGCCTGGGGCGTGCTTGAAGAGGGAGGAGCAGCGCAAGCAACCCCATGTTCCCTTTTCCAAACGGCGTCCATCAGCAAGTTCGTCACCGCGGTGGGGGCACTGCATCTGGTTCGCGAAGGTTTTTTGGGTCTGGATGAAGATGTAAAAACCTACCTTGAGGAGTGGCATCTTCCCCGGGGGGACTACAGGGGGGAAGTCACCCTGCGCCGTTTGTTGTCCCATTCGGCCGGGGTCAGCACGCCGGGTTTTGAGGGCTACGGGATGGATGATGAGCTTCCGGATCTCCGCCAGATTCTGGAGGGAACTGAGATCGTCAATTCACCTCCGGTGGAAGTCATCAAGCCGCCCGGGGAAGGTTTCCGCTATTCGGGAGGGGGCTACCTCGTCGTCCAAAAAGTGATCGAAGAAGTCATGGGCGAACCTTTCCCTGAGATCATGCAGGGGCGGGTCTTTTCGCCATTGGGGATGCAGAACAGCATCTATGCGCCCCTGGACCCGGAATTTGAAGACCGGGCTGCCAGCGGTCATTCCAACAGAAAACCTATTCCAGGCAAAGGACCCATCCATGTCGAATCGGGAGCGGGAGGGCTGTGGAGCACACCTTCCGACCTCCTGAGATTGACCCTGGACATCATGCGGGCCTACCATGGCGAAGAAGGGGAGGTCCTGAGCCCGGATTTGGTGCAGGCAATGCTTGAGACCCACTTCTGGGATTTTGGCCTCGGTGTACGCGTCCTGGGGGAAGGTCTGAATCTCCGCTTTAATCACGGTGGAGCCACACGAGGCTGGCAGGGACAGGTCATCGCTTATCCCGAACGCAGGGAAAGCATCGCTGTACTCACCAACGGGGCTAACGGGTATGTGGTCTGGCCTGAGGTGGAGCGGGGCATCGCCTGTTCCCTGGGCTGGCCGGGATGGGAACCGGAGGTGGTGGATCCTGTCCGGTTAGACAGGGAGGATCTCAAAGCCTATCAGGGGACGTACGATATGCCGGGTGTGAAGCTGGAATTGGGATGGGAATCGGTTGAGGATCCTCCCTGGGGCCCTATGTTGCGGATCGAATATGAGTTTGAAGATCTTATCATGACCGCTGTGCCCACGGAGCGAGACCTCTTTGAACTGCTGGAGTTTGAGGGGCAGGTGACCTTTGCGCGAAACCAGGAGGGAGCGGTCGAGGGGCTCGAACTCTGGTTTGGCCTGCCCGATTGGTCGCCATACCGGCGCTGGAATTTTAAAAAGACCTAACCTGGGATACCATAAAATGAAGCCTTTTTCCATATTGATTTGCTTTGGATAGTTTTCGAAGCCTCTCCGGAATCCACCCTTTATGGATCCAAGCCAACGCAAAATTTCAAGGAAATACTGGGCTAGATTTATTTTCCTATTGTTGACGGGGGAGAAAGAGGTTGCTAGAATACAGGTAATGAATTCTGTTGAGACATGCGGATTTCTCAAAACCTGGCTTTTTCAATGGGGGTCTACGCAGGATCTGCACGCAACATCTTCTTCACTCAATCTTAAAGGAGGAACCAGCATGCATACCCGGAAAAGATTCACCCAATGGATGGCGATCTTGTTAGTGCTGGCCTTGTTGCTTCCCAGCACGGGCATCGCCCAGGCGGGTAAACCGGAAGGGAGCCTGAAAGATCACTACATCGTGGTCTTTAAAGAGGGGGTGGACATCAATGCCTCAGCCCCGGACATGGAGGCCAATTACGGGATGACGGTATCCCATGTCTACCGGCACGCGTTGAAAGGGATGGCAGCCTACATATCGGAAGGCCGTTTAACGGCACTGGAGCATGATCCCCGCGTGGCCTATGTGGTGGAAGATATGCTCCGCACTGTGGGGGGGCAGACCGTGCCCACCGGCGTGCAGCGCATTTTCGCCGATGACAATGGGAATATCGGTATCGACGGTACGGATGATTCCCGTGTGGACGTGGATGTGGCCATCATCGACACCGGCATTGACCTGGAGCACACAGACCTTAACGTGGTCAGCAGCACCAGCTGCATGAACACCAGCGGCGGCGGTCCACCCTGGGCGCGGGAATATTACTGCGGCGAGGGCGGGGATGATGACCACTACCACGGCACCCATGTGGCCGGATCAGTGGCCGCTCTGGATAACGGCTTCGGCGTGGTCGGTGTGGCGCCGGGCGCCCGCCTGTGGGCGGTCAAAGTCTGTGATGCCCAGGGCAGCTGCCCCAGTTCGGCGATCATCGCCGGCATCGACTATGTGGCTGCCAATGCGGGTTCCATCGAGGTGGCCAATATGAGCCTGGGCGGGAGCGGCTACAGCCAGGCGGAATACGATGCCATCCAGGGCGCGGTGGACGCGGGCGTCGCTTTCGCGGTGGCGGCCGGGAACGAAAATGATGATGCCAGCAACTACAGTCCGGCCGCGTTCGACAATGCTTTGACCGTGAGCGCGCTGGCGGATTTCGACGGCGAACCCGGAGGATTGGGCAGCCCCACCTGCTATGATGATCAGGACGACACGTTAGCGGATTTCAGCAACTGGGGTTCGGCGGTGGACATCGCAGCCCCGGGGGCGTGCATTTATTCCACCTTCCCTATTGAGGAGGGGGAATACGGCACGATCAGCGGCACGAGTATGGCCAGCCCCCACGCCGCGGGAGCCCTGGCACTGCTGGCCAGCGCCAACAACCCTGCAAATGCCACGGATGTCTACAACCTGTACGACCAGGTCACCAACGCCGGTAATGACAACTGGACGGACGACAGCGGGGATGGGATCCAGGAACCGCTCCTGGATGTGAGTGATACCACGCTCTTTGCCCCGGCTCTTGTTGCGACAGATGGAGGATCTACGGACAGTCCGCCCAGCGTGAGCATCACCAACCCCAGCGATGGGGCGACGGTCTCCGGTACGGTTAGCGTGACGGCGGATGCCAGCGATGACAGCGGTGTCTCCCAGGTCGAGTTTTTCATAGACGGGAGCAGCATCGGCGTGGACAGCGACGGTTCCGATGGCTACAGTACTTCCTGGGATACGACCGCTTACGCCGATGGAGGACATACTGTAGAGGCCGTGGCCACGGACAGCGCTGGACAGACTGCCAGCGACAGCGTCTCCGTCACGGTGGACAACAGCGGGGGGACGGTCTATCCCATTGACCTGAGCGTAAGTGCTTACAAGGTCCGGGGGACGCAGTATGCGGACCTGACCTGGAGTGGAGCCACGTCAACCGATGTCGACATCTACCGCGACGGGACCGTTGTTGTCACCACACCCAATGATGGTGAGCACACAGACACAACCGGTCAGAAGGGGGGTGGCAGCGCCACCTACCAGGTCTGTGAGGCAGGCACAACCACCTGCTCGAATGAAGTTACCGCCACCTGGTAACGATCGATGAAACCCCTGAGGGGCTGTGAAAACAGCCCCTCAGTTTTAGATCTATTCCTGGCGCCAGCTTCGCGAAGGTCATGACCTAAGCGTGCGATATCGCCTGCTCTTCGACTCCACCTTTCGGAAGGTGAGAATCCCTTCCGCTTTTTGTGTTAATCTTCCTCCTATCTGAAGAAGGTGAGTTCAGTTCCACTCTATGGCATAATAGGTGTAGTCATTTTCATGCAAAGGAGGGACGATGAAACCCTTTCGAAAGCATGTTGCCCTGGCCGTGGATGGGGGCGGGATCCGGGGCATCATCCCCACCCGGGCTTTGTCCATCTTGGAAGATCATCTGGGTAAACCATCCTATGAGATTTTCCGGCTTCTGGCCGGGACCTCCACCGGGTCCATCATCTCCGCGGGGATCGCTTCGGGGTTGTTCGGGATGGAGCTCCACCGCCTGTATCTGGAATTCGGGCGGACCATTTTTAAAAAAAGGCTGCGCTCAGTCCTCTGGCCCCTGACCCGCTACCGCTATCCCCAGGAGCCGCTGCGTTCCGCATTGAAAACGGTCCTGGGAGATCGGGTGGTGGGCGACTTGTGGGAATCCGAATTTCCTATGGATGTGATCATCACCACCTTTGACCTGGTGGAGAACCGCACGCGCTTTATCAAGCCTTTCAAGGAAGCTTATCAGGATTGGTCCCTTATCAAAGCGGTGCTGGCTTCTTCCGCAGCCCCGACCTTTTTCCCTGCCGTGGATGGAAGGTTCGTGGACGGCGGAGTGGGTTCTTATCACAATCCTGCCTACCTGGCGGCCTATGAAGCCCGTTTTGTGCTGGATTGGGATCCGGCGGAAACCACCCTGATCAGCCTGGGCACCGGACGGGATCCTCACCACCTGCAGCCTGATCAGGTGAAATCGTTTTTCGCCTGGGATTGGATCCAGCCCATTTTAGGGGCTTTCATGCAGTCTTCCGATGACCAGCAAATTCACCTGGTTGATACCTTCTTTGAGGAGATCGATTTCCGGCGCTTTCAGGTGGACCTGAAGGAGCCCATCGGCATGGATGAAGCAGAAAAAATGGAAGAATTAACCGCTTATGGTCAGGAACTGGGGCGAAAAATCCTCTCCGATGAGATGGATGAAGCCCTCGAAGTCCAGGCCAAACGCGCCCCGCAAGTGGAATGGTAAGAACTGAACTATTGGGTTATTAGAGTTCATGTTTCCATAGCGGATGCATCTATGACACAAATAGTTAAGTAATAAACTGAGCCTATGTCAAATGTAAAAGAAAAACCTCTCAGCAGTTTTGCATGGTTATCCATAGGAGCGGCATTGGTGACCATGGCAATCAAATTTGGATCCTATGTTATCACCGGATCAGTGGGTCTGCTGTCCGATGCTATGGAGTCCATTGTCAATCTCTTCGGGGGAGTTATGGCCTTGGCCATGCTGACCATAGCTCAGCGACCGCCTGATGAGGACCACGCATATGGACATAACAAAGCGGAGTATTTTTCTAGTGGCATGGAGGGGGCCCTGATTCTGGTGGCAGCGATCAGCATTGGGATTATGGCTGTGCGCCGCTTGATCCATCCCCTCTCTTTACAACAGTTGGGGGTGGGATTGGTGGTCAACATCGCAGCTTCCGTAATTAACCTGGGTGTCGCCCTGATCATGATCAGGACAGGGGAAGAAAGGGAGTCCATCACCTTGGAAGCGAATGGCCGGCATTTGATGACCGATGTCTGGACTTCAGTGGGCGTGGCTGCAGGGGTGGGAGGGGTGGCCTTGACCGGATGGGAACGTTTAGACCCGCTGATTGCCCTTGCTGTCGCTGGAAATATCATTTGGACAGGGTTTCATATTGTCCGCCGTTCCGTGATGGGTTTGATGGACACTGTCCTTCCTGAAAGCGAGCTAGACAAGGTTTGTAAGATTCTGGAGGGGTATGTGGAAGAGGATGTGAAATACCACGCCCTCCGCACCCGGCGCGCAGGGTCAAGGAGATTTGTCTCTTTTCACGTTATTGTCCCGGGTGAATGGTCCATTAAACGCGGGCACCATCTTCTGGAAAGCATGGAAGGGGATATCCGTACAGCGTTACCCAATGTCACTGTGATCACTCATATTGAACCTTTAGGGGATCCTACTTCATGGCGTGATCTAAATTTGGACCGTCCGGAATCTGTACCTGGAGATGAGGTTGAAAATCTTTCCGAACAGGAGTAAATGTGATATCTAATAGGTAGAGGTAAGTACTTATTCTTTGGATATATCTAACTTTTGAACTGATAAATTTCTCCCCGTCACATTTATATCCCTTAAAAAACTCCCTTTTTCTTGATTGGAATTCGGTAATTTGATCCATTTCTCACCCTTTTTTGCGCGTGGTAAAATACAGGGACTGTTTTGAGTACATGATATCTTGTCTTAAAGGAATGAAAACGTCTGTATGGTATGGAAAATTCGGTTAAAAAGAGTGGGGTTGTCGCTCCTCATTCTAATCTTATTGGTTTTGCCACTCCGCGGTGCCACCATCGACCGCTCCTACCTGGAGAAAGGGGTCCGGGATTTTACGCGGCCCCTGGAGTTCAACTTTATCTCCTGGACCATATCAGCCCTGTGGGATAAAGCAAAACATTCCAGTTTGGGTGCAGAACAGTACATATCCCCTGCTGATTCCCGGGCATTGGTCTTGGACTATCTCCAGCTCAGGGCTGATGTTAACGCGCTTGAGGAAGAGTTGAAAAACATCGTTGCTGATCCGGAGGTGGAAAACCCCGAGCGGGCTTCGGTTGCTGTGCGGGAGAGGTTAGATATAAAACGTTCCCGGGCCGAAGATCTAGCCCCGTTTGTGCAGGAGGTCCTCCAGCGTCAAATTAACACCAGTCTGGCGGATCTTCAACTTACCTGGGGCGGAACGGCTGTCCCCCCTGTCTTATACCGTGCTGAACCTGATTCTCATGCTCTGGTGGTGTCCCCCCGGGATGTCATCCGCCAAGAGGCAAATGTCATGCTGGTCTCGGGCCTGACGTTGGATGAGAAAATTGCCCTGGAACGCAAAATTGAAGAAGAATTGGACCTATCCGCTCTGGTAGTGGGCATTGGAGGGGTGGGGATGTATCCAGCCATGATCATAGAGTCCAGTAATTTAAATTGGATGGTGGAGGTCATTGGCCATGAATGGACTCATAACTACCTGACGTTGCACCCGCTTGGTTTGCAGTATTTTGCAAGTCCCGAGCTGCGGACCATTAACGAGACGGTGGCGGAATTGGCAGGGAAGGAGATCTATCGGGCTGTGTTCACCCGATATTACCCGGACCGGCTGCCACCGGTGGATAAACGTTCAGGAGGAAACGTTCCAGAGAATCAGAAAACCGAAAGAGAACGGCTTCAAGAAGTGATCGGACCGATCCCCTTTGATTTTCGATATGAAATGTACAAAACACGGCTCACAGTGGACCGCCTGTTGGAAGAAGGGGAGGTTGCAGAAGCGGAGGCGTATATGGAAGAGCGCCGCCAGGTTTTCTGGGATCACGGATACCGGATTCGAAAACTAAATCAGGCTTACTTCGCTTTTCATGGTTCTTATGCAGCCCAGCCTGGAGGGGCGGGAGGGGCAGAGGAGAATCGTCTGGGGCAAAACCTGCGTGAGCTAAAAGACACCCTACCATCCTTCTCTGACTTCATGAAAAAAGTGGCCTGGATGTGGCGCCTGGATCAATTTCAAAGAGTTTTTGAAACGGAATTGAATAATTAAGGGCTGGAAGGTTGACCAATGAAAGGAAAACAGAAGTTTGATTGGGCTTCAGGGATTCAATTTGCGGGCAGTCTTTTCATGGTGCTGTTATTGGGCGGGATCTCTTTAGGGGGGATCGGGGTGGTGGCTGTTTCAAGTGGGAGCTTATCGGTACCTGTCCCCGCAGTGCAAAGAACGACGTTAATCCTGTTCTTTTCCAGCCTGGGGTTTGTCGGGATTTTATTGCTGCCTTCCATGATATATGCTGCGAAAAGCTTATTTGGATTGTCCACGGGTGAAGAAAACACATGGCGGGGAGCAGACTGGTTGATTGCCCTTTATCCCATTCTCCTGGGAGTTGGCTATCTTGCGGAATGGGAGACCGGTGGAGGTCGTTTTCTTCTCGTCTTGGCTCATGTCCTGGCCAATGGGATTGCCGTGTTTTGGATCCTTCATTTAAGTCAGAAGGGTTTGCCCGAAGGTTCACCGCAGCGTTTTTGGGGTGCCTTTGGGAGTGGATTGACCCTGGCCCCGGCGCTGGTGCTGCTGGTTGAACTGCTTTTATTGGTCCTGATCGGGGGGTTGTGGTATGTTTACTTGCTGGAGCATCCAGCGTTGAGAGCCCAGGTTTCCCGTTTAATGGAGCGCTTACCCCAGTCTGCTGCCTCTCCTGTGATCTTGGAAAGGATGGCCAGTAAATATCTCTTCCTGCCCGGGTTTGTGGCTTCCGTATTTACTTATGTGGCTGTCTTAATTCCTTTGGTGGAGGAGCTCATCAAGCCCCTCGGTGTGTGGCTGCTGATTAAAAAGAAAATCACCCCAGCCCAAGGGTATAAATGGGGGATGGTTAGCGGAGCGGGATATGCGTTATTTGAGAATCTGGTCCTCTCCGCGAATGCAGGTACGTGGACGATTGCCATGATCAGTCGTTTTGGGACCACTGCGGTGCACATGTTGACCGCTGCTTATGTTGGTTGGGGGCTGGCGTCCAGCTGGGCAAAAGGAAACTTTATGCGCCTCGCAAAGGCGTTTTTCGTGTCTGTCCTCTTTCATGGCGTGTGGAATGGATTGAATATCCTGAGTGCCCTGGGGCAATTTTCAGGTGCCCGGGAGTTCTTTGGCCCCTTTGGATATGGGGCGGCACAGATTGCGCCTGTGGGGATCTTTCTTCTCGCCCTCGGGGCCATTTACGGCCTGATAAGGTCCCGGCGGGTCATCGGCCTCTCTGTCACTTCCAATGTTGAAAATGAATGACCCAGCCTGAGCGGGGGGACCACCCATCCTGCTGGAAAAATTTACCGGTGATAGGTTTTGCTGGATGAAAAAATCGCTTCCCCCTGGTTTTCTTTGGTTCCCGCGAATAACCCGAAGGGTACCGGTCGATGAGGAAGGGAAAGGTTAAACCCCCCTCGTCATTCCCCGTACCCGACGACAACAGCGACTGCCATCTCCCTGGAATGGCTCAAACTGACTGACCAATTCGTAATTCCCCTGGCCCTGCTGATATTCAGAGCGGAGCCATGCAGCCGCAGGTGTGGTTCACCGGATGGGTGGGAATAGACTTCAACGTCTTTCCAGGAAATAATCCCGATCCCTGTGCCCAACGCTTTGGATGCCGCTTCTTTGGCAGCAAAACGGACAGCAAGTTCGGGAGGATTCCTTTTCGATTGTTCAATTTCATTGGGGGTGTAGATGCGCTGCAGGAAGCGTTCACCATGACGTTTGAAGACGCGGTCAACGCGTTCGATTTCTACCAGGTCGACTCCTGTTTTTATGTTCATAAGCTAGGGTCCCGCGGTGGCGATTCCCAAACGCTGCAGGTCAAGGTAGGCATTCGCCACCCGGAAGGCGTCCTGGGGGGTGACCTCACGAATCATTTCCTCATAACGGTGGAAGTAATCTAATCCCAATTGGTAACGTTCTATGTTGAGCAAGGACCCAGCGACACCGGCGTTTGACTCCAGCGCCAGGGGCAGCTTACCGATGTAACTGGACTGGCTGTCCGCAAATTCCTCCTCCGGCACCGGCTGGTCAAGGAAGCGTTTAATTTCTTGTTTGATCAACTGGATGGCCTGCTCGGTGTGATCCGGATCGACACCAGCCGATACAGTCCAGGGCCCGGGTCCCATGGAACTGCTCACGGAACTGTAAGCGTAGTAAGCCAACCCCGCTTTATTGCGCACGGCTTCGCCGATCCATCCCATCATCCCGAATTGTCCTAAGACGCTGTTGCCAATTTTCGCCGCATAAAAATCGGGGGACAGGCGGGAAGGTCCAGCGACCCCAAGGACGATATCCGTTTGGCTTTTATCAGGGATGGTGTAATGGCGTCTCTGTGTTTTTTCCAGAGCGGGAGCAGGGGGGACCGTTTGCACAGCCGGTTGGTCGGGGTTGTGCCAGTCTCCCAGGCTTCTGGAGATGGTTTTCAGGGCTCTGTCTGGTTCAACTGCACCGGCAACGGCGATCACCATTTCCCGGGGGCCGTAATGTTCTCTGTGAAAACCGATCAAGTCATCGCGGGTAATGGTGGAGGCTGTTTCTGGCGTTCCATCCTCCGGATATTGATAAGGATGGCCTTTGTAAACGATCTCATCAAAGGCCAGGGAGGCCATCTCGCTGGTGTTTTGGGCCCGGAGGTCCAGGGATGTCAGCAGCTGGGAGCGCACACGCTCCACGTGATCCCCCGGGAATGTGGGACGGCGGAGCGTTTCCCCGATGGTTTCGATCAGAAGATCCAAATCGGCTCCCAATGACTTTCCTGAAAAACCTGCAGTGTGGGTTCCCCCGCTGAAACTCAAGCTGGCTCCAATGGATTCCAGGCGGTTGTAAATTTCCTGAAAAGAATGATCTTTTGTACCCCTCATTAAGGTGGAGGAGACAAAGTTTGCAAGTCCCATCTTGGGCAGGGGTTCATATAAACTTCCCGCCATCAGATAGCCGGAAACCGTGACAGAGAGGGTGTTGAAGTTGGGCCGGATGAGGAGCGTGATGCCGTTCTCCAGCTCGCGCCGAATGATGTCGTCGGGTCCCGGGAGGGAAGATTTGCGTAAGGATGCCAGGGGCTGTGTACTTGTCATCTTATCGTCCATTTCTCTGGGGTAGATAGGTGCCAATGATCCGGTTTTGGGGTTGGAGATACTTCATCGCTACGCGCTGGACATCCTCTGGAGCGACGTCCGCTAGTCTCTCGACATAGGATCTGACCCATTCGTACTCCGCGAACATCTCTGCGAAACCTAACCAAAAAGCCTGGTTGGTGATGCTCTCACTCCCATACGCGAAAAGGGCCTGGGCCTGTTTCATGGCCCGCTGGAGCTCCTCTCTGGCAGGGGGAGATTCCTGCATCCGGGAAATCTCCTCATCCAGGACGGCCAGCGCTTCGTTCACCGAGGTCTGGGGGTGCGCGATGAAGTGGAGGCTGTAGAGAAATGGGTCAATGGTCGCCGGTAATCCGCCGTGGATATCGATCGCCACCTCCTCTTCCTCCACCATGCTCCTGTACAGTCTTGACGTCTTATTGGAAACGCCGCCCCCGCCGAAGAGGTTTAATCCCCTGGGCCCGGAAAGCAGGCTGTCCATGATCAGGAGGGGGAAGAAATCAGGGTCAGAGGCAGGCGGCGTGTGATACGCGACCTCAACGATGGTGGTATCCCCGGGCCCTTCCACGTTCAGACGATGTTCCCCTTTTTGGGCTGGTTCTGGACGCGCGCGGCGGGGAATTTCCTCACCCGGGGAAAGATCTCCGTATAATTCTTTGATCCTCTCCAGCATGGAGTCCGTTTGAAAATCACCTGCCACGGCCACCAGGGCGTTATTGGGGCGGTAATAGGTCTGGTAGTGCTCGTAGAGATCCGCGCGCTGCATGGTTTTTAAGTCTGCCATATCGCCGATGATCTCGTGGTGGTAAGGGTGAACCCGAAAAGCTGCTGCCCGGAGAGCTTCTTTCAATTGAAATCCTGGGCTGTTTTCCCTCCCTTTCCTTTCAGAGATCACCACCGTGCGTTCTCTGGCGACCTCCTGGGGGTCAAAAGAGCTGTTGGTCATCCGATCGGCCTCTAATTCCAGGGCGAGGTCGATTTTATCCACGGGCATGGTTTCAAAGTAAGTCGTCCAATCCAGGTATGTGAGAGCATTCCAGATGCCCCCTGTGCGGGATATATTCCGCTCCAGTTCTTCAGCTGGAAACCGGGGTGTCCCTTTGAAAAGCATGTGTTCCACCCAGTGGGAAACCCCCGTCTTTCCAGGGATTTCGTCCCGGGATCCTACCCGGTACCAAACCCAGTGGCTGACCAAAGGGGCCGTATGGATCTCTTTTAACATCACTGTCAAGCCGTTCTCCAGCTGGACGGGTTGAACTTTTTCCAATAACGTTTGTTCTTTCATGACGGGTTTTGAAGGAACTCCATTCTCCTTTTAGGTAATGGGAGATGTAAATGACCGCTTCCGCGGGGTATCATCGAGTTAAGGCTGCCACAAGCAGATCCAAGGCCAATTCTTGGTCCAATTGCCCGGTTTTCATGGCTGCGTCCATGTCGGACAATTGGTGGTATATCCTTTCCAACTGGGGAAGCGTGAAGCGTCTGGTTTGAGGGATGATTTTTTTGATGGGGTAGGGATGGACATCAAGCTGGTTGGCGATGCTGAAACGATCGCGGTCTGGGTCCTGGTTCAGAATTTCTTTGACTTGGATCAGGAGGCGGAATTGGCGGACGATCATCCCGAAGAGAGGGAGGGGGGATTTTTCTTGTAATTGGCGGCGGAGCATGCGCATGGCGGTTTCCCCGTCCCCCACGCTGATGGCATCCACCATGGCGAAAATGTCCCCTTGCCGCACATCAGCCGTCAGAGTCCGGACATCCTCCTCCGTGACCTTGCGCTCAAAATTTGTATAGGTGATTAATTTTTCAATTTCCTGGGAGGCCAGACGCGGGTCTTCGCTGACATAATTAGCCAGGAGGTGAGCGGCCTGATGGGAAAATTCTCCCCCGTGGGCCTGAGCCCTGTTCTGAATCCAGCTGGCCATGTTTTGTCCCTTGGGCAGCGGGAGAGATTTCTGCCAGGTCAGCGAAGGGTGGTTCTGGGCCCATTGGAGCAGCCAATGGTCTTTTTCGAGGTGCTTTTTGATCTTCAGTATACAGGCGGTGGTCTCCGGAATCCCTTCCAGGAGTGATAAGAATTTTTTCCGGTTTTTTGCCTTTTCCCCCAGCGGCAAAGGATGGGAAAGGATGACCATGCGGCGCTCAGTGAGAAAGGGCATGGCGTGGGTTTCTGATTCCAGTGCGCTTGAGGTAATCTCCTTGCCGTCCAATGTGGTGATGTTCATTTCCGCATTGGCGGAGTCCCCCATCAGGGGTTTTAGTTTTTGGTTGATGAGTTCCTGGATGGCAAATTCATCTTCCCCGTGCAGAATGTAGATTGTAGGAGAAACGTTGCTCATGCTTTAACCCTGAGTTTGGACACGGTGGGCAGTGAGTTGGCCCTGTTGATGGGTGAGGACTTTTCGAATTTGCAGGCTCCCGGGGTCTCCGCTGGTGGTGACATATTTTTGGAGAAACCGTCCCAGCGGGCGGGAAAGCACCAAACCAATCGTCGCCAGGCTGATGATGAGAGGGATCCGGCTGAGTTTTTGGCGGCGTTTGTCCCCGACGCCGATCAAAGCCGCTGCTCCAGCGAGTCCAGCCAGCATCCCGGAGGTGAGCAGGTTTGTGCCGCAGTTGTCGTGCAAGGCTAAATTCTGCTTTCCTGATCGGAGCTGCTCTAAGGCGTCTTTGACGACTTCCGTGAGCTGCGGCGCAGTGATCTCCCCCACAATCCAGAAACCACCAAAATCAGAATGTCCGGCAAAGGGCCGTTGGGGGTAGCGAGCGTGAAGCAAATTTAAAGTGGCATGTTCTAGACCGTGATTTCTTTGGATGCGAGAAAGGATGTCTTTAAACATAAGATGTTCTCTATTGTAGTCTGAATTTTATTCCGCTTAATGAACTCTCGCCCTTGGATCGGACTTAATTCGCCCATAAGGTTCACTCAGCGGGGGTTTTACTCATGATAACAAAAGGTGTTGGCGTCTGGTTTGCTGGCATAAAACCCATGGATAACCAATTTTTGTTCGATTCCCTCATCATTCTTCTTTCCCCAATGGGTTTACACAGGGCCAGAGGAATGCTTATAATATGCGCCCGAGGTGATGATGAAGGATAACCTCGGCTGACCATGTATTGTACTAAATGATGGTGATTAATTCTACGGGATATGGGATGAATCTTAATTCATTTTCATCCGGGCCGTGCTATAATTTGGTGGCTTTGACTACTGAGAGGATCGTTCGTTAACCGATGAAAGTGTTAATTACTGGCGCAGCTGGGTTTTTAGGGTCTGCCCTTGGCGCACATTTAATTAAACAGGGCCACGAAGTCCGGGGTTTGGACGACCTGTCCACGGGTAAAGAGGAGGCAGTACATAAAGATGTGCTCTTCACCCGGGGGGATGTCATGGATAGGCCTAAGTTGTGGACGCTGCTGCAGGATGTGGAGTGCGTCTTCCACCTGGCTGCCCGCGTGTCTGTCCAAGAATCCATCCTGTATCCGCGGGAGTACAACGAGACCAATGTGGGGGGGACGGTGAGTCTCATGGAGGCGATGCGGGACGTGGGGGTAAGGCGCGTGGTTTTCACTTCATCCGGCGCGGTGTATGGATCTCAGAAAGAGCAGCCTCTCTCAGAAGATCTTCGTCCTCATCCAGACTCCCCTTATGCGGTTTCCAAATTGTCAGCCGAGTATTATGTGCGGACCATCGGGAAATTATGGGATATCGAAACGGTCACCCTGCGGATCTTCAACGCCTATGGTCAGGGTCAGCATTTGCCGCCTGCCCATCCCCCGGTGATTCCTAGTTATCTGAAACAAGCTGTGCAGGAGGGGACCCTGGTCATCCACAACAGCGGAAATCAAACGCGGGATTTTGTGTATGTAGATGATGTGGTCCGGGCCATGTCCAGAGCGGCGAGCGCTGATGAAGTGGACGGGGAGATCATCAATGTGGGAAGCGGGACCGAAGTGAGCGTCACCGAACTTGCTGATCTGGTTCTCGAGGTCACGGAAGGGGAGCCTGAAGTTGTGCACAATCCCAAATCAGATGGAGGCGTGAAACGTATGCGGGCTGATATCACACGGGCTCGAGAATTACTGGATTATGAACCGCAGATTTCCCTCCGGGAAGGGTTGAGGCTAACCCTGAAGCGCGATCCCCGTTTTTAATTGGAACCAAAAAGTTTTACAGCACGTCCACGTCATGCACCCCTGATTCCTGTTTGCCGGCTGGGGTGATCTGGATAAATTCTGCTTTTTCCCAGAAAGTGGGGATGTTATCAGCCCCGGCATAACTCATACCAGAGCGCAACCCGCCGAGTAATTGGTGCAGGATGTCTGCCGCGGATCCGCGGTAAGGGACCACGGCTTCCACACCTTCCGGCACCACTTCTCCGTAATCGATCTCTTGTTCTTCGTTATCCGGGTCCATGGTCTTGCGGTCAACGTTTGCGGAGAGTGAGGCCATCCCCCGCACGACTTTCTGCTGCTGCCCATCGCGGATGACAGTGGCCCCGGGGCTTTCGTCTGTGCCCGCCAGCAAGCTGCCCAACATGACCGTGCTTGCCCCGGCAGCGATGGCTTTTGAGATATCTCCCGATTTACGAATGCCCCCGTCAGCGATGATCGGTACGCCCAGTTTTCGGGCTTCCTCCGCACAGTCCGCAATGGCTGTCAGCTGGGGAACGCCAAAACCGGTCACCACCCGCGTGATGCAAATTGAACCTGCTCCGACGCCCACTTTGACTGCATCCGCCCCCGCTTCAACCAGATCTCGGACGCCGGCCGCTGTGGCCACGTTGCCGGCGATGACCGGGATGGCGTGACGCTTTTTGAGGCTTTTCACCATCTCGATGGTGTGGTCGGCATGACCGTGGGCGACATCGACGACCAAGACATCCGCTCCTGCTTCGATGCAGGCTTGGGCCCGGTGGTGGTCTTCTGATCTTACACCCACCGCGACGCCGACGATCAGCTGTCCCTTATCATCCTTTGTCGCCTGGGGGTGCTTTTGGAGTTTAACGATGTCCTGGGCGGTGATTAACCCCTGTACTACATCCTGTTCATCCACCAGAGGAAGCTTTTCGATGCGGTGTTCGTGGAGGGTTTTCCGGGCGTCTTTAATGGGCTCCTGCGTGGAAGCAACCACGACATCGGATCGGGGTGTCATGACCTCTCCCACCTGCAGGGATCCTTCGGGAGCTAAAAGCAGATCCCGGGATGTGACAACTCCAAGCAAGTGTCCGTCTTTATCGGTTACCACCAAGCCTCCGATATCCGACCGGGACATGATCTTTTTCGCTTCCGCTATGTCGTCGTCGGGTTGGATCGTGATGGGGTTTTCGACGACAAAACTCTCCGAACGTTTGACTTTCCGAACTTCTTCTGCCTGCTCTTCGATGGGTAGAAAACGGTGGATGATGCCCAAACCCCCTGCATGCGCCATGGCGATGGCCATCTCTGATTCGGTGACCGTGTCCATGTTGGAGCTGATGACCGGGATGGCCAGTTTAATCCCCGGGACAAGGACGGTGGAAATGTCAACGTTGGCCCGGCTGCGGATATGAGACCGCTGGGGCACCAATAAAACGTCATCAAATGTCAATCCAGGTTGGGAGCGTACGTTCATGGTTCTCATCCTTCTTATCTGGTACTGGTGATTGATCTCGTTTGCTTGCCATGCTTATTGTACAATATCTATATGCCTGAATCGAACCGTTTGCCAAGATCTTTTTTTGCGCGGCACACTGTAGATGTGGCGCGCGACCTGTTGGGTGCCCGGTTGGTCCGACTCGAGGAGGGAGGAAAGCGGGTCTCGGGGATGATCGTAGAAACGGAAGCTTACCGGGGCGAAGATGACCAGGGATGTCATTGTCGGGCCGGGCCTACAGAGCGCACCGCAGTGATGTACGGGCCCCCTGGAGTGGCTTATGTGTACTTTATCTACGGTATGCACTGGTTATTGAACGTGGTCACCGAACGTGAGGGTTTTCCGGGCGCGGTGCTCATCCGGGGTTTGGAGCCCGAGGAAGGTTTAGACCTCATGGAAGAGAGGAGGGATGGGCAGCCCAAAGAGCATTGGACGGACGGCCCGGCAAAGCTCTGCCAAGCCTTGAGGGTGGATGGCCGTTTTAATGATGAGGATACCTGCAGCCCGGAATCCATACTTTTCCTGGAACGCGGGATTGATATTCCTGAGCGCCGGGTCCAAGCAACCCCCCGGATCGGTTTAAACTCTGTCCCTGAACCGTGGAAAAGCATCCCCTGGCGGTTTGTGGTCCACATGTAAACTATTTATTTCAACCCGTTTATTTTATAAAACCTTAGAAATATATCGCGGGGTACCTATGTTTAAGAAAAAAGAGGAATCGACACAAAAGCTTGAGGCATCTTCTGATCAAAAGCGCGTGACATCTGTACTGGGGCCGGATATGAGTTGGAAAGGAGAGCTGTCGGGAGCAGGAGGAGTGCGCGTGGAAGGGGCATTCGAGGGATCGATGCAGATTGACGGCCTGATTGTCGTGGATCGAAAGGGACGCATCACAAGCGAAGGCATTCAGGCCCATTCTGTGATCATCGCCGGAGCTGTCCGCAGCGACATCAAAGCCGACCGGGTGGAAATCCGGAGCACGGGACGCGTCTGGGGAAATGTGGTCACATCTTCTTTCTCCACGGAGGAGGGGGCTTACCTGCGGGGTAAAATTGAGATGGAGGAGGAAACCGGGGAGGCACCGGAAGAAGAATCTGACGAGGATCAGAGCGCCGCGAATGATCCGGACGCTGAGTGATGTGGCCTTTCTCTGCCAATGGGGATTTGATAAGTAATCACTTGTATGACGGAAGAAGAGGTCGGCAAGGGTACAACCCGTGCCAGGGACCCTGCGGTCAGGGGAGAATCTCCATCTGCATGGATTCTTTTCTGGTATTCAACATGTACTAAAAGCTGTTTCTAAAGTAAAACATTGAGCTTACCGCTGAGACGAGGAAAATTGAGGAGAAAAAAATGAAACTTCCCGATATGAAAAAATTTATGAATATGAATTGGGTGGAGATAGAACCGATCTACGGGGCATTGAAAACCCGTGATCTCAATCAAGGGAATGTGGAGGAATGGTTGAAGGATTGGTCTTCACTCCGGGAGTTGATCAGCGAACGATATGCTCGACTGCAGTTAGCGACCAGCCTTGACACCCAGGATGAAGAGGCAGAAAAGAGCTTTCATATATTCCTGGATGAGGTGTTTCCACCGGCGGAAGCGGCTGATCAGGTTTTGAAGGAAAAATTACTGGCGAGCGGGTTGACGCCGGATGGCATGGAAATTCCCCTCAAAAAAATGCGGGTAAAAGCAGAGCTGTTCCGGGAGGAAAACCTGCCTTTGCTTACGGAAGAGCGCAAGCTTGGCCTGCAATATAATAAGGTTTTCGGCGCCCAGACTGTGGAGTGGGAAGGTGAGGAACTTACCCTCGTGCAGCTGAAATCAAAACTGCAAACACCCGAACGAAATACACGGGAAGAATTATGGCGTTTGCTGTCTGACAGGCAGTTGGAAGATCGAGAAAAGGTCAATGAGATCTGGGGGAAGCTCATGGAGGTCCGTCTGCTGTTGGCGGAAAACGCAGATAAAAATGACTACCGGGCCTTCAGCTGGCAGCAGCGGACCCGCCTGGATTATGAACCGGCGGACAGTTTACAGTTCGTGGATGCTGTTGAGGAGGTGGTCGTCCCTGCAGCAGCCCGGGTGTACGATCGATATCAGGAGCGGATGGGGTTAGAAAGGCTCCGCCCTTGGGATGTGATTGATAACCGCTCCACGATGGATTTTCCGGTCTTAAAGGCCTTTGACACCGAGGATGAATTCACCTCGCGGGTATCGAGCATCTACAGGAAATTGGATCCCGTGCTGGGAGAGTATTTTGATTTAATGCGGGAAGAAAACCTGCTTGACTTGGTCAACCGCCAGGGGAAAGGTCCCGGCGCGTTCTGTACCTCTTTTCCGACCCAAAAACGCCCCTTTATCTTCATGAACGCAGTGGGGCTGGCCACGGATGTGCGCACGTTATTCCACGAAAGCGGACACGCCTTCCATGTCTTTGAAAGAACCCAGTTGCCGTACATTCACCAACAGCGTCCGGGCCTGGAATTTGGAGAAGTGGCTTCCACAGCGATGGAGCTGTTAACGTCCCCTTACATTTCTGAAGGAGAAGGGGGATTTTTCACGGAGGAGGAGAGCGCTCGTTATCGCCGTGGTCATCTGGAAAACAAACTGCTTTTCTGGCCCTACATGGCGGTTGTGGTCGCTTTTCAACACTGGGTGTATCAACATCACCAACAAGCCTCGGACCCAACACGTTGTGATCAAAAATGGTCAGAACTGGTTGACCGTTTCCTGCCCGCCATTGACTGGGATGACCTGCAGGATGTAAAAGAGACCGGTTGGCAGCGAAAATTGCACATCCATCGTGCTCCGTTTTATTACATCGAATACGGGTTATCCTTGCTGGGCGCGGTTCAGCTGTGGGAAAACGCTTTGAATGATGAGCGGGAAGCGCTCCGTAAGTATCGACAATCCTTGGGGTTGGGGGGGACGGCTTCTCTGCCGGATTTGTATGCCGCAGCGGGTGTGAAATTCGCTTTTGACGCGGAAACCCTGGGATCCGCTGTAGACCTCATCGAAAAGAAACTGCAGGAATTTGAAGCTGGGATCTGAGGCAGGCAGATCTTCTGTGAACCTTGAACATTTGGAATCGGACTACTTTCCGGGTCCCGGTTAAGCATTTTGTCAGTACCTGGATTGACATCGCTCAGGTATAATGATTGTCCTAAGAATTTGATCAATACGGAGGGGAAAGAGGTGTTATGTCAGAGACTTTAAAGATCGTTATCCCGATGGCTGGGTTAGGCACTCGCCTCCGGCCTCAAACCTGGAGCCGCCCAAAACAGATCATGCGCATGGCAGATAAGAGCGTTATAGGGCATGTTTTGAGCATGTTCAATACGCTGCCGGATTCAACCCAGGTGGAATACGTTTTCATCGTGGGCTATCTGGGTGATAAGATCAAAACGTTCATGGACGAAGAATACCCTGATCTCAAGGTGGATTATGTCAGGCAGGAGGAAATGTTAGGCCAGTCTCATGCCCTTTATCTGGCCCGAGAACACCTTCAGGGACCGATGCTGATGGTATTTGCGGACACCCTGCTCGAAACAGATCTTTCTTTTCTGGAAGAGGAAGAGTCCGATATCGTCGCCTGGGTGAAACCTGTTCCTGATCCGCGTCGATTCGGGGTGGCAGAGGTCGGCGAGGACGGGCTGGTGACCCGCTTGATTGAGAAACCAAAATCGATGGACAACAATTTGGCCGTTGTCGGATTTTACTATTTCTCGCAAGGTGAGCTTCTGGTGGAGGCGATCGAGGAGCAAATTGAAAAAGACATCAAACTAAAGGGCGAATATTTTTTGGCGGATGCCATAAATATTATGCTCGACGAATATGATTTAAAGATGCGCACGGAAAAGGTCAACGTGTGGCTGGATGCGGGTACCCCGGAGGCTTTATTAGAGACGAATCGGTACCTGCTGAACCACGGCCATGACAATTCCGAAGAAGCTGCTCAAAGAGAGGGTGTCAAGGTGATCCCACCCGTTTATGTTCATCCTGAAGCTGAGGTGGATGCAAGCGTGCTAGGACCCCATGTCGCCATCGGGCCGGGCTGCGTCATCCAGGGCTGTGTGATCCAAAATTCGGTCATCGAAAAGGACAGCCAGGTCATCCATACTGCGCTTGAGGGTTCGTTGATCGGTCAAAACGCGAAGGTCAATGGAGAAGCCTCCTCGATAAATATCGGAGATGACTGTATCATTGATGTTTGAGCTGTGAGTTTGACGCTCAGGGCTGGAGAAGAGCATCTATCAAGGAGAAGAGATGAGCAAAAAGTACCTTGCCCAGAACGTAGCCAACTTGAAGCCCTCCGGTATTCGCGAGTTCTTCGATATCGTGGCTACGATGGATGACGTGATCTCTTTAGGGATCGGTGAACCCGATTTCATCACCCCTGAACCCATTTTGAAGGCAGGCATCCGGGCGCTGGAGGAGGGGGAAACCCATTACACCTCCAATGCGGGCATCTTTGAACTCCGGGAAGCGATCGCTTCCTACCTGGTGGATACGTATGACGTGACTTACGACCCGGTCAAAGAAGTTTTGGTGACCGTTGGGGTTTCAGAAGCCCTATATTTGGCATTGACAGCAATCATTGAACCCGGGGATGAGGTCATCATCCCCACCCCGTGCTTCGTTTCCTACCAGGCGGAAGTCATCCTGGCAGGGGGTACGCCTGTGGAGGTCCCGGGCAAATTTGAGGATCAGTTCCAACCTGATCCTCAGGCGATAGAGGAAGCGGTCACATCACAAACAAAAGCGATTTTCATCGGATATCCGAATAACCCTACCGGCGTGGTGGCATCCAGGGAAACCCTGGCGGAGATCAGTGACATCGCGGAAAGATACGATCTGGTAGTCATCTCGGATGAAATTTATGAGGCCCTGGTTTATGATGTTGAACATGTTTGCTTTGCTTCCCTGCCGGGGATGAAAGAGCGGACGATCACGTTGGGCGGTTTTTCTAAAAGTTTTGCCATGACCGGATGGCGTGTGGGATACGCAGCTGCTCCTGCGGAAATCCTGCAGGGCCTGCTGCGCATTCACCAATACACGATCATGTCCGCGCCGACCATGTCACAGATCGCCGCCCTGGAAGCTTTAACAGCGGGTCAACAGTACGTAGAGCAGATGCGCGCGGAATATAACCGGCGGCGGAACTTGATTGTTAACGGGTTAAACGCAATTGGACTGGAGACCTTTGAACCACATGGCGCTTTTTATGCTTTCCCGGAAGTGTCCGCCAGCGGGATGGATGAAATCACGTTTGCCAGGAAGCTGCTGGAGGAAGAAAAAGTAGCCGTGGTCCCCGGTTCAGCTTTTGGGGCCGGAGGTGAAGGATTTGTACGCTGTTCCTACGCTACGGCTTATGAAGAAATCGAGAAAGCCGTGCACTGTATGGATCGCTTTCTCAATAACCATACCTGAACGCGGATATGAGTGGGATCCCCGCGCTGTCTCTTGTGATATAAGTCACATGTCCGCAGTTGGGAAATCACTTGCTTGGTGAAATGGCCCATGATAGGATGTTGAGTGAATAATATGAAGAATCATGAGAGGTGTGCTGTGAAATGTCCAGCGCCAAGCAGCGATCGTAAGCATAGGTGACGGGTGCCGGTACCGGGCACCCGCCTGTCGTTTAAATAATCATGAAGGAGATCAAATAAATGGCTGAACAAATTAACGCTTATAAAATGGCTCAGGCCCAATTCGACCATGTGGCTGAACTCCTGGACCTGGACCCGCAGGTTTCTTCCATGCTTCGCTGTCCGATGCGAGAGTTCAGATTTCAAATCCCGGTCCGCATGGATGATGGGTCCATCAAAGTCTTTTATGGTTTCCGTGTTCAGCACAGTGATGCCCGGGGACCGTCGAAAGGCGGCATCCGGTTCCACCCCTCTGAGACCCTGGACACGGTCCGGGCCCTGGCCATGTGGATGACGTGGAAGTGCGCAGTAGCGGACATCCCCCTGGGAGGAGGAAAGGGTGGGGTGGCGGTAGATACATCTACGCTTTCCGTCACGGAGCAAGAACGGCTGTGCCGGGGCTGGATCGATAAAATTTACCGCAACATCGGCCCCCGCCAGGATGTACCCGCTCCGGATGTGGGGACCAATCCCCGCATGATGGGCTGGATGATGGATCAATATTCAAAGCTGACCGGCGAGTACACCCCGGGGGTGATTACCGGGAAGCCGGTGGGAGGGGGAGGATCCCTGGGTCGGACAGAAGCCACCGGGTTTGGAGTGATTTACACCGTGCGGGAGGCTATGGACCATCTGGGCCTGGATTCAACGCAGTCCGTGGCTGCCATTCAGGGATTTGGAAATGTAGCCCAGTACGCTGCCATCGGTTTCGTGGATTTCTTGGGTGGGAAAGTGGCCTGCGTCTCGTATTGGGACAGCGATGATCAAGCTCCGCGCACCGTGAGCCATCCTGAGGGCGTGGACCCCAGGTTCCTGCAGTCCATCACCAACACATACGGCATGATTGACAAGCAGAAGGCTGAGGAAGCTGGTTATGTGATTGAGCCAGGGGATGCCTGGATCAGCAAAGAAGCGGATGTTCTCATCCCGGCTGCCCTGGAAGGGCAGGTCAATGGGGACTCCGTAAATGATATCAGCGAACGGGTGAAAATCCTGGCGGAAGGCGCAAACGGTCCCACGACGCCGGAAGCGGATGAGATTTTGAAAAAGAAAGATATCTTCGTCATCCCCGACTTTTTATGCAATGCAGGTGGGGTGACCGTGTCTTATTTTGAGGCGGTGCAGAACGATATGAATTTCTATTGGCCGCGCGAGGAAGTGTTGACGAAACTGGACGACAAGATGACCAAAGCCTTCCAGGATGTGTTGGAGATGTCAACCGGCGAAGAGGTCTTTATGCGGGATGCCGCGTACATGGTCGCCATTGAAAAGATCGTCAAAGCCATGGAACTGCGGGGCTGGATTTAGTCCTTTTCATGCGAGCTGTCTGAAAGATCCTTCAGCCGGATGAACATGTCAGACCTCCGAGGCTTTCAAAAAGCCTCGGAGGTCTATTTGTTAAGTGAAAAATGGGAATTATAAGATGGAAGGGGGATTGACCTCTATTTTCCAGTCAGGCCCGCTCAGCCGGTCCTGGATGATCGGAGTCGGATCCGGACCGCGCAGGATGATGTGCCAGCGGTACTGCCCCCGGACCCGGGAGAAAAAGCACGGGGCAGGCCCGATGATCTGGGTCGCCTGGTGCCCTCCGTCTTCGATCCAAGTTTTTATTTTTTGGCCCAGCTGCTGGGCCCTTTTTCTGGTTTTAATGGCGTCCGGCGAGCTGGTCTCAAGGCGCACGAGTTTCGTCAGCGGCGGATAGCGAAGCTCCCGGCGGTTGCCGATCTCCTGCCGGTAAAAGCTGCGGTAATCGTGTTGGGACGCGGTTTGGATCACGAAGTGGTCCGGTTGGTATGTTTGCAGGATGACCTGGCCGCCCAGCGGGCTGCGGCCGGCCCGACCCGCCACCTGGGTCAGGATCTGGAAGGTGCGTTCGTCTGTGCGGTAATCGGGGAGATTCAGTCCTGTATCTGCCAAAACCACGCCCACCAGCGTGACCAGGGGGAGATCCAACCCTTTGGCCAGCATTTGTGTGCCGATCAAGACATCGGCCTGGTGGGACGTGAAGGTTTCCATGATCCGCCGGTGAGAGCCCTTTTTCCGGGTGGTATCCCAATCCCACCGCAGCGGACGGGCTTCCGGGAACATTTCTTTAAATTTCCTTTCCACTTCTTCCGTTCCCGTGCCTACCTGTCGAATCTGGGAGCTTCCGCAGGAAGGGCAGGTTCGGGGGAGATTCCGCTGGTAGCCGCAGTGATGGCAGATCAAGGAGTCGTCATGGTGGTGATAGGTGAGGGATATGTCGCAGCGGGGACACCTCAAGGCGAATCCACAATCGCGGCAGAAGACATAGGTAGAGCTTCCCCGGCGGTTAAGAAAGAGGATCGCCTGCTGGTCGCGCGCCAGCACATCCTCCAGCTGCTCGGTAAGCGCGCGGCTGAAGATGGATCGATTTCCCGCTTTCAATTCCTCCCGCATGTCCACGACTTCCACCGGAGGGAGTTCAGCCATCTGGATCTCTTTTTCCAGCGGCTGGTAGCGGTTTGTGGGAGCCGGGGAGGGTGATTTGGCGATTTGTTCCTCGATGGTGTCTTTGTGAGCCAGGATGCGCTCAGGCAGCGAGAGAGGGGTCCAATCGCCCTGGGCGGCTTTGTATGTGCTGGTCACGTTGGGGGTTGCTGAGCCCATGATGCAGGTGACGTCCATGATCTGGGCATACGCTGCGGCACTGGTTGCGGCGTGGTAGTGGGGCGGGGTCTCCGCCTGGTAATAGGAATCGTCATGGCATTCATCCACGACGATCAGGCCAATGTCTGGAAAGGGGGTGAAGAGCGCGCTGCGCGGACCCACGACGACGGACAAATCCCCGTTCCTGGCCAGGCGCCAGGTGTCATAGCGTTCTCCGGAAGATAATTCTGAGTGCAGAACCCCTACCTGGTCGGGGAAGCGGCGCATAAACCGGCCCACCGTTTGCGGGGTGAGCGCGATCTCGGGAACGAGAATGAGGGCCTGTTTTCCCTCTGCGATCACCTGTTCCACGGCCCGGAGGTAAATCTCTGTTTTGCCTGAGCCGGTAACCCCGTAGAGCAGGTATATTTCCGATTTCCCTTCTGGGAGAGATGTCTGAATTTCTTCCCAAACATCACGTTGGGCCTGAGTCAGGGTTAAGGATTGCGGCTTTTTAACTTCGAGGTCATCCAGGGGATCCCGGAGGACGGTTTCCTTGGAGATGCGCAGCAGTTCCCGATCCTGCAGCTGGCGGAGGTCGCTGAGGTTGCTTCCTGTCCGGGCGTAAATCTCGGAGACATTCAGGGGAGACGTGCGATTCATGAGCAGTCGTAAGACAGCCTGCCGCCTGTGCAGGGCATCCGGGTACCCGGATTGGGCCAGGCTGTCCATGTGGTCTTCGATTTCCCCGGGGGACGCAGTGAGGGTGACGAAACGCTCCTTTTTGGGCTTGACCCGGGGGGATTTCAACACCGATGAACTTTCGATCACATCGCGGCGTTCCAGGGCGCCTGCGGTCTTCCGCCAGCGTTTGTGGGGTAAAGCGCGGTCCAGCTGGCGCCCCCGCAGGGGACCCCGCTCACTGAGTAAATCGACAAAACGCTGTTGGGCCTCCGTGAGGTCTTCGTAGACGGGCTCGTTTGCTTCCAGGCGGGTTTTACTTCTCTCCGTGAATTGGTACAGTGTATCGGCTTTCACGCTTAATCCGCTGGGCAGCATGGCATGCAGCGTGATGCCCAGGGGGGAAAGCGTTTCTTCCGCGATGTGTTTGGCGAGTGCTATCTGGGAGTCGGTGACGACGGGTTGGGGGTCAAGGATGTCCTGGATGGGTTTTGTTTTGGGCACTTCAGGCTGGTCCACAAAGGCGAGGACAATGCCCTGGACGGTTTGGGAGCCAAAAGGCACGATAACGAGCTGACCCTGAGCTACCTGGCCTGAAAGATCCGGGGGGATGTGGTAATGGTACGTCCCGTGGACGTGAGGGACATTCGCGGCGATTTCGACATATTGAGTCATGATCGTTTTCAACTGGCACAAGGGTTGGACAGGGATACTTTTGGTTTCGTATTCTCTCGGTTGGTAAATGGCAAGAGAAGGGCGCGGATGAAAATCACTGGTTTAGATTTGGATCACCCGCATAAAAACTCTCTGCGGCTGTCCAGTAGGGGTCGACCTCTCCTTTTCCAAACCGGTACATTACAACCGGGTTAGTACAGCGGCTTCATATCCCACCACCCGGCTGTTGTCGCCTGTGACATCCCCGGAATGCCCATATTTTAAGTGGTGAGCTTGATTGGCGCCCAGTTGTTTTGCAGCCCAGATCACCGCTGCCAGCCCTCCTTTGCCGCACGCGAAACCCTGCTTTTTCTTCTCAGCTTTGTAAATCCCCTCAGGGTCCAAGTCCAAGATGGCATCGATGATGGTCTGGTCCAGTTTTTGCGCTTTCTCTGCGGTGTGAAAATGAGACAAATCTGTGCTGGCGACCAGGACGCCCTCTCGATTGGTGAGTAAGTTCGCTAGAATCTCACCGAGGTTCTTCATCAGTGCCTTTTCTTGTTCCCGGATCATGAGGGGAAGCAGGGTGAATTCTTTGGAAATCACACGCTGTAAAAAGGGCAGCTCAATTTCTACGGCGTGTTCGGTGTCCTTTTTTATGTGAGATAATTTTTTTCCCGTTTTTTCAAGCAGAGCCTTCTTGACGAAATCCACGGCCTCTTTGTCAACGGGCACGTTTCCCAGCGGCGTGTGGTAGGCAGCATGATCCGTGGTCAAGATGGATTCAAAATAGGGCTGGTGCATGGGGGAGAGGATCACGACCAGGTCGGGGTTCGCCCCTTTTAATGCCGCGAAAGCATGGCCGGCCACCGGGCCGGAGTAGCGGTGTCCCGCGTGGGGTGTGACCGCGGCGATGATGTCGCCGGAGATGTCGGGCACATCAGCCTGGGCCAGGTACTGGTCTATGGAGTCAGCTAACGCACCTGGGTCCGCGGGGTACCATTGTCCGGCAAGCGGAGAAGGTCGAACGTCTGTTTTAGGCATGATGACCATCCTTGGGATCAGTTTTGCTTCGTTTTGATTGTAGCACA
>Ga0207797_1000542_pt1 | contig 29113 bp, 35 predicted proteins | sample PRCRCaboRojoPR_6_FD_187275 | JGI IMG/M metagenome (GOLD analysis project Ga0207797, IMG submission 187275) | Marine sediment microbial community from Cabo Rojo, Puerto Rico - PR CR 10% Liquid 1 (SPAdes) | ecosystem: Environmental > Aquatic > Marine > Coastal > Sediment | place: Cabo Rojo, Puerto... | reverse complement strand
CCCCCCGCTCGACACCCTTCCACAGATCGCCGCCTACCCCCACCTGAGCCTCTACGACACCTTCCGACTCGGCCTCCTGACCCTCGAAATCGACGTGCGCGGCGGCCGACCACGGTTCGACACCTACGACGACCTCGAAGCGTTCGAGGACGTGCCGATCAAGGACTTTCTCCTCTCTCACACCACCCGCGGCGTCTACGAGAACTTCTTCGAGCCGTTACTGGACGCGAAGTTCGGTGACCGCAAGGACGACGTGAGCGCCGCGTGGCTCCTCGGGCGCATCAAATTCCGGGGAGAGCGCGACCTGCGCCGCGGCGAGATCCTCGGCTACTTCGAGGGCGGGTTCGCGGTCCTGATCGACGCCCTCGTCGACGCGGTGGGCCGCGAGAACGTCGTGACGGGCGCGCGGGCGACGGACCTCGACGTTCGCGACGGCGCGGTGGAGTCGATCACCGTCGAAACAGAGTCTGGCACGGAGACCCAGTCGACCGACGGCGTCGTCGTCGCGACGATGCCGAACGTCCTCGAATCGCTGACGGGCTACACCTGCGAGGTCGACTTTCAGGGCGCGGTCTGTGCCGTGGTGACGATGGACGAAGCACTGACGGAGACGTACTGGCTGAACGTCGCCCACGACGCGCCGTTCGGCGCGCTGATCGAACACACGAACTTCGTCCCGCCGGCGCGGTACGGCGGTGACCACCTCCTCTATATCGCCAGCTACGTTCAGGACCCGTCGGAGGACGTGTGGAGGATGGACGACGACGCGTTACGGGAGACGTGGTTGGGCCACGTCGCGGAGATGTTCCCCGAGTTCGACCCCGCGGACGTGAGCGAGTTCCGCGTCGCGCGCAACCCGCGGGCGGCACCGGTGTACGAACGGGGCTACCTCGACATGGTGGTGCCGTACGACCTTGGCGAGGCGGTGGGCGAGGGCGTCTACTACGCGGGGATGGCGAGTCGGTCGCAGTACCCCGAACGGAGCCTGAACGGGGGTATCGTCGCGGGCTTTACGTGTGCGGATCGGATCGCGGAGAACTAGGCGTCGCCCCGTTCCTCGTCGCCCTCGACCCCCGGGGCGACCGACACGTCCACGTCCTCCGGTTCCTCCTGCCCGCCGACGACGAGGTTACCCTCGCCGTCCTCGACGTACACGTCGTCGGCGAACCCGCCTTCGGCGTGGGGGTGGACGGGATTCTCGATACGCTCGGGCGTCGACGGGGCGTCGGGCAGGTCGGCGCCGTACTCGCCGAGGGGGTCGGCGATGGTGATGCCCTTCCGCTCGAAGAAGTCGCCGTAGCGGTCGTAGTGCTCGTCGAGTTCGTCGGCCGGGAACTCCATCATCTCGGTCCAGCCGTGGTTGAAGAACTCGAAGTTGGCCTGGATGTGGGTGATCTCACGAGCCTTCGCCTCCGAGAAGCCCTCGTCGAGGGCGTCGACGTACGTATCGAACGTCTGATCGAAGAACGCTTCCATCCGCGGTTCGCGCTCGGCGCGCCGTCCCTCGGCGGCCTTCGCGCCGAAGACGTCGACGTGAAGGTCGACGAGTTTCTCGCGAACGACTTCGCCGACGACGGGCATAGTCAGCGCCTGCTTCGCGGCGAAGTGGCGGACGTTCTGGCGGAGTTTCATCGGGCGTCGTTAGGGTCGTCCGGCCTTCAAGCCAACGGTGAGAGGGCGGCGGGGTCGCGGATTGAGGCGAATTTCGCGGATAGCAATCGACATTAACCCGTACCCCTAAAGTTCGGGATATGACTCAGTCGTATGTGATCATCGGTGATGGAATCGCGGGGAGTTCTGCCGCCGAGACGTTGCGCGACGAGGCGCCGGACGCCGAGATCACCGTCATCACCGACGAGGGCGAAGCCCTCTACAATCGCATCCTCATCAAGGAGTTCGCGAAGGGGAAACTTCCGGAGATGCCCATCTCCATCCACGAGCCGTCGTGGTACGAGGACCGCGATATCGACCTGCGACTCAACACGCTGGTAACGAACGTCGACCCCGACGGGCACCGCCTCCGCACCCACGAGGACGAGGTGATCGAATACGACAAACTCCTCGTCGCGACCGGTGGGACGCCGACGCAACTCCCCGTCGACAACAGCGACGCCGACGGCATCCACCATTTCTGGACCTTCCAGGACGCCCGCGGCATCCGCGAGCACGCGGAGGCGGCCGACACGGGCATCATCGTCGGCGCGGGCCTGTTGGGCATCGACCTCGCCGCTATCTGCGGCGAACAGGACGTGGAGGCCCACTACCTCATGCGCGGTGACTGCTGGTGGCGCTACGCACTCTCCGTCGAGGGCGCGGAGATCCTCCACGAGGCCATGCGCGAACGCGGCGTGACGCCCGTCTTCGGGAGCGGCGTCGACCACTTCGAGACGGACGACGAGGGGACGGTGACCGCGGCCGTCGACCCCAACGGCGACCGCTACGAGGGTGACTTCGTCGGCATCGCCATCGGCCTCACCTTCAACACCGAACTCCTGCAGGGGACGGGCGTCGAACGCGACGACGGAATCCTCGTCGACGAGTACATGCGGACGAACGTCGACGACATCTACGCCGCGGGCGACATCACGCGCTATCACGACACCATCCTCGGCGAACGCGCCCAGAACGGGTCGTGGGACAGCGCCAAGGCACAGGGCACGGTCGCCGCCAAGAACATGATCGACCCCGGCTCCGAACCCTTCCGCTTCGTCTCCTCGTACTCCATCACCCACTTCGACTTCCCCTTCCTCTCCTTCGGTCACCCGACCATCGGCGACGACGAGTGCGAGCGCAAGTACTCCGACACCGAGTGGCGTCGGCTGGCGTTCAAGGACGGCAAGATCGTCGGCGGCGTCCTGATCGGCGACCTCTCGCCCCAGAGCGCGTACAAGAAGCTGATGCGCGAGGAACGCGTCGTCGCGGATCAGAAGGACGTCCTGCTGGAGAAGTCGGTCGACCTCGACGACCTGGCGCCGGCGCAGGAACAGTAACTAGGGCCAGTCGTCCCGCGTCTCCGCCTCGAACGGATCTTCCGCTTCGTCCTCGCCGAGGTCCCACTCCGCGAACTCCGCCGCCTCCTCGACGTCGAGATACTCCCAGCCGTGTCGGTCCGCGGCCTCGCGGTCCTCGTCGGTCGTGCCGACGAAGACGTGCCGGTCGGTGTCGAACTGGTCGCGGACGTTGTCGAGACTCTCGTCGACGCCGCGCGGACCGGAGAAGAAGTCCTGTCGGATTCGTCGCTTGCGCGTGAAGTTGGTGACGACGTACGTCGGTTCGTCGCTCAGGACGCCCACGTACTCGGTCCACTGCCGGGCATCGTCGAACACCGCGTTCGGGTCGGCGAGCGCCTTCATCGCCTCGAACTCGAACGCGAGCGTCATCGTCCCGCCGCTATCCATACGCGCCCTATCGCGGGACCGGACAAAACGGCTTCGATCCGACCGGTCGCCGTCGCTACTTGACGTGGTAGTACTCGGTGAATACGACGACGTCGCCCTCGTTCAACCCCGAGAGGTTGCTCGGATCCCGCGGCGATGCCCCCGTTGCGACGTTGAACAGATACTCCTGGGCCGAGTCGTCGAGTTCGTCGAAGTGACGCACTCGGGCCGTCTCCGGCACCGTATCCGTTCCCTTCACGTCGTATTCCGAGTCGGCGGCGCGTGCCATATGGCAACAATTCACATTAAGAATCATAAAGGTTTCGCAAATTTCGCCGGACGCGAGACGCCGCGGTCGGTACTGCGGCGGCGGTCCGCGCCGCTAGTGGTTCTCCTTGTAGATGTTCACCAGTTCCTGCATGGTCTCCTTGCCGTCACCGAACAGCATGTTCGTGTTGTCCTGGGCGAACAGGGGGTTGGGAACCCCGGAGAAGCCGGGGCTGAGGCTCCGCTTGTTGACGATGACCGTCCGCGCCTCGCCGACGTTGAGGACGGGCATCCCCGCGATGGGGCCCGAGTCCGCGGTGTTGGCGGAGGGGTTCACCACGTCGTTCGCGCCGATGACGATGACCACGTCCGTCTGCGAGAACGTCGGGTTGATCTCCTCCAGATCTTTCAGCTTGTCGTAGGGCACGTCCGCCTCGGCGAGGAGGACGTTCATGTGGCCGGGCATCCGGCCGGCGACGGGGTGGATACCGAACTCCACGTCGACGCCCTCGTCTTCCAGCAACTCGGCCAGTTCGGCCACGGCGTGCTGGGCCTGGGCGACCGCCATCCCGTAACCGGGCACGATGACGACGCGGTCGGCCACGTCGAGGAGCATCTCCACCTCCTCGGGCGAGGTGCTGGTGATGTTGCCCTCGTAGATGTCCGCCATCTCCTCGCCGTCCTCGCTCACCTCGCCGATGCCGCCGAAGAAGACGTTCGCCAGCGACCGGTTCATCGACTCGCACATGATGATCGTGAGGATGAGCCCCGAGGCGCCGACGAGCGTCCCCGCGATGATCAACACGGAGTTGTCGAGGACGAATCCGGTCGTCGCCGCCGCCAGCCCGGAGTAGGAGTTGAGCAGGGCGATGACGACGGGCATGTCCGCGCCGCCGATGGGGATGACCAGCAACACGCCGAGGATGGACGCCGCGGCGACGAGCACCCAGTACGAGGGCACCCACCCCGAGAGCGGGACCGACCCGAGCAGGTTCGGGCGGACGACCAGATTGAGCCCAGCGAGGACGGCGAGGACGAGGAACAGCGCCTTGACGGCCTGTTCGCCGTCGTAGCGGACCGCGGAGTCGTTGACGACGCCGTGGAGTTTGCCGGCCGCGACCATGCTCCCCCAGAAGGTGACGGAACCGATGATGCCCGCGAGCGCCGCCGTCGCCGTCACGCCGACCTGGAACGACCCCGCCCCGAACATGTCGATCAGTTCGGCGCCGGCGACGAGCGCGGAGGCGCCGCCACCGAAGCCGTTGAACAGGCCGACCAGTTGGGGCATCTCCGTCGTCTCCACCGTGACCGCCAGCCAGACGCCGATGGCCGCGCCGACGAGGAGGCCGGCGAACAACAGGATCGGCGAGAGGATGTCGGTCACCAGGACCGTAACCCCCACCGCGAGCGCCATGCCGCCGGCGGAGATGAGGTTCCCCCGTGGCGCCGTCCGCGGGTGGGTCATGTCGCGTAGGCCCTGGATGAACAGGACGCCGGCGACGAGATAAACGAACGCGAGGACGGACGGAGGGAGGCCGCCGAGGATGGCCGCCATCAGTCACCCCCTCCGCGTTCGCGTCGCCGGTCGTCCCCGCTCCGGAACTGCTCCAGCATGCTGTTGGTCACGAGATAGCCGCCGACGACGTTGACCGTCGCCATGACGACGGCGACGAATCCGAGTCCCGTCGCGAGCGTCGTCGATCCCGACCCCGCGACGACGACCGACCCGATGAGCGTGATGCCCGAGATGGCGTTCGCGCCCGACATCAGCGGCGTGTGGAGGTTGGTCGGAATCTTCGTGATGATCTCGTAGCCGACGAACGCGGCGAGGACGAAAAACGTCAGGTTCTGAACGAACGTCATGGGTCCCCTCCGTACGGATCGTCGTACCCGGGTCCCAGTGCGTCACGGTCCGTTCCGGCGGGGACCGGGGGTGACGGACGACGGACGGCCTCACGCATCGGCCTCGCCCTCCGCGGGTTCGTCGTCGACGTCGGCCTCGCCGTCGGCGTCGTCTTCGTCCGCCGCCTCGTCACCGCCGCGCTCGTGGGGTCGTCGTATCGTACCATCGTGTGTGAGTAGAGTTGAGTCGACGATTTCGTCGTCCGTGTCGAGGTCGAGTTCGCCGTCGTCGAGCAGGTGATCCAGGAAGTTGTACAGGTTGTTGGCGAACAGTTGGCTCGCGGTGTGGGCCACGGTCGCCGGGAGGTTGGTGGGGCCGAAGACGGTGACGCCCTCGTGTTCGACCGTCTCGCCGGCCACCGTGGGTTCGCAGTTGCCGCCCGTCGGCGCCGAGAGGTCGACGACGACCGACCCGTCGTCCATCCCCTCGATCATCTCGGCGGAGACGAGTTCGGGGGCGGGTGCGCCGGGGATAGCCGCCGTCGTGATCACCACGTCCGACTCCGGAACGACCCGGCTCAGTTCCTTCCGTTGCTGTTCGTAGAACTCCTCGCCCATCTCGACGGCGTAGCCCTCGTCGTCGCCCGACCCTTCCGTCTCTAGGTCGAGTTCGACGAAGTCGGCGCCGAGACTCTCGACTTCCTGTTTCACTTCGAGGCGGATGTCGTACCCCTTCACCGAGGCGCCGAGTCGTTCGGCCGTGGCGATGGCCTTCAGTCCCGCGACGCCCGCGCCGATGACGAACACCTCCGCCGGCCGGACGGTGCCCGCCGCAGTCATCTCCAGCGGAAAGAGTTTGGGCAACTGCTCGGCCGCGACTAGCGTCGCCTTGTACCCGCCGATGCTGGCCATCGAGGAGAGCACGTCCATGCTCTGGGCGCGGCTGATCCGCGGCATGAGTTCGAGGGCGAACGCGCTCACCCGCCGGTCGGCGAGTTCCGCGTACGCATCCCCCTCGACGTCGAAGGGCCCGAGCGTCCCGATTACGACCTGTCCCTCTCGGTACGGGTCCATCGGTTCCTCGGCGTTCGCCGCCACTCCTCGAACCTGACAGATCACGTCGGCGCGCTCGAACACCGTCTCACGGTCGTCGACCACGTCACAGCCCACGTCCCGGTAGTCGTCGTCCGCCCAGTCCGACCCTTCGCCCGCATCGCTCGCGACACACACCTCCAGGTCCCGGTCGACCAACTTCTTCGCCACCGGCGGCGTGAGTGCGACGCGCGTCTCGTCGGCCGCCGTCTCGTCCGGGACGCCGACGATCATGGCGTCCGTCCCCGACTCGTAGCGGCCCCCGAAGCGAGGCTCGACCCCACCTCACGACGCCGTTTTCTCGGCCAGTCGACACGTCCTCGAGTGCTGTTGTTTCGTCGCATGGTTACGCGTCTCTATGTGGAAAGTTCCCACACTACGTACGGATGTTTCAGTGTTCCCATAAAATCCGGGGCCGCCTCTGCCCGGCGAATATCGACGAACGACGGGGCAACAGTACGGCGATCATCGGTGGCTAGGGGCGGCGACGGGCGCTCAGTTCCCCCGACTTCTCGGGGATCCGATACGAACACCGCCACCGTCGCGTCCGTCCGCCCGGCGCCCCGCAGTGTCGGCCGTGCCGGCCGTTCGTCGTCTCGGCGCTATCTCACACTGGGAACGAGAGTGACAGTTAATTAACGTCACACCGAACGGAACCCATGGCCTCCATCCTCCTGGCCACCGACGGGAGCGAGGACGCACGGACGGCGGCCACGCGGGCCATCGCCCTCGCCGACGAACGGGACACGGCGCTCTACGTCATCTGTGTCGTGGACGAACGCCGGTTCAGCGACCCCGCACTCAGTTCGGCCGAACTGGCGACCATCTACGCGTCGGACCACGCCGACCTCTGTGTCGGCGACGTGACGCGGATGGCCGAGAAGCGACAGGTGCCCGTCGAAGGGACGACCCGTCACGGTGTGCCACACGAGGTCATCCTCGGCTACGCCGACGAGGTGGACGCGGAGGTCATCGTCGTGGGCGAACACGGCGACCACGAGGAACACTTCTCGGGCGTCGGGCGGGCGGTCGCGGACCGGGCCGACTGCGAGGTGGTCGTCGTCGACGCGGACGCGTAACCGCCGATCACCACCGGTCGCCGGAGCCACTCCTATGTGTCCTCAACTCTCCGCTTCGCGTCTGCTTCCCGTCGGCGTGGCGGCGGTGCTCGCGCTGTTTCTGGTGTCGGTGCAGTTGTTGGGGGCCGCCACCGAGGCCGCGGCGCCGTTTCTCGAACGACTCTTCGGGCGGGTGCTCGTCGGCGACGCCACCGCACTCGGGCTGGGGTGGCTCGGAGCGTACGCCCTCGGCAACGGCTCCGTGATCGCGGCGCTCTCGCTCTCGCTGTTCACCGCCGGCCTCGTCTCGGCGTCGCAACTGTTCCTGTTGATCGCCGGATCGCGACTCGGTGCGGCGGCCATCGTCGTCTTCGTCGGCGTCCTGGACTACGCCCAGAAGGAGCGATACACCGTACAGGAGTCGGTCCGGATGGGCGTGCTCACCTTCCTGTTGACCCACTCGATCTACCTCCCCGTGACGCTTCTCGGCTACCTCGCGCTCCCCGTCGTCCACGACAGGGTCGTCACCGCGAGCGTCGACTGGTCCCCGTCGGTCCGGCCGCTGTCGTGGACCGCGCCGCTCACCGACGCCATCACGACCCGCCTCGGCCCGATGCCGTCGGTCCTCCTCGCCGTTGCGCTCCTGTTCGGGAGCCTCCGCCTGTTCGACCGCCTCCTCTCACGCGTCGACACGGCGACGATCCGCAGTCGGTTCTTCAGCCACTTCGAGCGCACCTGGGTCTCCTTCGCCATCGGCCTGTTCGTGACGGGCGCGAGCACGAGCGTCGCGTTCTCGCTCGGCGTCATCGTCCCCCTGTACAACCGCGGCTACGTCGAGCGCGACGAACTCGTGCCGTACGTCCTCGGCGCGAACCTCGGGACGCTGTTCGACACGCTCGTCGTCGCCCTCGTCCTCGAATCGGCGGTCGGCGTCGCCCTCGTCCTCGAACTCCTCGGGATGGCCTGTCTCGTGACCGTCGGCGCACTGCTCGTTCACGACCGTTACAGCCGTCTCGTCGTCGCCGTCGACGACCGACTCCTCGTGGACCGGCGGGCGTTCGTCGCGTTCGCCCTCGCACTCCTGCTCGGCCCCCTCCTCCTCGTGGTGGTGCCGCTGGTGGGCGGCTGATCCGTAATTGTCACTGAATGATAACGACCGGCCGGCTTTTCGCGGCCGTCGCCGAACGGAACGTATGGAACTCGACGGGAAAACCGCCATCGTCACCGGTGGCGCGACGGGAATCGGGAAGGCCATCGCCACGGCGTACGTCGAGGCCGGCGCGGACGTCGTCATCGCCAACCGGAGCGAGTCGACGGGGACCGCCGTCGCGGACGACCTGGGTTGTCTGTTCGTCCAGACCGACGTTCGGGAGTACGAACAGGTCGAGGCGCTCGTCGAGGCCACCGTCGACGAGTACGGCGGCCTCGACGTGATGGTGAACAACGCGGGCATCGGCAGCGAGACGACCGTCGAGCGGATGACGTTGGAGGAGTGGGAGAACGTCGTCCGCACCGACCTCGACGGCGTGATGCACGGGACGAAAGCCGCGCTCCCCCACCTGAAGGCGTCCGACGGCTGTATCGTCAACATCGCCTCCATCTACGGGCTGGTCGGCGGGAAGGGGGCGGCCTCCTACTCCGCGGCGAAAGGCGGCGTCGTGAACTTCACCCAGCAAGTCGCCGTCGACTACGCCGACGAGGGCGTCCGCGTCAACAGCATCTGTCCCGGCTTCGTCGAGACGCCGATGACGGAGGACCTCCTCGAAACCGAGCGGTTCTACAGCTACGTCCGCGACGAGACGCCGATGAACCGCCCGGCTCAGCCCGAAGAAATCGCCCCCCTCGCCGTGTTTCTCGCCTCCGACGGCGCGTCCTACGTCACCGGAGCGAACATCCCCGTCGACGGCGGCTGGACGGCTCACTGAGCGGCGACGACGGGGCGTTCCTGTCATTTGAGAAACACCGCCGCCGTTAATTCGCGACCGTGCGAGTCAGTTTTACGCATGGTCTCTATCGCCAGCGCCGCGAGCACGGCGTACGACACGCGGCCCGACACCACGTCGCGGGAACTGTTCGCCGAGGCGGCCGCCGAGGCGTTCGCCGACGCCGCCCTCGATCCGCCGGACGTCGACATCGTCTACGCCGGGAACTTCATGGGAGACTTACTGGAGGATCAGGGGCACATGGGCGCGCTCGTCGCGGACCACGTCGGGTGTCGCGAAGCCGCGTCCGTCCGCGTCGAGAGCGCCTGTGCGTCCGGCGGCGCCGCCGTCCGCGAGGCGGTCCACGCCATCGAGGCCGGCGCGGCGGACGTGGCCCTCGCGGGCGGCGTGGAGGTCATGTCCATCGCGGACATCGAACACGTGACTGACGCCCTCGCCAACGCCGCCGACGAAGTGTACGAGAACGAACAGGGGTTGACCTTCCCCGGCATCTACGCCCTGATGGCCCGGCGGTACCTGCACGAGTTCGACGCGACCCGCGAGGACCTCGCGGCGGTGTCGGTCAAGAACCACGCGAACGCCGTCGACAACCCCCTCGCACAGTTCCGGAAAGAGCTCTCCGTCGAGGAGGTGCTGGCGTCGAAACCCATCGCGACTCCACTCGTCCTCTACGACGCCTGCCCGATTTCGGACGGCGCCAGCGTCGTCCTGCTGGTGAGCGACGAGTTCGCCGCGGAACGGGGACTCGACGCCTCCGTCTCCGTCCTCGGGACGGGCCAGTCGAGCGACGCCGTCGCCCTGCAGGACCGCGCGAGCATCACCCGGACGCCCGCGGCCGAGCGTGCGGCCCGCGAGGCCTACGCCGACGCCGGAATCACCCCCGACGACGTGGACGTACTGGAGGTCCACGACTGTTTCACCATCGCGGAGGTGCTGGCGCTCGAAGCCCTCGGCTTCTACGACCGGGGCGAGGGCGTCCGCGGCGCCGTCGAGGGGGAGACGGCGCTCGGTGGTGATCTCCCCGTCAACCCGTCGGGCGGTCTGCTCGGGAAGGGCCACCCGGTCGGCGCGACGGGCGCCGGTCAGGTCGTCGAACTCACCAAGCAACTCCGGGGCGAGCACCCGAACCAGGTGGCGGGCGCCGACGTCGCGCTGGCACACAACGTCGGCGGCAGTGGCGCGAGTACGACCGTCACGATTCTGGGGGGTGGGTGACCGTGCCCGTGCCCGCCTGGTTCGACGACCTGACCGACGCCATCGACACCGAGGAGGCCGAATACCGGGTCTGTTCGGCCTGTGACGCGGCGGTACTTCCACCGCGCCAGTGTTGTCCCGAGTGTGGCGACACGGCGTTCGACACCCACCCACTACCCGACCGCGGCACGCTCCGCTCGTTCACCGAAATATACGTCACGATCCCGGCGTTCCACGGCGAGACGCCGTACACCGTCGCCCTCGTCGAGTTCGACGGCCGACTCACGCTCACCGGGCAACTCCGTGGGGCGAGCGCCGAGGAGGTGGCCATCGGCGACGACGTGACTGTCGGGACGGAGCGCCGCGACGAGGGCGCGCGACTCGTCGCGTTCCGTCCGGTGGCGTGACCGTCGCTACCGATACCAGAGGAGGGGGACCGCCGCTCCGCCGACGACGGTCGGCGTCCAGTGCGTAGCGAGGCGGAAGACGAGGACGCCGGCGGTCACCGCGGCGACGCCGTCGCCGGTCGTGACGGTGACGAGGAGGACGAGCAACGGCTCCAGTCCCCCGACGCCGCCGGGGAGGGGCGCGAGTTCGACGACGGTGACCAGCGGGACGGCGAACAGCGCCACGGCGAGGGGGACGGCGACGCCGACGGCGAAAAGGGAGAGCCAGAACGCGAGCGACAGGAGCGCCCACCCGGCCGTGGCGAGACAGAGGACGACGACGAGCGTGCGGCGACTGGCGGCGATGCGTTCCAGATGAACGAGTAACGTCTCGACGCGTGCTCGAATCGTCGGCTCCGTTCGGGTGGCCACCCCCGGTGCGATCCGACGGAGCGTCCGGTCGAGGGCGACGAGGGCCTCGGCGGCCGCGACGGCGAGGCGGCGACGCCCCCACCAGACCAGCGCGCACCCCAGACTCACGAGGAGGAGGACCGCAACCAGCGGGACGAGCGTCGTGTCGACGAGGCGGGGAGCGACGGCCATCGAGGCGGCGACGAACAGGCCGGCGCCCGCGAACAGCGGCGAGGGGGCGAAGTTGAGGAAGTCGACCGTGACGACGACGGCGAGACTCCGTTCGTACTCCACGTCGAACGCCTTCGAGAGGACGCCGGCCGCGACGGGGTCCGCGGCCACCGTCGAGAACGGGGAGACGTTGTCCCAGAACATCATGCTCGTGTAGGCGAGGTACGTCCGGCCGAACGGGTGTGGGTGGTCGAGGGTGCGGAGCACGACCCGTAACGACCCGCTCCACGCCCCGACCCAGCACGGGACGACGGCGGCGAGGGCGCCGAGGACGACGGAGTCGGCCGCGACGGCCGCGGCGACCACCGCGTCGACGCCGACGACGTAGAGCAAGGCTCCCAGCAGGCCGGCCGCGAGGCCGAAACTGAGCAGCACCGCCGACGCCTTCGAGCCCCGAATGCGCATCCGCACGACTATCCGCCGGGTGGGCGAGGGAGCCGTGGGGTCGCCGTCCCCATCATCGGACGAGCGTCACGGGGACGGACGCCCGCCGGACGACGGTGTAAGCCGTATCGCCGATCAGCGCGCGCGAGACCAGCGAGCGGCCGTGACCCCCCATGACCACGAGGTCGACGTCCTCGTCGTCGACGTACTCGACGATGGTCCGGGCGGGGTCGCCGAACGCCGTCACGGTGGTCGGCGTCACGCCGTGGTCCGCGGCCAGGTCGCGGGCGTCCGCCAGAATCCGGTCCGCCCGCGCAGTGGCCCGATCACGGAGTTCCTCGGGACCGACGAGCATCTCGGCGCCGTAGCTCTCCTCGACGTAGTCGACGACGAACAGCACCGTCATCGCCGCCTCGGGGTGGACGTCCAGAGCGAACTCGAGGGCGCGACGGGCAAGCGGCGAGTCGTCCATCGGCACGAGGACGTGATCGATCATGTGTGCGTGTCGACCAGGTGGTCCGCGTCACACCTCCTCGTCCGGAGCGGCGAACGCCGGCGGGAGACCGACGTGTTTGAGCCCCGTCCAGTCCGCGATTTCGAACCGGTAGAGTTGGGTTCGCTCCGCGGCCCCCGCCCGCCGGAACAGGTCGGGTTGCCACGGCAGGTGAACACGGTCGGTCACGTCCTCGGCCTCGCTCTCGGCCACCCGGTCGACGTGCCCGGTCAGCAACACGCTTCGCCAGTTGAACTGCGTCTCGGCGCTGTAGACGAGAAAGCGAGCGGCGTCGGCCCGGTCGCTCAACTCGGCCTTTCGGCTCCCCGAACCGACGATGTAGAGGAGGTAGAGCGCGTCCTCCTCGGCGTCGTAGCCGTACGACATCGGCCGGAGGGACGGAGCGCCGTCCGTCGGCAGGCCGAGCACCCCGATGCTGTGACTCGACAGGTGCGCGCGAATCTCCTCGTCGTCCATCCGAACCATCCCGTAGTCGGTGAGGTCGTCTATCGTCATCGACCCGAACTTACCATTCAGTTGTCGTAATCGGTTCCCCCGTTCCTACGGGCTGAGAATCGGCGGTGCAGGGAACCGGACGGCTCAGTCCATGTCTACGGCCCCGATCAGCCGACGGGCCCGGTCGCGGAGCTTCCGGGCCAGCGTGTCGCTGGCGTCGATGGCGTCGGCGATACCCTCGACGTCGGTGACGACGAGCGTCGGGACGGTCTCGATGCCCGCGACCCGCAGTCGCTCGGCGTAGGTCGGGCCGATCCCCTCGACGTCTTCGAGGTCGTACGTGGTCGCGACGGCGAGGTCCTCGACGGCCTCCTCGATCTCCGCGCGAATCGCCTCGCCGACGGTTTCGACGACGGTGGTCGTGACGCCGTCCTCGGTATCGACCGTGACGGCGATGCCGGCGGACCCGACCTCGACGCCGAGCTGGACCCCGAGCGCGTCTTCGAGGAACGCCTCGATGGCGCGGGCGTCGTTGTCGACGACCGCGCGGGCGAGTTCGTCCGCCTCGGTCGCGACGCCGATCTCCACCTCGCCGACGTTGCCGACGGTCACGTCCGTCTCGACGTCGACGCCGAGCGCTCGCTCCACGCCCTCGCCGATGACGTCCGCGAGCGCCGGGCGCTCCCGCTGGTCGAGGAACCACTCGGCGACCTCCGGCCAGAGGTCGCGGTGCGCGCGGGTCGACATCGCGAGTCCCACGTGGCCGGACGGATACTCGATAGTCGTCGCGTCGGCGGGGATCACGTCGTTGAAGGGTTTGCTCGCCGCGGGCGGGACGAGGTGGTCGTACGCGCCGACGATCTGGAGGACCGGCATGTCGATGTTCGTCACGTCGACGTGCTCACCGCCGACGGAGAGTTCGTTCTCGGCGAGGCGGTTCTCCTGATAGATCGCCTCGACGAACTCCGCGTACACCGCGCCGGCCACGTCGACGCCCTCGGAGAGCCACAGTTCCATCCGGGCGAAGTTCGCCACGAAGTCCTCGTTCTCGAGACGGTCGTACAGGTGGACGTACTTCGTGAGGGTGTTGGCGACGGGGTCCATCAGATCGAAGCCCGCCTCCAGAAACTCGCCGGGGACGTTACCGAACGTCTCGACGAGGGTGTCCGGATCGTAGTACGCTTCGTCGCCCCACAGTTCGAGGACGCCGCCGGTGTCGTCGAAGTAGAGGCCCGTCGCCAGCAGGCCGAGGGCGTTCACCTTCGCCGGGTGGAGCGCGGCGTAGATGGCGGCCATCGTCCCACCCATGCAGTAGCCGAGGAGGTTGATCGACTCCCGGCCGGCCCGCTCGCGAACCACGTCCACGCAGTTGTCGAGATAGCGGTCGACGTAGTCTTCGAGGCCGAGCGCGGTGTCGAGCTGACTCGGCTCGTTCCAGACGATCAGATACACGTCGTGGCCGGCTTCGAGAAGGCGTCGCACGACCGACCGATCCGGCTGGAGGTCGAGGATGTACGGCCGGTTGATCAGCGCGTAGACGACGAGGATGGGCACGTCGTGCTGGTCGTCGGTCAGCGACTCGTAGTGGTGGAGCTCCAGTTTGTTCTCCCGGTAGACCACGCGACTCGGCGTGGCGCCCACCCGAACCGATCCGGCCTCGGCGAGACGGTCGTGGAGGACCGCCGCCCGGTGGGTCGCGTCGGCGAGTCGGTCGAACGTCTTCCGCTGGGCCGACAAGGCGAGTTCCATCGGGGTCGGAAGCCGGTCGCCGTCCTCAGCGGGCACGGCCGTCGCCCTCCCCCGCCCGCCGAAAATTCGTGACAAACATCCAATCGATCACTGTGCAGTCGTTCGCGTGCCAGCGTGAAAAGCGTCGGCGTCGCCGGCCGTGACTCGTGGACTTGACCACCACGACTCGTGGGACCGAAAGCCATAATCGCGGCCAGTCCTTGCCGATAGTCGATGAGTCACCAGTTGCCTGACGTGCAGGCAAGCCAGCCCGACGTGACCGTCGGGCTCAGCCAGGTCGGGGTGACGGGCGTCGAAAAGCTCGTCAAACTCGACCGAAACGGGAAGCGCCCAATCGTCCTGATGGCGGAGTTCGAGGTGTTCGTCGACCTGCCGAGCGGCCGCAAGGGGATCGACATGAGTCGGAACATGCAGGTCATCGACGAGACGCTCGAAGCGGCCGTCGCCGAGTCCTCCTACCGCGTCGAGGACGTGTGTGGCGACGTGGCCGAACGACTGCTCGAAAAACACGACTACACGTCGACCGCGGAGGTGCGGATGGAGGCCGACTACATCACGCGCGAGGAGACGCCGGCGTCCGGTCTCGACACCCAGAACACCGCGACGATCATCGCCGGCGCCGTCGCCACCGAGGAAGGAACTCGCGAGGAAATCGGCGCCCGCGTCACCGGAATGACGGTCTGTCCCTGCTCGCAGGGGATGTCGGAGTCCCGCGCCCGCGACACGCTCGCCGACCTCGGCGTCGACGAGGAGACGACCGAGGCCTTCCTCGATCAGGTCCCCCAGCCCGGTCACTCCCAGCGCGGCCACGCCACGCTCACAATCACGAGCGACGGGTCGCCGGACGTCGACCTGCGGGACGTGATCGACGTGGCCCGGGGCGCGATGAGCGCCCGCATCTACAACCTCGCGAAGCGGCCCGACGAGGACCACATGACCTACCACGCCCACGCGAACGCCAAGTTCGTCGAGGACTGCGTGCGGTCGCTCGCCGAGTCCGTCGTCGAGGAGTTCGACCACCTGTCGGACGACGCCGTGATCCACATGAAACAGTCGAACGACGAGTCGATCCACCAGCACAACGCCCACGCGGAGCGCGAACTCACGCTGGAGGCGCTCCGCGAGGAAGTCGGCGCGTAGCTACGGCGCGTTCCGCTGGAAGTCGAGCGGCGTCGAGTTCGCCCACTGTTTCTCGAACACCGTCCGGACGTCGGTAGCGAAGGTCGCGTCCTTGAAGTCGATCAGCGCGAACGCCTCGCCGGAGTCGAGCGGATTCGGCACCTCGATACACACCTCCTCGTCGTCGACGAGCGTGAACGTGCCGTCGATGGCCGTCGACGTTCGGCTCTCGTAACCCTCGCGGTCGCCGAGTCGGGCCGCGTACGCCGCCCGGAGGTCGTTCGGAACCGTCTCGACGAGTGCCGGATCGATCAGAACCGACACCGACACGCCGCGGTCGAGCGCCGACTCGAACGCGTCGAGCATCCGCTGGCCGACCGTGTGGATGTCGATCTGTGCCGACGGGAGGCCGGCGACGTAACGGATCTCCTCGTCGGCCGCCGAGAGCCGTTCGAGCAGGAGTTCCACCGTCTCGTCGGGACCGACGGCCGCCGTCCAGAACTGTCCCTCGACGGGATCGGCGGCGTCCAGGTCGTCGACCAGGTCGGCGGCGACCGACTCGTACCGCTCCGCCTGCTGTTCGAGTTCGCGCTTGCGCGTCTCGACGAGTCGGTCCAGCGCCGTATCCGGCTCCACCGCGACGTACTTCTTCGGGCGACTCGCCGCCTGACTCCGCACCAATCCGTTCCCCTCCAGCCCGTTGAGTACGTCGTAGATCCGCCCCATCGGCACCTCGCTCGACGACGACAACTCCTTGGCCGTTGCCGGGCCACGGTCGAGGAGCGCTCGATACGTCCGAGATTCGTACTCCGAGAGGCCGAGATCGCGAAGCGACGCCATACGTCGTCGTCGCGGTGTGGCGGTAAAAACGAATCGGCGGTTTACGCGGCGAGGTCGGCGACGGCGTCGGCGAGCGCCGCCGGCGTCGACACGGTTCGGGAGCGGTCACCGACGGCGACGACCGCCGTCCCGGAGTTCGGGGCCGTCGCGCCGGGGTGGACCACTTTCTCGTGGTCCGCGATCCGGAGGGCCGCCCGGTGGAGGTCCGAGCCGGGGTCGGTTGCGACGGTGATCGTCAGGGGGTCGTGACGGAGTCTGGCGGCGACGGCGCCGTAGCCGGCGACCTGAACGCCGAAGCGATCCCACGCGCCCGCGAAGGCGGCGACGGCGTCGTGGGCCACCTCCCGGTAGCGCGACTCGCCGGTCAGGATCGAGAGGTCGAGGAGGGCGTCGGCCATCGCGACGTTGCCGTCGAGGGGCCGGAGCGGCCGGTCGAGCATCCCCGGACCGGACGCCGGGCCGTCGCGGAAGGCGCCGTCGTCGCCGGCGAGCGTCTGGATCGTTCGATCCGCGACCCGGCGGGCCATCGCCAGCGCGTCGTCGTCGCCGAGCACCTGCGCCGCGCGGACGCCCGCGGCCACCGTGTGCGCCCCGTCGTCGAGGACGAGCGTCGGCGCCGACGCGTCGTCCCAGTGGCGGACCGTCCCGTCGTCCTCGACGAAGTCCTCGCGGAGCGTCGAGAGGGTGCGGCGGGCGTACTCGCGCGGTCTCTCGGCGTCGGTGTAAGCCGTGAGCGTCAGGAGGGCGTCGACCGCGAGGGCGTTCGCGTCGGCGTAGGCGGTGAGGTCCGTCCGCGGGCCGGTCTCCCCCTCGTCCGGCCCCTGACTCCCGCCGAACGCCGACCCGTTCCAGAGCGCGTCGATCAGGTACTCGACCGTCCGGTCCGCGGGCCGGCGGTACGCCTCCTCGCCCGTGTAACAGTAGGCGTGGGCGTACGCGCGCACCAGCGCCGCGTTGTCCGCGAGGAGTTTCGCGCGGTCGGGGTCGCCCCAGTCCCGCGTTCGGGCGTAGCGGTAGAAGCCCCCCGACGCCTCGTCGAACAGCCCCCGTGTGATCGCGTCGAGCGTCTGGCGGGCCGTCGCCCGGTCGCGCTTGAGCGCGAACTCGACCGTTCGGGGGAGCGGGAACTTGGGAGCGTCGCCCCAGCCGCCGTGTTCGGCGTCGAACTGCGCGTCCAGTTGCCCGGCGAGGTGTTCCTCGATGCGGTCCGTCACCTCGCCCGCGGGCGTGGGGTCGCCGGCGAGGGCGCGCGGCACCCGACCCGCGTCCATCCCGCTCGCGTCCCAGCGCTCCCGAACCCGGTCGATCACCTGTCGCATCCCGTCGGGGCCGAGAAAGCCCGCGCCCGCGATGCGTCTCCCGTCCGGCGTACAGAACACCGTCGAGGGGAAGCCGCCGACGTTGTACCGCTCGCGCACCCGCGGGTGGCGGTCCACGTCGACGCGGACGGGCACGAAGCCGTCGTTCAGGTTGGCGGCGACCCGTGGTTCGCCGTACGTCCGGGCGTCCATCTCGTGACAGTCCCCACACCACGTCGCCGTCAGCGCGAGCAACACCGGCGCCCCCCGGCGGGAGGCCTCCTCGAAGGCGGCCTCGCCCCAGTCGCGCCACTCGACGCGCGTCCCGTCGGTCATACCGGGTCTCGGTGGCGGGCGGGCCTAAGGGCTTCGTCCCGGCGGGCGCGAGCGGGGTCAAAAGGGCTATGGGTGGTCGCCCGGTACTGCCTCCTATGCGCCTGCGCTGGGTGTTCGCACTCCTGTTGCTCATCCCCCTGGCCGACGCCCTGTTTCTCGTCGTCGTCGCCGACAGCATCGGCGCGCCGGCGACCGTCGCGCTGGTCGTCCTGACCGGCCTGATCGGCATGTTGCTGGTCCGCGCGGAGGGGCGGCACACGATCCGAAGCCTCCAAGAGAAGGTCGCGACGGGCGAGGCACCGACGAAAGAACTCATGGACGGCGGCCTGCTCATCGCCGCGGGCGCCTTCCTCCTCACCCCCGGCCTCGTCACCGACGCCATCGGCTTCCTCGTCGGCGTGCCGCTGACCCGCGCGCCCATCCGGGCCGCGCTGGAGCGTCTGGTGGTGCGCCCCTACCTCGACAAGCGCAGTGGGGGCTTCGTCACCGGCACCGTCTACACCGGCGGCTTTCCGAACGCTAACGCCGACGACGACGTGTACGACGTGGACAGCGGGTCGTATCGCGTCGACGACGAGTAGCGGACGGGACAGGTGTGACGCGTCCGACGGGAACCGAAAAGAAACGCTTAAACAACCGACCGAGCAAGAAACTGATGCGCTCACCTGGGCCAATAGCTCAGTCAGGTTGAGCGCTCGGCTGATAACCGGGAGGTCCGCGGTTCAAATCCGCGTTGGCCCATCCACAGCGCGAACGGTCTTCGACCGTTCCGCGTTAGGGGCTGAGAACTCCCCAGCCACCTAACTTCGTTCCTACGTGCCTCGGAGAGGATTCTCTTCGCACCGTGTGTCGATGTTCGTCTCTCACCCCGTCCGTTCGAATCGCATCTGAGGAACCGTTCAGTTTCACCCACTCCGTCGCCCGATTTCCGGAGGACGGGTCGCTCGTTCGACTACTTTCACTTCCACTCCCCGGCTGTGGATTCACCCTTTTATCGGACAGTCCGTCGTCCATGAACGATGACGAGACCAGTCGTCCGCATCGAAGACCGGACGGATCGGTGGCGGTTCACCTGCCCCCGTGGGCATCGCTCGTGGGAACCGACGAACCACCACTTCTGGTGCCAGCAGTGCGCTCGCCTCGACGGCGTCGATGGCGTGTTCCACGAGTTGCGCGACCGGAAGAGCGGCGAGTGTTTCGAGCGCGATCAAGTGCGCCTGCTCGTCGCGAGCGGTCCCTACGACCGCGACCTCGACGGGAGGGGTCGGGCGTGATCGACGCGACTCGGGCCGTGCTGTCAGCGATGCTCGCCGATCCACGCACACCACGCGTGGAAGTCGTTCGCGCCGCACTGATCAGCAATCGACTGGAGCGTTCCGGTCGGGATCTCGTGACCGGAGAACGACGGGCGTCCCATTCGTCACTGCATAAATTCGGGAAGTTCCTTGTCGTCGAAGTCGTCGGGATCGAGACCGAACTCTTCGAGATCCTCGTCGGTGACGGGGTCGCCGCCTCCTGCGTGGAGTTCGAGTGCCTCGGCGAGCATCCGCAACGCCTCGGCCTTCGTGTCTCCGAAGGAAGCGACGCCGGTCTCCTCGTCACGGGCCGTGATCTTCCCGTCGTCCTCGTAGATGAAGGTCACGCCCTCCTCGTTTCCCTCGTCACGAGGCGTACTCGACATCATCGGAACAGTACGTCGGAGCCGTCGATAAGCGTTCGGGGCTCTCGCGACGAATCCACCGCTTCCCACCCACGGGGAACACGCCGACCCTTATATGACACTCGAGAAATAAGTTCTAAGCCGACATGTACCGAGTGCTCGTCCCCGTCGACTCGAACACGAATCGCGCTCGACATCAGGCACAGTACGTCGCTCGACTGCCGGACGCCGACGCGGCCGTCGCGGCGACGGTACTCTACGTGGCGCCGCCGGATCAGTTCACCGCGGCCGGCGAGGTGTCGTTCGCGGAGATAGACAGCGCCGCCACGGCCGCCGAGGAACTCGAACGCGCCGGCGTCGACGTCGACCGCCGCGTCGACAGCGGAAGCGTCTCGCGGGCCATCGTCGACGCCATCGCGGACGTGGACGCCGACGAAGTGGTGATGGGTGGCCGGAAGCGGTCGGGCGTGACGACGGTCCTCCTCGGCAGTACGGTCCAGGACGTGTTGCTCTCGACGGAGCGGCCGGTGACGATCACGGGCGAGCGGGTGAGTCTCGGGGAGGGACCGCGGAAAGTGCTCGTCCCGGTCGACGCGAACGGGGAGCGGGCGCGACATCAGGCACGGTACGTCGCGGACTTGCCCGGCGACCCGTCGGCCGTCGAGGCGACCGTCTTCTACGTCTTCCGCCACCAGGACTACGCGGGGGCGCCGCCCCACGAGTTCGACGAGGTGGACAGCGCGGTGACGGCGGCCGAGATACTCGAAGAGGCCGGCGTGACCGTCGAACGCGTCGCCGAGGGCGGGGAGGTCGCACGGCGCATCCTCCGGGCCGCGGAGGACCGCGCCGTCGACGGCATCGTCATGGGCGGGCGGAAGCGCTCGGGGGTGCAGAAGGTGCTCCTCGGGAGCACCGTCCGGGACGTGATGCTCTCGGCGGAGCGGCCGGTGACGCTGACGGGTTAGAGTCCGAGTCGGTCGGCGTGGCGGTCGAGCACCGCGTCGAGCGGCAGGTTCTTCTCCGCGAGTTCGTAGCGGACGCGGACGATGGGCACGTCTACGTCGATCAGTCGCGCGAGGTCGTGTGGCGTGCCCGAGACGACGACGTCGGGATCGGCGTTCCGGATGGTCGCTTCGAGGTCCGCGATCTGTCCCTCGCTGTACCCCATCGCCGGGAGGACGGCGTCGAGGTGATCGTACGTCTCGAAGAGCCGAACGAGCGATCCGACGGCGACGGGTTCGGGATCGACGATGTCGGCGGCGCCGTACTGGCGGGCGGCGAGCAAGCCAGCGCCGTAGGGGGCGTCGCCGTGGGTGAGCGTCGGGCCGTCCTCGACGACGAGGACGCGCTTGCCGGCGATGGCCGCGCCGTCGGCGGTGATCGTCGAGTCCGCGTGGATGATCTCGGCGTCGGGGTTCACCCGTCGGGTGTTGGCCTCGACCTCCTGAATCCCGGCCACGTCGGCGGTGTTCTCCTTGTTGATGAGGACGTAATCGGCGATGCGGAGGTTGGTCTCGCCGGGGTGATAGCGCAGTTCGTCGCCGGCGCGGTGAGGGTCGGCCACGACGACGTGCAGGTCGGGGCGGAAGAAGGGGAGTTCGTTGTTGCCGCCGTCCCAGACGATGACGTCGGCTTCCGCCTCGGCGCGGTCGAGGATCGCTTCGTAGTCGACGCCCGCGTAGACGACGTGACCGCGCTCCACGTGGCTCTCGTACTCCTCGCGTTCCTCGATGGTGACGCGCTGGTCGTCGAGGTCGTCGAGGCTCGCGAAGCGCTGGACGCGCTGGGCGGCGAGGTCGCCGTAGGGCATCGGCTCCCGGACGACGACGGCCTCGATGCCCCGGTCGGCGAGCAGGTCGGCGAACTTCCGAGCGGTCTGGGACTTCCCACAGCCGGTTCGGACGGCGTCGACGGCGACGACGGGCACCGCGGCGTCGAGCATCATCCGATCCGGGCCGACGAGGCGGAAATCCGCGCCCGCGGCGAGGGCGCGCGACGCCTGGTGCATGACGTCCTCGTGGGACACGTCCGAGTACGAGAAGACGACCGTATCCACGTCCTCCTCGTCGACGAGCGTTTCGAGGTCGGATTCGGGGCGGATCGGAATCCCGTCCGGATACCGCTCGCCGGCCAGTTCGGGCGGATACTTCCGGGTCGGTGGCTCGTCGAGTTCACCGAGATTCTGTGTCTCGGTCCGGGTGAACGCGACGACGTCGCAGGTCTCGTCGTCGCGGAAGACGATGTTGAAGTCGTGGAAATCGCGCCCCGCCGCGCCCATGATGACGAGTCGGGTGGAACTCATACACCTAACTACGCGGGGGCACTCGTATGAGTATGGTGGACAGTTCACACGGAGCGACGAGTCCGGTCGTGGTGGCGCTCGGCGGGAACACGCTCCTCGGTCGGCACGGCCCGTGGACGGTCGACGAACAGCGTGCCGTGATCGAACGGACGGCGGGACGGCTCGCGGACGCTCTGGACGCCGGCACCGACCTCGTACTTACCCACGGCAACGGCCCGCAGGTGGGCAACCTGCTGATCCAGCAGGAGGCCGCGGCGGAGACGCCACAACTCCCCCTCGACGTACTGGTGGCCGAGACGCAGGCCCAGATCGGCTACATGCTCCAGCAGGCACTCGACAACGAACGCCCGACGGCGACGGAGACGATGACGCTCGTGACGCAGGTGGTCGTCGACGCCGACGACCCCGCGTTCGACCGGCCGACGAAGCCCGTCGGCCCCTTCTACACCGAGCGCGAGGCGGCGGCGAAGCCGTTCGAGACGCGCGAGGTGTCGCGCGGCGACCGCCCGTACCGGCGGGTCGTCCCGTCGCCGGCACCCGTCGACGTCGTCGAAGCCGACGAAATCGCGGGACTCGTCGAACGCGGAAACACCGTGATCTGCGCCGGCGGCGGGGGCGTACCCGTCGTCCGCGACGAGGGGGGCCTGCGGGGCGTCGAGGCCGTGGTCGACAAGGACCGGACGACCCAGCGGCTCGCGACGGGTCTCGGCGCCGACACGATGATCGTCCTGACCGACGTGGCCCACGCGTACGTGGACTACGGCGGGCCGGACGAGCGACCGATTGGCCGGATCGAGGCCGACGCCCTCCGGGACCACCTCGACGCGGGGGAGTTCGCCGAGGGGAGCATGAAGCCGAAAGTCGAGGCCTGCCTCCGATTCGTGGAGGCCGGCGGGGAGCGCGCCGTCGTCACCGCGCCGGAGCGGCTGTCGGCGGCGCTGGCCGGCGAGGCAGGGACGCGCGTCGTTCCGTGATTTCTCACCGAGTGGTAACGAGACGCGCGCATTAGTCGTCGCCACCCGATCTGTGGATCGGTGTCGAACCGTGAGCCACGAGTCCACATCTACGCAGTTCGAACGCACGACCGACCTCGCGACCGAATCGGCGACGCTCATCGAAGGGCTTCCCGGCCTCGGAATGGTGGCGTCCATCGCCGTCGACCGGATCACCGCCCAACTCGACCTCGAACGGTACGGCACTATCGTCTCCGACGACGTGCCGCCGGTCGCGGCGTTCGAGGACGGCCGGGTCAGGGACCCGGTCCGCGTCTACGGAGGGGAGGATCCGGCCGTGGTGACCCTCCAGAGCGACGTGCCGATCCCCCCGAACGCGTTCGAGTCGCTGAGTCGATGCGTCGTGACGGATCTGGCCGATTCGTTCGACCGAGCCATCTTCCTCGCGGGCGCGCCCGCCGAGTCGGAGTCCCAGCTCGGCGAGGTGGTCGGCGTCGCGACGACCGACGAACTGGAGGCGGAACTCACCGACGCCGGCGTCACGCTGGCCGAGGGGTCGGGCGTGATCGGCGGCGTGACCGGGTCGCTCCTGAAGGCGTGTTACGACGCCGACGTGCCGGCGATGATCCTCGTCGTCCACTCGAACCCGTACATTCCAGATCCGGGGGCCGCCGAGTCGGTCATCGAGACGGCGCTCGAACCGCTCGTCGAGTTCGACATCGACACGACGGACCTCCGGGAACGTGCCGAGGAGATACAGCGACAGATGCAACGGATCGCCGAACAGCTCCAGCAGTACCAACAGGAACCCCAGCAACAGCCCGCGACGCCGATGTTCCAGTGACGCCGGCGCCCGTCGGCGTCGTCAGCGGACGACGGTCACGGTGAGGGTCGTCCGCTCGACGATGCCTTTCGCCACGCTCCCGACCAGCCGCTCGGTCCGTTCGGAGCGGCCGCGGTGGCCGACGTAGATGGCGTCGAACCCCTCGTCCTCGGCGAACGCCGTGATCGCGCGGACCGGATCGCCGTAGAGGAGTTCCGTCTCGACCGTCCGCCCGCGGTCGGCGGCGAACGCCGCGGCATCGTCGAGGATGTCCAGTCCCCGCGACTCGGTGTCCGCGACGCTCTCGATGATGAGTCGCTGGTCGGCGTCCGAGAGTCCGGAGACGGGTTCGGCGCCGCCCAGATCGTAGACGGACGGATCGACGGCGTAGGCCACCGTGACCGAGCCATCCGTCGCGTCCGCGATGTCGATGGCGCGTTCGAGCGCGGCGTTCGATTCGTCGGAGCCGTCGATTGCCACGAGGATCTTCATGCAGTCATGTTCGTCAGCCAAGATGATAAAGCGGTGACTACCGTTCCAAGCGTATGAGAACCACGCGCGGCCGGCTGGAGGCCTACGACGGACCAGCCCTCCCCTCCCGGTACCGGGCGGGGACGTACGCCAGCACGGAGGCGGGAACGACCGGTTCGAGGCCGTCGACGAGCAAGACGGCGAGACGGGGGAGGACGCGCCGGACGGCAGTGTAGACGACGGCGACCGCCAGGGTCGCGAGTACGACCCCGCGGAGCGTGGCGTCGAGCGTCGCGAGCAGGGGCACCGCGAGGGCGACGGAGAGGAGGAGGTCACCCGGTGACCCGTCGTACGGCACCCACCGGCGGGGCGCGATCCACCGCTTCCGGTGGTGGTCGTAGACGGCGCGGTCGGAGGTGGCCTCCCACGGCCGGAGTTCGAGGCCACCACCGAGGACGTCGGCCACGCTGTGGACGGCCGCCCCCGCGAGGACGAACGCGACGCCGACCGTCACGGTCGTGGGGCGCCAGACGGCGACCAGGAGCGCCGCCGCCGCCAGCGGCTGGTAGTACACCGGATAGTGGAGCGTCTTCCGGTGGCCAGCGTAGAGGTCCAGATCGGGCACCACGCCGCCGACGAACCCCGCCACGAGCGCGACGGCCGCGAACTCCGGGCGGGCGTACGCCACCGGGAGGGCGAGGACCATCCCCGCGATGGCGTGTGTCGGGAGCATCATCGTGTCGAGACAAATAGGTCAGGATTGGTCAATGTATCGGTCGTTCGCGTCGGGTGGGAGGCGGGTCAGCCCTCCTCGAGCATCCACCCGAAGCGACGGTTCCAGAACTCCTCGTCGGGGTGTTTCTTGCTCCGCCCGTGGGTCTTCCGGTCGCGAATCTGGCGCTCCAACACGTCACGTGCCTCGTTGATGGCGTGGCTCGCGCCGTAGCCCTCTCCCGAGGCGATGTACAGGCCGCGGTCGGTGTACAGGCGAATCCGAGCGAGGATGAGGGGCGTGCCACGAAGTTTCTCGTCGTGTTCGTGGAGGTGAACCTTCGCGTCGAGGACGGTCATGTCGCTGTCCCGGTCGTCGAACTTGTCGACCATCGCCACGACGTCCTCGTAGCTCACGTCGTCGAGCAGGTCGGTTCCGTACACCTGCACGGCGCGGTTGCCGCCGGCCTCCCAGGTCAGCGAGTCGAGGACGTCCGTCTTCGTGAGGATGCCGTCGGGACGACCGTTCCGTGTCACGATCAACGACGAGATGCCGGCCGTGAACATCTCCTCGACGGCCGTCTCCAGCGTCTCGTCCCGGCCGACCGTTCGCACGGGCGACGTCATCAGGTCACGGACCGGCAGATCCAGCACGCGTTCGAGTTCGCCCTCGCGGGCGCCGAACCCACCGCCACGCGAGCGACCGCCGCCGACCGTCGCCGCGTCGCTCGGATCGCCACCCTGACTCTTGCTCGCGGCACGGACCGTCAGCCCGGCCACGTCGTAGAGGCTGAGGACGCCGACGGCCGAGTCCGCCTCGACGACGGGCAGGTGGGTGACGTGGTGCTCGCGGAAGGTGTGGAGCGCGTCGCCGAACGTCGACTCCGGTGACAGCGAGACGAGGTCGGCGGTGTACGCCATCGCGACGGTCGCCGCGTCCAAGAACGACTGGACGTGCCGAAGCACGTCGTCCGCGGTGACGACGCCGACCAGCGTCCCGCCCTCGAACACCGGCAGGAGCTGTGAGTCGCCTTCGATCATGAGCCGCGCGACTTTCCGGACGTCCTCGTCGGGTGCGAGACGGGGGACGTGGTGGACGAGCGACTCGACTTTCTCGTTCGGCTGGTGGTGCGAGGTGGCGAGCTGTCGACGGGTGACGACGCCCTCGAACTCGTCGCCCCGAATTACGACGCCCGTGACGGCCGAATCGTCGAACGCGCCGGCGAGTTTCGAGACGCGCGTCTCGGGCGTGAACTCCACGTACTCCTCCGAAACGATATCAGCGATGTCCATGGCTCTCCGGAGCGCGGAAGGTAGTCATCGGTACGATCACGTCCACATGTTGCCCGCCTGACGGTAAATACTAGACGGTCGTTGTCATCGTCCGGGGATCGGCGAGCCAGTCGAGTCGAACTCCGAACCGTTAACACCCCATCCCGCCGAATCGGGGGCCGATGGGTACGGTATCGAGCCTCGTCGCCGACGTCGGGTACGACCTGCGGCGACTCCACGGCCTCTGGATGGCGCTACTCTTTCCACAGCTCCGCGACTCGCACCCGGTCGTCTCCCGGTGGACGCCCGAGACTACGCGCGAGCGCGTGACGTATCGGGCGTGGGCCGTCGTCGGCGCACTGGGCCTCGTCGTCGGCTACCCGCTCGCTGTCCTCGGCCTGCTCGTCCGCTTTCACGTCCGCCGGTTCGACCGGACCGCGACCCGACTCGGCGCCGTCGGTACCGTCGTCCTCGCCGTCGTCGTCTGGGGCGCGCTGACCGCGCTCGCGCGGGTACGCTTCTCGACCGAAGGGTTCGTCGCCGTCGCCGCCGCGGGCACCGTCGCCGTCGTCTCGACGGTCCTCGCCCTCTTCTTCCGGTGGCTCGGCGGGCGGGTGATCACCGTCCTGATCGCGTACCCCTTCGCCGTCGTGGCCGTCTTCCTCCCGCCCGTGGTGGCCGCGCTCTACTCGCCCACGCTCGCGGGCGTCGTCTTCCCGCGGAGCGAGACGCTCGCCATCTGGCTCCTCGACAACGTCCTCACCTACCGGAACCTGAACACCCTCCTCCGCCAGCGGTTCGACCTCGCCGGATTCGCCTACGTCGCGATGTGGGGTGGCCTCGCGGTGCCCGTGGGGTGGGCGTTCGGCCTCCTGGTGACGCTCGCGAACCTCGTGCGGCCGACGAGCGACGACGACGCCGACGACGGATAGACACCTCCAAGAGGGCGGGGGGACTCCAACCGGTGTGGTCGTCATCGTGACCTGTCAGGAGTGCGGTCGGGGCTACGCGCACACCCGCTTTCTCGGCGATCCCGACCGCCACGGCGCCCGCCCGATCCAGTGTCCGAACTGCTACGCGTATCTGGGGCGGACGGAGCAGGGTGACGGTGATGGAACGTGGTGAGTGACGGGCAGTAGATCCGAACCACACGAACGGCTGTCAGAGGGACCTCTGGTCCCTCGCGACTCGTCGGTCACGGGAGTCGCCAGAACATAGCGAGGGGTAGATTTTCGGCCGGCTGGCTCCCTCCTCGCTTCGCTCGTCGGTCGAAGTCGTCGGTCGAAAAATAGCGGGAGGTAGATTTGAACTACCGATCTCCGGGTTATGAGCCCGGCGGAATCTCCTGGCTATCCCATCCCGCTACCGAACGCTACCCGCGAGGCGGCGTTAAGGGTTTTGAAATCGGTGCGAGGAATCACGGGGGGCGGCGGCCGACTACCCCGGGCAACGTTGAAAAGCGGCCCGCACGAGTCGTACGAGGCCGATCTGGTCGTCTTCGACCGGACGGTGAGCGACCTCCACACGGCGCTGGTCGAGGTGGGATTCGACGTGCGACGCGTCCTCGAACCGGGGAGCGACGACCCAGAGGCGTACGACGACGACCCCCTCGACAGCAACCGACCCGAGTTGATGGCGACGGTACCCCGGAACCTCCGGTTCTGGGCGGTCGTTCGCTGATCGGGTGCGTGGCTCGTCGATTCGTCCTCGCCGACGATGCGGTGGAGTCGGCGGAGAGGCCGTCGGGCAGGTCTCCGACGGGCGACACCCGCCGAACGTTTATGAGACTCCGTGACGCAAACGGGGTATGGTCGAAGCGTTCGTCAGACTGCTGTGTCCCGAGTGTGGGAAAGACTGGGAGGACGGGCCGACGGACCTTCCCGGTCACCGGAAGAACTTCAGTTGCCCGAGCTGTCACGCGACGCGTCGGCTCGCGGAGTTCATGCGAACCGAACGGGACCTGGAGCTCGTCAAACAGTTCGAGTGACCGTGATTAGCGGTCGGGCACGGCAGAGAGCGCCCCACACGCGTCGCACTTCAACACCGTCGCGCCGCGCTCCTCTACCAGTCGCGTATCCGGCGACCCACACTCCGAGCACGTCACGAACGACTCGACGTACTCGTCGAGGGCGTCGGCGACGCGGGACTGCCTGAAGTCGCCGGTGAACCGCGCGCGCCCGCGGTCGTCGATGCTGGCACTGGTGCCGAGTTCGGACTGGAGGAACTTGAGGAGGTGTTCCTGCGACCGGTTCAGGCGGTCGATGGTCGCCTGAAAGTTCTCGTAGATGGTGACGTTGCCCTCGGGTCGCACCTCGGGGTCGGGCACCTGGAACCGGTCGGCGGCGTCGCCCACCTCCGGCGTCTCGGTCAGCGCGCGGTCGAGACTATCTTCGTAATCCATATCCCGATATCCCGGCGCGGGCGACTAAAGCGTTTCAGAAGCGC
>Ga0207797_1000541_pt1 | contig 29126 bp, 28 predicted proteins | sample PRCRCaboRojoPR_6_FD_187275 | JGI IMG/M metagenome (GOLD analysis project Ga0207797, IMG submission 187275) | Marine sediment microbial community from Cabo Rojo, Puerto Rico - PR CR 10% Liquid 1 (SPAdes) | ecosystem: Environmental > Aquatic > Marine > Coastal > Sediment | place: Cabo Rojo, Puerto... | reverse complement strand
CGCGAGCCGATTCCTCGGCGTGGCCCGGACGGGCGCTTTTACTCTCCGCTCGTTCGGTCCATCGCGAAGGAAGAAGGCCTGTCGATGAACGAGCTGCAGTCGATTGAGGGCTCCGGCCGCGAAGGACGCGTCACAAAAGAAGACGTGCTCGCGTATCTCGAAGACCGCCCCGCGGCTCCGACCGAGCGCGAACGAGCCCCGCAGCGCGAGGCCGAGCCTGCCACTGCGCCCGAGCGTCCGCCGCAGCCCAGCCGCCCGGCCCAACCGCGACGCGGCGACTACTCCGTCGAAGGCGGTCCGAGCGACGACGAGCTGAAGCAGCAGTACGGCGATCGGATCGAGATTGCCGAGATGGACCGGATGCGGAAGATCACCGCCGAGCACATGGTCCGCTCCAAGGCCACCTCGGCACACGTCACCTCCTTCGCTGAGGCCGATGTCACCGGCCTCGTCGAGTTCCGGGAGGCCAACAAGGCGGAATTCCAGGAGCGCGAGGGCATCAAGCTCACCTACACGCCGTTCTTCGTGAAGGCCGCTGTCGAGGCGCTGCGCGAACATCCGGTGCTCAACGCGAGCGTGGAGGGCGACAAGATCGTGATGAAGAAGGATTTCCACGTGGGCATCGCGGTGGCCATCGGCCAGAAGGGACTGCTCGCGCCCGTCATCCGCAATGCCGGCGACCTCAACATCGTGGGCCTGGCCCGTCGTGCCGGCAACGTGGCCGACCGCGCGCGCAATAAGGAACTGCAGCCCGACGAGCTACAGGGCGGCACGTTCACCGTCACGAACATTGGCTCGCTTGGCTCCTTGATGGGCACGCCGATCATCAATCAGCCGCAGGTTGGGATTCTCGCCACCGGCGCCATCAAGAAGCGTCCCGTCGTGGTGGAGGACGACGACCTGGGCGACGTGATCACCGTGCGCCACATGATGTACCTGTCGCTCAGCTACGATCACCGCATCATCGACGGCGCGATGGGCGCGAGCTTCCTGCAGCGCGTGGTGGAGGAGCTGGAGTCGTTCTCGGGCGATGACTCGCTGTTCTGACCCGTTTGTCCGCCCTCATCAAACGAGAGGCAGCCGAGCCCTCGACGCGTGCCCCCTCGACGCGTGCCTCAGTCGCGGGCGGCCGTCTCGATGCCTTTCTCGTACTGGGCCTTGTAGGACCGGACGGCGCGGAAGATGGCGCTCGCCAGATAGGTCTGTCCGCGGTCGCTGGCCAGGAAGCGCGCCTCCGAGGGGTTCGTCAGGAATCCCAGCTCGACCAGGACAGAGGGCATGGATGCGCTCCAGAGCACGTAGAAGCCGGCCTGGTGCACGCCGCGATTCTTGCGGTGCACCCGATTCGTGAACTGATTCTGAATGAGCCCGGCCAGCTCCTCGCTCTTCTGCATGTACATGCTCTGCGCAAGCTCTTGCACGACCAGCGTCTGCGGGTCGTAGCGCTCGTAGCGCTCCGTGTTTTCCTCGAAGCGAATGACGCTGTTTTCGCGCTCCATCACCTTTTGGGCCGCCTCCGTCTTGTGCCGCCCGAGGAAGTAGGTTTCCGTGCCCTGCGCCGAGCGGGACCGGGCCGCGTTGACGTGCAGCGAAATGAACAGCTTGGCGCCGGCCTGATTCGCCATGCGCCCGCGCTCTTTCAACGCAATAAAGCGGTCGCGGTCGCGGGTGTACACCACGTTGAGACCGAGCTTGTCTTCCAGGTAGCCGCCGAGCTTCTTGGCCACGCTGAGCACAATGGTCTTCTCGTAGTATCCGTTCGCCGTCGCCCCCGGATCTTTGCCGCCATGGCCGGGATCGATGACGACGGTATCGAGCTTCCAACGCTCGCGGGCTTCCTGCGGCGCACCGGCACGCGCTGTCGAGGGATCGGCAGAGGCCGATGCGGCCCCGTTTGGCGCGGCCGGTTTGCGCTCCGGCACAGCGGCGCCGCCGTCTTTGGGTGCAGCCTCACCGTCCTTGGGTGCGGCCTCGGATTTCGAGGCGTTGGCCTCGGGAGCCTGCGGTGAGGGCTCCGTGGATGCCGAGGTGGACGCCGTCTGCACCGGGGGCGACGCGTCTGCGGACGATGCATCGGCGACCGGCGGCGCCCCGTCTTCGTACTCCAGGTTCAGCAGGAGATCGGGCGAGGCGCGGTCGCGGTAGGCATCCGCCGAAATCGGGCGGCGGGGGTCGAGGCGCAGACGAAGCACGAGGTGCCCGTCACGACGCTCCGTTGTGTAGGACGCAACCGGCCCTTTCGGATCGGTCGACTGGTAGCCAGGGTCCAACCGTGCGTCGTACAAAACCCACTCCACCGCGTGCTCGCCGACACGGCGCGGGATGCTGTACGCGGCAATCGACTCCGACAGGCCAACCCGAACCACGTAGCCGTTGCCGTCGGACCGAGCCGTGATGGTCACGTCCGTCAGGCGCGCCGCCGCCTCTGCCGTCTGCGCCGCCCCGATTCCCAGAACCGTGACGAGTACGCCAATCCAGAGGCTGGCGCGCCGGCACGCGCAGGGGACAGGGGACGAAAGGAACGACCGGACGCAAACCATAGGGCGAAGAAGCAGCGAGCGTTGAACCATGCAGACGGAACCGACGGACGTGGAGGCCGTCCGTCCCATCATGCAGTATGCGACACAGCCGACTTAAAGTAAAGCTTTAAACCGCGCGCCGCAACGCCTGGGGCGCCCCGATTTACTGGTTGGGCGTTCCCGACGACGTCTCGCCCTCCGCACCGATGAGCTGCGACATGCGGCGGTCGATCATCTCCTCGCGCATGCGCTCCCGCTTTTGCAGCGAGCGCTGCAGGTCCATGATTTGATTCTGGAGCTGCTCGATCTCGCGGAGACGGTTTTCTTGTTTGAGCTCAAAGATCTTGTTGAGCGTGGCCCGCAGGGTGTCCATCTGGGCTTGCCGCTCAGGGCCCTCGGGCAGCAGGCGGATGACCCGCGCCAGTTCCCGCGTCTCGGCCTCCATACGCCGCTCGCGCATGATGCGCTCGTAGAGCGAGTGGCTGTGCTTCTGAAGTTCCTGCAGGTAGTGCTGATGGGCCTGCTGCAAACCGGCGGTGCCGCCCGACGGCGCGGACCGGGAGGACCGGAGGGCCTGTTGCTGGCGCAGGCCGCCCTGCAAGATCACCGAGGCATCGCGGCGACGCGCCTCCTGCTCGGAAACCGGCTCCAGGCTGTCGCTCACGGCGTAGAGCTGTCCGCCAATTTCGACGACCGGCTGTTGGATGCCCAGGAAGCGATAGTGCGCCTGCACCCCATCCAGGTTGATCGACGCAGGCAGGCTGCTGGACGGCAGAGCGCGGCCGTCAATGTAGACCGTTCCGTCCTGGATCGTAAGCGTGCGGGCTTCCTGCGCGCGCACATCCGTTGCGGACGCGGCCCCCAGCAGACAGCCGATGAAAAGGGCACAGGCGGAGCGAAGAAAGACGGACATGACAGTGTGCAAACGGATTCGTCGGGTTCGTCAACAGGGTGTCTCGCGCGGCAGCGGGCATCTACGGGCGTTGCTGGCCGGTCGTCTGCAGCAACGCGCTGCTGCCCCACTGCGACGCCGTACTGCGTGCATTCAGGATCTCGATGCGCTGGTGGAGGCGGACCACGTCGTCGCCCTCATCCCAGTCCGGAAGGTCCGACACGGAGCGGACGGTGCCGGCGCTCCGGCGTGCAGATTCCGACTCTGGCGCAGCGGCATCGAACGATTGCGGCGCGGACTCGGAGACCGCCGGGGGCGTCGAGGAGGACGTCGGTTCGCTCCACTGCCACCACCCGAGGGCTGCGATCAGCACGAGAGCAAGTGTTGCGCCGGCGCGTCGCAGGAGGCGCGCGTCGGTCTGCGTGTCTCGGGCCCGGGCCGGTCGCTCTTCGCGTCGGCGTTCGGGCTCAGATTGCGATCCGTGAGCGGTCGCCCTCCCGGCCGCCGTCACGACCCGGTCGACGACCTCGGGGTCGGGAGAGGCCGGCTCGCGCCGGTCCAGCACGCCTTTGACGGCATTCAGGTCGTCGTACTCCTGCTGCAGCGCGTCGTCCAGGTCGAGCCCGTCGCGCTCATCGTACAGGTGCTGGATAAGTTGTAGCGTTTTGTCCATAGCGTTCCATGCATTGCCGCAAATTCCATCGTCGTCGTCCGCAGGGCCCCCGGCCTCACTGGGGATCAACGTCGCCTGCCAGCGAGGTCTTGCCCGATTCCTCAATCATCTTCCGTAGGTTCTTCAGCGCGTAGCGCATCCGCCCGAGCGCGGTGTTGATCGACACGTCCTGGAGGTCGGCGATCTCGCGGAAGGTGAGGTCGGTATCCTGGCGGAGCAGCAGCACCTCGCGCTGCTCCGGGGCCAGCCGGTCGATGTGGGCGTCGAGCCAGTCGCGCTGTTCCGCGCGGTGGAGCTGCTCGTCGGCAGCCGGTTCCTCGGTCTCCAGCGTATCCCAGAAGGAGCGGCCCTCCTCTTCATCCTGCGGCACGTCGGCCCACTTCTTCTGCTTGCGCAGATGGTCCAGCGCCGCGTTGCGGGCGATGCGCATGACCCAGCTGAGCCACTTTCCGCGGTGCGTGTAGCTGCCGTCCCGCATGGCGTTGATGACCCGCATAAAGGTTTCCTGAAACAAGTCGTTGGCCGTGGCCCGGTCTTTGACCATCCCCATCAGGTATCCGAAGATACGGTCCTGGTGCCGCTCGACGAGCCGACGGAAGGCCTGCTCGTCATCACGCTCCAGGTAGGCCGTGACGAGGTCTTCGTCCGATGGGTTCATGAACGGTCCGGTGGATGGGCACTCGCCAGAGAGTCCGGGGCTCGTGTCGCACCTTCAACGCGCGGCCCGGCCGAATTATTGTACGGGGCACGACTCGCACACCCGTGAACGGAGCCTCTATACGAACCATCCGCAGTGCAGATTCCCATCCCGGGAATGCGGATTCGTCCGCGTCGTTGGCCGCTCGCCTTCCGAAGGACGCCCCCAACAAAAAACGGCACTGCCCAGACGGAGCAGTGCCGCGGTTTGTCGTACGGGGAGAATTGGTGTATGGGCATCGGTCACCGGGCGGCCCCCTCGGTCGTCTGCGCCCCGGGGTTGAGCACTTGATCGGCCGCGGTCGTCATCGCCTCGTCGGCGGCGACACACGACTCGATGTTCTTCTGCAACGCCGCGGCGGCCTCGGTCCGGTCCAGCTGCTGGGCGTAGGCCCGGGCACAGCCGTACCCGGCGATGAAGTAGTGCTCGAGACGCTGGGCGTTCGCCACGAGACCGGCATCGCGTACGGGTCCGTCCGTCGCGTCGCTCAGGAACGCGTCGCCCTCGGCAATGAGGCCTTCCATGCCGTGGCACTTCTTGCCGGCCACGTTTACGTTCATCGCGTTGCAGATTTCCTGCACACGGTTGATGTGCCGGCTCGTCGTCTCCAGCCGATCGGTGAGCAGATCCGTCAGCGCCTCGGACTGGGCGTCCTGCGCCCAGCGATCGTAGGCGCGCCGCGCCTGGGTCTCGGCGTTGTAGAGATCCCGAAGTTGATCAACGAGCAAGTCCTTTAAGGTCGAAATGGCCATCGCGCTCACCTCTGAATCAATGCTGTTCGTGCTTCGATGAGGAGGGAATCGTGGAATGCGTCCTCCGTTCCACGTCGTGTCGAACAGGCGCACGGTGGCGGTGTGTCGGAACGCAGCGTTACGTCGGGTGCGGCTGCCGAAGCCCGTCACGGCTTACACGTCCCCCTCTTGCGGACGCAGCACCATCTCTTCGACAACGGTACGATCCGAGAGATGATAGGCATCCACCACGGCGCGCGCGACGTCTTCCGGGGCAATAAACCGCTCGTCGGGAAGATCGGTGCCCGCCCAGCTCGGCGTGCGGGTCGCGCCCGGAAGCAGCGTCGTGACGCGCAGTCCTTGCTCTTTGGTTTCTTCTCGCACGACGCGCGCCAGTCCGAGCAGGCCGTGCTTGGCGGCGCAGTAGGCCACGCTGCCGGGATAGGCCTGCAGCGCGGCCACCGAGGCCATGAAAAAGAGATGCCCGGACCCTCGGTCGACCATGCCCTCCAAAAAAGCTTTCGTGACGACAAACGGTGCGTTGAGATTCACGTCCACCTGCTCGCGGAACGCATCGGGCGGGGTCTCGTCGAGCGGCGCCGGCGTGAAGGCGCCAGCATTGTTGACCAGCACGTCCGGCACGCCCCACGCGTCCCGTACCGTGTCGGCCATGTGGGCCACCGCGTCGTCGTCGGTCACGTCGGTGGGGCAGACGAGCGCTTCGGCACCGGCATCGCGGCACGCCGCGGCTACCGTTTCCAGCTTCGACGCCGTACGCGCCACAAGCGCGAGGCGGGCGTCCTGCTCGTCCGCAAAGGCCTCGGCGATGGCGCGCCCGATGCCCTGACTCGCGCCGGTGATGACAATCGTCATGACTGACTTTCGATCTTGGGTCTGTTCGGAAGGGTGACGCCGTGGCGGTGCTCCGGTCGGGGAGCGGCCTTTCGCGGGGCCGTGCCGCCGGCAATCCGCCACCGGACATCTCCTCAGTGCGTTGCACCGATGAGGCGCATGAATTCGTCGCGGGTGCGGTGAGCCTCAAACTCGCCGCTCATGGAGCTGGTCGTCGTCTTCGAGCGCTGCTTTTCGGCGCCGCGCATCATCATGCACAGGTGCTGCGCCTCGATGACGACGGCCGTCCCGAGCGGCTCGACGACCTCGTCGATGGCGTCGCGGATCTCCTGCGTGAGGCGCTCCTGCACCTGCAGCCGCCGCGCAAACACCTCGACGGTGCGCGGAATCTTGCTGAGCCCCACGATCTTCCCGTCCGGAATGTAGGCCACGTGCGCTCGCCCAAAGAACGGCAGCATGTGGTGCTCGCAGAGGGAGTAGATTTCGATGTCCTTCACGAGGATCATCTCGTCGTACTCCTCCTCGAACAACGCCTGCTGCAGGATGTCCTTCGGGTCCAGGGCGTAGCCGTGCGTGAGAAACTGATACGCCTTGGCCACACGCTCCGGTGTCTTCTCGAGGCCTTCTCGCTCTGGGTCTTCGCCGAGGATCGAGAGGATCTCGCGGACACGGTCGGACAGCCCCTCGGTCGTCGGCTGGTCGTACACGTCGCGGCGCTCGTACAGCTTCGGGGGCACATCCTCGGCCGCTCCGTTGGCGCGCAGGTCGTCGGACAGCATTTTCTTCTCGGACATTACGGCAGTGATCTCGTTGAAAACAGACGGAAAGAAAATTCGCACGCGGCTTCTCGCGGGAGGATCGGCCCTTGAACGGAGCCGGTCGCATCCAGCAGTACGGGTTCGCAGCGGTAGGGGCTCGGACGCGCTTACGCCCGCCGGGTGTCCCCGTCTTCGCCGTAGTATTCGACGAAGTTCCGCGGGGTCTCGTACAGGCGCACGCAGTGCAGCCGACCGGCCGGAAGCGCGTCCTCGAGCTGATCCCAGATGGCCATGGCGAAGTTTTCGGTGGAAGGCAGCACACCGTCCATGAAGTCGACCTCCAGGTTCAAGTTCTTGTGGTCAACGCGGTCGACGACCCGCTCGTGCAGGACGTCCTTCAGCGCGCCGAGATCGACCACGTACCCGGTCTCCGGATCCGGCTCGCCCGCCACCGTGACCTCCAGCACGTAATTGTGTCCGTGCCAGTTCGGACTGTTGCACTTCCCGAAGGTCGCCTCATTCCAGGCCTCCGACTTCGCAGGATTGTGGAGACGGTGCGCCGCGTTAAAATGCACTTTGCGCGTGACGTATACGGTAGCCATGCGTCGCTTCTAAATGATTGATCAAGGCCGAAACAGCAATGCATGCCGGTCGCTAGTACAGACCACTGCGCCCGCTTGTTGTTCGTACGTGCAGGTTTTACAGGTCCGTCTCCACTGTATCGGTCCGGTCTTGTGATTCATGTCGTCCTCCGATAGATTGAGCGCACCTTGGACGCTGCACGCCATCGCTCATTATTGCGTGACGCCACATGTCTGAAAAATCGATCTTCCAGAAGATTATCGACCGCGAGGTCGACGCGGACATCGTCCACGAGGACGACCAGTGCATTGCCTTCCGCGACATCAACCCGCAGGCGCCGACCCACATCCTGATCGTCCCGAAGCGCCCGATTCCCGGCCTCGACGACGTTGAGGACGAGGACGCGGACCTTCTCGGCCACCTGCATCTTGTGGCCCGCGACATCGCTCGCGCGGAGGGCCTTCGCGATGGCTACCGCACGGTCATCAACACCGGCGACGACGGCGGGCAAACCATCTACCACCTCCACATGCACCTCCTGGGCGGACGCCGCCTGGAGTGGCCGCCCGGATGACCCCGCTGCTGCGCCTCGCACCTCGCGTGTTGGTCCTCGGAGCGCGGGGCTCCCTCTTGTCCTCTCGAACGTTGTGACTCGGACTTCGCCATTGTGAAGACGCTGGGGGTGACCGGAGGCATCGGGAGCGGAAAGACGACCGTCTGCGGCTTCCTGGAGGAACAGGGAGCACGGGTGTTCTACGCCGACCTGGAAGCCCGGCGGTTGATGGAAGAGGACCCGGACGTCCGGGCCGCCATCGTCGACGCCTTCGGGTCGCAAAGCTACTCCGACGGTGCCCTGAACCGCGCCTACCTGGCCGACCAGGTCTTCGGCGACGACGCGAGGGTCGAACGCCTCAACGCGATTGTGCACCCGCACGTCTTCAAGGCCTTCGACGACGCCGTAACGCGGGCGAAGGACGAGAACGTCCCTCTTCTCGTTCACGAGGCCGCTCTGCTGTTCGAGGCCGGCGGCGACGCCCACGTCGATGCTACGGCGGCCGTGGTGGCCCCCGACGCCGACCGCATTGCCCGCGTGGTGGAGCGCGACGACGTCGCGCCCGAGCAAGTGCGCGCGCGCATGGAGCACCAACTGCCGCAAGACGAACTGCGCCGTCGCGCCGACTACGTTATCGAAAACGACGGCCCCCTCGACGCACTGCGCCGCAAGAGCATCGACCTGTACTGGACGGTCGTTCAGGCGCCGTAAGACGCAGCCGTAAGACGCACAGAGTCCCCGCCCCCCTGATCCTCCACCACTCGCCCTTTGCTCGGCATGCCGCACGAGAATCCCTTCACCCGCATCGCCGAAACGTACGCCGGCACGTCGGGCGCCGAGCGCCGCGCGTGGCTCTCGAAGGCGATCGGTGACACCATTCCCTTTGTGGCGACGGCCGGCTGCACCATTGAAACCTACACGCCGACCCGTGTGGTGGTGCGCCTCGACGACCGTGAGGCGGTGCACAACCACATCGGCGGCATGCACGCAGCGGCGATGGCCCTCCTGGCCGAGACCGCAACGGGGCTCGTCGTGGCCCTCAACCTGACGCCCCCGGCCGTCCCGCTTCTTCGGACCCTGACAATGGACTTCCAGCGCATGGCCGAGGGAAGCGTCCGCGCCGAAGCGACGCTGCCCGAGGAGGCAGCCGCCCGGCTTCGCGAGCGTCCGATTGGCAAGATCGACGTCGCCGTTGCGTGCACGGACGCCAGCCACCAGACCCCGGTCGACGGCACGCTCCAGTGGGCCTGGGTGCCCGAAGATCGTCTTCGGTAGGCCTCCAGTTCCTGACCTCTGGAAGATCGCAGGTCGTGAGGGGCGCCGCGCCGTTGGCTCCGGTCTCAGAGGCTCAAGACCGGGGCTACGCGGGCACCTCCGGGCGGCGTTCGACCGTGGGCAGCGTGAAGTGGAAGACCGTGCCCTCACCAACGGTGCTCTCCACCTGCAGGCTGCTTCCATGTAGCTCCACAATCTTGTGCGCGATGGCCAGCCCGAGGCCCGCGCCGCCCTTCGAGCGGTCGCGGCTCTTGTCTACCCGGTAGAAACGCTCGAAAATGTGCGGAAGGTCGTCCTCCGGAATGCCGGGCCCACTGTCCTCGACGCGAATCTGCAGGGCATCGTCGCCGGGGTCGGTGAGGCGCACACAGACCTCGCCGCCGGACGGCGTGTAGTGGATGGCGTTATCGATAAGGTTGGACAGCACCCGCTCCACGAGACCGATGTCGGCCTTGGCCCGGATCTGCCGCTCGGGAATGGCGGCCTGCAGGTGAATGTCCTTCTCTTCGGCCGTGGGCCGGTACTGCATGGTGATGTCCTGCACCAGTTCGGCCACCGGAAACGGCTCGAGGGTCGGCTCGACCTGATTCGACTCCAGCTTCGACAGCTCGAACAGATTGCTGACGAGGTGATTGAGCCGCCGGGCGTTCTTGAGTGCCGTTTCTACGTAGCGCTGACGCTCGTCGGACGGCAGCGAGCCGTCCTTGATGTGAACCGTCTCCAGGTAGCCCTGGATGGACGCCAGCGGGCTCCGCAGGTCGTGCGACACGTTGGCGACCAGCTCGCGCCGCATGCGGTCGGCCTGGCGCAGTTCCTCCATGTTCTCGACGATGGTGTCGGCCATCTGGTTGAAGCATTGAGCGAGCTGCCCCACCTCGTCGTTCGACTCCACCTCCATGCGTTCTGCGAAGTTGCCCGACTCGAAGGACGCCACCACGTCCTGCATGTGCTTCAGGCGCCGCGTCAGGCGACGGAACAGCAGCAGGCCCAACCCGGCCGCCACGAGCACCACCATCCCAAGGCCGCGCAGGGCCGTCTGAATGATGTAGCTGTCCCCGATCATGCGGGCCGTCGACGCGTACTGCTCGCTGCCCAGGATGACGTACAGGTAGCAGTGCTTGCCGTCCAGCTCGACGGGTGCCACCGAGAACGGCTTCCGCTCGCCTCCGTTGCGCGGATCATCCCCGAGGATGGGCAGCTCCTCGCCCTGCATGAACCGGTCGATGGGACGCATGTCGATCGACTCCTGCTCGATCGCCCCGTCGGGCACTGCGAAAGAGGCCTTCAGGCGCCCATTGTCGTCCAGCAGGTAGATCTCGATGCGCCGGTTGATGCCCGTCATGTCCTGGATGGTCGCCTCAATCGCTTCGTAGTCGATGCTGTCCTGCAGCAGCGGCCGAAAGCGCGGCACCATCTCCTCGGCGAGCGTGCGGTTGAGCTTCTGCTCCACCTCGTCGGCGTAGCGGCGGGCCGACCGCACCCCGAGGACGGCGAGGATCACCCCGAGCCCCACGATGAGGAGCAGAAAAAGCGCGCTGAGCTTGGCGTAGAAACTGTTGAACATGGGCAATCCCGGATGGGCCGGAATCCGTTTTCAGTGTTCGTCCTCCTGTGGCCGTCACGGGCTCTAGCCTCCATCGCCCATCGTCTCGGCCAGTTCGTCGGCCTCCGCAAACCGATAGCCCACCCCCCACACTGTTTTGACGTACTGCGGATCGGACGGGGCCGGTTCAATCTTGTTGCGGAGACGATTGATGTGGGTGTTCACGGTGTGGCTGTATCCGCTGTACTGGTAGCCCCACACCTCGTCGAGCAGTTCCTGGCGGCTGAACGCCTTGCCGGGATGGCGAGCAAAGAGCAGCAGAAGCTCGAACTCTTTGCTCGTCAGATCCACCGCCTCGTCGCGGACCGTGACCTTGCGTTTTTGCGGATGCACGACCACGTCGCCGAGCTCGATGGGCGCCTCGCTGCTGTCGGTGGCTTCTTCGCGATCAACCTCCACGCGCCGGAAGATGGCCTTGACGCGCGCCAGCACCTCGCGGATGCTGAACGGCTTGGTGATGTAGTCGTCGGCCCCGAGTTCCAGCCCGAGCACCTTGTCGATCTCCTCCGTCTTGGCCGTCACCATCAGGATGGGCAGCTGCCGTTTTTCCTGCCGAAGGCGCCGGCAAATGTCGAAGCCGTCGCGTCCCGGCAGCATGATGTCGAGGATGACCAGATCGTAGCCATGATCCAGGGCCTGCTCCAGCGCGGTGTCGCCGTCGGCCACGCAGTCAACCTCGTGCCCCTCGTCGCTGAGGTGCAGTTCCAGCAGGTCGGCGATGTCTTCGTCGTCCTCGACGAGCAAAATGTGCTTCGTAGCGGCCATGGTGGCTGTCTTCATTCAACGCATGCGAAAGGGCGCGCAACGCCCCTCCGTTCACTGTCGCGCCCAATACGGACAGTGTTACGCACGCGCCCCCCAAATCGATGCACGCCACGGCCGGACCGGCAGAATCACGAGTCCTGCGTGTATACGCGAACATAGTCGATTATCATCTGCTGCGGCCAGATGGCCGGGTCCACCCCTTCGGCGCCGCCCCAGGTACCGCCGACGGCAATGTTCAGCAGAAGGTGAAAGTCCTGATCGAACGGCCACTCGGCATAGGTGGCGTCCGGCGGTTTTTCGAAGACGAAGTACCGCTGACCGTTGACAAACGCTTGGATCATGCGCGGCGTCCACTCGACGGCATAGACATTGAAGGCGGTGCGGGCGCTGTCCACCGTGATGGCGTCGCCGCGCTGTGTGGCTTGCATGTGATTGAAGGCCTCGGTGTGCACGGTGGCGTGGACGACGTCCGGGTTGTGACCCACGTGCTCCATGATGTCGATCTCGCCGTTGTCGGGCCAGTACTGGTCGCCGTACGTATCTTGGGAGGCGAGCATCCAGATGGCCGGCCACGTGCCACGCCCCGACGGCAGTTGTGCCCGGATCTCGAACCGGCCGTACGTCCAGGACGCGGCCGAATTCAGTCGCGCCGACGTGTAGTCGTTCTGCGCGTACGGCTCCTTGCGCGCTTCGATAATGAGGTGCCCGTCCTCGACCCGTGCGTTGGCCCGCCGGTCGGTGTAGTACTGGCGTTCGTCGTTGCCCCATCCGTGCCCGCCCGTTTCGAAGGTCCACTTTGCGGAATCCGGACGGCCGCTTCCGTCAAACTCGTCGCCCCACACCTGCGTCCATTCCGGCTCGGCAGGCGCCGAGGAGTCGTCCTCAACCTGCGTCGGCGAGGACGGGTCCTGGCTGCAGCCGAGGATCGCGAGGAGCAGCCCCCCTCCAATACCAAGCACGAGCAACCGTCGAGCGAACATAGGATCATCAATCAGAACTGGAGAACGAAAGGAGAGCCTCGTTCCCTCGAACGTCGAGCAACGGCACCATGGACGAAACGTCCTGCCAATCGCACATCCTGCGACCCTCTTCAGATTGCGGCACGAAGCAGCGCTCGGCGTCGAAAGAAGCCGCGCGCCGGCCCCTCCCCGACCGCCGCGCAGGGACCGGCTCGTGGCACCTGCCCCGCGGCAACGACTCGGCGGCAACGACTCGGCGGCAACGAGGGGAATCACGAGCAATTACTCGGAGGCGTCTCCGAGCGAGAAGGTGTCGGGAGATACCTCGCCGTTGATCGCCACCGCGGAGACGGTCGTTTCGGCCTGCTTCTGGCCGTTCTGGTACGTCACGGTCGTGTGCGGAATCTGGATTCCGCCGTGCGTCTGGAAGTCGCTGTACACGTCCGTCTGCGACTGGGGGCCTTGCCGCGACATGGCCGTGTAGTCCATGCGGGTGGGGCGGTGCGTCTCAGGGTCCAGGTAGAGCGTAAGGGCATTGCCGGCCGGTGGCGTCACCTTGACGGCCTCGTACTCTGTGCCCTCCACAGTCGTGGGGCCCTGCGACTGCACCGACAGCTGCTCATGGTCGAGGTTCGCCATCAGGTAAGGGAGGCTCCGCCAGAGCGTTCCCTTCGCCTGCCGGCGCATCTGCGGCGGGGCGGTTTGCGTGCCGCGGGGCGTTTTCATCGTCATCGTGCTGCCATCATCCGCAATCACGATCTGCATGCCGTTCGGCAGCGTCTGCTCGGCCCGCATCTTGCCCGGCAGCGCGACGACGAGCGTGCTCTCGATGGTTTGCGTTCCCTGCGGGGTCTCGACGGCCTGCGACGACGTCACGCGCATGCTCTGCAGGGCGTCGAATGCCGCGCCGCCCAGCGTCTCTTTTGCCTGCATCAGCGCCTCGCGGCCGGCCTTCTGGGACGCGGCCGTGGCGGGCGCCTGCTCGCTCGGCGGGCTCGTGGGAATGGAAATGTCGATCTCGTTGACCGTGCCGTCCTCGGCGAGCGTTGCCAGCGAATCGCTGAACTGCGACCGGTTGCCCACAATGAGCACGTGAGCTTCCTCCGGGTGCAGGTAGGATTGCGCCACGCGCTGCACGTCCGACGACGTCACGCTTTCGATCCGGTCCTTGGTCTGCTGCAGAAAGTCGGACGGGTAGTCGTAGTACTCGTACGTCATCAGCCGCCCGAGCACTTCTCGTTCGGTGTCGAAGTTGAACACGAACGAGTTCAGGTAGCTGTCTTTCGCCAGACTGAGCTCCTCGTCGGTCGGCGGGGTGGTGCGCATGCCCTCGACCTCGTTCATGACGGCGTTGCTGGCCTCTACCGTGCTTCCACTCTTCGTGAACACGCCGGCGAAGAAGCGCCCCGGACGCTCGTATCCGGCCGAGTAGCCGCCGAAGACCGAGTAGGCCAGGCCCATCTCCTTGCGCACGGTCTGGAACAGACGGCTGGAAAACCCGCCGCTGAGGACCTGATTCATGATCGTGACCGCGGCGTAGTCCTCGCTCTGGCGCGTAATCTCACCGGGGTGCCCCATAAAGATCGTGCTCTGGTTGACGTCGCTCTTCTGGATGACGTTGACCGAGGAAGCCCGGCGGGCCTCCGGCGTCGGCGGGGTGGGCGGCTCGAAGTCGGCCGGCGCCTCCCAGTCGCCGAACTGCTCGCGGATCATCTGCTCCATCGCGTCGGCGTCGAAGTCGCCCCACACGCTAAGGATGACGTTGCTCGGCTGCACGTACTGCGCGTGGAAATCCGCGAGATCCTGCGGCGTGATGCGATCGATGGTGTAGTACTCCGGCGTTCGGGCGTACGGGCTGTCGGCACCGTAGAGGACCTTGTCGAACTCGCGCGAGGCGATCTGCCGCGCGTCGTCGTTGCGCCGTGAGATGCCCGACTTCTGCTGGCTTTTGGCCTGTTGCACCTTCGCCTCGGCAAAGGCCGGGGTGCGCAGCACGTCGGCAAACAAGGGCAGAACCGTGTCGACGTGGTCGGCGAGGGTCGACATGAAGGCCGACCCGGACGTCTCGCCGATGTTTGTTTCGACGGATGCGCCCAGGTTTTCGAGGACGAGATTCAGGCTGTCGGGCGACATCGCGGCTGTACCGCCGGTGCGCATGACGGTGCCGGTGACTGCAGCCAGGCCGCGCTTCTCGTGGGGCTCATACACCGACCCGACACCGATGCGCGCCACGGCATTGACCTGGGGCAGCTCCCGGTCTTCGAGCAAGAAGACCGTCATCCCGTTGTCGAGCACAACACGCTGCGGATCGGGGATGTCGAAGTCGCGGAGGTCCGGATAGGTCAGGTCCTGAACGTTGTACGCGGCCGTATCGATCGCCGTCTCGGGCGCCTGCGCAGCGGCGGGCGGCGCCGCCCACACGGCCACCGTCACGGCGACAAGAAGAGAAAGCGTACGGGTCCATCGGGTCGTCGAAAGAATCATTGGAGCGAGGGGTTCAGTCACAGTAGGAAGAGGAGGACGCGACGGCTACCAGCAGGCGTTACTCGGTGGACGCCGTGGGCTGATCGTCCTCGTCGGTCGTTTTGATCATGGCGACGGTGCGGTTGCTGCGCCGGAAGGTCTCCTGCGCGACGCGCTGCACGTCGTCTACCGTCACAGCCTGGATCTCCTCCAGCTGCCGGAAGACGTTCCGCCAGTCGCCTGTCAGCGCCTCCATGCGCGAGAAGCGGCGGGCCAGGCCCGAGTTGGAGTCGAGCTGCCGAATGAGGGTGGCGCGGGCCCGCGTCTTGGCCCGCTCCAGCTCAGCCTTCGCAATGCCCTCTTCCTTGATCGTGGCCAGCTCCTCGTAAATGGCGCTCTCCACGCTGTCCGGCGACACCCCCCGGCTCGGCACGCCGAACACGACGAAGAGACTCGGGTACTTGCTGCCCGGAAAAGCCGGGGCCGCCTGCACCTGCAGGGCCTGCTCGCTTTCCACCAGCCGCTCATAAAGACGACTCGTGCGGCCGGTCGTGAGCACATCCGACAGGATGTTGTACGCCGGATCGTTCTCGCTCTGCATGCTGCCGCGATGGTAGCCGACGACCACGAACGGCTGCGTTTGCTCGCGGATGATGACGCGCCGCTCGCCGATCTGCTCCGGCTCGGTCGTCGTGACCGGCAGCGGCGCTTCGCCCGCCGGCAGTCGCCCGAAGTACTCCTCGGCGAGGCTCCGGACGCGCTCTGGATCGACATCGCCCGAAATGCCAATGGTGAGATTGCTGGCGTTGTAGTACGTGTCGAAGAATTCCTTGGCCCCCGACCGGGACAGGTTTTTCAGGTCGGACATGTGCCCGATGGTCGGGTTGCCGTACGGATGCGCCTTAAATGCGGTCGTAAGAAACTCCTCGATGAGGCGGCCCGTCGGGCTCGACTCGGTACGCTGCCGTCGCTCTTCCATGACGACGTCGCGCTCGGTGTAAAACTCACGGAGCACCGGATTATGGAAGCGGTCCGACTCCAGCGCGAAGAAGAGCTCCAGCTTGTTGGCCGGCAGGCTGTAGATGTAGCCCGTTGCATCGGCGGAGGTGTAGGCGTTCAGTCCCGTCACCCCCTGGCGCTCCAGAATGTTTTCGTACTCGCCGTCCTCGATGTGCGACTCGGCCTCGGCCTGGGCGTCTTCAAACTCCGCCTCCAGCTCGGCGATGCGCGCCGAGTCGGCCTGTGGCCCCTTGGCCCGTTCCCGCCGCAGCTGCAGGTAGATCTCCTCCTGGCGCTGCAGGGCAGCCATCTCCTTCTCGATGTCTTTGGTGCCGATGGACGTGGTGCCTTTGAAGGCCATGTGCTCGAACATGTGCGCAATGCCGGTCCGGCCCTCGGGCTCATCGACCGACCCCACGTCGGCGTAGGTATGAAAGGACACGACCGGCGCCTCCGGGCGCTCGACGACCACGAAGGTCAAGCCGTTGTCCAGCGTGAAGGCGGTAACGTTCGCTTCGAACTGGGCGAGAAGGTCCTGCTCCTGCGCGGCGACGGGCCCGGCGACCAGCCCCGCCAGAACAAGAAGGGCCGCTCCCACGCGTCGGAGGAAAGTGCGACAGCGGTATAGCATGTGATTGAGCAATGAATGGAAGGAGGCGAAAGGAACGGTTGCGTTTGCGATCGGCCCGAGGAACAGAAGCAATCTGTCCGCAAGCGGCGCGGCCCCGGACGGAAATGCGCCGGTACATACCAAACGAACGGCATACAGATCCATCCCCGACTCGAGATGCGCCCGAGGCGCACACGTTTCCCGCGATCCGTTGTCCCGCGACCCGTTGCCGACGACCGGTTTTTGGCTTTGGGGCGACGGGTTTTGGCGACCCGTTGGCAGGCCGGGCGATTTTCAGCAAGAGCGACGGGCGGAACGCGTCGTTGCGCGTGATCACGGGTTCACACTCAGCCTTGATCCCTGATCGATCAACCCACCAAGGCGGCCACCACGAGTTCGTTGCCGGAGACAGCCGGACCGGGCCGGTTGCCCGGAAGCGGTTCCGGCACCGGGGCGGGCCCATTTCCCGCTCAATCTTCGCGCAGCGTCGAAACGCACGGTGGCACCGCTCGTTCGGAGGGGTGCTGTCGATACTGTTCCCACCATGTGCTTGCGCGTCTCCCCATGCCCACGACGTCCACCACGGATTGGACCCCCACCTCCTGGCGCTCCCGAAACGCCCTCCAGCAGCCCACCTATCCCGACGACGACGCGCTGGCCTCGATGCTCGACCACCTCGCGAGCCTGCCGCCCCTTGTCACCTCCTGGGAGGTGGAAGACCTGAAGAGTGAGTTGGCCCGCGCGGCGCAGGGCGAGCGCTTCTTGCTGCAGGGCGGCGAATGCGCCGAATCGTTTGCCGACTGCACGGCCGACGTCATCACGAAGCGGCTCAAGATCATGCTGCAGATGAGCCTGATCCTGACCTACGGCCTCAACAAGCGGGTCGTGCGGGTCGGGCGCTTCGCCGGGCAGTACGCCAAGCCGCGCTCGTCGGACACCGAGACGCGCAACGGACAAACGCTCCCCAGCTACCGCGGCGACATCATCAACAGCCCGGAGTTCAATGAAGCGGCTCGCGTTCCGGACCCGCAGCGTCTCAAGCGGGCCTACGCCAAATCGAGCCTGACCCTCAACCTCGTGCGCGGCCTCGCGGAAGGGGGCTTTGCCGACATGCGCCACCCGGAGTACTGGGATCTCGACTTCATGCAGCACTCTCCGCTGGCGGACGAGTACCACGCTCTCGTCGACGCCATCGAGGACTCGCTCGACTTCATGACGGCCGTTTCGGGCAGCAACCTCGATGAGCTCGAGCGCGCCAAGTTCTTCATCAGTCACGAAGCGCTGCTGCTGCCGTACGAGGAGGCCCACACGCGCACCGTGCCGCACAACCCCGGCTACTACAATCTGGGCACGCACCTTCCGTGGATCGGCAAGCGCACGAACCAGCCGAACGGGGCGCACGTCGAGTACGCGCGCGGCATCGAGAACCCGCTCGGCCTCAAAGTGGGCCCGAACATGACGCCGTCGGACCTGAAGACGCTCGTGCGCACCCTCGACCCCGACGACGATCCCGGGCGGCTCACGCTCATTACACGTTTCGGCGTCGATCACATCGCCGACCGGCTGCCGGCCCTGCTCGACGCGGTCCAGTCCACCGGCACCACGGTGCTCTGGATCTGCGATCCCATGCACGGGAATACCGAGAAGACGTCGACCGGTCTCAAAACCCGCCGGTTCGACAACATTCTTGGGGAACTGGAGCAGGCGTTTGAGATCCACAACGCACACGGCTCTCACCTCGGCGGGGTGCACTTTGAGCTCACCGGCGAGGACGTCACCGAGTGCATCGGCGGCGCACGCGGGTTGGCGGAAGCCGACCTGGAGCGCGCTTACAAGTCGCACGTCGATCCGCGCCTCAACTACGAGCAGGCACTGGAAATGGCGTTCAGCATCGTGCGCACGGTGCGAAGTCTTCGGTAGAAAGTCTTCGGTAGGAAGTCTTCGGCAGATTGTGCGCCCCGGCCTCCCGGCCCGCCGGCGTCCCAACGGAATCCGCGGTCCGTAACATGCGCTTCGGCCCCTGCACGGATGCTTCCCATCGATCCTGCGCAGTGCCGACTTTCCCCATGCTTCGCTTTCCTGTTCTCGCTCTTCTCGCCCTGACTCTCAGCGCATCGCTCCCGCGGGCGGCGACCGCGCAGGACGAAGAGACCGCCAAGCTCCGTGAGGTGACGGCTGTGTTCGAGGAGATGCTTGGCATGAACGAGGAGGCCATCCCGAACCGGATTCTGGAGGAAGCGCACGCCGTGGCCGTGCTGCCGGGCGTCGTCAAAGCCGGATTTCTGCTTGCCGGGCGCCGCGGCCGGGGCGTGCTTCTGGTGCGCCGCGACAGCGCGTGGAGCGCGCCGGCGTTCCTGACCCTCACCGGCGGCAGCTTTGGCCTGCAGGCCGGCGCTTCCTCAACCGACGTCGTGCTCGTCTTCCGCAATCGCGGCAGCGTCACCAGCCTCATCGACGGCAAACTCACGCTCGGCGGCACCGTCTCGGTCGCCGCCGGCCCCGTTGGGCGCAGTGCCGAAGCCGCCACCGACGCTCGCCTCAAAGCCGAAATCTACTCGTACTCGCGCAGCCGCGGCGCCTTCGCCGGCCTGTCCATCGAAGGTGCACAACTGTCCTTCAGTCAGACGAACAATCGGGCCGTCTACGGGCGCGGCGTGTCGGTGCACGACATCCTGTACGGATCGACCGCCTTCCCGCCCGCGGCGGACCGCCTCCGCACCCTGCTGCGCCGCACCGACTGAGGACCGATCGCCACAGATCAAAGGGTGCCGTTGCGATCTCAACGGGGACGCTGCAGGCGCCTGCGGTACCCCGGCTTCTCCGGTCGCCGCCGTGTCCGTCGCCTGCTGGTCATTGGTTCTCTCCAGTTCGGGGTTCGCCGTTCGGGGTTCGCCGTTCGGGGATATCGTGCGTCGTTCTCCGAATGCTAAACGTGGAACGCCGAACTTTGGATAGGGAACGCCGAACTTACAACGTGACGCGGAACGTATCGTCCGGCTGGAGCGAGCGGGCAAACGCCACGAACAGGCGGATGCACTGCTCGATGTCCTCGGTGTCGACGACCTCGACGGTCGAGTGCATGTAGCGGAGCGGCACAGAGACGAGGCCGCTCGGCACGCCGCTGCGCGTCTTGAAGATGCTGTCGGTGTCGGTGCCGGTGCGGCGGTCGCTCGGCTCGTGCTGCAGCGGGATGTCTTCCGCCTCGGCCACGTCCATCAGGCGCTGCACGACGCGCGGATGCGTCGAGGTGCCATGCGTGATGGCCGGCCCCTCGCCCATCTTGACGGCGCCGTGCTTGGAGCTGTCAATGCCCGGCGAGTCGGTGGCGTGCGTCACGTCGAACGCAAGGGCCGCGTCGGGATTGAGGCGATGGGTGATCATCTGCGCCCCGTGCCCGCCGATCTCTTCTTGCACCGAGTTGGCGGCCTGCACCGTCCAGTCCGGGCGATCCTCCGAAAGCCGTTCGATGGCTTGTGCGATGATAAAGCCGCCGAGCCGGTTGTCGATGGCGCGGGCGGTGATGCGGGTGTCCGTGAGTTCGGCGGGCGACACGTCGAAGATCATCGGGTGCCCCACGCGAATACCACGCTCGTGGACATCGTCTTTGCTGTCGGCGCCGATGTCAACAAAGAGCTCGTGGACCTTCGGCACTTTTTCATTTTTGGTGTTGCGGATGTGAATCGCCGTGTTGCCCACCACGCCAACGACCGGCCCGTCGTCGCCGAGGATGCGCACCCGCAGTCCCCGCGCGATGGCGCGGTCCGACCCGCCGATGCGGTTGACGTGGATAAACCCCTCGTCGGTGATGTGGCGCACCATAAAGCCAATCTCGTCCACGTGCGCATCAAACATCAGGCGCGGTGCATCGTCCGTGGCCCCGTCCAGCGTGGCCCAGGCTGTGCCGTAGGCGTCGGTTTCCACTCGGTCGGCCGGATCGCGCACATACTCGGCCCACACGCGCTGGCCCGGCGTCTCGAAGCCGGTCGGACTCGGGGTGTCGAGCAGGTCGAAGAAAAACCGCTTGGCAGCGTCGTTCATATGACGGAGGTGTAAGTGATTGATCGTCGGAGAAACACGAATCGGCAGGATCCATCATACACGCCGACTCGTCTTAATATCCATCCACATTCCGCTGCGACCGTTTGTAAGCGGTGTGGATATCGTTATATTGCAGAATGCATCGCCGCCGCGGCGCGATCCCGCGGTGTCCTCTTCCACTCCCCCGACTCACGCCCCGCCCCCGACCATGCCGAAGACGACGGATCGCACGTTCAACATGCTCATCGTCGAGGACGACCCCGACATTTTGATGGGCTTGAAAGAGTATTTCGAACTGGAAGACTACGAGGTCGAAACCGCCGAGGACGGCGTGGAGGCACTCGAGAAAATGGAGTCGATGGACGACTGCGACGTCGTTCTCCTCGATGTGATGCTTCCGAAGAAGGACGGCTTCGAGGTCCTGGAGGAGTCGCAGGAACGCGGCTTTAGCGCCCCGGTGCTCATGATTACCGCCCGCGGCGAGCAGGAATCGAAGCTGAAGGGCTTCGGGCTCGGGGTGGACGACTACATCACGAAGCCGTTCAACATCGAGGAGCTGGCGGCCCGGGTGAAGGCCATTCTGCAGCGCACCATGCCGCCGTCGGAGGCGCCGATGGACGTGTACGAGATTGGCGACGTCGAAATCAACTTCACTACGCACGAGGCCTACCGTGGGGACGAGCAAATCAACTTCACCGCGCTGGAGTTTGACATCCTGCGCTACCTCATCCAGCACGAAGGCCGCACGGTGACGCGCAAGCAGCTACTGCGCGACGTGTGGGGCATCGATGAAAACATCATCACGCGCACCATCGACCGCCACATGGCCTCGGTGCGCAAGAAGATCGAGCCGGACCCCTCTGCACCAACCTACATCGAAACGGTGTACGGCATCGGCTACCGCTTCGAGGATAACGGAGGCTGAGGAGGCATTGACGCTCGGCAGATTCGATGGAGACCTGCCTTCCAGGTACTGCCGAGAATACGGATTCCGTGTTTGATTTGAATGGAAGAAAGGAGGAGTGGACGAGAGGAGGATTCTTTCTCTCGCTCGTCTGGGAAAACCCGAAGAAGACGGGCCGATCGTCCGAACGCTTCCTTTCATCCTCTCCTCCATTCAGTCCGAAGGGTCACGTCCAGCACTGCACGAGTGGAATGACGCCCTCGGCTGAAGACAGACTCGCCGCATTCGGAGCTTCCACAGCATCCACAGCATAGAATCACACCTGCTCCGTCGCGGCGAACTGTGCCCCGAGGTCTCGGCACAGTGCCTCCAGGTGCTCCTGATCGGTCTCGTTGAACGCGGCGAGGGCGTCGGAGTCCACATCGAGGACGGCGAGAAGGCGGCCGTCGGGCGTAAGGACGGGCACGACGATCTCGGAGCGCGTGGACGACGAGCAGGCAATGTGGTCGGGAAACTGCTCCACGTCCGGCACGAGCTGCGTCTGCCGGGTTCGCGCCGCCGCGCCGCACACGCCCCGGTCGAAGTCGATGTGCAGGCAGCCGTGTGTGCCCTGATACGGACCCACGATCAGGTGGTCGTCGGACACGGACCGGTAGAAGCCCGTCCAATCGTAGTGGTCGAACGTGTGGTGCAGTTCGCACGCGACCGTCGCCATGGCGGCGATCCAGTCCGTTTCGCCGTCGAGCAACGCATCGATGCGACGGCGGACGTCGTCGTAGTGCGCAGCGCGGTCGGTTGAAGTGTCCAGCGCAGACATAGGATTCGTGTGGGGAAAGGGGCAAACGCATTCGTTTTCAGCGAACGAACGTATTGCGGCACCGGAACGAGGCGCGGTTTGGTTCTGCACGCATACGATCGTTCGGAACGGGAGCCTGCTCACCGTCGAACGGTCTCCGGTACAGCCTTCCGCTCCACGAGGCCTGCGTCGGCTCGGGATACGGAGCGACGGTGTCCGATCGGACACCGGATCGGGAGACGCTGTGCCCGGGAGCGCGCGATCGAACGACGATCTCGCACGACGATCGTGGCCCATCCTCCCGAATTCCCAGATGGCTTATTCCGTCACCTCTACGTCTCCGTAGAAGGCCACGTGGTCTTCGATTTCAGCAGCCGCCTCGGAGGGATCCGGATAGTACCACGCCAGGTTCTCCTTGCGCTCGCCGTTGACCTCCACGTGGTAGTAGCTGGCCTCTCCCTTCCAGGGACAGGTCGTGTGGTGGTCGCTGGTCGCGAAGTATTCCTGGTTGATGGACTCGGGCGGGAAGTAGTGGTTGCCCTCCACAACCTTCGTGTCGGTGCTTTCGGCGAGGACGGTGTCGTTCCAGATGGCTTTCATGGCAGGAGAATCGTTGGGAGGTTGAACGTGAGAACGTTGAACGCTTGTGTGTTGGCGTTCTGACAGCAAGGCAAGGGGCCCTTAGACCATCCTTTGCAGCCCATCAGCCGGCACCGGTGCTGATGCGCGGTGCTGATGCGTGCAGCGGATCAGCGATCCAAGAGCGGAGCCAGCATCCAGAGCACCAGGCCGGCGCGGAGCGTCCACGCGGCGGTGCGAATCCAGTTCGTTTGCACAAGGCGTGCATGAGCGTCGGCGTCGAAGCCGTCGGCCAGGGTACGGTGAAGCGGCACCTGGAGCAACCCGGTCGTCGTCCAGATGAACAGGACGAGCGTGAGGCCCGTCCACACCTGCCACGCGGGCAGAAGGGCCGGACGCCATGCCACGAGCGCTCCGGCCGTGAGGAGTTCGACGGCCATCGCGGGAAGCACAATCCATGTAATGCGGGTCATGTGCGCAGCATGATAGGGCACGTACGTGTCGGTTCCGACCAAGCGGAACAGCGGATAGTGTACAACTTGCACGACGAGGATCACGCCGAACATCGTCAGCGTGGCGGCTGCGTGCGCGAGAAGGAGAGCGTTCACCAAAGTTGAGCGGGACCAGATGCGCGTCGTTGGGTGTCGGCATGGCGGGGCCGGCGTTACGCGGCGAGGGCGGGTGCGTCGGCGACGACGGCCTGGGCGGCCGCGCGGCCGGCGGCGATGGCTCCGTTGAGGGAACCGGTGCGCCGATGATCGCCGCAGACGTACAGCCCGTCGCGCACACGCACCGATCGCTCGGGCGGGGAGAGGAACGGGGGCGTCTGGTCGGGCAGGGCGTAGTCGATGCGGTAGGTGCGCAGATGCTCCCATCCGCCGGCCTCCATGCCGAACCACTCGATCAGTTGCCGGCGGACGCCGCGTTCCAGCTCGGCGTTGGTCTCGGGCGGATCGCCGACGACGACGGCCGAGACGAGCGCCTGATCGTCCGGGGCGTAGCCGGGCGCCACGTCCGAGAGGACCGCCACGTTGTTGAGGACGCCCCCGCCGTCGCCGTTCAAAACCAGGACCGGCTCGTCGAGCGGCGACGCCGGGGCCGCGTAGTACAGGCACACGGTGGAGCGCCCGTCCGTGTAGACCTCGTCGTCCAGCAGCGATCGAGCACCGGGCGCATCGGCGGCCACGACCACCGCCCGGGCCTCAATCGTTTCGCCGCTTTCGAGTGCCACCTCCTGCCCGTCGATCGAGGCCACGGGCGCGTTCCGCCGGATGCAGCCGTCGGGCAAATGCCCCGCCATTTGCTGCGGGATGGCCTCCATGCCGCCGGCGGGCAGCGCGGCTGTGCCTTCCGCAAACATCTTGAAGATAAACTCGAACATCCGGCTGGAGGTCTCGAGCGTCCGGTCGAAAAAGATGCCGCCGAAGAACGGACGGAAGAACCGGTTGATGATCACGTCCGAAAAGCCCCATCGTTCGCGGAGGACCTCCAGGGTGGACGTTTCGGGCCGCACCAGGATGTCGCTCACCGCGCGACGGGTAAGGTCGCGCCGGGCCCGGGCGATGCGCAGCTTGTCGGAGAGCGTGCCCACGGGGGCGAAGAGGGTCTTCGGCGCGTCGAACGGATGCCGGAAGGGGTCGGCAATCCGGTGAAAGCGGCCGTTGTAGCGCACGAGTGCGCCGTCGTAGAAGGGATGCAGGTCGAGATCGGCGTAGTCGAGTTCGCGCTGCGTCTCCGGATAGGCCGTCAGCAGCACCTGGAAGCCACGGTCCAAACGGAACCCATCGACGGTGTCGGTGCGCACACGTCCGCCGACGCGGTCGGACGCCTCCACAACGTGAACGGATCGTCCGTGTTCGTGCAGATGGCGCGCGCAGGCCAGCCCTGCCAGCCCGGCCCCGACGATAAGAACATCTGGACGTGTCATCCGGTGTGCGTTTTGTGTATGGCGTGGAGTGTGAGCAGCAAATAAAAAACGCACCGGTCGGCCAACGGTTGGTTACGTTCATGTGTATTGAACGCGCCGCCGCTCAGCCACGGTGATACGATCTAGCAACAAGCCACCGGCGGCCCCTTGCCCGGCCGGACCGCTCCTCGACCGCACGATCTCCCGACACGCATGCCGTCGCCCCCGCCCGACATTCTGAAGTACTTCCATGAGGAGCCCGCTCTTCTCGAGCCGCTCACGCCCGACCACGACCCCGACGCCCGCCGGCAGAAAGGCCGCACGGCCCACGCCGACGGTCCGTCGATGCCGTTGGAGGCGCTGCTCGACGCCGACGAGGCCTACCGCGGCTACCTCGCCGGCACGAATCGCAGCGACGACCGCGTCGGCCTCACGACGCTCGCGCCCGAGGCGTACGTGCCGGTTCTGATGGACGCCCTGGGCCGCGCCTGGTGGGCGCGCAGCCGCGACGACGGAACCGTCGAGACCCTGACGCCCGATGCCGTCCGTCGCGTGCTAACGGATCCCACCGACACCACCGTGCTCGCCACGGCCGAGACGCCCGTCCCGGCGGAACGCATCACGGCGGCGGCGGGTACGGCACGGCGCCGTACGCTCCCGGCCCTTCGCGCCTTGCTCGACGCGGCCGCCGTCGCCTTCTTCCCCGAGCCGGCGCACGACGGGCACGACTGGAGCTTCTTCTCGGCCCATCCGATGCGCGAAGACCTGCTCGACGCTTTCCGGGCCCATCCCGTGGACGGCGTCCGCCGGTTTGCCGTGCCGTACCAGAAGGCTCGCTCCGAATCCAAGTTTTACTTCGAAACATGGCAACTGAAGGCGCCGTCGCTCCCGGACTACATCGAGGAAGTGTGAGCGCGCCCGGCGACACCACGCATGCGCACTGGATGCAGCGGTGCCTCGCGCTGGCGCGACGGGGCGCGGGCGCCGTGAGCCCCAACCCCATGGTCGGGGCCGTGCTCGTCGGGCCGGACGGCAGTTCCCTGGCCGAAGGCTGGCACCGACGCTACGGCGGCCCCCATGCGGAAGCGCACGCCATTCAGGAGGCCACCGCGCGCCATGGCGCGTCCGCCCTCCAAGAAGCCACGATGTACGTCAACCTCGAGCCGTGCACCCACCACGGCAAGACGCCCCCCTGCACCAACCTCATTCTGGAGAAGGGCATCCCGCGCCTCGTCGTGGGCACCATTGACCCGTTTCCAGCCGTGAAGGGACGGGGCATCCGGCGTATGCGCGAGCACGGTGTGGAGGTAGAGATCGGCGTTCTGCGCCACGACTGCCGGCGACTGAACGAGGCCTTCTTTCACCACGTTGACACCGGCTGCCCGCTCGTCACCCTGAAGGTGGCGCAAACACTCGACGGCCACGTGGCCACGCACACCGGCGACAGCCGCTGGATCTCCGGCACCGAGGCCCGAACGCTCGTCCACCGCTGGCGCGCCGAACTCGACGGCGTGCTCGTGGGGCGCGGCACCGCCGCCAGCGACGACCCGCGCCTCACCGTCCGCCACGTCGACGGCCCCCAGCCGTTGCGCCTCGTGCTCGACCGCCCCGGGTCCCTCCCGCCGAATCGCCGCCTCTTCACCGACGCACAAGCCGGTCAGACGATCGCCGTCCTCGGCGCCGACCGTCCTCGCCCGCCCTATGCCGACACGCTGGAGGAGGCGGGCGGTACGCTCCTCCGCATCAGCGAGACCGACCCCGGACACCTCGACCTCCGGGCGCTCCTGCAGCGCCTCGGCACCGACAGCGGACGCGAAGCCGAGCCGATGCAATCACTGCTCGTCGAGGCCGGCCCGGGTCTCGCCACGGCGCTCGTCAAGCAGGATCTCGTGGATCGCTACTTCTGCTTCGTCGCGCCCAAGCTCATCGGCCAGGGTATGCCCACGCTGCACGACCTCGGCATCACCGAAATGAAGCACGCACGCACGTTCGCCGAGCATTCGTGGGACGTGGTGGGCGACGACGTGCTCCTCCGCGGATACATGCGCGACGTGTAGCGTAGGAGGAGTCCCTCGATTGTTTCGGTCTTCCCGCATCGTGCCATGCCAGCAACCAAGGAGCTTCCGATCCCGGAGAAGGAGCACTACACGTACGACGACTACCAGCAGCTTCCCGAGGGGGCGCCGTATGAACTCATTCACGGTCAACTCGTGATGACCCCCGCCCCGTCCGTTCAGCACCAGCGTATCGTCGCCGCGCTCTACCGCGCACTCGACACGGTTGTGCGCGACGGAGCGAACGGGGAAGTGCTGTTCGCCCCAACCGACGTGCGCCTGGACGACGACACGGTGGTCCAGCCCGACGTTCTCTTCGTCGCTGCGGAGCACGCCGACCGCGTGGGCACGCAGGAAATCGGCGGGGCGCCGGACATCGTGATGGAGGTCGTCTCGCCCACGAACAGCCACCACGACCCGCTGCTCAAGAAAGAGCTCTACGAGCGGCACGGCGTGCCCGAATACTGGATCGTCGATCCCGAGAGCCGCACCGTGGAGGTGTTCCGCAACACGGACGACGGCTTCACGCAGCACGCCCGCGTGGTGGAAGCCGGAGCCGCCACATCGGCCCTCTTGAAGGACTTCACGGTCGATCTCGACGGCCTCTTTCAGACGTAAGCATTCTTCGCATTACGCCCTGCATCGCTCCATATGTTTACTGGCATCATTGAGGAAGTTGGCACCCTCGCACGGGCCGAACCGCTGGGCAGCGAACGGGCGGGCAAGCAGCTCACCATCGAGGCTGCCCTGGCGCCCGACCTGCGCGTGGACGAAAGTGTGTCGATCAATGGCGCGTGCCAGACGGTCGTGGATGTCACGGACAGCGCCTTCGCCGTCGTGTCCATCGAGGAGACGCTGCGCAAGACGACGCTGGGCGATCTGCAGGAGGGCGATCCCGTCAACCTGGAGCGCGCGCTGCAGGCCGACGACCGGCTCGACGGGCACTTCGTGCAGGGCCACGTCGACACCACCGGCACCGTCGTGGACGTGGAGCGTGAGGAAACGGACTGGCTGTACCGCGTCCGCTTTGACGATCCGTTCGCTGCCTACCTGATACCGGTGGGCTCCATCGCCATCGACGGCATCAGCCTGACGGTGGCGCGCCTCTCAGGCAATGAACTGACGGTGGCGATCATTCCGCACACGTACGAGCACACGAACGTAAACACGTGGGAGGAAGGCACGGCCGTCAATCTGGAGTTCGACATGATCGGCAAGTACGTCGTCCGCGCCCTGCAGCACACGGAGGAGACGCCCGACCCGAAAGCCCTGGCTCGCCAGTGGCTCGACCGGTAACGGTGCGCGTTGGGAGTTATGTGTTGGGGCAACCCCACTCGGCATAGCCCCCCTCGACACAGAAATGCGGCCCCGACCACAGGGGGTCGAGGCCGCGCTTCCGTCTTTCGCCTTGATCCAGCGGATTGGTTAGAAGTTGACGGCAATTTCGGCCATGACACCGTAGAACTTCGGTTCGGTGGCCAGGTCCAGACCTCGCAGACGCTTGGCGCCCGTCTCAAAGTCACTGGCCCACTGATTCACGTACTCGGCCTTGAAGATGAGCTGATCGGGCACAACCCAGAGCCCAAATCCCGCCTGGATGCGCTGCACGATGCCCTCGGAGTCCCGATCTTCGTTGGTGGGCGTACCGAGCGTGCTGGCCGAGGCGGCATTGTACCGGAAAGCGAGGTAAAACGGATCGGCGAGGTAATACTGCGCCGTGCCGCCGAAATAGGTCCACTCCTCCGTCGGGTTTCCGTCATCGCCGGTGCGTCCGGCATCTGGGTTCACAAAGAACCCGTTCGTGTCGTCGTCCTGGAACCATCCAACCAGCCCGGAAACCGTGAGGTCGTCCACCGGCTTGACGCGGCCGTCGACCTGAAAGGCCGTCACGTCCTGCCCGCCGCCGAGCAGCAGCTGT
>Ga0207797_1000540_pt1 | contig 29156 bp, 21 predicted proteins | sample PRCRCaboRojoPR_6_FD_187275 | JGI IMG/M metagenome (GOLD analysis project Ga0207797, IMG submission 187275) | Marine sediment microbial community from Cabo Rojo, Puerto Rico - PR CR 10% Liquid 1 (SPAdes) | ecosystem: Environmental > Aquatic > Marine > Coastal > Sediment | place: Cabo Rojo, Puerto... | reverse complement strand
CAATCGAGCCTCGCTGCGACCCGAGTTCAATCAGACTATGGATATCATTCACCAGAGCCAGTCGTTCTGGTTTGCCGGGCACCCCCCGGTACTCTATGTTTATGACTAAGTCCCCTATCGACCGGAAGCACCTTGTAACGCTAGAGTATCCCAAGATCCTTGAGGCCGTCTCCACGCACGCCAGTTTCTCTGCGGGCGACGAGAAGGCACGACAGCTCCAGCCGACCACGGACTCTGCGGAGATCCGCGCACGTCTCAAGACGACAAGTGAGGCCCGCGTGCTGCTGGAGGAGCATCCTGGCACCTCGGTCGGAGGCGCCCACGACGTCCGATCGCTCGTTCCAACCGCTGAACGCGGCCGCGCCCTATCGCCTACGGACCTCCTAGACATTCGTGACACGTTGACAGCCGGAAAGCGGCTCCAAAGGAGTCTTGGGCGTATGGCCAACGAGTTCCCTCACCTGGCGCGGATTGGCGGCCGCATTCGCCCTTGTGAGGACTTGATCGAGGAGATTCGACGCTGCATCGACGAGCGTGGCGACATCCGGGATGACGCCTCACCCGATCTAGCCCGCATTCGCCGGGAGGTCGACAGCGCCCACGGACGGATACAGAACCGGCTGGATAGCATCATCAGCTCTTCGCGCAATAGCTCCTATCTCCAAGAGGCAATTATCACGCGGCGCGAGGGCCGGTATGTCATTCCGGTGAAGGCGCAGTACAAGGACAAGATACCCGGCGTCGTGCACGATCGGTCGGCGTCCGGCGTGACCTTCTTCGTGGAACCGCTGTCAGTGGTCGATCTGAACAACGCGTGGCGCGAGCTCCAGCTAGAGGAAGAGGAGGAGATTCGGCGCATCTTGTCCGTCCTCTCCCAATTGGTCAGTCAGCGAGGAGAGGCCATCGGGATCACGGTCGAGGCCCTCGCGGATTTGGATCTCGCCTTTGCGAAGGCAAGGTACGCTGAGGAGATCGACGGGGCGCCAGCGGAGATCGTGTCCTTCACTGACCGGAAAGGGGATCATCCGGGCTCCACCGTCCGGCTTCTAGGCGCCAGGCACCCCTTGCTCCACCCCGATCAGGTGGTTCCTATCGACGTCGAGCTTGACTCCGACACGTATGTGCTGGTCATCACCGGCCCGAATACGGGCGGCAAGACGGTTTCGCTGAAGACCGTTGGGCTCCTCGCCTTGATGACGCAGGCGGGTCTCCACATTCCTGCCGAACCCGGCTCAGCCCTCTCCCCTTTTGCCGGCATCTTCGCAGATATCGGTGACGAGCAGTCGATTGAGCAGAGCCTGTCAACCTTCTCTGCGCACATGACGAACATCATCTCCTTCCTCGACTATGCCGACAGCCGTAGTCTGGTCCTGCTGGACGAACTGGGTGCAGGCACCGACCCAGCCGAGGGTTCGGCCCTGGCTCGCGCGCTCTTGGAGCACTTCCGCCGCCGTGGTTCTACGACCTTCGTGGCGACGCACTACCCGGAGCTCAAGAGCTACGCACAGCTGACACCGGGTGTCCGCAATGCATCTGTCGAGTTCGACACCGAAACGCTCAGCCCCACCTTCAAGCTGACCATTGGGCTCCCCGGTCGCTCGAACGCCCTGACGATCGCTCGCAGACTTAACCTCCCGGAGGAGATCGTCGAGGAGGCACGAGAGATGGTCTCGGCGGAGGATCTTCGCACCCAGGACATGCTGGACGATATCCACCGCCTTCGGATGAGCATGGCCCAGGAGCGGGAGGAGGCGCACTCGGGACGGGTCGCAGCACGAAGGGCGGCAGAGGAGCTGCAGCAGCGGCTGGCCTCCATTGAGGAAGAGCGCCAAGATATCCTGCAAGAGGCACGTCGTGACGCTGAGGAGACCCTGGAGACTGTCCGTTCCGAGGTTCGCCGAATTCGACGGCGGTTGAGGGCAGCAGCCGCACCCGTGGCGGGCGTGGCGGAGGCAGAGGAGAGACTGGCGTCGCTCGAAAAGGAAGTGCTCAAGGCCAAGGGGCGCAAGTCTTCCCGACCGGCGGAGGAAGGCGAGCGCCTGCAAGAGCACGTCGGACGCCCGATCGAGGCAGGTGATACTGTCTGGGTGCGACCTTTGAACGCGAAGGGTGAGGTCCTAAGGGTGGACGACGGAGAAGCTGAGGTGCAGGTGGGACGTGTTCGCACCCAAGTACAAATGGCGGCCCTTGAGGCTCGGGAGGCAGAGGAAACGGAGTCCGTCCCCGAAGGCGTGCAAGTGACTGCAGCGCCGGCACAGTCGCCGGGGGGCAGCATCGATTTCAGGGGCCAGACGGTGGACGAGACGCTGGTGGAACTCGATCACTACCTAGACCAGGCGATGAGGGCGGGGCTTTCTCAGGTGCAGATCATTCACGGTAAGGGCACAGGCGCGCTGCGCCGCGCTGTCCGAGAGGCGTTGGGCGGTCACCCCTTGGTCAAGGACTTCGAGGGTGGGGACTACAGGGAGGGCGGCGAGGGTGTCACGGTCGTCGACCTAGTGCCGCGCTAGTGGGGACGGAAAGGAGATACTCCTTGAGTGATTCTATTGTCGTCGAGGTCTGGCTGTATGGGCCGATCCGGCGGTATGCGGAAGGCGTGACGAACGACGTGGTCCTGGACCGGGAAATCGGTACGGCACATGCTCAACTGCGCCTGGCGTTGCCGGCAGGGACGACGGTACAGGATCTGATGGATCGGTTGGACTTGCCGGGTGATGAGAAGGGCATTACCTTCATCAACGGCAAGTTGGCCGCACTTCCCGGGGTCGAGGCGGACCGAACAGTCGAATTGCGGGACGGAGACAGGGTGGGCATCTCTCACCGCCGAAGTATGTGGCCGTTTCAGTACCGGTTTGGGGCCACCCTGGAGGACGAGCTTCAGAAGACCTTTCGCGAGCGCAAAGACCGGGGCATACACCACGCCTACACAGAGCCAGAGTCATAGCTTGACACCCTGCCGAATCCAGGGTATAAATCTAAAGCTTTAGAGCATCAACCACACCACGCCGCACGTATTTCACAAAGCCATAACCTTCCGACTCATCCGCGCCCTATCCGGCGCGCCCGGAGCGTAATCCAGGGGACGGGTGAGCGATAAGGTGCCGGGAGCAATCCCAGCGCCCGCCGTGATTGCGAAGGAGGCCAGTCGGTCCTCGGCGATTCCGCCAGGGCCGTGCAGCCTCCTTTTTTGTGTTTCGGTCATACGATTCGATCCAAAGGGAGGTCCCCAAGCATGGCTAAGATCCTGCGCGTGAACATGACGGACCGCACCGCTGCCTACGAGGAGGTACCCGAGAAGTACAATCATCTCGCGGGCCGCGGCTTGACGTCCACGATGATCTACGACGAGGTAGATCCCACCTGCCACCCCCTCGGGCCAAACAACAAACTCGTCTTCGCTCCAGGCCTCATGACCGGTACCGTCGCGCCCACCTCCGGGCGCCTTTCCGTCGGTGGTAAGTCCCCCCTCACTGGCACCATCAAGGAGTCGAACGCAGGCACGAAATGGGCTCAGCAGCTCGCCAAGATGGGCATCAAGGCCATCGTCGTGGAGGGTCGTCCGGAGGAGGACGGCTGGTGGGGCTTGCACGTGAGTATGGACGGCGTTGAGTTCTTCGACGCCTCCGAGTACACCGACCGCGGCCTCTACGAGATGGCACCCTCAGTCTTTGAGCGCTTCGGCGATCGCGTGGGCATGATGACCATCGGTGTCGCCGGCGAGAAGAAGATGGCCATGGCCGGCCTCTGCTTTAACGACATGAAGAACCGGCCAAGCCGCTACTCTGGGCGCGGCGGCCTCGGCGCGGTGGCGGGCAGTAAAGGCCTCAAATTCATCATCCTAGACGACACCGATGCGCCCGGCGTCAAAATCGCCGACAAAGAGGTCTTCGATCAGGGCCGGAAGAAGATGCTCAATGCTCTCCGCACCCACGACATCACGAAACCCAAGGGCGGTCTGAACACGTACGGCACCGCCGTCCTGGTCAACATCATCAATGAGGCCGGCGCCTTCCCAACGCGCAACTTCCGTGAAGGACGGTTCGAGGGCGCAGCGAAGATCTCTGGCGAGGCTATCTTCGAGGGCAACAAGGAGAGGTTGGGCAAGGAACTCTTCAACCACGCGTGTCATCCGGGATGCGTGATTCAGTGCTCGAACACCTGGCACGACAAGAACGCAGAGGAGATCGTCAGCTGCATCGAGTACGAGACCACGTGGGCCGTCGGGGCCAACTGCGGCATCGACGACCTGGACGTCGTGGGCGAGCTGACCTGGCTCTGCAACGACCTCGGTATCGACACCATCGAGGCTGGGGATGTGATCGCGGTAGCGATGGATGCCGGCTTGGCCGAGTTCGGCGATAGCGAGGCAGCCGTCAGATGGCTGGATGAGGACCTGCGCAACGGTACCCACCTGGGCCACATCCTGGGCCAGGGCACGGAGTTCACGGCGGACGCTTTCGGTCTGGAACGCTCGCCCACAGTGAAGGGCCAGGGGATGCCGGCCTATGAGCCACGGGCCATCAAGGGGATCGGGATGACCTACGCCATATCCACGATGGGCGCGGACCACACGTCCGGCTACACCATCGCCCCGGAGATCCTGGCGGTCGGGGGTGATCTCGACCAGTTCGATAAGGACAAGGCGGACGTGGTGCGGGCCTTCCAGCAGACCACGGCCTTCATCGATATGAGCGGGCACTGTCTCTTCATCGCCTTCGCCATCCTCGACATCGCCGAGGGATTCGAGGGCTTGGTTGAGGAGTGCAACGGGATCCTCGGAACCGACTGGACCGGGGACGACGTGACCCGCATCGGTCAGGAGATTCTGGACAAGGAGCTCGCCTTCAACCGAGCTGCAGGATTCACGGAGGCGGACGACCGCATGCCGGAGTTCATGCTGTACGAGAAGCTCCCGCCCCACGACGTCACGTGGGAGGTCTCGGACGAGACGCTGGACGCGGTGTTCGGCAAGGCCTAGACCCGCGGAGGCAAGGATGAGGAACCGCCGGGTCCCTGACAGGGCTCGGCGGTTTTTCGTCTTCTGTGCTCCCAGGGGACACGAGCTAGACTACCGACTTAGCAATCTGTAAGCCAGGGGCGCCACCATACTTCTGGGGGTCCGCCCGCGGAGCGCCTGGTCGAGATCGGCAGTCAGGTCGTCAGCGTTCTCAAGCCCTATGCTGGCGCGCACAAGGCCGTCGCCCATCCACGCGCGGATGCGCTCCCTCTGCCCTTCGCTAAGGTAGGGTCGCTCGCTCACGTAGACGTCGGTTGGGTAGAAGAATAGGAGGCTGTGAGCGTGGCCCAGGGATGTGGCATACCTGAAGAGCGCGGTCTTTTCGACCAGCGTCACCACGGAGCCGAGGCCACCCCGCAGGCGAAACGCCACCATACCTCCGAATCCTTTCATCTGACGGCCGGCTAACCCGTGATGCGGATGGCTCTCCAGGCCTGGATAGAGGACTCGCTCAACGCGGGGATGCTCCTCAAGGAACCGGGCCACTCGGAGGGCATTCCGGGAGTGACGCTCCATCCGCAGCGGGAGTGTGACGATGCCACGCGCGATAAGCCACGCGTTGAAGGGGCTCATCGCGCCCCCCAGGTGGACAAGCATCTCCTGACGAACGCGATGAATCCCCTGCTCCGGACCCAGGACGACCCCGCCGACGGCGTCGCCCTGACCATTCAGGTACTTGGTCAGGCTGTGTATGACGTAGTCCGCACCGAGATCCATAGGGCGTTGGAGCACGGGTCCCGCAAACGTCGAGTCCACCGCCAGCGAGATGCCCGCTCCGTGGGCCACCTCGGCCAGGGCGCTGATGTCGGCAAGCTGAAGCGTGGGATTGGCCGGGGTCTCCACGTAGAGGAGCTTCGTCTCGGGCAGCAGGGCGCCCTTAACGTCTGCCACATCGCTGGTGTCGACGAAGCTGACCTCGACGCCAAATCGCGGTAGGTGTTCGCCCAGGAGTTCAAGGGTGCCCGCGTAGCAGACGTCGCTCGCCACCAGGTGATCGCCACCGCTCAGGACCGTGAGCAGGAGCGCGCTCACAGCCGCCATCCCACTGGCGGTGACAACCGCCGCCTCCGCGCCCTCGAGGGCGCACAACCGCTCCTCCAAAGACCGCAGGGTAGGGTTGCTCCAGCGCGTGTAGACGTACGGGGACTCCTCGGAGCCCATCATCAAAGCATCGAAGAGTTCAGGCCCAAACCCGGGCAGCTCAAACGAGGTCGCCATATGGATCGGGGCTCGCAGCGCTCCCGCCTGGGCATCCGGCTTCTCGCCGGCGTGGACGGCCAGCGTTTCCAGGGCTCGTTTGTCATTCATAGCAGGACCTCACACTCGTTCGTGTTGTGGCAAGAGCCGGACGGCGCTATTGGGGGCCGGAGGTCACCTCCCGGTTGGCAGCACTCGCGGGAAGCGCTTGCAGCTGCAGCCGGAAGATGGTCGTCCCCCGTCACAAAGATGATCTCCGCTTCAAACCGGGCTTAGAGCCGCATTGCTCCATCGCCGGCACTACCTCTCGTTCGCCGCCAAGGCCTCACACGTGCTGCGATGGCTCTCACGGGTAATGGGGTACCGCCAAGCGAATAGGATGGCACCGATCAGGAGCAGTGAGGGTATGGGGCCCGCGAAGGCACGGATGGCCCGGATAGCGTTCGGAGGCTGTCCCAGGATTGCCCCCGTCGGGCTGGGCGTGACGTAGCCGCTGACGGCGAGTAGCTGCCCCATCAGCCAGATAGCCGCGCCGGTGCCAAGCTTCTGGAAGAAGGAGGCAAAGGCGTAGTACGACCCTTCGCGGCGCCGTCCCGTCTCTAGTTGGTCGCACTCGATGATGTCGGGCACCATCGACCAGGGTAAGACGTAGGCGGTAGCGATGCCCGAGCCCGACAGCGCCGCCAGCACGTAGGCCAGACTCAGTTGGTCGGGGCGGAGTGCCGCGATCGCCAGGAGTGCCAGGATCCAGCCCGAAGTGCCGAGCATAAACGCCCGGCGCTTGTCCAGTCGGCGGGCCACCCAGACCCAGAGAGGAATGAAGACGACGGCGGAACCCTGGGCGACGAGCACGAAGTAATTGGCTTGATCCGGTACACGCAGATAATGGTTGGCAAAGTAGACGAGGATCGCGGCTAAGATACTGGCGGTCGTCCAACTGAGGAGATAGAGCCCCATTACCATTCTGAAGGGGCGATTCGTGAGGGTGGCCCTCAGCGCCCGGCGCACCGGCAGCGGCGCCGAATAGGCGTCAGGCATTGGCTCGCTGGTGACAGCAAAGACGACCAGGGGTGGAAACACGGAGACCAGCCCCAGCCCGATGCCCAGGGTAGCGAACAAGAGACGCTTGTCCTCAATGGACCAGCCCAGGACGGTTGCAAGGATAATGGCTCCCAGAGTGCCTGAGATAGAAAAGACCATCCGGAAGCCGTTGAGTGAGCTGCGTTCGTCGTAATCCGTCGTCAGCTCGGGCGTCAGGGCATTGTAGCCAACGTGGACAAAGGTAAAGGCGGTGTCGAACACGATGAAGGTGAGGGCATAGTAGGCGGTCAGGACAGGAGGTTCAAGAGGCGGAACGACCCACATCAGCATGAATGAGAGTCCCAGCGGCACCGCACCTATCAGGAGCAAGACACGCCTTCGGCCCCATCGGCTGCGAATGCGATCTGAGAATAGACCGAAGAGGGGATCATTCACGGCGTCCCAGATCTTGCCAATGCCCACAGCCCACCCGGCCAAGCTCGGCCCCAACCCGGCCACATCGCTGAGAAAGTAGAGCTGGAAGAACATCAGGATCGCCAGCGGAATGCTGACGCTCAGGTCTCCGGTGCTGTAGAGGAGCTTCAAGCGGAGGGGGAGCTTCTCAGAATTGCGGACATCGGTAGCCGTCATCGGACACCTCCCGACAGCCTTACCCGGCGGGCAGAGCTCGACGGTACTAGAGATGGCTCAGATCCTGCAAAGCCTCGTCTTCGTACGCGTAGAATTTCTCCATCGGGCGTTCGGTCACCCGGCTTCGATAGGCCTCAAGGCCTTGCTCGACCAGCGGATCGAGCTCACGCGGCTCGTGCGCGGCCAGGATGTGCCGGACCCGCTCCCTCGCGTGCTCGACAGCCGACGGCGCACCAGCTGCGTGCCAGGTGTCATAGGGCTCTCGGGGCAGAAGACTGGGGATGAAGTGTTCATCGCGGAAATGGCGGACCGTATGCTCGTGATCAAGATAGTGACCGGAGAATCCGATCTCACGGATGACCTCCAAGGCCAGGGTCTCTGCGTCCACGCCGACGCCGCGCGCGACGCGGAGGGCGGCGCCGCACAGCTCATCATCCAGGATGAGCAGAGGTTCACTCTCCAGCATGGTGCTGTCGAGCGTGCCGCCGCAGGTGATGAAGTCGACCCCGGACAAGACCGCCTGAAGGAGTGTGGCCCCACGCTCGAAACCTGCCTGTACATCCAGAAGCTTCGATTCCGTCGTCCCGCCGACGCTCCGACTAGGCAAGCCATAGTAGTGAGCGAGCTGCGCCGCCCCGGCCGTGATCAGCCCGGTCTCCACCGCGCCCAGGGCGACGGTCCCCAGACGCATGTTGGCGATGGTGGAGACCGTTCCGTAGAGAACAGGGGTACCCGGTCGGAAGGCCTGAGCGAGGGTGATGTGCGCCAGGATGTTCGCGTTCTGCTGCGTTAGGAGCCCAGCAAGGGTGACCGGAGCCGTGGCGCCGGCGATGGCTTCGGGGGACATAGCCAGGGGCTGACCGTAGTCAGCGCAAATCAGGAGTCCCTCCACCTGCATCTTGAGCATTTGGAGTGGGCTGCCCACGGAACAGATGGCGAAAAACCGTGGGCGCTGTCTCAGTTCTTCCTTGCCACCCACCGCGAGGGCCATCATACGCATCATGTCGAGCGTGGGGACGTACCCGTAGCAGCCCATACCGAAGGGCTTCCGGCTGTGATGTGCCCAAGCCCAGATCGCCTCAGCGTGTATCGTGGTCATTGGGATGTCACTGGGCCAAACGTCCATTTGCGAATTGTGGATGTATTGACAGCCGTCGATCAGCTTGATGTGACGTACCACGTCCTCCATGGTGCTGGGTCGGTGCTCGCCCGTCTCCGTATCGAGGATATCCGTCGGGGTGCCCAGGCCGGCGAAGTGGACCTCACCACCGCCGATGTCCATCCGGAAGTCGGGATCCGAGCCGTAAAGGGTGAACCGCTCGGGGGCCTGGTCGAGAGCCCATCGGACCAGGTCCTCAGAAAGCCGGACGAGGGTCCGATCGTCATCCACGTCAGCGCCGACCTCTCGGAATAGGTCCCGCGCTGTGGCATAGTCGACTTTGACCCCTACTGAGTTCAACAGGGTCATCGACGCTTGGTGAATGCGGTCGATCTCCTCGGAACTCAGCACTTCAAGACGCGCTGTCTTCATGGTCTGTCTCCGTCGACTAGCCCGACCCGATATCTATGAGTCTTACGATCAGGCCAACCCTCCCCAATGCCTGCCGGCCTGTGCTGCCAGTATAAGCTCTGCATCCTCGGATAACCCGAGGAATGACGCAACCACGACTGCAGGCGTCGAGACGCCGATTTCCGCCGGGCGGTTCGCCGTCCGCCGCCCCAACGTGGCGCCCCCGCGAGGCACAGTGTCTCCCGGACGTATCGGCGCACTTCTCGCTTCAGGTGCGACGGAGTCTACTCGCGATGCCTGGCGCTGTCAAACGGCGCTGATAGGCGTGGTCCCGTGGTGGGGCACGGCGGATTCACCGCGTCCAGCCCGATTGCTCGGTAGCCGCTGCGCGACTCCCTCCCCGAACAGCGACGCTGGCACGCCTGGGGTCGCCCGAGCCGTTTGCCGCGGCTCGTCAGGGTCGAGCCAACAACCCCTAGCTCCAAGCAGGGGGACTAAACCTCCAGGACTGAAGAGGAACTCTCGGAACTGTTGAAAGAAGAAGACGAAGAAAGGCTACTAAGGGCAGGTCATCCAAGTCTTGGGACGCAACGTCAGTCGGGTTGGATGGTCAGCTCCGCCAACTCGAGAGACTGAGAGCCGGGCGCGTCTAGGAGCCCCCATCCGAAGCGCCCCCATGGCTTCAGGACCATATACTGGTTATCCAGCCATATGACGAAGCCGAGCGGCCCGCGAGGAGACGGCCCTTGCTCCAGAACCGGCTCGCCGTCGACAAGAAAACGGCTTCGCTCCACACCCCACTCGAGGCGATAGGTGTGCCACAGGGTCATCGGAACATCCAGCAGCCGCTCGTCGATGTTCAGGGTCTCCTGGATTGGAGGCCACAACAGACGATAAAGGGCGGGCACGTTCATAGCAAGAGCGGCAGGAAGGGCGATCAGGGTTAGACCCAGAGCGACCGGACGTAGGGCATCGATGGAGGCGGCTTTCCAGCCAAAGCCGGGTGTCTCCGCATCAAGTCTGATATCTGAAGGCGGGGAGGCGTAGAAGAACCAAACAGCCCGCGGCAGCGTCGGAGGTCGCCGCTCGGTCATCAAGAAGGGGTCGTTCCAGAACCCGAAACCGGCCGTGCCGCGCAACTCGCCAGCAGGATTGGAGAACCGAGCACGGACCGTCAAGGTGAGGGGCGGGCGCCAAGGGAATCTGGAGCGATCTAGCCCCTCGTAGTCGTCAATCTGGGCGTTGGTGTACTGGTCGGAGCGTGTGTCGGCGTTCCAGAATGTGAGTGTTCCGTCCGAAAACTCGAGCGAGCCTGTGCCGCGAACGTGGCGGTTCCAGCGGCTGGAGAGCTCGCCGTCGATATGCTCGCCGAGGCCCTCCATCAAAGGGCCTCGCGCGTCACTCGGACGAGAAGGGTGTCCTCATCCGTGTACAAATGGTAGAAAGCACCGCGCGGTATCACAGTGAACTCACCCGGCCCGAGCCGCAGCCGGTCCCTGACCGTCCGAACCGTCAGCCTCCCGTCGACCACGTAGACCAAGCGGTCGTGCGCCACCGGGAGTTCTATGGGCCAGCGCCCCTTTCCCCGAGCCAGTTGGACCCGCGAGTCCTCAATACCAGCCACGGTCCGGAAGCGATAGGGAGCCGCCAGCGACTCGGCCCTCCTTCTCAGGTTGACGGAGGGAAGCCCAGCCTCATCCGTCACATAGAGCTGACGCTTGCCGTTCTTGCGATGAGGCACAAGCCCGCACCGCAGCAGAAGAATGACGGCTCGTCGATCTGATCGGGAGCGGTGTTCCGTGCCCTTCGGCACCACGGTCAGCTCGCCAGCTCCCATCGCCGCATCACCTCGCTCACTCTCCAGCAGCATGCTGCCCGTGTGGACCCAGAATAGCTCGTCGATGTCCACGTGCCGATGCCAGTGAAGAGCGCCCTTACAGATGTAGACGCTGAGAAGCAAGTCATCGACGTAGGCCACGTCGACCATGGAGAAAGGCTTCTCAAGCTCCGCAGCTATCCGGGCGACGCTGTAAGGTCGTATTCGCGACATAGCGGTGATTATAGATTTCCGGCCATCGGGCGCAAGTGTCCGCGCTGCGATACTTGCTCGGCGCCTCCCGCTGGGACCCGATGAGCGGGTGCACGCGCTAACGGAACCTGCGGGTTCACAGCCTGAGCCACCCAAGCAGAGCGGACTGCCTCGCGCTCGACCTTGTCACGGCACAGGCGGTCCAGTATAATCCGCTCGATCATCGTACCGCCTCTTCGCCCCGCGCACCGCGGACTGATCCTCCGAGCATAGAGCTGCGTTGGGGTCTCTGAACAGGACCTCGAAAACACGTATGACGCTAGAGCTCAGTCAATTGACGGAGCACGTGAAGACGATGGGCGAGACCGTGGCCCAACGGCACCGGACCCGAGCCGACTTGATTAGCCTGGCACGGCGCTGGCTGACCGACTACGCCGATCGAGCCGAAGCTCTCAGAGTCCGGGCGCGAGCCGAAGGGGTCGCCGTCCCTGCCGAGTCCGCGCTCGACGCGGTTCATGCGCTTCCGGAGATGCCAGAGCGCTACACGGTGGTAGGGGCTGATGGGTCGCAGATACAGCCAGATCGGCACGGAGCTGCACTCTACTACGTGATCAATATCGGCAGCCTGGTCTACAGACACGGAAGCGGTCAAGCGCCGGAGGCCAGAAGCGAGGCGATGCTGGGCTTCAGGGAGGATGACCTCTACGAGAACGGCACGCCGGTAGCAGGGAACTTGTTGGACGTGCGTCGGGACCTGGCGGAGCTCAGGCGTCTGGCCGATGCCTGCGAGTCGGAGCAGCCCGGTCCGGTGATTGCGCTAGCGGACGGCCCCATAACCCTGTGGGTGCTTAAGGACCTGCCCGGCGGTGCCCGAAAGGCAAAGGTGACGGCCCACCTGGATCAACTAGACCGGATCCAGCGTGCTGGCGGGATCGTGGGCGGCTTCGTCAGCCGACCCGGGTCCAAGGAGGTCACGCGTCTGCTTCATCTGGTCCACACCCTGAGTGACGATGCCAAGAAGAGCGAGCTGCCGAATCCACTGGAGCTTCTCGCGGACCGTGCGGTCTTCGCCACCCTGCCGGCTGGGGCCCGCTCGGCGCTGTTCATCTCTCCGAAGGAGATCAACGAACAGTACTACGCTCCCCGGGGCCATGAGGCGCACTTCTTCTATGTGAATTTGGCCAAGGGAGAGAGCGATCCGGTGGTCGCCCGGGTCGAGGTGCCGGCTTGGGTGGCACGTGAAGAACAGGGCGTGGACATCATCCACGCCGTCGTCGTCGCGCAGGCCCGGATCGCGGGAGACTATCCCTACGTGCTGGCAAGAGCTGATGAGTTGGCGTACGTGAGCGGTCGTGAGCGCGCGGCCTTGGAGAGCATGGTGCTGTCCTCTCTGATGAGTGCGGGCGTGCACTCCTCCCTCTCACCCAAGGCACACTACAAGCGCCTGACCCGCCAGGGATTCTAGCACGGCTAACCCGGAGAGAGCCGCAATGATCGACAAAGAGTTTCAGGTAGGCAGGGTCCTACGGGCCAGCACGCGGGGCTTCGCCATCGGATGCGCCGTCATGCAGCCTGACATCCCGGCTTTCGGGTCCTTCGTGAAAGCGGAATTGGAGGCATCGGGCCAACTGATCTACGGGTTGATCTACGACGTCCGGGTGGAGGACGACCCCTTTGTGCGGCAGTTCATCGGCGCGAACCCGCCCGACGAGGTGGTGCTCGACCAGCGCGAGAACCGGCAGGTGCCCATTGAGGTCGAGATTCTGGCGGTGGGTTGTGGCCAGGGAGACGTCATCCGACACTGTCTGCCATCTCAGCCTCCAGTAACGCTCGACTGGCTGTACCAGTGCACCGATGAGGAAGTCCGGGCCTTCACGAACCGATTCGACTACTTCCGACTGATCCTGGAGGCACGCGAGGCCCCGTCAGACGAACTACTGGCGTCCAGCGTGCGCACGGCAGCCGCTGCACGGCCGGAGGGCGAGCGAGAGGCATTTCTCGTCGACGCCGGACGTGAGCTGGTTCGTCTGCTGGCTAGGGACCCGTCCCGCCTCGAGGGCATCCTACGGAGGCTGCGAGCGTGACGAAGCTCGTTCTTCCCGCAGCAGGAGGACTGGACGGATGAGTGACCGAACCCCCGAACAAGAGCTGGAAGCCTTCCTGGGTCCCCGCCCTCCGGAGCCGCTTCCCGTCGAGCAGCTGGGGATCGTCGTTGGCGGCAGCCTCTCGGAGGGGCTTACGGTGAAGCTCGACCGGAATACAGTCATCGAAGGCCTGGCGGTGGGACGGTACGTGGTCATCCGCGGCCAGACCGGGCGACGATTCTTCTCCATCGTGACGGACGTCCAGTTGGACGCGCTCAATCCGCTGATTGAGAAGTCTCCGCCGGACACCTCGGATCCATTCATGGCGCAAGTGTACGGAGGGACAGCCGTCTTCGGCCAGTTGGAGGTTGCGCCTATGCTCGTCCTGGAGCCCGGTGAGGATGAACCCAAGCCGGTCAAGACCGTGCCGGCGCACTTCACGCCGGTGCTGCCGGCCAGCGAGGACGAGGTGGGACTCATCTTCGGTAGGGAGGATGAGGCGGGCTTCTTCCACATCGGCGAGCCGCTGGAGATGGAGGGCACCCACGTGGCACTCGATCTGGAGCGGTTCACAGAGCGTTCCGCCGGGGTGTTCGGCAAGACGGGCACGGGAAAGACCTTCCTGACCCGCATGCTGTTAGCCGGGCTGATCCGCGAGGACGTGGCCGTCAATCTGATCTTCGATATGCACAATGAGTATGGTTGGAAGGGGCAGACGGAAGGCCGCCAGGAGGTCAAGGGGCTCCGCCAGCTCTTTCCCGGCGGCGAGGTCTCCGTCTTCACCCTTGACGAGGCCTCTTCGCGACGGCGCGGAAGCAGAGTCGATGCTGTCGTGCGCATCGGCTACGAGCAGATTGAGCCCGAGGACGTGGACAGCCTCTCGAGCTTGATGGCCCTCTCGGACGTCCAAGTGGGTGCGCTCTACTTCCTGCGGCGTGTGCTGGGCCGCGACTGGGTGGCACGTCTGCTGGACGAGGATGACCCCCTGGCAGAGTTGGACACCGCTCTGGAGCGGGGAACCATCCACGGGGGAACGCTGGGCGCTATCCAGCGGAAGCTGGGCATGTTCCGTCGGTTTGACTTCCTGGGACATGGGGTGTCACAGGACCCGGTGCGGCAGATCCTCGACTTTCTCGACCGGGGCCGGAACGTGATCCTGGAGTTTGGCCGATACGGGAACAGCCTGGAGGCATACATCCTGGTGGCAAACTACATCACCCGGCGCATCCACGAGCACTACGTCAATCGCACGGAGGCGGCCCTGGGCACCCGCGAGGGTGAACCGCGGCCACTAGTGATCACCATTGAGGAAGCTCACAAGTTCCTGGACCCCGCCATCGCGCGACACACCATCTTTGGCACCATCGCCCGCGAGCTGCGTAAGTACAACGTAACGCTCTTCATCGTCGACCAGCGGCCCAGCGGCATCGACCCCGAGGTGATGAGCCAGATCGGCACCCGGGTTACGTGTCTGCTGGACGATGAGGCGGATATCCGCGCCGTATTCTCAGGGATAAGCGGCGCGGCGACGCTGCGCGAAGTATTGGCCAGGCTGGACACCAAGCAGCAGGCCCTGATTATGGGACACGCGGTCCCCATGCCGGTGGTGGTCAAGACCCGTACCTACGGCACGCGCGAGTTCTACGCCGCCCTAGGTGTCGGGTTGTCCGGGGACAGCGATGAGGACTTTGAACAGGCTCGAACGTTGCTTAGCGGTGATCCTCAGGGCGCGGAAGGAATCTAGACGGAGCGCGGATCCGGATGAGAGCCGGGCAGGGACCGGTGAGCATCGGCCTGGATCCGCCTACGACGCGGCACAGAAGGTGGAGGAGTCAGGACGTAGGCTCTCGATGTCAGCACTAGGCCTTCTGACCAGGACGATGGGTGGCGGAGCTTGTTAGACCCAGACCCGCTGCTGGTCACCTGTATCTATCACTACCCTAAGGCCCTCAGATGCCGTGCGGGCCTTGATGGACGCCAACACGGTCGCCGAGATATCGCCCTGCCTACGGTATCCGGCCAAGACTTGGACCCGAGGAAGATGACCTTGGAGGGAGTTTGGGCCGGGTCCAGCCAGACTATTGGTGGGTTCTGACCTGGGAGAGGCACTTCCTCTGGCGCTTCGTGATTCGGTGGGCATTGTCCTGTCCGCTGAGTTGCTCCAGGGTGTATCTCGGTCCCTTCACTGCCCCCCTGGACGAGCCCTGCAGGTCAATAGCAGGTTCGGATTTGCAGCGCTGATAACTGGTCAGCACGTTCTAGTCGAGTTGTTCCGGGGTGCCGAGGAGCTGGAGTCCGGAGCAATCCTGGGGAACGAAATGGACAGACAAAGAGTCGCTTAGGCGCCGCAGAAGGGGCCGATAGGGCAGGGGAGCGCCCAGGCCGGGCGCAGGAGAGGAGAGACTTGCGAGTCATCATCGACTTTGACGGGACTTTGACAGCCGAGGAGAAGCAGGCCAGGGCCCTGGCGGAGAAGTCCTTGGGCACGCTGGCCCAGGAGATCATTCACGCGCCACGGGAAACATTGGTCGAGGCCTACGATGCTACCCAGGCCCGTCTCTTGGAGGCTCCGCACGAGTACTGGTGGGAAGTGAACGGCTTGGTCGCCTCCTACTGCGACGAGGGGGCCTTCATCCTCAACACGACGACGCTGCAGGTCATGCTGCGTGAGAACGGAAGCTACTTACAAGCGGTGGAGGTGGCGTTTCCCAACGCCGAATACGACCCTGTGGTGGACTGCACGAACTATCTCTTCCACCGCCACACTGCCGAGCTTGAGCCGGTCTTCCGCCCGGAGGCGAGAGAGGTACTCGAGGGTCTCGCTGCGCAGCCTAATCGCAAACCGGTGATTCTAACCAACTCGCTGGGCGAAAAGGTGCGCCGGCACCTGAGTACGTTGGATCTGGAAAACGAGATCGATATCCTGGGCGACACGCGACAATACGAGATGGACCCCGACTGGGACCGGCGGTTTTCCCACCCGGAGCAAGGCGACATCCAGGTCTGGCAGCTGTCTGACCGCCGGCAGGTGGATCTCCGGCGACCGGCATACTATCACGCCCTGGAAGAGGCCCTGGAACAGGACCCTGAGATCGCCGTCGTGGCGGACACGTTCTCCCTTCCTGGCGCGCTGCCGCTCATAATGGGACTTAGCTTCATCCTGGTCCGCACGCGCTACACGCCGGATTGGTGCGTGCGCGCCGCAGAAGCCCATTCGAACGGCACGGTCTTGGAAGAGCTGGGGCTCCTCCCGGAGAGGCTCGACGAGATCAGCGGCACGAGCCGTCGACCTAGGAGCAGCGCAAGATGAATGAACACCTGGACGCGAACCTGGCGTGGTGGAACGAGCGGGTTCTTCATCATGCCGCCTCCAAGTTCTACGACGTCGAGAGCTTCAAGAAGGGCAGGATCACGCTGATGCCCCTGGAACGGCGTGAGCTGGGCAGCGTGGAAGGCCGTTCGCTGCTTCATCTGCAGTGTCACTTTGGCCTCGACACGCTGTCCTGGGCCCGGCTCGGTGCCCAGGTGACAGGAGCGGATTTCTCCACGGAGGCGATCTCTCTAGCTCGTGCACTGGCCAGCGAACTGGAGATCGACGCAAACTTCGTCCAATCGGACATCTACGACCTGCCGGGCGTGCACAACGCCGTGTACGACATCGTCTACACCTCATATGGCGTACTCAGCTGGCTCCCGGACCTGACCCGGTGGGCCCAGGTGATTGCCCACTTTCTGAAGCCAGGCGGCACGTTCTACATCGCGGAGATCCATCCCTTCGCCTACGTGTTCAACGACGAAGATGATGCTGAGGATCTGGAGGTACACTATCCCTACTTCCACCATCCGGAGCCACTGCGATTTGAGTTCGATGGGTCATACGCAGCGCCGGAGGTAAGGACCAACCACAATGTGACCTATGAATGGTCACATAGCCTCAGCGACGTTATCAACGCCGTCCTGTGTGCGGGTTTGCAGCTGGAGTTTCTCCACGAGTTCCCATTCGCCTCGTTCAAGATGTACCCCTTCCTGGAGGAGGGCAAGGACGGATGGTGGTGGCTGGAGGGGAAGAGCGGCTCGATCCCGATGACCTTCTCGCTGAAGGCGACCCGATGAGCGACAGACCGGCGGATCGGATACGGATGCTCCACTTTGCCGACATTCACATCGGCATGGAGAACTACGGAAGCGTCGATCCGAAGACGGGTGTCAACGCGCGTGTACTCGATTTCCTGCGCCGCTTTGACGAGCTGGTCGACTACGGCCTTGAGCATGATGTGGACCTCGTTATCTTCGCGGGAGACGCCTACAAACAACGGAGTCCGAATCCCACGTACCAGCGGGCTTTCGCGCGACGCGTGAAGCAGCTTGCGGACGCTGGCGTACCCGTGGTGCTGTTGGTGGGCAACCATGATCTCCCCACGATGGCCCAGAGAGCGACCGCCGTCGACATCTTCAGCACCCTCGACGTGCCCAACGTCGTCGTCGGCCGGGAGTACGAGATCCACGTGGTTAAGACCCAGCATGGGCCCGTTCAGGTGGCCACCGTCCCCTATCCGGTGCGGCAGAGGCTGTTGGTTGACGAGAGGTACCGCGGGGAGTCCATCGAAGAGTTGGACAAAGCACTCCAGCGTACGGTCACCTCAACCATTGAGGGACTGAGACGGCGTCTGGATCCTCGCCTGCCGGCGGTTCTGGCCGCTCATTTGAGCGTGTCGAACGCCACGTACGGTTCCGAGCGGAGCGTGATGATCGGACGAGACGCGGTCGTGGCCAAATCGGCACTGGACGATCCAGCCTGGGATTACGTGGCGCTGGGCCACATTCACAAGCATCAGAGCTTGAATGAGGACCACCAGCCGCCCATCGTCTACGCCGGCAGCCTGGAGCGGATCGATTTCGGTGAGGAGGGCGATCCCAAAGGCTTCTGCTGGGTGGAGCTGCCCCGCGAGGGTTCGAACGAGGCGACGACTGCTGTCGCCTGGGAGTTCGTCGAGGTCGACGCCCGTCCTTTCGTGACCATCCGCGCGGACTTGCGTGAGGAGGACGAGCCGCTTGAAGCCCTCCATCAAGCCGTGGCCCGGCACGAGATTGAAGATGCCGTGGTCCGTCTTATCGTGAAGCTCCGGGCGGAACAGGAGCCAGCCTTGCGGGACTACGCGCTCAGGGAGTTGCTATCGGACGCATATACGATAGGCAGCATCAGCCGTGAGGTGGAACGGAAGGCAAGGGTGCGATTGGGAGACCAAGCGCCGGAGGAAATGACGGACCGCGAGCTGTTGGAGCGGTATCTCGAAGTCAAAGAGACGCCTAAGGAGAGGATCGCCGCCCTATTGGAGCACGCAGAGGGCATCTTCCAGCAGGAGGACTAGCACCCTACGCTGGGCTGCGCGTACTCCCTACGAAGCAGATGATATCCCGCGCGTGCCGGGGCAGCCCGGGAGACCTAGTCTCCTTCGCGCTTTCCGTGTCCGTCGTCGTTGCGCAGTAGAGTAAGTGCCTTGGGATTCAGCGAGAGACCGAAGGTCTCTCCAGACGCCGGGAGATCGACGCCGGCGGAGAACGTGAAGTTCAGCACCACCCCGCTCTCGTGCCGCGCATCGAGCTGCCAGTGCATACCTCGGAAGGAACGATCCACGACCTGCAACTCAAGGCGATTCGGGCCGGCATCCGACATCCGAGCAGCTTCGGGCCGGATCAGAAGTTGAGCCTCCAACCCGTCGCGGTCCAACGCGCGGCCCGTCCCTTGAACCTCCAGGATCCCCAGACTCGTCTCCACACGATGAGAACCCACCACGCGGGCGTTGACCAGATTCGTCAGCCCAAGAAAACGGGCGACCCAGGTAGAATCGGGATTGCGGTAGAGGGCCTGGGGAGAGCCTGACTGCACGATCTCTCCCGCTCGGAGCAGCGCCACCCGATCCGAGATCGCGAAGGCTTCCTCCTGATCGTGGGTGACCGTAATCACTGTCACCCCAGACTCGTGGAGAATCTCCGGCAGCTCATCCATCAGCCGCTCGCGCAGGGTGCGGTCCAGCGCACCGAGGGGCTCATCGAGCATGAGCAAGCGCGGTTCCGGTGCCAGGCTTCGGGCCAGTGCGACGCGTTGGCGCTCCCCACCGGAGAGCTGACTGACGTCACGCTGGCCAAACCCCTGCAGACCAACCAACGTCAACGTCTCGGCGACCCGCGCCTCGGTGGTTGCCCGATCGAGGCCGGCCATCCTTAGGCCAAAGGCCACGTTGCCCGCCACATCCTTGTGGGGGAAAAGGGCGTACTCCTGAAACATCAAGCCGAACCCGCGACGATGAGGCGCCATCCGCGTGACATCCCGTCCGCGCAGGACAATCTGCCCGCGATCAGGCATCTCCAATCCCGCGATGAGGCGCAGGAGCGTGGTCTTACCACAGCCCGACGGCCCTAGAAGCCCAAATACCTCGCGCTCCTCCACAGCGAAACTGACGTCCTTGAGGGTCCAACCGTCGGGATAGGCCTTGTTCAGGTCTCGAACCTCGAGCAAAGGGGGCACGTTCTAAAACTCCTCACGTCCGCCGACTCGGAAACGCTCGATGGCCAAGAAGCCGGCCGTACAAACGAGCATCAACAGCGTGGACATAGCCAGGGCTTGCCCGTAGTTGATCGTACCGGGCCGGCCGAGGAAGCGAAAAATGGCAACAGGCATGGTGGGGCGCTCCGGGCGGGCAATGAGGCTAGTAGCACCAAACTCGCCCATCGAGACCGTGAAGGCGAAGACGGCTCCCACAATCACGGCCCTGGCGACGATGGGCAGATCCACCTCACGCCACACGAGCCACCGCGACGCCCCCATCACAGCAGCAGCCTCCCGAAGCTGCGGCTGAATTGAGCGGAGCGCCGGGAGGACGCTGCGCACCACAAACGGCAGGGCGACCAGAGTGTGTGCCAAGATCACCAACAAGGGCGACGTGCGCAAGTCCAAGGGGGGCTCGTCCAACGCCACGATGTAGCCCAGGCCGAGGGTTACGGCCGATGTGCCCAGAGGCAGCATAAGGATGGGATCTAAGCCCCCCCGGAGCCTCCCCCAGGCCGCTCGAAGCCAGGAACCATCGCCGCGGTCGGTACCGCCATCCCAACGCCGGGAGGAAGACCCATGCCCCCGCCGCTCCAGCAGAGACGCTGCCACGAGACCCAGCGCCACCGAAATCGCAACGGTCGCCAGCGCGAAGGTCACCGAGTTTCGCACCGCGGTGACAGGCGGCACATAAAAGGCCGAGCCCCGCGGGTTGCTGAACAGCGCACGGTAGTAGCCGAAGGACAGGCTGCCGCCCAGGGTAAGCGACCGCTGGACGAGAGCCAGCAGGGGCAGCACGAGCATGAGAAGCATCAGCATCACATTTCCGACCACCAGGAGCTTCTCCCGCCAGCCCTGAGGGCGGCGCTGGGTTGCCTGGCGGGATCTCAACTCGACGGGTAAGGACCTGGCGGCCTGCAGCCGTGTGTAGACGGCCATAAGGACGAAGGTGAAGAGGATCTGGACCACTGAGAGGGCCGCTGCCAGTGGCAGGTTGAGATAGTGGACTGTCTGACGGTAGATGGCAACCTCCAGGGTCGCAAAGCGCGGTCCCCCGAGTACGAGGATCACCCCGAAGCTGGTAAAGTCGAATACGAACACGAGAAGGGCAGCGGCCCCGATGGATGGAAGAAGAAGAGGGAGGGTTATCTCCCGAATCGCTCGCCATCGCCCAGCGCCCAGCATGCGGGCGGCCTCCTCCAATTGGGAGCTCAGATTAGCCCAATACTCCCCCACGATGCGCAGGACCAGCGTGTAATTGTAGAAGACGTGCGCCAGGAGGATGATGAAGACTGTGTGCTGGAGCTCCAGAGGCGGCTGCTCAAGACGGAGGATCTGCATCAAGGCTGCGTTGAGCAGTCCGCGGGGGCCCAGGAAGGCCGTGAACGCCAGGGAGACGACCATCGTGGGCAGGACAAACGGTACGGTGGTCAGTGCACGGATGACACTCTTGCCCGGGAAATCGTAGCGAGCGAAGACGTAGCAGGCGGGAAGGGCTAGGGCCACGGTCAGAAGCGTAGAGAGGGCCGCCTGCCAGACGGTGAACCAGAGGATACGCAGATAGCGTGAGGTCCGGAAGAGGGCCGTCAGTGGTTCCAGGCTGAGCTGACCCTCCGGAAAGAAAGAGAGTCTAAGGATCGCCGCGAGCGGATAGAAATAGAAGAGAACCAGGAATGAGATGAGAAGAGCGTACATGAGGGGACGAAAGAGGCTCGACGATGCGAATCCCACCGTCCAGCCGTCGTTCCGCCCCCCCTCTTGGTCCTCTTGGATCGATGAACGCATCAACTAGCGGAGGGCTGTCTCAGTCCAAGCCTCGATCCAAGCCTCCCGGTTCGCCTCGATAGCCGTGTAGTCCAGGGTGACCGGATCCGTCGGAACCACGGCAAATTCGGCGAAGACGTCCGGCAAATCCGCATTCTCGTTGGCCGGAAAGACAAACATGTGAAGTGGGATATCCTCCTGAAACGTCTCACCGAGCATGAAGTCGATCCACGCGCGTGCAAGCTCGGGATGCTCCGCGTTCCGAAGCACCCCCACGAACTCGATCTGCCGGAAGCAGCTCTGGTTCCCGACCACGACGCCTGTCGGCGCCTCGTCGAAGGGCTCCTCGGAGAACTGGACCTCGACAGGAGGGCTGCTGGCGTAGCTGACGACGATGGGCCGGTCGCCGCTCCCTCCCGACGCATACGTGAACTGCTCGTAGTAGGCTTCGCTCCATCCCTCCGTCACCAAGACGCCATTCTCGCGCAGATCGGCCCAGTAGTCAAGCCACGAGTACTCGTTCTCCTCGCCGAAGTGGCCGATAGTGGCAAGCATGAACGCCAGGCCAGGCGACGACGTTGCCGGATTCTCTACGACGGTGAGGGCCTCGTATTCCGTCTCCGTCAGCGTCTCAAGGTTGGATGGCGGGGCAAGCCCCTCCTCCTCGAACCAGGCCTTGTCGTAGTTCAAGCACACGTCGCCGTAGTCCACGGGTAGGACACGGTGTTCATCATCAAGCTCCAGACGGTCCGGGATCTCTTCGAGCATTGGCGACTCGTAGGGCTCGAAGATTTCGGCGTTCAGCGCTCGGCTGAGTAGGGTATTGTCGACTCCGTAGAGGACATCGGCAAGCGGATTGTCCTTGCTCAGGATGGCCTGATTGAGGACCACTCCGGCATCGCCGGCCTTGAGGACTTCCACGCTGGCGTTGTGTTCTTCTTCAAAGGCAGTGAGGACCTCCTCACTGATGTCGAAGCTGTCGTGCGTCATCACGCGCACCGTCTGCGGCTCTGGTGGTGACGTTGGTGTGGGCGGTTCGGCGGGCGCGGCAGCCGGAGCGCAGCCCGTCACAATCAGCAGGACGGCCGCCCCAAGTATTCTAAACCGTTTCATCTCAACCTCCTCACAACTCCTTAGCTCTACGATTCCGTCTGATGCATCTCGGTGTGGTGCGTCACGACGCAGAGGAGTAGGCCTCGTCGGACGTGGACAGTTGCCGTACTTTCCATGAGAACGTTGCTGACCCCTCTTGCCGGCCCGAAGTCGAGCGTCTCGTCATCCAGCGCATACTCCAGTCCTGCGGTAGTCACCCCTGCAGCGTCTCCCCCGAGGGGGATCAACGAGACGGTATCCCCTCGTCGGCCGTCGATTCGCGCCCGACCGCGGATAACGAATGTCTCTTGCTCTCCCTGCACCAAGCGGGCATCACACGCAGCCAACTGTGGAAGAGTTAAGAGGAGGATGTTCGCGACGGTCTGGTCCAAGCGGCCGCCGAGGGCCGCCAGAATAACGATTTCATCTGCTCCCTTGGCAAGGACGTGATGGAGAGCGAGCTCCAGGTCTGTCTGGTCCTTGCGAGGCGGGAACGGCACAACCTCGGCATCGCCGTGCTGGAGTCGGTGTCTTTCCTCATCGGAGAGGGAATCCAAGTCACCGACGACGACCTGGGGATCGACGCCGGCAGCCAAAGCGTAGCGGGTGCCTCCGTTGACGGCGACGATCAGGTCGTCGTCCCTTGTGAGCGCTCGCGCACGCTGCCCATCGTCGAATGTGCCATTGGCAAAGATGATGGCCCGCAAGTCTACCCCCCTCGCCGCTGTTCCGCCCCGCCGCAGCTACATTAGAAACAGAAAACCGCTCCAACAAGGGGAGCGGTCTCATCACGCGCTGTACAGATGCTCCCTCCGCTGGCATTACCCAGATCAGGTCTTAAGGGTCGATGCGGGTGGTACGTCGCGAGCGACGTCCGCGCATCCTCTCAGCCTGGCTCCCCAGGCTCCCCTGGCTGACTACTTGGTCAGGTACGGTATCTACTAAAGATTATACTACGGTCCCCTCAGCTTGCAAGGCGCCGTATTCATTCATCGACAGGATCACGGCAGGGGCCTCTTCGCGGCCCGCTAGGCCTTGCTACGGATAGACGCGCGTCAGCATGCGGGGGTACGGGATCGTCTCCCGCAGGTGATCAATGCCGCAGATCCAGGTGACGGTGCGCTCCAGACCGAGGCCGAAGCCGGAGTGGGGCACGGAGCCGTAGCGCCGCAAATCGATGTACCACTCGAAGGCCTCACGCGGCAGGTCCCACTCCTCGAGCCGCTGGAGGAGCAAATCGAGGTCGGAGATTCGCTCCGATCCACCTGTGATCTCACCGTAGCCCTCGGGTGCGAGGAGATCGACGCTCTTGGACACCTCTGGTCGATCCGGCCAGGGCTCCATGTAGAATGCCTTGGCCGCGGTTGGATACCCATATACGAAGACGGGCTTCTCGAAGCGCTCGGTCAGCTCCGTCTCGTGCGGGGATCCAAAGTCGTCGCCCCACTCAATCTCGAGCAGCTCCTTCAGCTCGGCGTCGTCGGTCTCGCCGCGGATCTCGGCAATGATATCCAACGCTTCGTCGTAGGAGATGCGAGGGAAGGGCGGCACGACCTTCTCCAGCCGACTCGTATCCCGTTCCAGCAGCTCCAACTCCTCGGCACGCTCCGAAAGGCACGTCTGGACGATGTAGGAGACGAACTGCTCTTCAATCTCCATCAGCTGATCCATATCGCAGAAGGCAGCCTCGGGCTCCACCATCCAGAACTCCGTCAGGTGTCGCCGGGTCTTCGATTTCTCTGCCCGGAAGGTCGGCCCAAAGCAGTAGACACGGCCAAAGGCATAGATGTTCGCCTCGTTGTAGAGCTGGCCGGACTGGGCCAGGTAGGCGAGGTCACCAAAGTACTCGGTCTCGAAGAGGGTGGTCGTACCCTCACAGGCAGCGGGCGTGAGAATGGGAGTGTCCATGTTGGCGAATCCATTGTCATCCAGCCAGTCCCGAATGGCCTCAATGATGGTCTCCCTAACACGAAGAACGGCCCACTGGCGCTGGGAGCGAATCCAAAGGTGCCGGTGATCCATCAGGAAGTCAACGCCGTGCTCCTTGGGCTGGATTGGATACTCCTCGGCGATCTGGAGGATCTCCAGGTCGCTGACGCCCAATTCATAACCCCCGGGGATGCCCGGCGCGCGGTCGTCCTGCCGCACGGTGCCCGTGATGACGACCGAGGACTCGTAGGTCAGGCCCTGGGCCGCTTCGAAGAGCTCCGGGTCCACATCCTTGTGGAAGATGACGCACTGAGCGAAGCCCGTGCCGTCCCGTATCCAAAGGAAGATGAGCTTGCCCGTGTCAGTGTGGTTGTAGACCCACCCCTGGAGGGTGACCTCTGCGCCTTCGTGCTGCGCGATGTCCTCAATGCGGATCTTCTCTGCCATAGGAACACTCCTCTCTGATGGTCCGGTATGCGCGGCGATTGTACCGTACGAACTTGCGTCGGACAAGGGGGAAAAGCCATCAGCCAACCGCCTACCCGGGGCTGACCCCGCGATCCGGGGCGACTGACGCTGGGCCGCACGAATGCGGGTTGCCGTGGCTACTGCTGGCTGACAGGGATGAAGATACGGAAGGGGAGGGCCTCGTAAGCCTGATTCAGGCTGAGGTAGTCGTTTGACCATCCCCCAACTGCGTAGAGAGAGCCACCGACCACGGAGACACCGGGATTGCGCCACTCGCGGACGAGAGGGGTCTCAATGGCGGTCCAGCTGTCATCATCAGGGGTGTAGCGTTCGTTGAAGCCGAGGTAGCTGGACCAGCCGCCTCCGCCGACAGCGTAGAGCTGGCCGCCGACCGACGCGAGGCCCAGGCCGCCCCGTCCCACGGCCAACGGGGCACACGTGCCCCAGGTCTCAGAAGCAGGATCGTAAACCCCACAGGTGGTCAGCTCCCGATCCCCATCGTAGCCGCCGACAACGTAGAGCCGGTCAAAGAGAGCAGCAGCCCCGGCGAATCCCCGCCTAGTGTCGGCGGAGGGGAGCTCCCGCCAAGTGTCGGTCTCCGGGGCGTAGGCATAGGCCGTGGACACATACCGTTCACCGTCCCAGCCCCCAAAGAGGTATAGTCCTCCGTCGTAGGCGGCCAGCGCGTAGGCGCAGCGCGGTGCGGGCAGAGGGGCGACCTCGCGCCAGGCGTCTTCGCCGGGGTCGTAGACCTCGACGACATCAGTGGGGCGGCTGCCGGCGTCGCAGCCTCCAGGTACATAGACCTTGCCCGCGATAGAAGCAGCCCCGACGTACGCGACAGACGTCGGCTTGTCGTTCAGCGGCGTCCAGATGTCGCCCTCAGGATCGTAGCGTTCGACGGCAGCAGTGACACCCTCGGGGGTCTGTCCTCCGATCGCGAGAAGATCACCTCCAGCGGCCACCAGAGCCAGGTGCGCCCGGCGAGTAGGCATCTGGGCCCGCTCCTGCCACGGGGACTCGGCGTCCCGGCTGGAAAGCCCACCGGCGGTTTGAGGGCGGTCGAGAGGAAGGTCCGAGCTCCCATTGGTCTGAGGCTGAGCCCGCGGCCAGGTGATGACGAAGGCGGAAATCGCCAGAGCAAGGCCGAGGAGCAAGACCACTCGCTTAGGCCACGGCAGCGGAGGCGCAGGGGGGCTGGCGGGAGCCGCTTCAGCTTCCGATTCCCCTTCGGCAGACTCGGAGTCGCCCTCCTCTTCGCCGACGCTGACCCATCCCTCGCGCACGGCGATCATCGTCGCCTCGGTGCGGGAGTCGGCCCCCAGCTTGGTGTAGACGTTCCGCAGATGGACCTTGACCGTGTTGACGCTGATGAAGAGGTTCTGGGCCACCTCCCGGTTCGTTATGCCGGTGGCAACAAGCTCCAGGACCTCACGTTCCCGGTCGGTAAGGGGTTCACCGTGTTCAGCCATCGTTGGTCTCGGTCCGATTCACGTCAGAAGGGCATCGAAGGATCATGGGTTTCACTGCTAGAATCCGTGCAGAAGCCTGCACATTGGTCCGCGTCCCGCCGCAGCCATGATAGCATACGGAAAGGGAGAAGCAAGGAAATCGGGGCCGAGGAGGGGTCGCGCCACCGCGGTAGCCGTAGAAGACGGAGTCGTGCTTGACCAATACGGGAGCGCCGGGCAGCCCGTTAAGAGGGCCAGACGCCGGTGACGGCGGCCTCCACACAAGCCTCAACCGTGCCGTAGCGGACGAGGAGATCGGCGTGGGAGGGGACGTAGGTCGCCCCCTTGGCCGAAGGGGTGGCCAGGGTGCGGTAGTCGAGTTCCTGCATCGGCGCGACGACGACACACATGTCGGCGACGACACGTCCTCCACTGGTCTCGATCGCCTGCACAAGGCCCTCGTCGACGGCGAGCCACCGGACGTCCCGCGATGTGCTGATCCAAAGATCCGCGGTAACCCGCCGACCGTCGAGCAACCCTGAGATCTGCCGGATCTCATCCACGCTGGCGTGCGGACAACCGAACCACACGAGGTCGATCTCCCGGGTGTCGGCGTTGAGGGCGGCGTACGCGGGCCCCAGGTCGTCGACGCGATAGAACTCGCGGTCGGGCAAAAGGATGTCAGGCCGGTCCGCCTCAGGGGTGACACCCTCGACGTGATAGAGAGCCACGGCGCCGCTGGCGGCCATGGCCGCCCCGAGAGCCTTGAGATCGGCCGCGGTGCTCGCAGCCAAGCCGGAGCTGCCGACGCGGAAGAAGGGCACACGGTTCTGCGCCTGCTTGCCAACGAGGTACCCGAGGGCGCCGAAATCGGCCAGGCTGCGGAGAGGACAGGCAACCTCGACCTCCAGCGATGCGCGCCGGGGCCCGTCCAAGTGAAGGCCGTAGGCAGCGGTGCGCCCCGTGATGGCGGCCGCCATCGCGCTTGGGCCGCCCTCACGGTTGGTGCGGGCGCCAAGGACACTGTTCGCGTAGCTGACGGCAGAGGACTCCGCCCAAGCGACGTGCTCGCCAACGCGTGGGCGATTGCCAATGAGGTAGGGGGTGCAGGTACAGGTGGGACGAACGCCCAGGCGTTCGTACGCGTCAACCACCGCGGCCTGACGACGGGCGAACTCTGTGGAGAAGCCAAGGCTCTTCCACGCCTCCAGGTCGACGCCCGCCGGATTAAGGGTCGCAGGGATCCGAGCCCTGGCCCCCTGGTCACTCCATTCACGGAGGAAGGCAAGGCCGGCCTCCCCGAGGTTGCGGTAGCTGACGCCGGAAACCTGAACCGAGGTCACGGACACGAGATGCTCCGCCTCGTAAATGCGACCGAGGGAGACGATGATCTCCATCGCCTTGGCCACGCCAGGCCCCTGGGCGCCGTGGAGCATCTCCTGCTCCTCGGGCGTTAGTCTTAGGTTGGCGCTCACGTGATGGACCCCACAGCTAGAGGCCGAGCTTGTAGACAACGCCGCGATCCCAACCGGAGAGCTCGGCGACGCGCTTGGCCGCGTCGGGCCGCCGCACGCCTTTTTCCAGCAGATCCCGTAGGGCCTCTCGCACTTCGTCCTCGTCCCAGCGCTGCTCTTCGTCCCGCACGCCGCCGATGACGAGGGTGAACTCCCCTCGCGGCTCGCGCTCAGTGAAGGCAGCCTGAGCCTCGACGACGGTGCCACGCCAGATTTCCTCGTGCACCTTGGTCATCTCGCGGCAGAGGGCGAGTGGACGGTCACCGAGGACAGCGGCGATCTCCTCGAGACTCTCGAGCAGACGATGCGGCGTCTCGAAGGCCACCAGGGTGGCGCCCTCACGGGCGACGCGCTCCAGGAGCTCGCGACGCTTGCCCGCGCGACGGGGCAGATAGCCCACGAAGAGGAAAGCGTCGGTCGGCAGGCCGGAGACGACGAGGGCTGTCACGGGAGCGGTGGGGCCAGGGATGGGAACGACGTCGCGACCGCGTTCGATGGCGGTTTGGATGAGCTCATAGCCTGGATCGGAGAGGCCGGGCATACCGGCCTCGGAGATCAAGGCCACGTCGCCTTCGTCAAGGGCACCGAGGACCGCGTCCAGCTTGGTCAGCTTGTTGCCCTCGAAGTAGCTCGTGGTGGGGGTGCGGATCTGGTAGCGCCGCGTGAGAATCCCGGCCCGGCGGGTGTCCTCGGCGGCGATGAGCGACGCCTCTTTGAGGACGCGGAGGGCGCGTAGGGTGATATCCTCCAGGTTGCCGATGGGGGTACCGACGACGTATAGCTTGCCCACGGGTGGGCCTGCTAGCCCAGTGCCTCTCGCGTCGCGCCGCTGAGAAGCCCCTCACGGCCCTCGAAGACATCCAGCACGTTCAGACCTCCAGGC
>Ga0207797_1000539_pt1 | contig 29164 bp, 30 predicted proteins | sample PRCRCaboRojoPR_6_FD_187275 | JGI IMG/M metagenome (GOLD analysis project Ga0207797, IMG submission 187275) | Marine sediment microbial community from Cabo Rojo, Puerto Rico - PR CR 10% Liquid 1 (SPAdes) | ecosystem: Environmental > Aquatic > Marine > Coastal > Sediment | place: Cabo Rojo, Puerto... | reverse complement strand
ACGTTCCAGGCGGATTTGGTCGGCTCAGATCCGGACTTCGATCTGGCTGTGCTCGAGCTGGGAGGCCAGGATGATCTTCCGGAGGCCTCATTGGGCAGCTCGGAAGACCTCATGCCCGGCGAAACGGTCATCGCCATCGGGAACCCATACGGGTTCAGCCATACCGTGACCACCGGGGTGATCTCCGCCTTGAATCGGACCGTGGAGACCAAGCACGGTCCATCCATGGGCTTCATCCAAACGGATACGGCCATTAATCCGGGAAACAGCGGCGGTCCGCTGTTGAACATTCTGGGGCAGGTCATCGGCATCAACACGGCCATGTTCGCCCAGGCACAGGGCATCGGCTTCGCCATCCCCATCGACAAGGCCCGCAGGGTCGTTGACGAGCTGGTCAGCCATGGCCAGGTGCAGCCTGTCTGGCTCGGCCTGTCCGGCCAGAACGTGGATCAACGGACCGCGTCATACCTCGGCCTGCAGGCCAGCCGCGGCCTGCTCGTGACAACTGTCTTCCAGGGCACGCCGGCCCAGCGGAGCGGCCTGCAGAGCGGCGACGTCCTGCTCGCACTCGAGGGAACTGCCATCGAGGACAAGAGGCATTATCTGAGCCTCCTGCGGAACGTGACCCGGGACGAGCAGCTCAGGTTGAGGCTCTGGCGCGACGGCCAAGCCCTGGAGAAGACCCTCGGTCCTATTGCTTTTCGCCCCTCACGCGTCCGCGACATCGCCCTGCATCGCTGGGGCTTTGGGGTGGAGTCGACCTCCCGGCAGCAGGGGCTGCGCATCAACCAAATCCGGCCGGCCGGGCCGGCTCAAAGCCTGGGCCTGCAGAGCGGCGACCTGGTCTACAAGATAGCCGGGCAGCCCATGCAGACCCTCGAGGACTTCACCGACGCCTTTATGCGCTACCGCATGGACAACAGCGTGCTCCTGCTTGTGGTCCGGCAAGGCCAAGGCTACTATCTCCGGCTCCGGGTCGGCTAGCTGCAGGCTCTGGAACCCGCGGCATCCAGTATCCGCTGTTGCCGGACGGCTGCCTTCGTTCGCTTTTTCACTTGACATCGAATCTGAGATATGGCTAAGAAATCACCGAGTTTGCGCGCCCGGAAATTTCGCTGAAGTCCGTGAAAATCATAGCGAGGCAAAGCCTGTGGCATCGGCGAAGGACGATCGTTTCCTCCAGCTCCTCCAAGACAACAGATCCGCAATTATCAATGCCTGGCATCAAGCCATTGTCAATACGTACCCGGAAAAGACCGCCCATTTCCTGACCTCGCAGAAGGATCCCTTCGCCAACCCCATCGGAGCGACCATTTCTCGAGAAATCAAGGTCATTTTCGATGAGCTTCTTTTGGAGGAGAGCACCGAGAAGTTGGCCGACTCCATCGATGCCCTGGTCCGCATTCGGGCCGTTCAAGACTTTCCTCCTTCCCAGGCTGTGGCCTTTTTCCAAGGACTCAAAAAGGTCGTGCGCAAACAGGCTGGTCAACAGATTCAGGAAGAGGAGCTCTTGCGCCAGCTGGCTGTGTTTGACGACAGGGTCGATCAGCTGTGTCTCCTCGCTTTTGATGCCTATATGAGGTGTCGGGAAAAGATTTGGGAGCTTCGGGCCAAGGAGTCCCAGAACCGGGTCAGCAATCTGCTGAAGCGGATGACTCATATGAACGGGAATGCTTCCGACGAATAACCGAATCGGGAAAGCCGAAAACTATACAAGCACTGGAAACGAGGAAGTGAGGTAAGCCGTTATGAACGCTCTGTATTCCCTGATCATTGTCTTGGCCCTGGTCGTGATTCCACTCCTGGGCGCCGGCGCTGCGGGATGGCATACCCTGTTCGGCATTGCCGTTCCTTACATCGCCTTTGTCGTCTTCGTGCTTGGATTCATCTACCGGGTGGTCGACTGGGGACGCTCGGCTGTTCCCTTCAGGATTACCACCACTGCCGGACAGCAGGAGAGCCATGCCTGGATCAAGTCGAGCAAGCTGGATAACCCGTCGACAACCTGGGGCGTCGTGCTGCGCATGATCCTGGAGGTTTTGCTCTTCCGATCCCTGTTCCGCAACACCCGGGTCCAGCTCAAAGACGGGCCGAAGCTGAGCTACGGCTCCGCCAAGTGGCTTTGGCTCGGAGCCCTTGCCTTCCATGCCTCGTTTTTCATTATCCTGATTCGGCACATGCGCTTTTTTACCGAGCCCGTCCCCCTGCCGTTCCAGTGGCTGGACAAGCTCGACTCCATTCTGCAGGTCGGGGTTCCAGTCCTGTATCTGACCGAGGTGGCTATCCTGGCCGCCTTGCTGTACCTCTTCCTGCGACGGGTGATCGATCCCAAGATGCGCTACATTTCCCTGGCTTCGGATTACTTTCCACTCTTTTTGATCTTCGGCATCGTCATCAGCGGCGTGCTCATGCGCTACTTCATCCGCACGGATATTATCGCCGTCAAGGAGATGACCATGGGGCTGGTCACCCTCAACCCGACCATTCCGGAAAACATCGGGGTTATCTTCTATGTCCATCTCTTTTTGGTCAGCGCGTTGCTGGTCTACTTCCCCTGGAGCAAGCTGATGCACCTCGGCGGCGTCTTCCTGAGCCCGACCCGCAACCTGGCCAACAACAGCCGCATGCAGCGGCACATCAACCCTTGGAACTATCCGGTCAAGGTGCATACCTACGAAGAATGGGAAGATCACTATAGAGATGCCATGAAAGAAGCAGGCATTCCAGTGGAAAAGGAGTAAACCATGTCAAAGCTACCCAGCTCAGACACCTTGGCGGCCACCATAGATTACCATCCTCCGCGGAAGTCGTGGATGCAGGTTCAACCGGAGTTTCGACCGGGGACATGGAGCTATCCGGCCAACCCGAAAAACCTGAAAATTATGGACTTTCCAAATCCTCGCGAGTGGTCGCCCACTGACGACGATTGGAAGCTCCCGGAGAACTGGCAGGAGATCATCTATGAAGGGTTCAAGGATCGCCTGAAGAAGTACCGTTCCTTGAAGGTCTTCATGGACATCTGCGTGCGGTGCGGCGCCTGTGCGGACAAATGCCACTACTTCATCGGCTCCGGGGATCCCAAGAACATGCCGGTCCTTCGGGCGGAGCTCCTGCGTTCCATCTACCGCAAGGACTTCACCACGGTCGGGAAGATCCTCTGCTCACTGAGTGGCTCACGGAGTCTGACCGAAGACGTTATCAAGGAATGGTTCCTCTACTTCTACCAGTGCTCGGAATGCCGGAGGTGCTCGCTGTTCTGCCCCTACGGCATCGACACGGCCGAGGTGACCATGATGGGCCGGGAGCTCCTCAACCTGCTCGGCCTGAATATCAACTGGGTCATGGAGCCGGTGGCCAACTGCTTTAGGGTGGGCAACCACCTGGGCATCCCGCCGCATACCTTCAAGGAAATCGTCGACTTCATGTGCGAGGATATCGAGGAGGTTTCCGGGGTCAAGGTCGAACCTCCCCTGAACAAGAAGGGCGCCGAGATCCTTTTCGTGACCCCATCCGGAGACTACTTCGCCGATCCCGGAACGTACACCTTCATGGGGTACCTGATGCTCTTCCACGAGCTCGGCTTGGACTACACCATGAGCACCTACGCCTCGGAGGGCGGAAACTTCGGCCTGTTCACCTCGGCTGAGGCCATGAAGCGGCTTAACGCCAAGATTTATGCCGAGGCCAAGCGGTTGGGCGTCAAGTGGATCCTCGGCGGGGAATGCGGCCACATGTGGCGGGTCATTAACCAGTACATGGACACCATGAACGGACCGGCCGACTTCCTGGAGGTGCCGCGCAACCCCTTGACCGGCACGGTCTTCAACAACGCCCGGGCCACCAAGATGGTTCACATTACCGAGTTCACCGACGATCTGATTCAGCACGGTATCCTCAACTTTGACCCAAGCCGGAACGACGATCTCGTGGTCACCTACCACGACTCCTGCAACCCCTCCCGGGCCATGGGGCTCTTCGAGGAGCCGCGCAACGTCATCAAGAGTGTCTGCAATCACTTCTACGAGATGCCTATCCAGACCATCCGGGAGCAGACCTTCTGCTGTGGCAGCGGCTCGGGACTGAACAACGAGGAGTTCATGGAGATGCGCATGCGTGGCGGCATGCCCAGAGCCAATGCGGTCAAGCACGTCCACGACACTTACGGCGTGAACATGCTCTCCTGCATCTGCGCCATCGACCGGGCGGCCTTTCCACCGCTGATGGAGTACTGGGTTCCGGAGGTCGATGTCTGCGGCGTGCACGAGCTGGTGGCCAACGCACTGGTCATGCGCGGCGAAAAGGAGCGCGAGCTCAATCTGCGCAGCGAACCCTTACCAGGGAAGGAGGGGTAACCCATGTACGATGGCGGTAAGATTATACCGGGTCTGGTCATCTTCCTCATTTTGCTGACATTCCCATTCTGGTTCAATATCGGGCAGGCTGCCTACGAGCAACCGGAGCTCCAAATGCCCGATGAGGAGACCCAATGCATCGAGCCGACGGAGTGGATGCGGGCCAACCATATGGAGCTTCTGGACGTTTGGCGGGACATGGCCGTGCGCGAGGACAAGCCGACCTATGTGAGCAGCCGTGGAGAGACCATGGAGATAAGCCTGCAGAAGACCTGCATGAGCTGCCATACCAATCAAGCGGAGTTTTGCGACAAGTGCCACACCAGCGCAGCAGTCAGTCCGTACTGCTGGGACTGTCACGTAGCGCCTGAGGAGGTCTCCGATGGACAATAAGAGACGCACTTTCCTGAAATTCGCCGGAGTCGCCGCCGCGCTGGGCGCTGGAGGTAGTGTCCCGCTGACCCTGCGGGCGGCCTACGCCCCGGAACAGGAGCAGTACAAGCAGGATAGGGACGCTCTGACCGCCACCCGGTGGGGCATGGTCATCGATATGCGCAAGTTCACTTCCGAGGAGGACTTCGAGCGCTGCATCGAGGCCTGTCACAGTGTGCACAACGTCCCCGATCAGCAGTTGCCCAAGCAGAAGCAGAAGGTCATGTGGATCTGGACCGATCATTACGAGCACGCCTTTCCGTCCAGCCACAACCCCTACCTGGCCGAAAGAGTAGAGCATAAAGACTTCCTGCTCCTGTGCAACCAATGCGACAACCCGCCCTGCGTCCGGGTCTGTCCGACCAAGGCCACCTTTCAGCGTGAGGACGGCATTGTCCAGATGGACTTTCACCGCTGCATTGGCTGCCGCTACTGCATGGCCGGCTGCCCGTACGGATCCAGGAGCTTCAACTTCTGCGATCCGGCACCCTATGTTCAGGAGAAGAACGCGGACTTCCCAACCCGCATGCGCGGCGTTGTGGAGAAATGCAACTTCTGCGTCGAGCGGCTGGAGGAAGGGCTGCAACCTGCCTGCGTTGAGGCTGCCCCAGAAGGCGGCATGTTCTTCGGCGACTTGGACGACCCGAACTCGGAAGTCCGCCGGGTCCTGCGCGAAAACTTCAGCATCAGGCGAAAGGTCGAGCTGGGAACCAACCCGTGTGTCTTTTATATCGTCTAGGGGGCCGAAATGCTAGAAAAAGCCTTATACGGTGACAAGAAGTACTGGGCCTGGGTGATCTTTCTCCTGGTCCTGATCGGCGTCGGGAGCGTCTTCTATATCATGCAGCTGGTCAAGGGCTTGACCGTGACCGGCATGAGCAGGGACGTATCCTGGGGGTTCTACATCGCCCAGTTCACCTATATGGTCGGCGTGGCTGCCTCAGCGGTCATGCTCGTCCTGCCGTTCTACTTCCATGACGTCAAGAAGTTCGAGAACTTGGTCATCCTGGGCGAGTTCATGGCTATCGCGGCCGTCATCGTTTGCCTCGGCTTCATCGTCGTGGACCTCGGGCAGCCGCAACGCCTGTTCAATGTGGTCCTGCACCCCACGCCGAACTCCATCCTGTTCTGGGACATGATCGTTTTAAACGGCTATCTCCTGCTGAACATCGTTGTGGGCTGGACCAACCTGCATGCCGAATACAAGCGGCTGCCGCATCCGTCCTGGATCAAGCCGGTGGCCTATCTCTCCATCGTCTGGGCCTTCAGCATTCATACGGTCACGGCCTTCCTCTACCAGGGCCTGCCCGGCCGGCATTACTGGCTGACAGCCATCATGGCGGCCCGCTTCCTGGCCTCGGCCTTCTGCTCCGGACCGGCCATCCTGATCATTCTGGCCTTGATCGTTAAGAAGGTGGCCAAGTACGACCCCGGCAAGGAGGCTATCCAAACACTGGCCAAGATCATTGTCTACGCCATGATCGCCAACGTCTTCTTCTTCCTGCTCGAGGTGTTCACGGCCTTCTACAGCGGCATTCCCGGACATCAGCATCCGATGATCTATCTGTTCTCCGGGATGCATGGGGCCAATGCCCTGGTCGGCTGGATGTGGCTCATGTCGCTCTGCGGGATCGCGAGCCTTGTCATTCTCATTCCACCGCGGTTCCGCAATCATTCCGAGCTGCTGGTTATCGGCCTGGTTCTCCTGGTGGCCGCCACCTGGATTGACAAAGGTCTCGGTCTTGTTGTAGGCGGGTTTATCCCGAACCCGTTCGAGGCCATTACCGAGTATGGGCCCACCGGACCCGAGCTGATGATCTCCGTAATGGTCTACGCGACGGGCCTGCTCGTTCTTACTGTCCTTTGGAAGGTGGCCATCGCCGTGAAAAAGGAGACGGGCAGGGCCTGAGGCAGCTCGTGAGCGCACGGGATACGGGTACACACAGCCCGTGGCTTTTCCCACAATGATATCCCCGCGTTTTCCATGAGGAATTTTTGGAGAAACCGAAACCTTTGACATCTTAACACACCATTTATCGAGGAGGTTACAATGCCTAGGGTCATTATCGACGAAAGCAAATGTGAGGGCTGTGGCGAGTGCGTGGATACCTGCCCCGCCGAGGTGCTGGAGATGCAGGACGATAAGGCCGTGGTCATCAATGAGGATGAGTGCCTGGAATGCGAGTCCTGTGTCGAGGTCTGCGAGCCGGGTGCCATCACCTTGGAAGAGGACTAGTGGTCAGCTCTCGGAGTGATTTCATGGCCTGGAGAGCTCCCGTTGATGCCGCTCAATGCGCCGGCATATGCCCGGTCGAAATCTATGCTTTTCGGGGCGGTACGGCCGTGCCCGTGAATGGCGGGGGATGCCTCGGATGTGAGCTGTGCCTGGGAGCCTGCGAGCCGGGCGCCTTCACGTTCTTCGAGATGTAGCTGCCCATTACCGGATCGACTGACTATAAGCCCCTAATATCCTAATATATTAGGGGCTTGTTATTTTTCAGCCGCCAGCCGCCTTGTGGACGGTTGGCGGCTTTGATACGGGCTGGGCCGGGTGACCCACCCTGTATTTGTGAGGGCCCGAGCGAGGGGGGCCCTGAGAAGTCCGAAGTCTGCCCTGCTCACAGACCGTCCTTACTGGGCTTGATGCCTGATTCAGGATTGACTAGAATTATTTCCGACCTCGATCAGAGGCTATCCAGGATGATCCGCGATGCCGGTCTCAGGGCTTATGAGAGGGCGTTGCCATTTCAGAGCCCCCTTTACGGCTCTCGTATGCGCCGAAACATGTCAGAGATGACCGTCCGGGTTGGAGCGCCGTTCTTCCCGGGCTGAGAAAAGGGTAGGAGTCATGTCATACGACGTCAGTGCTTTCTTTGAGGAGTACGAAGGTTTCGTCGAGGAGGTTGACAGGCTTTTCGAGTCGGTCAAGGAGCAGTGCCCCGAGGAGGTCACCTGCACGATCGGCTGCTGCGACTGCTGCTACGCCATGTTCGATCTGACCCTCGTGGAGGCTATGTACATCAACGCCACCTTCCGGGAGCAGCTCGACGAAGAGACCAGGCAGGTCGTTCTCCAGCGGGCCAACCGTGCCGACAGGCTGGCTTACAAGGTCAAGCGGGAAGCTTACAGGTCCAGGCAAAAAGGCGAGGAGCCAGAGAAGATCCTGGAGGATATCGGTCGGCAGAGGATCCGCTGTCCACTCCTGGACGATGATGACCGATGCCTGCTCTATGCCTACCGGCCGATCACCTGCCGTCTGTACGGTCTGCCCATGCAGATCGGCCAGGAGGTGCACACTTGCTCGCAGTCAGGTTTCAAGCCGGGAGAGAAGTACCCGACCGTGTTCATGGACAAGGTCCAGAACCGGCTGCTGGACATGAGTCAGAGGCTGGTCGAAAGCCTGCCGACTCAGCACACTCGTCTGGCCGAGGTCCTCGTGCCCCTGTCCATGGCCCTGCTGACTGAGTATGACCAGGAGTACCTGGGCATTGTTGAGCCTCAGGAGCAGCCGGCCGGGCAGAGCCCGACGGCCCACTGGACCCTCGACGGTCCAAAAGGAGAGGAGGACAATGGATAGGGAAGCACAGAAGCGGGCCATTTATGATCGCCTCTCTCCGAGGCGGAAGAAGTTCATCGACCGCATCGGCTATGAGAAGTGGGACCCTTTCCAAGAGCCTAACCACCCGATAGAGATTCGGCGAGATCTCACCAAGCGGACGGCCAGGGATCTCTTCCTCGACTTCCTGCATAGCCACGCCCAAGGCAAGGATAACCTGGCCTACCGCAGAGGGGCCCAGGAGGTCTGTATGGGGATCTTTTCCGGAGACGATCGGGTTCGGGGCATGGTCGACTTCTGCCTCTGGTACCTGGAGCAGCTGCGCCGCGAGGGAATCGATCCGGAGACGGTTTGGGACCGATGAGATGAGGGGAGTAAGGGTTTTTGAACCCTAAAAACGGTTTGGAGAGTTCCTATGGCTGAAGACACTCAGTATCAGAGTTTGCAGGATTACATTCAGGATCTGCACAAGAAGGTGCAAGAGTTTCCAGAGGACGGCCTGGTGCGTTACAACCTGGCCTGCGTCTACATCGGCGAGGGCAAGTTCGAGGAGGCCGAGGAGGAGCTAAAAAAGGCTATCCGATTCTCCCCTGACCTGGCCGAGGCCTATGTCCAGCTCGGCGGGCTGGCCATGCGCAAGGGGGATCTCATGACCTGCCTGAGCTTCAACCAGAAGGCGGCTGAGCTGCGTCCCCGCTTTGCCGTGCCCCACGGCAACATCGGCTTCGTCCACCTGCAGCAGGGCGAGGTGGACAAGGCCATTGGCAGCTTGAAGAAGGCCCTGTCTCTGGACCCAAAGTTTTTGCAGGCCCGTTCGACCTTGGGCAGCGCCCATCTGATGGAAGGGGACGTCGAGGGCTGCATTGACGAGTGCACCAAGGTGGTCGAGCAGGAGCCGACCTTCGGTCCGGCTTACAATAACCTCTGCTTGGCCTATATGGAGAAGGCTGACTACCAGCAGGCTGTCAAGTATTGCGATTTGGCCCTGGAGTATGGCTTTGATGTCGCCCAGGAGATCCTGGACGAGCTGCGGCCGCATCGGGAGTAGGGAAGCGCTTGAGGCCTGCTTAGCATACAGAATATCCGGAAATGCGTCGCCGGGACTTGACAAAAAAACGGTCTTGTTCCTAAGATCACAAAATCTGTGCAGGGATATCGTCAATAAAACGACAGGTGAGTCACTTGCAGTACTGAGAGGCAGCTTCGAAAACCCTATTCGTTACAAGGAGGCTTTGGAATGGGTGAATTCAAACATGAAACGCCACTTCTCGACCAACTGGAGACAGGGCCCTGGCCGAGTTTCGTGTCCGATTTGAAGCGACAGGCCAAATACAGGCACGAACATCAAAATGACATCGAATATCAGATCCCTGTGGATTGCGTGGACGACATCCTTGGGGTCGTCGAGCTGTCCTACACTGACGGTGAGGTCCATTGGAAGCACGGCGGCATCGTCGGTGTCTTCGGCTACGGCGGCGGCGTAATCGGCCGCTACTGCGACCAGCCGGAGATGTTTCCCAATGTTGCCCATTTCCACACCTTGCGGGTTGCTCAGCCAAACGGGAAGTACTATACCACGGATTATCTCCGGAAGATCTGCGATCTCTGGGACTTCCGCGGCAGCGGGGTCATGAACATGCATGGCTCCACGGGTGACATCATCTTCCTGGGGACCCGGACCGAGCAGCTCGAAGAGATCTTCTACGAGATGACCCACAACCTCAATCAGGACCTGGGCGGCTCCGGCTCCAACCTGCGGACGCCCTCCTGCTGCCTCGGCGAGTCCCGCTGCGAGTGGTCCTGCTTTAACACCCAGGAGCTCTGCTATCAGCTGACCCACGAGTACCAGGACGAGCTCCATCGCCCGGCCTTCCCCTATAAGTTCAAGTTTAAGTTCGACGGCTGCCCCAACGGCTGCGTTGCGGCCATCGCCCGGGCCGACCTGTCCTTCGTGGGCACCTGGAGGGATGAGATCCAGATCGATCAGGAAGCGGTCAAGGCCTATATCGGCGGCGAGTTCCCGCCCAACGGCGGCGCCCATGCCGGCCGCGACTGGGGCCCCTTCGACATCCAGGCCGAGGTTATCGATCGCTGCCCGACCGGCTGCATGTGGATGGAAGGCGACAAGCTCAAGATCAACGATGAGCACTGCAACCGCTGCATGCACTGCATCAATGTCATGCCCCGGGCCCTGAAGCCGGGCAAGGACAAGGGCTGCTCCATCCTGGCCGGCGCCAAGGCCCCTATCCTGGACGGCGCCCAGATGAGCTCCATGCTCATTCCTTTCATTAAGGTCGAAGAGCCTTACGACGAGATCAAGGAAGTCATCGAGAACATCTGGGACTGGTGGATGGAAGAAGGCAAGAACCGGGAACGCCTCGGCGAGCTGATGAAGCGTCAGGGTTTCCAGAAGCTTCTCGATGTCACCGGGCTCAAGGCCATCCCGCACCACGTCCAGGAGCCCAGGCACAACCCCTACATCTTCTGGAGAGAAGAAGAGGTGCCCGGCGGCTTTGACCGCGACATCAACGAGTACAGGAAACGCCACAAACGCTAAGAAGGAGGAGCAACCATGGCTTTTGTCTCATCCGGATATAACCCAGACAAACCGATGGAAGACCGGATTACCGACATCGGGAACCACTACTACGGTGATTTCCTGCCGCCGGTCATCAAGAACAACTTTGGCAAGTGGCTCTGGCACGAGATCCTGGAGCCCGGTGTGCTCATGCACAAGGCCGAGAGCGGCGATGAGGTTTACACCATTCGCTGCGGCACCCCCCGCCTGGCCAGCGTTGAGTACGTCCGGGAGATCTGCGACATCGCCGACAAGCACTGTGATGGCTATGTGCGTTGGACCACCAGGAACAACGTCGAGTTCATGGTCGACAGCAAGGACAAGGTCGAGCCCTTGAAGAAGGATATCGAGAGCCGGAAGTACGATGACGGAGGCAGCTACAAGTTTCCCATCGGCGGAACCGGCGCCGGCCTGACCAACATCATCCACACCCAGGGCTGGATCCACTGCCACACCCCGGCCACGGACGCCTCCGGTCCGGTCAAGGTGGTTCTTGACGAGCTCTTCGAGGAGTTCCAGAACATGCGCTTGCCGGCCCAGCTGCGCATCTCCCTGGCCTGTTGCCTGAACATGTGCGGGGCGGTGCATTGCTCGGACATCGCCATCCTGGGCTACCATAGAAAGCCGCCCATGATCGACGACGCCTGGCTGGACAACCTCTGCGAGATCCCCCTGGCCGTGGCTGCCTGCCCCACAGCGGCCATCAAGCCCAAGAAGAAGGAGATCATCTCGGAGCGGACCGGGGAAAAGATCGAGGTCAAGAGCGTCGAGATCAACGAGCCCCGTTGCATGTTCTGCGGCAACTGCTACACCATGTGCGCCTCCCTGCCCCTGGCCGACGCCGAGGGTGACGGCATCGTGCTCATGGCTGGCGGCAAGGTCTCCAACCGGATCACTCCGCCGGAGTTCTCCAAGGTCGTCGTGGCCTTCATCCCCAACGAGACGCCGCGCTGGCCCACCCTGGCCAAGACCATCCGTCAGATCGTCGAGGCCTACTCCAAGAACGCCAAAAAGTACGAGCGGCTCGGCGACTGGGCCACCCGGATCGGCTGGGAGAAGTTCTTTGAGGTCTGCGATCTCGAGTTCTCCCATCACCTCATCGACGATTTCCGTGATCCGGCCTACTATACCTGGCGCCAGACCACGAACTTCAAGTTCACCAAAAATACGCCCACAGAGTACAGCGCCATGAAGGTTGAGTAACAGCCTAGATTCCTCCGGCGGAGCCCGCGGCGGCTCCGCCGGGGCTTACAACGGAGGACGAAAACCATGTCTGAAGATAAGAAAGAGCAACTCATTGAGGAGCTCAAAAAGAAATCCAAAAACAAATCCAAGTTCTACTTCAACGACCTGGCCAAGATCCTGGATGAGAAGCCCCGTGCGGCCAAGAAGCTCGTCACTGAGCTGGTCAATGAAGGCAAGCTGACCTACTGGTCCAGCGGCAGCACGACCTTGTACTCCCTGCCCGGCACGGGCAAGCAGGCCGCAGCCGAAGGCGAGTCCAAAGAAGAGTAAAATCTTCCTGGCGCTAGGCCATCAGTGAATCCGTGGCTGAAACACCGCGCATCAGCGTCGCCGCCTTGAGCGGCGGAGCAGGGAAGACTATTGTTTCCTTGGGCCTGGCCAGGCACTGGCGCAAGCAAGGCCTGACGGTCAAGCCCTACAAGAAGGGTCCGGATTACATTGACGCTGTTTGGCTCGGCCGTGCGTCGGGCAGCAGGGCCACGAATCTGGATCCTTTCTTTTTGGACCGGGACCAGCTCACTCACCTTTTCCTGACCCAGTATCGATCCGCCGACATCGGGCTCATCGAAGGCAATCGCGGGTTGTTTGACGGCAAGGATACGGACGGATCCTGCTCCACGGCCCATTTGGCCCGGTGCTTGGGGTCTCCCATCCTGCTCATCCTGAACTGTACCAAGATGACTCGAACCGCAGCGGCCATTGTCCAGGGCTGCAGCCATTTCGAGGAGGGGCTCCACATCGCCGGCGTCGTCCTCAATCGAACGGCCGGCCAACGGCATCGGCGTATTCTCAGGCAATGCATTGAGACCTACACGGACGTTCCCGTCTTGGGAGCCCTGCCCAAGATGGAGAAGGCCTTCATTCCCGAGAGGCATATGGGGCTCATCTCGGATCGGGAGTTTGCAGCTGAGGAGGCCATTGACGAGTGTGCCCGGATTATCGGTGAGTGGATTGACACCGAGGCTGTTCTCACAGCAGCCGGGAGCGCACCAAGGCTCGAGGCCCAAGGGTCCGATCCTTGGCAGGGCATCGAGGCGGTAGGAGCCTCAGAGGACATACGCATCGGCGTGGTCCGGGATGCCTCTCTGTGGTTCTACTATCCGGAGAACATCGAGGCCCTGGAGCGCGCCGGAGCCCGCATCGTCGAGGTCAGCCTCCTGGCCGGCGAGACTTGGCCTGAGGTCCATGGGCTTTACCTCGGCGGGGGCTTTCCAGAGACCCAGGCTGAGGAGCTGGCCGGCAATGTGGCGGTTCGCCGCTTCATCTCCGGTCTGGCCGAGCGAGGATTGCCCATTTATGCCGAATGCGGCGGCCTGATGTATCTCTGCCAGACCCTGGTCACCCAAGGCTCCGAGCAGGTCTTCCCCATGGCCGGGGTCTTCCCGCTGCGCTCCAGGCTATGCCAAAAGCCTCAGGGACACGGATATACCCTGACTCAGGTCCAGGAGGCCAATCCTTTTCATCCCCTCGGCCTCGAGTTCACCGGCCACGAGTTCCACTACTCCAGCTGCGACATCCTGAGCGGCAACAACGTGACCACCTGCCTGCGGATGCTGCGCGGCACCGGGCTTGGAGATCTCCGCGACGGGCTCATCTACAAGAACACCTTTGCCTGTTATACTCACCTGCATGCCTTGAGCGTACCCGGCTGGGCCGGCAACTTCGTTCGGGCGGCCGGAGCCTTCAAGAGAGCCATGGCCAGCGGACAGGAGGAATGCCCTCCGTTGCGGGCCGGTTGAGAACGAGCCTCCTCTCCCTTGCAACTCGCTCCGTGTTTCGATACATTCCCTCGATCCGATGCGTTCGAGGCTCTTCGGCCTCCTGACCGTGAGAGCCCCCTGACGGCGCGGTACGGCTTTTGAGAGAACAGCGCCGAATATTTCCTGGAGGTTTTGAACCCATGAATCTGCACATGATCGTTCTGGTCAAGCAAGTCCCGGACACGCATAACATCAGCGGCCAGGCCATGAAAGAAGACGGCACGGTCAATCGGGATGCCCTGCAGGCCATCTTCAACCCGGATGATCTCAACGCCTTGGAGGAGGCCCTGCGCCTCAAGGACAGGTTTGGCGGCAGCATTACGGCCATAACCATGGGCCCGCCCAAAGCCGTCGAGGTTCTCAGGGAATGCCTCTTCCGCGGTGCAGATGAGGTGGCCCTCGTCTCGGACCGGGCTTTTGCCGGCGCCGACACGCTGGCCACGTCCTACGCCTTGACCTGCGCCATTCACAAGGCGGGCAGCGGGGACATTGTCTTGTGCGGTCGGCAGGCCATTGATGGCGATACAGCCCAGGTCGGGCCCCAAGTTGCCCAGAAGCTCGGCTGGAATCAGCTGACCAACGTAACCGGGATCTATGGCATAGACAATGGCTCCATCACCGTCAGACGGGCCATGGATGAGGGCTTTGAAACCTTGAGAAGCCGTCTGCCGGTGGTGCTCACCGTGCACGGCCAGGCCAATGAGCCCCGTTCTCCCAGGGCCAAGCTGGTCATGGCCTACAAGAACATCGGCTGCTCTTCGGAGGCGGCCTATGACGAGTCCTATATCGAGCCCCAGTGCGAGGGCTATGTCGCGCAAATCAAGGAGTGGAACATCGAGGCCATCCAGGCCGACCCGGAGCGCTGCGGCCTGTCTGGCTCGGCCACCAAGGTCAAGAAGATCGAGAACATCGTGCTGGCTGCTCGGGAGACCAAAGAGATCGAGAACACGGACGAGGGCGTGACCTCCCTGGTCAGGGAACTCGTGGACGAGCACATAATCGGATAATGGGGGGCAGGCATGAGCGCCAATCAGAACGTCATGGTCTTCATTGAGCAGCAGGACGGCAAAGTGGCTGAGGTCAGCCTGGAGCTGCTTTCCAAGGCTCGGGAGCTGGCCGATGATCTCGGGGTTGAGGTCGAGGCCGCGGCACTGGGCCACAATCTGCATTCATTTCTGGAAGCCCTTGGGGAGTATGGCTGCCGTCAGGTCTCCTACCTCGACGATGAGCGGCTGGCTCACTTCACCTCGGTTCCCTACGCCAAGGGGTTGGTGGAGATTATCCGCAAGCGGCGCCCTGGAATTGTGCTCTTCGGCGCCACAACCACCGGCCGCGATGTCGCCCCCAGAGTGGCCTCGGAGCTGGGCTGCGGGCTGACCGCCGACTGCACGGATCTGCAGATCGGCGAGCACAAGGTCAAGAAGACGGTCTATCCGCAGACCTTGCTGCAGATCAGACCGGCCTTTGGTGGAAACATTATCGCCACCATCGTCTCGCCAGAGGTCTGGCCGAGCATGGCCACGGTCCGGGAAGGCGTCATGGTCAAACGGAGCCTGGATCCGTCGGCTAAGGCCGAGATTGTACAGGAGGATATGGCGCTCGCTTCCGAGGACTTCCCGACCGAGGTCCTGGAGGTGGTCCGCGAGGAGAAGAGCGTCGATCTCAAGTCGGCCAAGATCATTGTCTCCGCCGGCATGGGAGCGGCCAATCCCGAGGCGCTCCGGCTGATCAAGGAGCTGGCCTCCGTTCTGGGCGGGGTGGTCGGAGCCTCCAGGCCCATGGTCGATTCAGGCATGCTGCCCAGGGACCATCAGGTCGGCCAGACCGGGACAACGGTCCGTCCGAACCTGTATATTGCCTGCGGCATCTCCGGCCAGATTCAGCATCGGGCCGGCATGAGCGAGGCCAAGCGGATCGTGGCCATCAACAGCGATCCGGAAGCGCCGATCTTCGAGATTGCCCATTACGGCATCGTCGGCGAGCTGGAGGATGTCCTGCCCAAGATGATCAAGGCCTACAAGAATCCGCGCTAAGCGGGACCGTTTGAGGAAGAAAACCGACGAGGAGGAGCGTTGTGCCCAACTTCTATCTGGACAACCCGGATATTCTCTTCCATATGCGCACCATGGACCTCTCCAGGATCATCCGCTTCCGGGAGGGTGACTTTACCGAGAGCCGGGACTACCCCTTTGCGCCCAAGGACGAGTCGGACGCCATGGACAACTACTCGCGGGTCCTGGATATCGTCGGGCAGCTCTCCGGGGAGTTCATCGCGCCCAGGGCCGGTGAGGTCGACCGGGAAGGAGCCCACTTCGAGGACGGCCAGGTGACCTATGCCAAAGGAACCCAGGAAGCACTCGATCGCCTGGCCAAGGCCGATCTGATGGGCTTTACCCTGCCCAGGCGCTACGGCGGCCTGAACATGCCAAAGACCGTCTACTCCCTGGCCATCGAGATGATCTCCCGGGCCGACGCCTCCTTGATGAACCTTTTCGGTTTGCAGGAGATCGCTGAGACCATCTGCAAGTTCGGCAGCCAGGAGCAGAAAGAGCGTTATCTGCCGCGCTTCTGCACCGGCGAGACCTCAGGGGCCATGGCCTTGACCGAACCGGATGCCGGATCGGATCTCCAGGCTGTCCGCCTGCGGGCCCATCAGGGCGAGGACGGACGCTGGTACTTGAATGGTGTCAAGCGATTCATAACCAATGGCTGCGCCGACATCTCCCTGGTCATGGCCAGGTCGGAGCAGGGGACGGCCGGCGGGCGAGGCATCTCCCTGTTCATCTACGAGCGAGACGAGAACCTGAAGATCCGCCGCATCGAGGACAAGCTGGGCATCCACGGTTCGCCGACCTGCGAGCTGCAGTTCAACCAGGCCCCGGCTGAGCTTCTGGGCAAGCGCAAGATGGGGCTCATCCGCTACACCATGTCCCTGATGAATGGCGCCAGGCTTGGAGTCTCGGCTCAGGCCGTGGGCATCGCCGAGGCTGCTTACCACGACGCCTACCGCTACGCCTGTGAGCGCATGCAGTTCAAGCGGCCCATTCGGGAGTTCGAAGCGGTTTTCGAGATGCTCACGGATATGCGCATCAACATCGAGGCGGGTCGGACCTTTCTCATGGAGACCTCCAGGATCGTCGACCTCAAGGAAGGGCTGGAGGAGCATCTGGAGGCCCATCCTGAGGACAAGGACACCCTCAAGGACGAGGTGAAGCGTTATACCCGCTACGCCTCGTTGTTCACTCCGGCCTTGAAGGCCTACACCACGGAGATGGCCAATCAGGTCTGCTACCAGGCCATCCAGGTCCACGGCGGAACCGGGTTCACCAGGGACTTCTCTGTGGAGCGCTACTACCGGGACGTCCGCATTACCAACATTTACGAGGGAACCACCCAGCTGCAGGTGGTGGCCGCCATAGGCGGCATCCAGACCGGCGTGGTCTTCGAGCGACTGAACGAGTACGAGGCCAATTCCGATCTGTCCAGCCTGGGGCAGCTCTTCGATCAGGCCCGGGAGTGCCGGACGCATCTGGAGTCAGTCGTCGCGCACATCAAGGAGAAGGGCCAGACCGACTACCAGGACTTTCATGCCCGGCGGGTCGTGGATATGGCCAACGACACCATTATCGCCTATCTCCTGCTGATCGACGCCCTGCAATCGGAGCGCAAGGCCACCCTGGCCGGTATCTTCCTGTCCAAGGCCCTGCCCAGGGTCAAGGCCAGCTTTGAGGCCGTTATGTCCGATGACCGCCGGTTGATCGACGGCTATCGCGATATCATCGACACTCCAGCCTGACGCGGCAGACCACGTCAGGCTGGAGTATGATGAAAAATGGTGAAGCAGAGGGAAGAGAAGCGGACCCTCTATAGAGCCTGGTGTGCATTTCCAGGTTAATGGACTTGTGCAGGCTCAATGTTTGGCCAATCCGACCTGATCGGCGATAGCCTCGATGGAGTCGATGGCGATCTGCAGGAACTCGCCCAGCTCCAGGCCGATCTGCTCGCAGTCCCGAAGGCGCTCCCGGCTGACGTTAGCGGCGAAGCTCTTGTCCTTCATCTTCTTCTTGAGGCTCTTGGGCTTCATGCCCGTCATGCCTTCCGGCCTGACCAGGGCATTGGCGGAGACCAGCCCGGTGACCGTCTCGCCGCAGCGCAGGGCGAAGTCCAGCCGGCTCTCGGCGGCGCTTCCGTTCATCTCCCCATTGTGGGCCCGAATGGCCTGCAAGCCCTCTTCAGGCAGCTCTTGGCTCAGCCGATCGGCCGCCAGCAGACCGTGCCGCTCCGGATCTTCCTTGGTTTCCCTATAGTCGAGGTCGTGCAACAGGCCGGTCAGGCCCCAGACATCCTCGTCCTCCCCAAGCCGAGCCGCCAGGCCGCGCAAGACCGCCTCTGTCTCCAGGGCGTGATTGCGCAGCGTCTCGTCGAAGCCGGCGGCATCCAGCATCTTCAAAGCCTGCTCGCGGTCGATCATACTGTGCTCCTCGTTACAGCTTCCGTTTGCGGAGGATGTCGAAGATCAGCCAGGCGCCGACAAAACCGGAGAGGAGGAAGCCGACCAGACCAAGGGCCGGGTAGCCGAACAGGAGGGGCTTGACACCGGTGGTAATGACCATGGAGGACCCGATGATCAAAGCTGCGGTGATGACTCCGAGGGTGACCCGGTTGGCCGTGTGCTCCAGGGTCAGGCGCATGCCTTCCAGACGCTTGTGCTCGAAGCCGATGGACAGCTGATCGTGCTCCAGCTTATAGAGGATGGTGTTCAGCTGCTTGGGCAAGTCCTTCTGCATTTTGAAGAGCTTGCCAGCACCTTTGCGGAACTGTCGCTGCAGGTTCCAGGGCGAGAGCTTCTCCCTGGCCACCTGAGCCACATAGGGCTTGGCCTCGGCGATGACATTCAGCTCAGGATGCAGCAGCCTGGCCGAGCCTTCGCTGGTTATCAAGGCCTTGACCATGATGGCCAGGTCGGCCTGGAGGACGATCCGGTAGTTTTGGAACAGGTTGGTCATGGCCGTGAGGAGCTGCCCCATGTTGATCTCCTTCAGGGGCACGGAGTAGTAATCGTCCAGGATGTCCATGATATCCCGGTGCAAGGCATTGGTTTCAGGAACGATCTTCTGCTCGGTCAGGGAGAGGAAAACCTCCAGGATGGCCTCGCTGTCCTTCTCTACGACCCCGTGCAGCAAAGTGATCAGCTTCATCTGGGTTTCCGGAGTCAAGCGGCCGATCATGCCCCAGTCCAGAAGGCTGTAGCGGTTGTCCGGCAGGATGAAGATATTGCCCGGATGGGGGTCGGCATGGAAGAAGCCGTCCCTGAGGATTTGCTTCATGGAAGCCTGCAGCCCCTTAACTGCCAAGGCCTTCCTGGACTCCTCCGAGAGCTCGCCGACCACGTCCCGGAGCTTTCGGCCGTTGATCAGCTCCATGACCAGGACGCGGCTGGTGGTGTACTCGGTATAGACCTTGGGCAGGTAGATAAAGGGCTCGTTGGCGAAGTTGGACTTGGCCACCCGCATGTTCCGGGCTTCCCGTTCGAAGTCGAGCTCCTGGAGCATCAGGCGCCGCAGCTCGTTGACCAGCTGGGGCAGGTTGTAGACCGTCAAGGTCTCGATCCGTTCGTGGAGCTGGCGGGCCAGGCCGGCCAGGATGTCCAGGTCGTTGGTAATGGTCCGGCGGATTCCGGGCCGCTGGACCTTAACCGCGACCACGCTCTTGTCCTTCCTCAGGATGGCCCGGTGCACCTGAGCCAGCGAGGCAGCGGCCAGGGGCTCAGGCTCGAAGTCGGCGAAGACCTCGTCGAAGGGCAGGGCCATAGAGCGTTCCATATGCTCCTTGAGCGCGCTGAAGTCCTCCGGAGGGACCTCGTCCTCGAGCTTGCTCAGCTCCTGGGCCAGCTCGGCGGGGATCAGGTCGGTGCGTAAGCTGAGGATTTGGCCGAACTTGACAAAGGTCGGCCCGAGCTCGGCCATGACGTAGCGGATCCGCTCCCAGGTGTGCCGTTCGGTATAGGCTTCCCGTCGAGGACGGAGATGGAAGAGCTTTTCCGGAAGATCCAGCCTGGAGACAAGATCACCGAAGCCGTACTTGGCCAGGGTCAGGATGATGGACTTGAAACGGTTCAAGCGGGAAATGGTGTAAAAGTCCAAGGTGAGCTCTCTTGTGTACCCTCAAGGTCTATGGAATTCGCGGTTGATCGCCTGCCCCCGCACTCTTTTGAGCCCATTGTCCGCATGGCATCAGAATCCGGGGGATATACAATGAGAATGGAGCCCGGAACGCTCGACTAATGACGCGGACAAATGATTGCGGGATTGCCGGGTCGCGACGAGCTCCTGTGGCTGTCACTATGGTCTGTGTCGCCATGGAACCTGCGCTTGGCGCCCTGGCCGAAACGTGATTTTTTTATGCTTGGTTGTACCTGCGGTACCGCAGGCATGCGGGTTGTATTAAAGGACGCGATCCTATGAAGGCTCCTTGTCCTCCTGAGCAGCCTGAACCTTTGTGGAGACTTTGTCCTCAAGGAAGTTCAGCCGTTTTTCCAGATTGTCCATTCTGGCCAGGAGCTCATCCAGCTCGCTGCGCCGGGGGAGATCGAGGCTCTGCGAGAACTTCTGCCAGGTCTGGCTTATCTGCCCCCTGGCCTCGTTCAGCTCCGTCTCTCCGGCTTCGATGATCTCCTGGCTGAGGCGTTCGGCCTCCTCGGTGGTCAGCTTGCCCTGGTCGACAAGCTTCTGCATGCTTTCCTGGACCTTGGACTTGGTGACCACTGCTGTTCCCAATCCGAGCAGCAAGGATTTTTTCATCAGCTCGAACATAGTCCCCCTCCTGATGGGCTGCGCCGGGTTCGGGTGTCGATGTTGAGCAACGAGACCCTTCAATATTCTGGCAGGTTCGCTTTGATGTTCATCGTAATGAAATTGGTCTTCCAGTCAAGGGCTTGGGCCATGGCGGGGCTTTGGCTGCTTCGCCTTGTCGGACGACGCGGAGCGCACAAGGAAGGCAACGGTGCCCCGGTGTTCGAATTGGCCTTGACTCCAAGAGGAAATAGCGGGAATGTTTTGACAAAGCCTTGACGAAAAGAGACGATTCGGTCTATTTGCCAATCCTTTTGCAGACAAGGAGTAGCCTATGAAAAGCTACCGCCGGGAGCTCTGGTTTGAGATCAAGGGCCGCCGGGAGCTGATCAATATCACCTCCCAGGTACGGGATTGCCTGCGGGAGAGCGGCATCACCGAAGGGCTGGTCCTGTGCAATGCTATGCACATTACCGCCTCGGTCTTCATCAACGATGACGAGCCCGGGCTGCACAAGGATTACGACGAGTGGCTGGAGCGGCTGGCCCCGCACGCCCCTGTGGAGCAGTACCGCCATAATGTCGGCGAGGACAACGCCGACGCCCACATGAAGCGGCAGGTCATGGGCCGGGAGGTCGTTGTCGCTGTGACCGAGGGGCGGTTGGACTTCGGCCCCTGGGAGCAGATCTTTTACGGGGAGTTCGACGGCGGTCGCAAGAAACGGGTCCTGGTCAAGATTATCGGCGACTCCAGCTGAGCGATTCAATCGCTCAGCTGGAGTCTTTTTCTGGAATAATTTGAAGATATCTATGACATCGCTTCTCATTCAGGAGAGCAGCTGGTGCGCATCATTATCGTCGGAGCCGGTGAGGTTGGCTTCCATATCGCCAGACGGCTGACGGCCGAGAACAAGGATGTGGTGGTTATCGACAGGAATCAGGAGGTCCTGACCCGGGTGGCCGAACGGCTCGATGTGGAGACCGTGCTCGGCTCTGGGAGCAGCCCCAAGGCTTTGGAGCAGGCCGGGATCAAGAACGCTCAGATCCTTCTGGCTGTGACCGACAGCGACGAGATCAACCTGATCGCCTGCACCTTCGGCAACATCTTCGCTCCGGACCTGGTCAAGGTGGCCAGGATCAGGAACTCCGAGTACACCGACTATCAGGATATTCTGGCTCGAGATCTCCTGAAGATCGACATCGCCATCAACCCGGAGGAGGAGGTCATCGGGTCCATCGAGCGCCTCATGGGCGCCCCTGGAGCCGCAGAGATCAGCGAGTTCTCCGATGTAAACATCAAGCTCGTGGGCATCTGGATCAGGTCGGAGACCAACTTGGCCGGTCTGAACCTGGCCGAGCTCAAGCAGCGCATCGGGGTGTCCGGCTTCATTGTCGCCGCCATCATCAGGGAAGAGAAGACGATCATTCCCTCCGGCGCCAATCGGATTCAGCCCGGGGACATGGTTTACTTCGTCTGCGCTCAAAAGGATCTGAACACTGTCCTGAAGGCCTTCGGCAAAAGCACCAGGGCTCAGCACAAGGTCCTGATCATCGGCGGCGGGAACATCGGGTACCGGCTGGCCAGGAACCTCGAGCAGAAGAAGGGCATGCACGTCAAGATCATGGACAGCGACCGCCAGCGCTGCGACTTCCTGGCCGAGAACCTGCAGAGGACAATCGTTCTGCGCGGGGACGGCACGGATCAGAACCTCCTCAAGCAGGAGAACGTCGGCGATATGGATGTCGTGGCCTCCTTGACCGGCGACGAGGAGAACAATGTCCTTTGCTCCCTGCTGACCAAGAGCCTGGGAGCCAAGCTGAGCATCACCAGGATCAACAAGTTCGCCTACATGCCGCTTATGCGGGCCATCGGCCTGGAGCACATCGTCAGCCCCCGCTTGTCTGCGGCCAACAGCATCCTGCGCTACGTCCGCCAGGGTACGGTCATCTCCTCCATCTCCATCAAGGAGGAAGCCGAGGCCCTGGAGGTCATCGCCCAGCCTGACACACACCTGGTTGATACGCCGATCAAGGACCTGGACTTCCCTAAGGGCGCCATCGTCCTGTGCCTCATTCGCGGCCAGGAGGTCATCATCCCGACCGGCGACACCGTTATCCATCCAGGTGACCGGGTCATGATCCTGACCGTAAGCCGGAATATCTCCGAGGTGGAGCGGGCCCTCTTGAAGACCTGACCGGGTGTCGATAATCACTCTATCGCTGAGTCAAAGGGGAGAGTACAGGCCATGCGCTGGGGCTTCACTCTGCAGATCATCGGGCTGATTCTCTGCTTTGTCGGCCTGTCCATGCTCCTGCCGCTTGGGGTGGCGGTCTACTATCATGAAGCTACCGTGGCGGCCTTCTCCAAGTCCATCAGCCTGATCACCAGCCTGGGCGTCTTGCTCTTTGTGGTCTTTAGACGGCATACGGTCGAGGCCATGACCCACCGGGAAGGCATGGCCGTGGTCACCCTGGGCTGGATCGGCTCCGGGCTGTTTGGGGCCTTGCCGTTCTTCATCAGCGGGCAGGTGCCCCATTTCACCGACTGCGTTTTCGAGACCTTCTCCGGCTTCACCACGACCGGGGCCTCGATCCTTCCGGACATCGAGGCTCTGCCCAAAAGCCTCCTGTTCTGGCGCAGCCTGACCCACTGGCTGGGAGGCATGGGCATTATCCTCCTCTCCCTGGCCATCCTGCCCTTTCTCGGCGTGGGAGGCATGCAGCTCTACAAGGCCGAGGTGCCCGGTCCGACTCCGGACAAGCTGCGTCCCCGGATCAAGGACACCGCCCTGCTGCTCTGGAAGGTCTACCTGATATTTTCTGTTCTGGAGGTCCTCCTGCTCATCTTCGGAGGCATGGACCTCTACCACGCCCTGTGCCATACCTTCGGAACCATGGCCACGGGTGGCTTTTCCCCGAAGGCCGCCTCCATCGGCCATTACGAGAGCCTCTACTTCGACCTGGTCATCACCGTGTTTATGTTCATCGCCGGGACAAACTTCGCCCTGCACTTCAAGCTGTTGCAGGGCAGGCCGGGCGCCTTCTGGAAGGATACTGAGTTCAAGGCCTACAGCCTGGTTGTTCTCGGTGTGACCGCGGCCGTGACCTTTACCATCTGGGGCGAGGTTTATGCGGGCTTTTGGCAGTCGGTGCGCTACAGCCTTTTTCAGGTCGTTTCTATTGTGACCACGACCGGCTACGTTACTGCGGACTACGAGTCCTGGGGGCCGCTACCCCAGGTCCTCCTGTTTTTGTGCATGTTCCTCGGCGGGAGCGCCGGCTCGACCGGCGGCGGCATCAAGTGCATGCGGATCATCATTCTGGTCAAGCATGTCTGGCGGGAGCTGCTTTGCCTGGTGCATCCCCATGCGGTCGTGCCGGTCAAGTTCGGGGGGAAGATCGTTTCGGAGGACGTTCTCAGGGGGATCTGGGGGTTTCTGTTCCTGTATCTCTTCCTGGCGGCCGCAAGCGCCGTGGTCCTGGCCGCCCTCGGCGTGGACGTGCTGACCTCCTTTGCTGCGGTCATCGCCTGCATCAGCAACATCGGGCCCGGGTTGGCCCAAGTCGGACCCATGGACAGCTATGCCCACCTCCCGGCCCTGGGCAAATGGGTCCTCTCTTTTTGCATGCTTTTGGGGCGTTTGGAGATCTATACCGTGATCATCCTCTTGTTCTCCGAGTTCTGGCGCAAGTAACTCCGTTTTCCGGCAGCAAGCGGGGCTCAGTTGATGAAGACCTGTTCGTAGGCCTTCTCGCGGGTCAGGACATGACCGGTCCCCCGCAGGACCGTGGTTAGGGGATCGTCGTCAATGATGACGCTCAGCTCCGAGGACTGGCTGATCAGCTTGTCCAAGCCGGTTAGAAGGGCCCCGCCCCCGGCCAGGAGGAGCCCGTTGTTGGCCACGTCGGTGACCAGCTCGGGCGGCGTCTTCTCCAGGGCCTGGCGGATGGCCATGACGATGGCGTTGACCGGCTCCTTGATGCTCTCCCGGATCTCATCGTCGGTGATGTCGATGGTCCTGGGCGTTCCGCTGACCAGGCTCTTCCCGGCCACGCTGTAGTTCTTCTTCTCCTTGAAGGGCAGGGCCGAGCCGATCTGAATCTTGATCCGCTCAGCGGCGTTTTCGCCGATGAGCAGCTTGTACTCGTTCTTGACGTAGCGTTGAATGGCCTCGTTCATCTCGTCCCCGGCCACTCGGATGGACTCGGCGTAGGCGATGGCCGAGAGGGAGATAACCGCTACCTCGGTGGTGCCCCCGCCAATGTCCACGACCATGTTGCCCAAAGGCTGCTCGATGGGCAGCTGTGCCCCGATAGCCGCAGCCATGGGCTCCTCGATGAGCATAACCTCCCGGGCCCCAGCCTGCTTGGCCGACTCGATGACGGCCCGCTTCTCCACCTGGGTGATGCCTGTGGGCACGCAGATGACCATTTTCGGCTTGGCCAGCTGCAGGCCTTTGATGACCTTCTTGATGAAGTAGGCGATCATCACGCTGGTGACCTCGAAGTCGGCGATAACACCGTCCTTGAGCGGCCTGACGGCTCTGATGCTGCCAGGCGTCCGCCCCAGGAACTCCTTGGCCTCCTTTCCCACGGCCAGGATCTTATCGGTCTTGCTGTCCAGGGCGACGACCGAGGGCTCATTGAGCACGATGCCGTTTTTTGGGGTGTAGAGCAGGGTGTTGGCCGTGCCGAGGTCCATGGCCAAATTTTTGCCCAAAAAGCCGAAGAGCCGTCGCAGCATGCCTGTTTTCCTCCGGGGTCTGCATGGATTACGCGATGTGTCGGGGCTGGCGAAGCTTGTTCTTCAGATAGAGGTTTTCCAGAAAAAGAGCAAGGTGCTCGCTCACGAACTCCAGGAAGTTCTTCAGCTCTTCGTCGATGGTCTTTTTGTCCTCATCGGCCAGGACCAGCACGGCCCTGGTCTTGCCGTTGACCGACAGGGGCAGGCAGATGACGCTTTGAAAAGAAGGGCCTTTGATCTTCTTTTCGAAGACCGGAAAGGCTGAGGGGTTCTTCTCGCATTCCTGGGTGCTGACAAAGCACTGGTTGCGGAAAACCCAGCCGATCAGGCCGGTGTCGGTATCGAAGCGCCTGCGGTGGACCTCGTCTTTGTTGAACAAGGACTGGTTCCAGCCTTCCAGGTAGTAGCCGTTGCCGGTCTTGTCCCTGGAGGCGAAGAAGCAGTAGCTGAACTCGGTGCAGCCCGAGAGGAGCTGGAGAAAGGCCTCTAAAAAGGCCGACCAGCGTGGGTAGCGCTTGGGCAGCACCCGGATCTCCTGCAGGCAGTCGTAGTAGTGATGCCGGGTGGATACGGTGTGGCGCCGGCTCTCATCCTCCAAGAGGGTTTCGATGAGCTGGACGAACTGATGGAGGATCTTTTGCTGCTTGGGGCCGAAGGAATAGGCATTCTTGCTGTCCAGGCACAGGACGCCTGTTCCGTCTTTCAGTGGGCAGCCCATGAAGGACTTGATGCGGACCGAGCTGTCCTTGTAGTACTCCAGACCGTCACTCTGGCGCTCGAAGTCCGTGACCAGCAGCGGCTGGTTGTTTTTGATCACCCAGCCGACCAGCCCCTGGCCAGGCTCCAGAACCTTGTTCTCCTGGATGCTGTCCCCGAGGCTGAAGGAGGCCGCCAGCTCGTGCTTGTCCGAGCCAGCCGGACCCAGGAAGAGGACGGCGCTGTAAGCGTCGAATATGCTGCATAAAAGGCCCAGCAGGGGTTGGAAGTACTTGTCCGGCATGAGGGCTCTCAGCTTTTGCAGTGCCTGCGGTAGAAGAACTCGACGCTCCGGTTGTAGGTTCTTTCCTCCTCGGGAGTAAAGTAGCAGGCCGGCAGCTCATTCCTCTGGCGATGGTACTTGACGCATTCGCAGCAGAGTCCGTGACGAGAGCAGTCCGGATAGGTGCACGGACAGGAGTTGGAATTCAATGCGATCTTCGGGCATTGCGCCTTCTTGTCCTGCATGGGCGCTCTCCTTGTCCTGAACCGAGGCCGGTGCGGCTGGGCAGAAGCGGCGGCTGAGCTGCAGCGCATCGCTCTGGACACAGGCGGCATGCAGTCTCTGCATGCCTTCAGGCTCATTGATAAAAGTGGAATTTTAAGGTAAATCCAATTCACCGGTCAAGCTGTACGCAGGGCCGGGGCGCCTCCCCTTCGGCGCGATCCAACCTCTCCAGGAGCCGGCTCAGCCATGCGCAATCCCATGTTCTTTGTCCCCTTTCTGGTCGTTATATTTCTGGTCCTCTTCGTTCTGCTCATCCTGCTCTTCGCCCTCATCCAGATCGGGGCCATCACCATCGCCTTCGCCAAGCTCGGCCTGACCACGAATCAAGTTTTCCTGATTCTCCTGGGAACGCTCTTCGGCAGCATGGTCAACATCCCGATCTACAGACGGCCTGTGTCGGAAATGCCCGAAGGAACGGTCATCGATCTCAAGGGTGTCTGGGGCCATTACCGCCTGCCCCGTTATCAGACCAGGACCCAGACCGGGCAGCAGATCGTTTCGGTCAATGTCGGCGGCTGCCTCATCCCTTGCCTGCTGTCCATCTACTTCCTCACCCAGATCGGACTCTCCCTGGGGCTGCTCCTGAGCTTTGGGCTGGTCAGCCTAGCCACCTTCAAGCTGGCCAGGCCTGTCCAGGGGGTGGGTATCGGCATTCCCTTCCTTCTGCCGCCGCTTATCACCGTTCTGGCTGCCTGGCTGTTGGCTCCGCAGGAGCACATCCCACAGGTGGCTTACATCGCCGGGAGCCTGGGGACTCTGGTCGGCGCGGATGTCCTGCATCTGATGAACACAAGAACCATGGGCCGCCTGCAAGCCCCGATGCTCTCCATTGGCGGGGCCGGAACCTTCGACGGCATCTTCCTTTCCGGTATTCTGGCCGTGCTGCTGGCCTGAAATCGATGGAGCACCACCAGTCTTCCCGGCTGAGCTTGCTTCGAGGCCGAACGATAGACACAATCCCAGGAAAAATCAAACGCTGGAGAGGAGCCTTTTCCAGTGACAGGACGAATGTGCCTCGGCTTCACGTCATTCCGGCCCGAGACCCTGCCATATGCGGAGAGCAAGATGCATGGGTTCTCGGCCATTGTCCTGGAGGAGCCGCAGACTCCTGGCTTCGAGGAGATGCTTCGGGGCGTGCTGTCTGTGGAGGATTACCTCCTCCTGACGGACTTTGCCTTCGTCCGCTTTGCCGAGGAGTCCTGTGGCCTGATGCGTCGCCTTTACCGGAAGGGCGCGGCCATCCTCCAGGTCGATCCCTACATGGACGAGCTGGTTCGCATCCACGAGTACTTCGCCTCTGGTGGAAGTCCGGAGGGCATCGAGGCCACCACTTTGACCGGCGAGGTCTACGCCTGCGAGCGCATCTGGACCGGCCGTCTCCTGGACTTCTACCGCTCCTCTCGAAAGGACGACTTTCGAGAGCTCGTCGAGACGATCAAGGCCTTTGCCAGAATCGATGCCGAGAGGGGGCTCTTTCGAAACCGCCTGCGGGCCGACGCTCTCGAGGCGCTGCTCCCGGCCTACAGCTCCATTTACGTCGAGGCTGGCTACCTCCATCTCTCCCTGCAGAAGGAGCTCCTGTCCCGGCCGACTGTTCGACCCGGCTTTGAGTCTTTTTACGTGCTGGAACCGGTCATGCGGGATCTGATGGGCAGGAAGCAGCTCTTTACCCCCGGGGATCTCCTGACCTTTCTGTACACCTTCGGCAAAGCCGCCTCGGACTCCCAGGCCGACACCCTGGCCGCCCGCAGCCTGGTCTACAACAAGATCGTGGCCAAGGAGGAGCTGCCGGCCACTGAGAGCGATCCCCATCCCCACGCCCGGGACGAGGTCAGGGCCGTTTCCCTGGCCAATGCCTTCAGCTTTGAGAGCTGCCGGGCCATCTACCCGAGGATCCGCTCCTTGCCCACAGCCCAAGCCTTGGAGGCAGTCAAGGAGTGGCTGGCCTCAGGGAAAGGGCGGGGCTTGGTCTGAGTGCAGACCACCATGCAGAGGAGAATTCAGAGGCAGCAGCGTATTGCTGATCAGGCAAACCGAGAAAGGAGAATGGACATGACCGATGAGAGCCAGGCGCAAGCGGGCAGGCTGATGGGTCTGCCGGCCGAAGAGGTTCCGGGGGTGCCGGGCATCGAGAAACGGGTCGTTTTCGGACCCGGCAAGCATTGGGAGGACTACGTCATGCGCTGCTTCACCCTGCCTAGCGGTGGGGCGGTGCCCATGCACAGCCACGACTGGCCGCACTATGCCCTCATCCTCCAGGGGCATGGTAGCCTGGAGGAGAACGGCCGGAGAACCGAGCTGACCCCCATGTCCTGGGCCTATGTGCCGCCCCGGACCGAGCACTCCTTTCAGGCTGGAGCTGACGAGCCCATGGTCTTTATCTGCATCGTGCCCAAGGAGGGGGATCAGCCGCCGCAAGCTCGATAGCCTGCATAAGCGGGCC
>Ga0207797_1000538_pt1 | contig 29245 bp, 31 predicted proteins | sample PRCRCaboRojoPR_6_FD_187275 | JGI IMG/M metagenome (GOLD analysis project Ga0207797, IMG submission 187275) | Marine sediment microbial community from Cabo Rojo, Puerto Rico - PR CR 10% Liquid 1 (SPAdes) | ecosystem: Environmental > Aquatic > Marine > Coastal > Sediment | place: Cabo Rojo, Puerto... | reverse complement strand
TCTCCGTCGCAGAGGAGTGAACGCGGTCGCTCGCCCCGGGCAGTCGTAAACCGACCCGGCTCCCCCGCTCCCGACGCCACCCCGGTTGTGACGTCACCCCGGTAACGACACCACCCGGGCCCTGCCACCACCCGGTCGCTCGTTCCACGCGCGCCGAGCGGCGGCCCGGACGCGGTGCCCGTGCCGCGAGTCACCACACGTCCAGTCGGATTCTTGTACGTTCAGCGTATCTTACGGGTGTTATGACCCACCTTCGACTGCTCCACGTCGACGACGACCCCGACTTCCTCGACCTCTCCGCGCGCGTCTTCGAGGGGTTCGGCGACCGCTACGGCGTCGAGACGGTCGACGACGCCGGGGCGGCTCTCGACCGGCTCGCGCGCGGCGGCGTCGACTGTCTCGTCAGCGACTCCCTCCGGACGGCCACGGGCGAGGCGTTCGTCGTCGCTGCCCGGCGGGCAGCCACGGACCTGCCGATCGTCTTCTGTACCGGCTCGGAGTGGGACGCCGTCGCGACGGACGCCGACGCGGCAGGGACGGCGGGCTACGTCCGGAAGGGCCGGGGCGACTTCGCACGGCTCCGCGAGACAGTGGACGCGGTGGTGGGCGACGCGACGCCGGCGCCCGGGGCCGACGGCTGGGTCGTCGTCGGACGCCACGACTGGAACGCGGACGACGAACTCGTCGTCACGCTGGCGTCGACGGCCGCGACGCTCCAGGACGTCGACGTCGAGGCGCTGGCGTCGCTGTCGCGGACCGTCGACGTCGAGGCGCTCGAGGACCTGCTCCGTTCGGCGACCGTCGACGTCGCCGCCACCTTCCGACTCGAGGACGACGAGGTGGCGGTCCGGACGGACGGGACGGTAGCCGTCCGACCGGCGACCTGAGGGGCCGACGACGGGTCGCCGGGGGCCGAGAGGCGGAGCGGGGCGATCGACCGGCCGCGACCGCCACCGCACTCACAGTTCGTCGAACGATCCGACCCGGTAGTCGGCGAGCACGCACTGTCCGCGGTTGTCCGGGCCGTGTCGCTCGACGTGGACGGCGTCGAGCCCGGCGTTCCACGCGGCGCCGACGTCGCTGGCGGCGTCGCCGGCGAGGACGCCACGGGGACCGTCCGCGACGCCGACGATGTCGGGAGGGACGCCCAGATCGGCCAGGGCGCGGCGCACCGGCGTCGGGTCGGGTTTCCAGCCGGTCTCCGCCGTACAGCAGACGACCGTGTCGAACCAGTCGCGGACGTCGAGGTGGTCGAGGACGGGATCGGTCAGGAAGCGCTGACAGTGCGTGACGACGCCGATCGGGCCGTCGATCCGGTCGACCAGCGCGGTGGCGTCCTCGTGGAGCGTCGTCGCCTCCGCTCGGGCCTGGGGATCTTCGACGGCGTGGAACGCCGACCAGAACGCCTCCGGCTCGACGCCCCACTCGCGGAGCTGCGCGTCGCGGGAGCCGCCGAGGCCGTGCCAGAGCACTTCGGCCTGCCGGTCGGTGAACGCCCGCCCGAGCCGGTCGCCCACGCGGTCGAACGTCTCGCGCGTGTACGACCACTCGGCGTCGACGAGCGTGCCGTCGAGGTCGAAGAGCCAGACGTCGTAGTCGGACGGCGATTCCATGGGCTCGACGGGTACGCGACACTGCGGTATGTGCTTTCCGGCGGACTGTGGGGGGCTCACACGCCCTCGCACGCGGAGGGGCCGTCGCGCCGGAGCCGGCGACCACCGGTCCCGGTCCCGGCCCCGTGAGCCAGCACCCGCCGCTCCGGGAGGGACCGATCCGGGGAGTGTCGATCCGGCGGGTGGCCGTCAGACGTCGTCCGTGACGTGGACGGAGCTCCCGAGGTGGCGGTGGCGCACCTCGGCGACGTCGTCGGCGCCGAAGGCCTCGAGCCGGTCTGCGACCGCCGCCTCCCACCGCTCCAGGTAGTCGCGAGTACAGCGCAGCTCGCGGAACTCGGCCGCGACGACCGGGACGCCGAGCCGCTCGGCAAGCAGCGACCGGAGGTGTCGCTCGTCGGACGCCTCGCCGCGCCAGCAGTGGTCGCGGAAGAAGAGCCAGCCCGACTCGCCGGGCTCGGCGGCCGGCCACCGCACGGTCGTCTCGAACTCGTCGGGGCGCGCGTCGACACCCTCCGTCGGGAGCCTGACACGCACGCGGAAGACGTACGCCGCCGCGGGGCCGCCGCCCCCGCCCGTCCCGCCGCCGTCCGGGCGCACGGGGGCGTCGGCCGTTCCGCCGTCATCCGACCGTACGGCAAGGTCGACGGTCCCGCGTCCACCGTCGTCCGTCGATCGTGGCTCGGTCACGGTTCCGGCCGGGCTCAGTACTCCGCGAACGAGTCGTCGAACTCGCCCGCCATCCCGACGTCCTGGACCGTGACGCCGCCGGCCTCGTGGCTGGTGAGTCTGACCTCCACCTCGCGGAATCGGAGGGTGACCTCGGGGTGGTGGAACTCGTCGTCGGCGATCCCGGCCACGTCGGCGACGAACTCCGCGCCGTCGAGGTAGTCGTCGAACTCGTAGGTCCGGACGATCTCCTCGCCGTCGAGCGTCCAGCCGTCGGGAAGTCGCTCGACGATCTCGGCCTCGGAGAGCAGGTCTGCCATGGAGGTACTGTCGGCCGGCCGGGGGATAACGGTTACCGTCAGTCGCCCGAGAACTGTTCGAGGACGTGATCGGGCACGTCCTCCTCGTCGACGTCCGCGTCGGCCAGCGCCCGCGGGCGATCGGGGCCCGGCGGACGGTCGGGCGCGTCGTCGAACTCGGGGTCGAACAGCTGCATCGCCGTCTGGATGGTCGTCCAGTCGTCCTCGCCGGCGGCCTCGCGGAGGCTCTTCGTCGGGGCGGCCAGCAGCTGGCCGACGAGCGCGTCCGCGAGCGACGCGACGGTCTCGCGCTGCTCGTCGGTCAGGTCACCCTGCGCCTCCAGTTTCGAGAGCGCGGTGTCCAGCTCGCGCGTCTTCACGCGCTCGGCGCTCTCGTACATCGTCCCGATGGCCTCGTCGGCCCGCTTGCGCTTGAACGCGTCCATCAGCCGGTCGAACTCCTCGTCGATCATCGCCTCGACGGCCTCGGCCTCCTCGTGGCGCCGGGCGCGCGTCTCCTCGGTCACCGCCTCCAGGTCGTCCAGGTCGTGGACGACGACGCCCTCGACGTCGCGGACCGCGGGATCGACGTCCCGCGGCTGGCCGACGTCGACGACGACCGTCGGGGTCGCGTCGGCGTCGCCGGTCGCGCCGTCGTCGGTCCGCGCATCGCCGGCGAACGCGTCGGGACCGAGGACGGGGACGTCGCTCGACGTCGCCGCGATGACGACGTCGGCGTCGCGGACGGCCCCGTCGACGGCGTCGAGGCCGATCGCCCGGCCGTCCGTCGCGGCGTCGGCGACCAGGTGTGCGGCGTGGGGGATCGTCCGGTTGGCGACGACGAGCCGGGCGACGCCGGCGGCGTCGAGCGCCCGGGCCGCGAGCGTCCCCATCTCGCCGGCGCCGACGACCAGCGCGGTCGCCCCGGCGAGGTCGGTCTCCTCGCCCGCCAGCTCGACGGCCGCCGAGCCGAGCGAGACGACGCCGTCGTTGATCCCCGTCTCCGTCCGGGCCCGCTCGCCGACGTGGAGCGCTTTCGTCAGCGCCTCGTCGAGCACGGGCCCGACGCCCCCGACGCCGCGGGCCGTCTCGATCGCCCGGCGGAGCTGCCCGATGATCTGGTCTTCCCCGAGCACGAGCGACTCCAGCCCGGCGGCCACGCGCATCAGGTGGCGGATGCTCGCCTCGTGGTCGAGGTCGACGACAGCCGCGTCACGGACGTCCGGGGCGAACCCGCGGAGGGCGGCCCGCCCGGCGGCGCCGTCGTCCGCGACGACGTACGCCTCCACGCGGTTGCAGGTGCCGATGGCGAACGCCTCCCGGACCCCCTCGCGGCCGAGCAACTCGCGGACGATCGCCCGGTCGTCCCGACCGCTCGCGGCGGCGATCTCGTCGACGGTCGCGTTCGTGTGCGAGACGCTCACGCCGGTGATGACGCCGGTGTCAGTCATCGTCGGCTCCCTCGGGATCGAGTGTCCCGTCGGGGTCGAGTGCCCCCTCGCTGTCGAGTGTCGATTCGATCACGCGCGCTGCCTCGTCGCGGGCGTTAGATTCCCCCGTACGTAAAGCCTTCCAAACCATCGACGACCGAACGACCGCGCGAATCGCCGTACGGCGACGCTCCGGATCGACGTCTCGGGCCTTCAGTTCCTCGCGCAGCGCCCCGGTGAGCGACGCCATCGCGCCGGCGCCCTCGAACTCCGCCTCCAGTCGCTCGCGCAGGTGCCGCGAGAGCGCCGGTGCCGCGCCGCCGGTGGCCACGGCGACCGTCACCGGGTCGTCCTCGACGGTCGCCGGCACGACGACGCTCCCGGGCGCGTCCCGGTCGCCGGCGCGGTCCGCCCGGTTGTAGAGCACGCCGCGCTCGCCGGCCGCCGCCGCGACCGCGTCGTTGACCGCCGGGTCGCCGGTGGCCGCGACGACCAGCGCCGGCTCGACCCGGTCGAGCCAGCCGGCGACGTCACCGGGGGCCGGGGCGGCCCGCACCAGCTCTGCGTCCCCGAACGAGCGGTCGACGAAGGTCGGGCTGACCACGACGACCCGCGCCTCGCGGGCGAACCGGCGGGCCTTCCGGGCCCCGACGGGGCCCCCGCCGAAGACGAGCACCGTCGCGCCCGCGAAGTCGTGCAGGAGGGGGATCACCGGCGGATCGACCTCACTCCGCCCCCCCGGGACGCGACCCGGCGTTCGCGCCGGTCCCCTCCGGGTCGGCCGGCTCGTCCGACCCGGCCTCGGTGTTCGCGCTGGCCCGCTCGTCGAGGCGGATGCCCGTCTTCTTCAGGATCCGCGTCGAGAACAGCGTGTCCCAGTCGTCGTCGCCGACGTCCCAGTAGCCGGCCATCGTCTCGCGGACCCGCTCGATCCGGGCCTCGGACTCCGCCTCGCTGCGGCCGTGCGTCATCGCGAAGAAGTTGTACGGCCAGACGCCCTCGTGGCGGGGCCGCCGGTAGCAGTGCGTGACGAACTCCATGCTCGCGACCGCGGGCCCGACCTCGTCGACGAGGTCGTCGGGGACGTCCCAGACGGTCATGCCGTTCTCGGTGTAGCCGAGCGCGTAGTGGTTCGGGACGACGCCGACCCGTCGGACCTTCCCCTCCAGGTCGAACCGCTTGATCGTCCGGACGACCCAGTCGGCGTCGACGCCGAGCGCGTCGGCCACGTCGCGGTACGGCGTCGCCGTGACCGGGAGGCCGCCCTGGATCTCGACGACGAGGTCCCGTTCGCGCGGCGTCAGCGACGCGCGATCCGCGGGCTCGACGGCCGGGCCCAGCCCCGAGAGATCGACGTCGCCGTCGGGGATCGGGCCGTCGAGGAGGAACTTCGCCTCGACGCGGAACTCCCGTCGCTTGGGCATGTTGTACGTCGGCTGGCCGGTCTCGGCCTCGATCTCGTCGAGGACGGCCTCGACGCGGTCGGCCTCGGCGACCGAGACGACGAACCACATGTTGAGGTGCGGGTGCTCGCGCTCGTAGTTGTGCGCGACCTCGCGGTGGGCGTTGACCTGCTCTGTCACCTCGTCGAACCTGTCGGGGGGCGCGTGCATCGCCACGAGCGTGGCGGTCCCGCCGATCGCCTCGGCGTCGACGAGCGCGCCGAACCGCGAGAGCACGCCCCGGTCGTCCAGGTCGCGGACGACCCCGAGGAGGTCGTCGGCGGTGACGTCGACTCCGCGCTCCCGGAGGGCGGCCGCCGCCGGCTCGAACGGCCGCTCGACCACCGGGAACCCGCCCTGGAACGCGTTGACGACGGCCCGCTCGACCCGCGAGAGCTCCGCGTCTGTCATATCTCCCCCTCGGGGCGTGAGCGGATTAAGCGTCTCGACACGGGGCCGATTCCGACGCCGGATCGGTCTCGAGGTCTGTCCGGTCTCGAGCCCGGCTACGGGACGGGCGTCACGCGCTCGACGCGGTCGAGGTCGCGCGTCGACCCGACGATCGCCTCGTGGTCGGCGGTCGCCTCGTAGTAGAAGACGAGGTCGAACGTCCCCGCCCGGAGGAGCTGCTGGCACTCCCAGACGAACTCGTCGTCCGTGAGCGTCCGGCCGTGGAACTGGTTGGAGGCGAAGTCGGGGTCGTCGTTGCCGGCGTAGATGTACGTCTCGCCGCGGTCGGCGTGCTCCCCGATCACGTCGTTGAGGGCGACGGTCAGCTCCTGCATCTCCAGGTCCTCGTCGCTCCCCAGGTCGGTGTGGACGATCATCCCGACCAGCTCGATCTCGCCGGGCTCTAAGAGTGCCTTCGTCCGCTCGTAGAGGCTCTCGTCGGCGGTGTCGGTCATCGTCGAACGTCTGATCCGGCCTCGTAAACCCGTAGCGGTTCGGCGCGAGCGGGGAGCCCAGCCCGGCCGCCTCGACTCGTCGGGGGGAGCCGAACGGCCGGCGAGCAGTCGAACGGCCGGACGCTCAGCCGAGCACGCCGAGCCCGAGGAACCCGCCCAGCACGACGCCGTAGACGAGGTGGAAGGCGAGGAAGCCGCCCACCTGCTGCGGCTCGGGCTCCATCCCGAGGACGCCGCGCATCCAGACGGCCGCGGCGACGACGAACAGGACGATCCCGTAGCCGATCCCGGCGATCGCGCCGCCCACCAGCGAGCCCATCGACAGCGGGAGCAGGCCCGCCACCGCGACGGCGGCGAGCACCGCCCCCGCGACGACGCCGTAGAACAGGTGCAGGACCATGCCCGGCATCATCGCGTCCGCCGGGTCGCCGCCCGTCACCTTCGCCCAGAGGAGCGCGGTCGGGGGCGGCGAATCGTCGCCCATCGTCATCATCAGTGCGGTCATGGCGATCGTGGCGATCAGGCCGCCGACGACGCCCGCGAGTACGGATACCATCGTATCACCCGTCGAAACGGTACGGGAGTCCGGGGATTAACGGCGGTGTGGCGGGGCGTGGCGGGGACCTGAGGGGAGTAGTTTTTTGTACGAGGACCCTGCCGCCGCGACCGCGGGATCGGGGGCCGACGGTTTGCCGTCCCGTCGGCGCAGGGTTCCGTCGACGCAACTGCCCCGTCGGGTCAGCACCCTCAGCGGTCGAACCGGTCGGGACGCTCGGCGTCCCGCGCGTCGATCCACTCGACGCCCGCGAGCACGAACCACCCCATCCAGAGCGAGAAGGCGACGAGCCAGGCGCCGTACCGCACGACCGGGTCGGAGACGAACAGCGACGCGACGACGACGGGGATCGCGACGATCCCGAGCGCGGCGAGCGTTCGCCGGTCGAGCCCGAACGGGGCGCGCGTCGACATCGAAGCCGTGGTTCGGCGCCCCGACACATCACTGTTCCCGTCGGCGGACACCGATCCCGTCCGCCGGGGACCACCGAGGGTGACCGGGCCCGCTCGTCGCGACCCACCGCACGACAGTCGCCAGGACAGCACGTCAGGACAGCAGGTCGTCGTCGGCGTGGGCACGCACCCACAGCTCCCCGATCCGGGAGAGGCGCGTGCGGTAGGACTTCCCGCGTTCCTCCTGTTCGATGTACCCTTTGCCCCCCGGGCCGAGGCGGTCGACGTTGTAGATCACCTTCGACCGGAACGAGTCGGTGTACTCCTCGTTCAGCTCGGCCGCGAGCGACTCGGCCAGCTCGGAGACGGAGGCGAACTCGCCGTGCTCGCCGAGCGCGAAGAGGATCACCTCCTCGAACGGTTTCACGTTCGAGAACGACGCGACCGGGAGCTCGACGACGTGCGAGCCGTCGATGCGCTTGGCGCCGATGGTCGTCCCCCGCTCGTCGAACTCCGCCAGCAGCTCGGTCGTCGACTCGAGCAGCGAGGCGACGCGCTCGTCGTCGACGTCCCCCTCGAGCCAGTCGGCCATCAGCTCACGGGTGGCCCTGAGCTGTTCGGCCAGCTCCGTCTCGAGGTACTTCTCGGGGGCCGTGTAGTAGGTGTGGATGCGGTCGCGGTCGGCCTGCCGTTCGACCATGATCGAGTGGGCCGCCGTCGCGAACGCGAACGAGACCGGCCGGGGCATCGCGGAGACGTTCACCCAGACCTCGTTGTCGCCGGCTGCCTCGTCGCCGTCGCCTCCCCCGGCCACCCGCGCGTCGACGTCCGTCGTGGGGGTGTCCTCGTCGACGTCGGCGTCGGGATCGGCCCGAGCGTCCAGCTCCGCGTTGATGAGGTCGTACGCCTGCTCGAAGGCGGCGTCGTAGTCGTAGACGTCCGCGACGACGACCCGGTCCGTCTCGGCGCCCAGGAGGTTCCGGAAGTCCTTCTCGAGTTTGTCCGAGAGCCGCCGGGAGTACTCCACGTTCGCCTCGCTCCCGACGGCCCCCTCCAGCAGGATGACGCGATCGACGTCCCGCTGGTCGCGGATCAGCGGCGCGATGAGCCGGTCGTAGTCGAAGCCCACCGGGACGATGTGCGTCTGCATACGCTATACTTCGTCCGGGCGGTTATCAATACCCTCAACTGGGCGACTGCTCGTCCGTCCGGCAGCAGGGCACGTCGGGTTCGGATCTCCGGTTCAGGGGCGACGGCCGGGTGCCCGATGGGACACGAGGGCGTGGTGCGGAGCGAGTCGCCCGAACGGACCCGAGCGGGGACGCTCCTGTGGCCGGGACGTCCCGGAGAGCGCCCGCACCGGCCTGATCCTCACCTCCTGCGCGCTCGCAACGCGACCGCGCCCCCGGCGAGGAGGAGCGCCAGGACCGCCATCGCGGGCGACTGCGGGACCCCGCCCGAGGACTCCGACGGGTCGGTCGAGCCGGTCCTGGCGGTCGCGTCGGTCGCGTCCGCCGAATCGGTCGCGTCCGCCGAACCGGTCGCCCCGGTCGGCGACGGCGTCGGCGTTGCCGTCGTCGAGCCGGTCCCGTTCCCCGTCGAGTCGTCCAACTCGTTCCCCGCCGGGTCGTCCGACCCGCTCCCCGCGAACCCGTCGACGGTCGCCGCCGGGTCCTCGATCCCGGCGGACGATCCGGCACCCACGTCGGGGCGCTCCTGGAGCGGGTCACCACAGTCGACGCTTCCGACGCAGTCGTCCGACTCCGGCCCGTCAGTGCTCCCCCACCAGTTGCGCGTCGCGTCGCCGGGGGTCGCGCCGACGGCGTCGACCGTCGGCTCGTCGGGGTCGCCGTCGACCAGCGCGGACCGCGTCACCGCCCAGTCGCCGGTCGCGTTGGCCGCGAACACCGTCGACCCGCGACCGAACTCGCCGTCGGCCGAGTCGACCCCGGCGAGGCGCGTCCGCCGGACGCGCCAGTCGCCGCTCGCTCCCTCGGCGTCGATCGCTTTCGTCACGTTCCGGACGGTGACGCGGGCGACCGTCCAGTCGCCCCGGGAGTCGTGACCGTCGATGCCGCGGTCGACCCGGACGAACCGGGCGTTCCGGACGGTCCACGCGCCCGAGGTGCGAGCGGCGTAGACGCCGCGGGTGTCGACGTCGCGGACGGCCGCGTCGCGGAGCGTCCAGTCGCCGGCGGCGGCGAACGCGTTGACGCCGTACGTCCCGCCCGCGGCGGTGACGTTCCGGACGGTCCAGTCGCCCGTCGAGCCCATGGCCAGGACGAGCGTGGCGTTCCGGACGACCGAGTCGCGGAGCGTCCAGTCGCCGGCCGACTCCGTGGCGAGGAGCGCGGCGCCGTAGTCGACCACGGCGAAGCCGGCGATCGTCGGGGCGGCGTCGCTCCCCGGCGGGATCGTGAACGCCGACGTGTCCCTCCCCAGCCCGGTCCCGTCGAGGGTCGCGCCGTCGGGGGCCACGATCGCGATCGACTCGTCGACGGTGACGGTCGGGCGGTACGTCCCGGGCCGGACCACCACGACGTCGCCGGGGTCGGCGTCGGCGACGGCGGGACCGATCGCGTCGTACCCGCCGCCGTCGGCGTCGACGACGAGGCGGTCGCCCTGTCCGGTGGCTGCCGGCGAACTCGCCGTGCCCGTCGACGCAGCCGCAGCGACGGTACCCGTCGACACGCACGCGGCGAGACAGACCGCGGTCGCGAGGACGACGGCGAGCGCTCGACCGGCAGTGCGGGCCGGGCGCCGGGTCACGGCCCACCTCCGTGTCGCGGGGACTCGGTGGGTGGTTCGGGAACCGTCGCGTCGGACGCGGACGGACGAGCAATCCGGGAGGACGCGGACGGAGAGCTCGTCGCGTCGGACGAACGTGGAGGGCGCATCGTCACGGGCGACCGGAGGACCGCCGCGGACGTGATCGTTGGGGAGGGTTAAACCGCGCTCGAACCGACGGCCGCCAGTACCGCGGCGGTCGTCGTCACGGTCGCGAACTCGCCGTCGAGCTGCGCGAGCGCGGCCTGGTGGTTCGCCTCGGGCGACAGCCGGGTGCCGTCGGGCGTCGTCCGGTCGAACGTCGCCGTGGCGTCCGCCACGACGTGGACCTCGAAGCCCCGGTTCTCGGCCATCCGGACAGTCGTCGAGACGCAGTGGTCGGTCGTCAGCCCGCAGACCACCAGCGTCGAGTAGCCCCGCTCGCGCAGCCACGACTCCAGGTCCGTGTCGACGAACGCGCCGTTGACGCGCTTCGTGACGACCGGTTCGTCGCCCTCGGGGGCCGTCTCCGGGAGGAACGCGAACCCCGGCGCGTCCCCGCGGAGCGGGGAGTCGGGCTCCGTGGAGTCGTGCCGGACGTGTACCCGCGGTCGGTCCGCCGCGCGCCAGGCGGCCAGCAGCTCGGCCGCCATCGACTCGGCGTCGGGGTTGTTGCGCTCGCCCCAGCCCGGGTCGTCGAAACCCGTCTGGAGGTCGACGAGGAGGAGGACGGCGTCGTCGGGGAGATCGACGCCGTCGCCTGGGTGGCCCACGGCCTCGTCGGGGCTGGCGGACGCGCCGCCGGCGTCTGGGGCTCTTCGCCCCGAAGCGACGGGCTCGTCCGCGTCGGTCACGGCCGTGACTCCCGGCCGCCGTCGGCGGCCAGGGGCCGGTCGCGGTCGGAGTCCTCGTCGCCGGCGTCGTGCCCGTCGTCCTCGTCCGTCCCGCGGGCGTCGTCCGCGTCGCCTCTCCCGTCCGCGTCGGCCCTCCCGTCCGCGTCGTCCCCGCCCGGCATCGCCGGGTCGAACCGCGGGTCGGCCTTCGGGTGGGTCCGGGAGATCCGGAGGGGGCAGTCGTCGGGGAACTGGTCGTCGTCGACCGAGAGCATGTACTGGACCCACTCGCGGTCGCCCTCGACGCCCCAGTCGCCGAGGTCGGCGTGGGGACAGGCGCCGTCGTACGCCTCGAGCCGGTCCCGGATGACGTCGCGGGCGTGCTGGCCGGCTTCGGTGTCGCCGGTGATCCCCTCGAAGATCGCCCGGGGCTGGAACGTCACCTCCAGGCCGACCGGGCAGTACCGGGACGCGCGGACCGGGTCGGCGTCGGCGTCGGCGTCCGTGTCGCCGCCCGCGTCACCGTCCCCGTCGGCGTAGAACGGCGCGCGCGTCGTCGGGAAGATCGGCTCGCCGCCGAAGCAGAACTCCCAGTAGGGGTCGTCTGGGTCGGTGGGGATCTCCTCGGGCCACGGCTCGGGGTCGTGGACGTGGAGGAACTGGAGGACGTGCCAGAGGCGCTCGTGGTAGTCGGCCTCCGTCGCCAGCCGGGGGTCGGGTTCGAAGAACGTGACCAGCGAGCACCGCTCGGCGTGATCGCGGAAGACGTCGAGGTACTCGACGAGGACGTCGCGGAACCGGAGCAGCGCGGCGGGGTCGGTCGGCGACGGGACGAACGTGTAGAGGGCGTCGCCGTTGCGCTCGGACTCGACGCCGAAGTAACAGGGGAACGGGGCGCCGTCCCGCTCGCCGAGCGTGGTCGCCCGGAACGCCTGGTAGTGGTCGCTGGCCCACGCCGGCAGCGCGTCGTCGGCGACGCGACCGCGGAGCGTCTCCTGGTCGAGGAGGGCCTGGAGGCCGGGTTCGTTCATGTGGGCTCTGGGGCGCCGGGAGAATAGAGTCTTGGGGTTCCAGTCGCCGCCGGTACCCGTACAGACCCCGGATCCATCGCGGAGTGGACGAACGGTCGGCGCACGCCGGACGCCGAGGCCGGACGAGCGATCGACTCCCGTCCCGATCCGGGGCCGGACGAACGATCACCGCTCGTACCGGGCCCGGGGCGACCCCCCGAGGCGGACGATCCCCGTCGCCGGCCTAGTCGTCCTAGTCCGCGCCGACGGTGAACGTCCGCGCGTCCTCCTCGGGTGCGGCAGAGGTCAGCGCGGAGACGCCGACGGTCAACACCAGCGAGAGGAGCATCCCCCAGAGCGCGAAGTCCCACGTGAGGTAGGCGTCGCCCAGGAGCGTCACGCCCGCCACGGTCACCTCGGGGACGAAGACGTGCGCGAGGTAGAACGCCTGGCTCCCCAGCACGCCGGCGAACATCCCCGTCCGGGTCGTCCGGGCCCAGTAGAGCGCCACCAGCACCGGCAGCGCCAGCTGGGCGTAGCCGCCGAACGCCGTGTCGCCGATCGTGACGAGGACGTCCAACCCCCCGCCGCCGCCCTGGAGCAGCGCGGCCGCCAGCGAGCCCAGTGCGAAGACCGCGACGCCGACCCGGGCGACCCAGCCCTCGCGGTCGTCCGACGCGTCGGGCTCGACCAGCGGGCGGTAGAGGTCCCGGGTGAGGTACGACGAGCCCGACAGCAGCATCGAGTCCGACGAGGACATCATCGCGGCCAGCGCGCCGGCGATCACCAGCGCGGCGAACCAGACCGGGGTGTACTCGTTCAACAGGAGCGGGAGGACGTTGCTCCCCTGGGGCACCTCGATGCCGAGCCCGGCGGCCCACGTCCCGAGCAGGAACGCCGGGACGAACAGCAGGACGACGAGGACGGGCCAGAGCGCGAACGAGCGCTTGAGCACGCGCGCGTCGCGGGCGACGAAGAAGCGCTGGTTGATCTGGGGGAACATCGTCACCCCGAACGCGATCGTGACGGCCGTCGCGATCACGTACTGGACCGAGTAGGGCGCGCCGGCGGCGGGCGCGCCGCCGAGCGCGAGGAACTCGGGTCGGGTGCCGGCGAGCGCCGACGAGAGCGCGCCGAGCCCCCCGGCCGCGGAGACGACCCACGCGACCGCCGCCCAGGTGACCAGGAGCATGAACAGCCCCTGGAGCGTGTCCGTCCACGCGACCCCCCGGAGGCCGGCGACGACGACGTAGCCGATCATGAACAGCGTGATCAGCGTCGCGCCGGCCCAGTAGGGCACCGCGCCGTTCGTCAGGCCGACGAGCGCCTGGCCGGCGCCCACCTGCTGGAGCATCACGTACGGGAACAGCCAGAAGATGCTGACGCCGGCGACGACCGCCCGGAGCGTCGTCGAGCCGAACCGGTCGCCGAGCATCTCCCCGAGCGTGACGTAGCCGTGCTGGCGCCCGACGAGCCACTGCCGGTAGCCGAGCACGTACCACAGCACCGCGAACAGGATCCCGTCCATCAGCCCCATCACGAGGATCCACTCGGGGCCGAACGAGTAGGCGACGTTCGGGCCGCCGAAGAAGGTGAACGCCGACAGCAGCGTCGCGAACGTGGTGAACAGGAGGACGACGGTCCCCAGCGACCGCGAGGCCAGGTAGTAGTCCTCGGCCTCGCGGCTGGTCACCCGGTAGGCGATCAGCCCGAGCGCGAGCGCCGCGAGAAGGTAGACGCCCACGACCGCCAGCTGGAGCGTCGTCTCGCCCGTCCACGCCTGGAGCGGCGCGAGCGCGGCCGAACCGGGCGCGACCGCCGCGAGCGTCCGCGCCGCGAGGAGGGTCCCGGACGTCGCGAGGGGATCAGTCATCGTGCACCTCCGCGTCCGCGGCGTTCGGACCGGGCGTCCCCTCCGCCGGAGTCGAACCCGTCGACTCGGCCGCTCGGTCGGTGCCGATCGCCATCCCGCGGTCCCAGGCCGAGCGGGTGAACGCGTGGAAGACGAGCGCCGCGAGCGCCATCCACCCGACGTGCCACCAGAGCCACACCGGGAGCCCGGCGACGACGGTGGCGTCGCGCCAGAGGAACCACGGCACCGCGAACGCGATCAGGACTGCGAACGCCAGTATCCACAGGTAGTCTCTCACCGTTCGAGCCATCTCGGTACTGCTAGCCAACAGTCAAACCTAAATGTTACTATTCAACTTCGGTATGCAGTATCGAAGAAAAAATCTCTTCGAAACGGCCCGGTGGAGGATCGACGTCGACGGAGGGGCCAGGGGGCTCGAGGAACGCGCGCAGAGATCACCCGGGAGGGTGGGCGTTCGGACGGCCAGGCGTCGCCGAACGCCGTCTATCGAGCGTCTGGCGGGGCTACGACAGCTATTTGCCCGCACGTAAAGTATATCTGCGCAGACGGATTCGCACCGGCGGCACCGGTCGATCCGGCCGGTTCGGCCGACCGGTGCCCGCCTCACCGTCCATCACCATCACCGCGGTATCACCGGCACGGTCCCCACGAGGGGGAGATTCACATGGAAGACACGTCGAAGTACCTGATTCACGCACGCATCGCCGCCGACGGGGTGGTCGAGCGGAGCGACGTCGTCGGGGCGGTCTTCGGACAGACCGAGGGCCTCCTCGGCGACGAACTCGACCTCCGCGACCTCCAGCAGTCGTCGAAAGTCGGCCGGATCGACGTCGAGATCGACAGCGAAGGGGGCCAGTCGTTCGGTCGACTGACCATCGCGTCGAGCCTCGACAGGGTCGAGACCGCCATCCTCGCGGCCTCCTTGGAGACCATCACCAGGATCGGGCCGTGTGCGGCCCGCGTCGAGGTGACCCGCATCGAGGACGTCCGGGAGGCCAAGCGCCGCGAGGTCGTCGAGCGGGCCAAGGAGCTCCTGACGGAGTCGTTCGACGACACGGTCATGAGCTCCGCGGACATCCTCGCTGAGGTCCGCGAGGCCGTCCGGGTCGAGGACATCACGGAGTTCCACGGGCTGCCGGCCGGCCCCCGCGTCGCGGACGGCGACGCGGTCATCGTCGTCGAGGGCCGTGCGGACGTCCTCACGCTCCTCCGGTACGGCGTGAAGAACGCCGTGGCCGTCGAGGGGACGAACGTCCCCGACGCGGTCGCGGAGCTGACCCGCGATCCCGACCGCACCGTCACCGCGTTCCTCGACGGCGACCGCGGCGGCGAGCTCGTCCTCCGGGAGCTGGCGCAGGTCGGCGACGTCGACTACGTCGCGTTCGCCCCCGAGGGCCTCTCGGTCGAGGACCTCGACCGCCACCAGGTCATGGCCGCGCTCCGCGGGAAGGTCCCTCTCTCGTCGCTCCCGGACGAGGGGAACCTCCGCGAGGCGGTCGAGACCACGAACGGGTCGCTCTCGCCGCCCGAGCCCCGGGCGGCGTCCGGGACGACCGGAGGTCGCGAGGCTCCGGCCGGCCCCGACGCGAGCGACGACGCCGGCCGGACACGCCCCGGCGAGAGCCGGCCCACCGCGCGTGACGCCGGGGAACCGGACCGGGACGGCGACGGGCTGGCGCGGTCGGGGACCGCCGACGCCGCCGCGACCGACGCCGCGACGGGAGCCGACGACCGGGCGAGCGACGCCGGGACGGCGACCCGCGGGACGGCAGCCGACGCCGGCGGCTCGCTGGATCCGCCCGACGGGACGGCGGGCGGCGAGCGCGAGGGCCCGTCGCCCGGGACGGACGCGCCGGCCCGCGAGGCGACCGAAGGGCCCGGCCGCGGGGACGAGTCGGCCGGCAGTGAGGCGGGCGACGAGGAGACGGCCGCAGAGGGTCTGGCGACGGCCGACGACGCGGCGGAACGCGAGGCCGACGCCGACGAGGGGCCCGACGAAGACCGCCGGGACGACGAGGAGGCCGACGCCGAGGACACCGAGGACGCGGGCCCGGCGAGCCTCCCGGAGCACGTCCGCGAGGTCGTCGACGGCAGTGGTCTGGTCCGGCTGCTCGACCGGGAGATGGGGGTGCTCGACGAGGTCGACGCCGGGGAGGCGTTCGAGGCCCTCCGCGACGCCGAGGCGGTTCCGTACGCCGTCGTCCTCGACGGGGAGCTGAGCCAGCGGGTGCTCGACGTCGCCGCTCAGCGCGGCGTCGAGCAGATCGTCGCCGGCGCCACCGGCGAGTTCGTCAAACAGCCGATCGACGTGCGGGTACGGACGGCCGAGCAGCTCGTCGCGGCCTGAGCCGGCGGTCCGGTGGCCGGCGCGTCGCCGGACTGTCCGGTCGGGAACGTTCGGACTCCGCGCGCGAACCGCGTTCCCATCCGACCTCCTTTCCCCTGCGCGACCCGCGTTCGTCTCCGTTCGGGTCGGCTCGTCGCCGTCCGGGTCCGTCCCCTCCCGACGGATCCGCACCCTGCGCCCGTCCTCGTCAGTGCGCCCCCGCTCCCGGGCAGTGCGGCTGCGGATTCGACGTGGTCGCGGGTTCGACGTCGCTCAGCACGACCGTTCGAGCCGGAGGGCCGGCTCGCCGTCGTAGAACGTCGGGAGCCGCGCGTCGTGCTCGAAGCCCAGCGCCCGGTAGCAGGCGAGCGCCGGGTCGTTGTCGGGTGCGACGGCGACGGTCACCCGGCCGTCGACGCGTTCGAACAGCGCGCCCAGGAGCGCCCGGGCTCGTCCCTCGCGCCGACGCGCCGGCGCCACCACCAGCTCCGCGACGTGGGTCGCGTCGCCGCGCACGTACAGCAGGTAGCCGACCGGCTCGTCGACGCCGTCGACCGTCACGAGGATCGATCCCGACGCCAGGCCGAACTGGAGGAGCCCGGGGGAGGGTCGCTCGAGGTACGACTGGAGCGTACCGAGCGCGGCGGCGTCCGACCCGCGGACCTCGCGGACCTCGTGCGGGCCGCTCGACTCGCGGGGACCACGGACCTCGTCGGGGTCGCGATCCGCAGTGGGGTCGGGGTCGCAACCGGACTCGGCATCGGGAGCGGAGTCGGGATCGGGGTCGGGTGGACTGTCGGGAGGCATCGGTGGAGTGGAGTCGGTCGGAGCGACGGACCCGCGGTCAGACGGCCAGGCCGAGCGCCAGCGCGCCGGAGACGACGCCGCCGGCGAACGTGGCGGCGAAGTTGACCACCTCGTTGTCCACGTCGAGGGCGACCGGGGCGCCGGGGACGGAGACCGAGCCCCCCTCGACGGTCGCACCCAGGACGCTGTCGACGGTCATCCCCGCGACGCCGCCGGCGGCGACGACCGCCGCGCCGACGACGGGGTTCCCGACCGGGAGCAGGACGAGCGAGAGCCCCGCGAGGACCCCTGCGCCGACGAGTCCCGCCAGCTCCCCCTGCCAGGTCACGCCGCCGTCGGTCCCCGGCGGGACCGGCTCGAGGGTCGTGATGAGCCGCGGGCCGTCGAAGAGCCCGCCGACCTCGCTGGAGAGGGTGTCCGACATCGCGGCCGCGAGCGAGCCGGCGAACGCGAACAGGAAGCCCGGCCGGAGCGCCGCGACGCCCAGCTCCGGGGCGGCGGCGTAGCCCAGGACGGCCCCGAGTGCGACGGCGGCGTTCCCGAGCACGTTCGCGGTGCCGCGGGCGCCCTCGTTCGGCTCGGCGACGCCCCGCTGCTGCTTCGCGTCGTAGCGGAACTTCGTCGAGAGGCTGCCGACGACGAAGAACGTCACCAGGAGGCCGAACCAGCCGACCCCGCCGAGGACGATGATCAGGATCGCCAGCAGGACGCCCGTCAGCATCCCCGCGACGGAGGCCGTCCCGAGGGCGTAGGAGGCGTAGCCGAGCCCGAGGGTCACGACGAACGCGGTGCCGACGAGCCAGGCCGCCGGCGTGCCGATCAGCGCGGCCAGCAGGCCGACGACGAGCCCGACCGACAGGAGGATCCAGGGGTCGTCCCGCTCGTAGAGGACGGTCCGGAGGAGGGCGGCCGTCACCGCGCCGCTGACGGCGAGGACGGCGAACCGGGGGAGGTGGAGCTCGACCGGGGTGGCAGGCCCGCTCCCCGCGGCGTCGAGGAACGTCCCGGTGGCCAGCCCCAGTCCCAGCGCCGGCCCGGCGGTCAGGGCGACGACGGCCAGGCCGGTCGTCCCGGCGAGCGCGCCGAGGACGACGAACCCGGTCGCGGTGGGGAACGGCCCGGTCGTCCGCGTCGCGACGAGCGCCGAGCCGAGGTTGCCGTACGCGACGACCAGCACGGCGGTCACGAACGCCTCGACCGGGAGCGCGGCGGTCCCCGGCACGAACGTGAGGATCGCCAGGCCGGTGGCCGCGAGCGCGAACCCCGCGAGGCCGTTGAGCTGGCCGTCCTCGTAGTCGCCGGGCCGGGCGAACAGCTCGAACAGCGGCCCGTCGTCGACGACGAACACCGCGAGGACGGCGAGTGCGGCGAACGGAGCGGCTGCGGCCGCTCCGAGAGCCGGACCCGCGAGCGCGAGCGTGCCCACGGCAGCGTACGCACCCGCCCGCCGGAGCGTCGACGTCACAGGTCTCCCGTACCGCCGTAGCGCACTTAACCCTCCCGACACGGCCGCGTCCGGGGGCCGAACCCCCGCCGAGCCGAGCCCGGAGGCGCCGGATCGACGGTCCCGGGAGACGAACCGATCGGCGAGTCGAGGACCGACGGCCCACGCCTGCCGACCGGCGAGCCGCGAGTTGGCCTGCCCGCGCGAGCGGGAAGACTTACGCCGGACGACCGGGTACGGCCCCGCGTGGGCCTGTACGACAGCTACCTCGCGGTCCGCCACCGGTTCCACGAGAGCGAGGCGCCCGACCACGTCGCGGTCGTGCTGACGGAGCGTGACCTGTTAGAGCAGGGCGCGTACGACACGCTCGAGTCGTTCCTCTCGTGGGCGTTCGAGTACGGCGCCGAGCGCGTGACGGTGATGGTCTCGGTGCTCGACGAGGCGGTCATCCCGACGCTGGAGCGCGAACTGGAGGCGGTCGAGGCGCCGCGGCCGGTCGCCACCCGCGGGCCGGGCGACACGGCACAGGTCGACGCGCCCGTCCAGGTGTCGATCGGGCTGGGCGGCAAACGGGAGTTCGCTGCCGCCGTCCGGTCGATCGCCAGGGAGGTCGAAGCCGGTCGACTCGACCCCGACGACCTGAGCGAGGGGGACATCGAGGAGCGGCTGGTGTTCCCGGACGAACCCGACCTGGTGCTGAAGACCGGCGCCGAGCGCCTCTCGGACTTCATGATCTGGCAGTCGGTCTACTCGGAGCTCTACTTCACCGACGTCAACTGGCGGGACTTCCGGCGCCGCGACTACCTCCGGGCGGTGCTGGACTTCCAGAACCGGAAGCGGCGCTTCGGCCGGTAGCCCGGGGCGCGTCGACCCCGCGGTTCTCCGGGGGAGCGAGCAGTGCAGAGGGCGAGCAGCGAACGGACCCGCGACGCGAGCGGACGGTCCCGGGCGTCGGTGCGATCAGTCGGCCGGGTCGGCGGGTTCGACGTCGAGTTCGGAGTCGCCCTCCAGCGCCGCCGACACCTCCGCGGCGCCGTCCGACGAGAGGTGGCCGCGGAGCCGCGAGGCGACCTGGCGGGCCTCGACGAGTTCGGTCTCGGCGACCGCCCGGACGAGCGCGACGGCCCGCTCGGACCGGGTGCGCTGCCAGGAGCGCTCGCGCGACTCGTAGGTCCGGATCCCCCGGAGGAAGTCCGTCTTGGAGAACTCCGGCCAGTAGGGCGCACAGAAGTAGACGGCCGCCTCGTTGCCGTTGGCGTGCCACGGGAGGAAGTTGGAGGTCCGCTCGTCGCCGCCGGTGCGGATGATCAGGTCGACGTCCCGGACGGGACGGCGGTAGAGCCGGTCTTCGACCTCGGCGACGTCGATCTCGCCGGGCGCGAGGTCGCCCCCGTCGACAGCCCGGGCGACGCCCCGCGCGGCCTCCAGCAGCTCGGCGCGGCCCCCGTACGCCAGCGCGATGTTGAGCCGGAGGCGGTCGTAGTCGGCGGTGCGCTCCTCGGCGTACCGGACCGCCTCCCGGACCCGCGGCGGCAGCAGCGAGACGTCGCCGATGGCCCGGATGCAGACCGCCGCCTCGTGGACGCGCTCGGCGTCGGCGAACTCGTAGAGCTTCGACTCGATCAGGTCGAACAGCGTCTCCTTCTGCTCGTCGGGGCGGTCGAAGTTCTCCGTCGAGAAGGTGTACAGCGTCAGCTCCTGGATGCCCAGTTCGTCACACCAGTCGAGCACCCGCTCGGTCGTCTTCGCGCCCGCACGGTGCCCCTCGTTGGCGTGGTCGCCGCGCTGGCGGGCGTAGCGGCGGTTGCCGTCCTGGATGATGGCGACGTGGTCGGGCCCGTCGCCGATCTCGCGGCGGAGGAGCCGTTCGTACGCCTCGCTGGCCCGCCGTCGCGCCCAGTCGAACATTCCCGTTCGGTTCGTCCGCACCGTGGCATATGTGTCTTTTGACACCGAGAACGTCAGGTGTGCGAACATGTGCCACGCGTCGCCCGCGACCGGATCGGAGGATCAGTCGATGAACCCGAGCGTGCTGTCGATGCGTCCCAGTTCGGGGCCGGTCGTCTCCTCGCCGGCGACGTAGCCGTGGTCGTTGGCGACGAGCCCGGAGCCGACGAGCGGGCTGGAGTAGTTGACGGTGCCGAGGTCGGCCGGCACGTCGAGTAGCTCCTCCAGCGTCTCCAGTTCCGGCTCGCGGGACTTCGGGTGACAGAGGACGCCCCGGTCGTTGGCGACGGCCGCCATGCCGACCGTGCGGACGTCGGCGAGGTCGCCCCGTTCGACGGGCACGTCGAGGGCCTCCTTGACCGTCAGGACCGCCTCGCGCGAGAGGTCGGGGTGGACGTACGCGCCGTAGTCGTTGGCGAGCACGACGTTGCCGGCGGCGTTCATCTTCCCGGGGAGCGCCGTCACCGGCACGTCGACCGCCTCGGCGATCGTCTCGCGCTCGCGCTCGGTGATCCGGCCGGAGACGAGCAGGCCGCTCTCGTTGCCGGTCGCGAGCGCGCCGACCGTCCCCGACCCGCCGACGGTCGTCCGGACCGCCGGCACCTCGAGCTCGTCGGTGAGGTCGGCCAGCAGGTCCTCGTCGACGTCCGGGCGGACCAGGAGACAGCCGTTCGTCGCCCGGGCGAACACCCCGACGTACGTCGACCCGCCGAAGGACGCGCGGAGCACGTCAGGCCGGCTCCGCCTCGACGACCGGCTCGCCGTCCTCGACGAACCGGGCCGCACGGACGCGGAACTTGCTCGGGGGGTTCGAGCGGCCGCGCGACCAGATGGCCTCGTTGATGGCGGGGTCGAGCCGGACCTCCTCGGGCTCGACGTCGAAGTGCTTGGCGAGGTGCTCGCGGACGAGCCGCATCGCCCTGTCGGCGCGCTTGTTCGACGGCTCTCGCTTCACCTTCCGGAGCGGCACCGTGACGACGCGCTCCTCGAAGTCGCTCGAGCTCATTTACTCGTCCGTGTCGCTGCGCCGCCAGTTGCGCCGCTTGGGGTTCCGCTGGACCTCCATGTTCGTCTTCATCATGACCCACGCCGGGACGCGGCTGTTCTGCCGCTCCAGTTTCGCCAGCCGCTTCTTCTTGGCCTTCGACTTCTTGCCCATAGTGTCCCGCCGTTGGCTGCCGCCGCATAAATTCTTGTTCCTTCGATCCCGGGCCACTCGTCGCGTTCTCCCGTGTCAGGCGCGCTCGCCCGTCGCCTCGCGGTCGCATCGGCGTCTTCGGCGACCGAGTCGTGCCCGCTGTTCGCCCGTCCTCCGTGTCGCGCGCACTGCTCGTCGACCCTCGGTGCCACGCTGACGAGCCACGGTGAACCCGCGCCGATCCCGCTCAGAGCGCGAACCGCGTGACGGTCTCGTAGGTCGGCCCGTCTGGACCGAGCGTCGACTCCGTGAGTCGGACCTGGTCGACCTCGAACCGACCGATCGTCGGGTCGCGCTCCCCGACGACCCGCCGGACGAGGTCCTTGCTCCGCGCGTCGTCCATCCGCGCGAGGGTGACGTGCGGGGTGAACGAGTGGTCCTCGGGGTCGAACCCGATCGCCGTGGTCCCGGCCTCGATCGCCTCGTGGAGCCGGGTCAGTTCGGGTCCTCCGGCGGTGAAGCCGGCCCAGACGACCGAGATGTACGTCATCGACGGGAAGACGCCGTAGCCGCCGACGGCCGCCTCGAACGGTTCGACGCCCGCGTCGTCGACGGCCGCCTCGATCGCGTCCTCGATCGCCGGCACGCGGTCGCGGTTGACCTCGCCGAGGAACTTCAGCGTCAGGTGTGCCTGCGCGGGGTCCGTGAGCCGGAGCCCCGGCGCGTCGGCGAACGGCTCCTGTGCGGCCGACACGGCGTCCGCGAGTCGCGCCGGCAGGTCGACGGGGACGAACAGTCGCATACCGTCCGTAGGGCGGCCCGACGTTTCAATCTGCAGGGGCCGACGCGAGCGCCCTCGTCAGGCGCCCTCGTCCGGGCGATCGAGGGGATCGAGCTCCGGCGGGCGGGCGGTCGCCGGCGCAGGGGGCACGCGCGCGGTCGCGGCTACGACGCCAGCGGTGACCGTCACGCCGAGGAGGAACGCCAGCGCCGCGGCGTCGGGCACCGGCGCCAGCAGCGGGAGGTCGACCAGCGTCCCTGCCGCGAGGAGCACCGAGAGGGCCCCGACTCCCCCCGTCGTCCGGGCGACCGAGCGCCGGTCGTCCCCCATGTCGGCGGACGGGTAGACCTCGAGCGCGTGCCCCCGGGCCGTGAGCGCCGTCGTCCCGGCGTCGCGGTCGTAGTCGACGGCGCCGGCGTCGGCCAGTTTCGGGAGGTGGTGCTGCCGGAGCGAGGTGTAGACGCTCCGGCGATCCTCGTAGGTGACGACCTCGACCGGGACGCCGTCCTCCCAGGCGGCCACCTGCCGGGCGATGTCGTCCGCGTCCACCGGTCCGCCGTCCTCGCGGGCGAGACAGAACAGGGCGAGCCGCCGCCGGCGGTTGCTGAGGAGGTCGTACCGCTCCTGGATCGACAGCCCGTCGTCGTCGTCGCCCGGTGGTGCCGGGTCGGGCCGGGTCCCGGCGTCCCCCACGTGCTCCGTCTCCGATCCGTCCCCCGCCATGTCACCACGAATATTCAATACACCAACAGTAAATCGGTTTGGATCCGCTCGCGGATCGATTCCGTGCCCGAGCGGCGGGCGACCGTCGAACTGTCCCCGCACGACGGGCGATCGTCGAGCTCAGCGGTCGCGAACGACGGCGCGGGACGTCGACGGCGGCGGCAGTCGATCGGGGGCGCGTCGACGCCGGCGATCACGTCTCGACGCTCGATCCGTGCCCGGGCCCCGACGCAACGCTTTACCGGGCCGACTGCCAACCGCGGGGTATGACCGACGAGCCCGACGACGGGCGCGCCCACCGCTTCTCGGAGGGGCAGGGGTTCGACGAGGACTACGAGGAGTTCACGCTCGATCCCAGCGACCTGGACGCCGACCCGTCGACGGTCGACCCCGTCGACTCGCACGTCCTGACGGACCTCCTCGACGAGCGGAACGTGACGCCCGCGGACGTCGACGTCGAGCAGCTGATCGACGTCGGCCTCTCGTACATGGGGATCAACCGGTTCGAGGAGGCGACCGAGACGCTCGAACGGGCGGCTCGCTTCGCCGAGGACGACCTCGTCGAGCAGGAGGCCTGGGTGAACAAGGGCGTCGCCCACGCCGAACTCGAGGAGTACGACGAGGCGATCGGCGCCTACCGGGAGGCGCTCCGGCTCGACGACGGCTCCGAGCACGCCGCCTCGGCCGAGACGAACCTCGCGTACGCGCTCTGGGAGTTCGGCCGGACCGAGGAGGCACTCGAACACGCCGAGCGGGCGGTCGAACTCGACCCCCGGTTCCCCCAGGCGTGGTACAACCGCGGGTTCTTCCTGCGCGAGCGGGGGCTCTTAGAGGACGCCGTCACCGCCTTCGACAACGCCCTCCGACTCGGGATGCGGAACGCCGACCTGTTAGAGGAGAAGGCGCTCGCGTTAGAGGAGCTCGGCGAGGACGAGGAGGCCGAGCGCGTCCAGGAGCAGGCCGACGAACTCCGCGAGGAGGCCGAACGCCAGCTCGTCGAGGAACGGACCGGGGCCGGTGAGCGCCCGTGACCGCGACGGTTCCGGACGACGACGCCGACGCCGACGCCGACGCCACGGAACTGCTCCTCCGCGAGCGGGAGACGCCCGAGGGGTTGCTCGTCTCGGTCTGTGACGCCGACTGCCTCGGCGAGACGTACGGCAACGGGACGGTCTCCCTGGAGGTGACCGAGGAGTTCTACGGCGGCGACGAGGCCCGGCGGGTCGGCCCGGAGGCCGTGGTCGACGGCCTCCGGCGCTCCACCACCGCGAACATCGTCGGCGAGCGGGCCGTCGGGGTCGCCGTCGACGCCGGCCTGGTCGACGAGGACCGCGTGCTCGACGTCGGCGGGACGGTCCACGCGCAACTCCTCTGGCTGCAGTAGCGGTCGATCGCGTCCGTCGCCGTCTCCGGAACACGGCAGCGACGCGCGCGTCGCAGCCGGGAGGACCCTGCGAAGGAGCGTCCGCCCGCCCGCCCGGCTCGTCCGCCCGCCCGCCCGGCTCGTCCGCCCGCCCGGCTCGTCCGCCCGCGGGATCGACGCTCCCGTGACGCCACCGACCGAAGAGGTGTTGTGGCTCCAGTTCTTAGGCGGGCCTAATGGGAATCCAGGAGTCGTACCCGATCGACGTCGAGGCCATCCGCGAGGACTTCCCGATCCTCGGGCGGAAGGTCGGCGGCGACGTGACGGTACCGGGCGAGGGGCCGGGCGACGACACGCCGCTGGTCTACCTCGACAACGCCGCGACGAGTCAGACCCCGCGGCAGGTGATCGACGCGATCGTCGACTACTACACGAGCTACAACGCGAACGTCCACCGCGGGATCCACAGCGTGAGCCAGGAGGCGTCGATCGCCTACGAGGAGGCCCACGACCGCCTGGCGGAGTTCGTCGGCGCGTCGGGCGGCCGCGAGGAGATGGTGTTCACGAAGAACACGACGGAGGCGACGAACCTCGTCGCGTACGCCTGGGGCCTCGAGGAGCTGGGCCCGGGCGACTCGGTCGTCATGACCGAGATGGAACACCACGCGTCGCTGGTCACCTGGCAGCAGATCGCCAAGCGGACCGGCGCCGAGGTGCGGTACGTCCGGATCGACGACGACGGCTACCTGGACCTCGACCACGCCCGCGAGCTGATCGACGACACCACCGAGATGGTCAGCGTCGTCCACGTCTCGAACGCGCTCGGGACCGTCACTCCGGTCGCGGAACTGGCCGAGCTGGCCCACGACCACGACGCGTACGTCTTCGTCGACGGCGCGCAGTCCGCGCCGAACCGGCCCGTCGACGTCGAGGCGATGGACGCCGACTTCTTCGCCTTCTCGGGCCACAAGATGCTCGGCCCGACCGGGATCGGCTGTCTCTACGGGAAACGGGAGATCCTGGAGGGGATGCAGCCGTACCTCTACGGCGGGGAGATGATCCGGAAGGTCACCTACGAGGAGTCGACCTGGGAGGACCTCCCCTGGAAGTTCGAGGCCGGGACGCCCGTCATCGCGCAGGGGATCGCGCTCGCGCACGCGGTCGACTACCTCGAGGACGTCGGGCTCGAGCAGGTCCAGGCCCACGAGGAGCTGCTGGCCGAGTACGCCTACGACCGCCTGACCGAGGTCGACGACGTCGAGGTGTACGGCCCGCCGGGCGACGACCGCGGCGGCCTCGTCTCGTTCAACCTCGACGGGGTCCACGCCCACGACCTCTCGTCGATCGTCAACGACCACGGGGTGGCCGTCCGCGCCGGCGACCACTGCACCCAGCCCCTCCACGACAAGCTCGGCGTCCCGGCGTCCACGCGGGCGTCGTTCTACCTCTACAACACCCGCGAGGAGGTCGACGCGCTCGTCGAGGCCGTCGACGACGCCCGGCAGCTGTTCGGCTGACGCCGTCGCGCACTCGGTCCTCCCGGTACCGCGCCGCGAACCCCACCTCGTCCCAGGCGGCGTTGTGTGCGCCTTCCTCGCAGAGCCCGCGCATCGCCAGGTCCTCGCGCCGGGTGCGGAACCCGTCGAGCAGTTCCGTCGGCGGGGAAAGCGCCGTCCCGGTCACGGTCACTCGCGTCCGACTCCCGGTTCTCGTCGGTCGACACGGCCGAGCTATCGGGGACGAACATCCTGAACCTGACGCCGACCAGGGGCAGCCGCGCCCCACGATCGACCACGGATCCCGGTCCGACGCGCCCGTCGCCCGGCCGTCTCGTCGTAGAGCCCCGGAACCCTTTTCGACGGGAGACACGTAGCCAGGAACAATCATGGGCATGGGCTCGGACATGTACAGACAGCAGATCCTCGATCACTACAAGAACCCGCGCAACTACGGGGAGATCGAGGACGCCACCTTCAGTCACGTGGGCGAGAACCCCTCCTGCGGCGACACGATCCGCGTCGACGTCGTGCTGGCCGACGACGGCGAGACGATCGAGCGCGTCGCCTTCTCCGGCGACGGCTGTGCGATCTCGCAGGCGGCCGCGAGCATGCTCACCCAGCGGTTGCCGGGGACGACGCTCGGGGAGCTCGACGCGATGGACCGCGACGACGTGATCGAGATGCTCGGCGTCGACATCAGCCCGATGCGGATCAAGTGCGCCGTCCTCGCCGAGAAGGTCGCCCAGGACGGCGCGAAGCTCTACGAGGGCGACCTCGAGGACATAGACCGGACGACGACCGAGGAGTAGCCCGAACGCCCGGCCCCGGCGCGCTCTCTTCTCCGACGACGGGAACGGCACCGGCCGACCGATCCGACGCGGTCCCCGGAGTTGCGGGCTCCGAGACCGGGAGGAACCTTCATCCGCCGTCGGCCGAACCGACGGACGATGGACGAACGGCTCGGTCCACTGTTCGTCGCCCTCCTGGTCGTCGCGGCGCTGGGCGCGGCCGCGGCGACGTTCGACGACCCCGAGCGCGCGGGCGGCGGCGTCGGCGAGCGGACGGACGGCGAGACCGACCGCTCGGGCGACGTCCCCGGCGGCGCCGGCGACTACGAGGGGAACCTGAGCGGCGGCATCGGCCCGATCGGTCCGGGGAGCGGCGACGCGGGGCGCGGGCTCGGGGGGCTGGCGCTCCCGCTCGGCCTCGCACTCGGCGTCGTGCTGTGGGCCGGGCTGGCCGTCGTGGCCCTCCGCCGGGCGACCGGCGACGACAGGCGTCGCGACGAGCCGGACGAGCCGGGCACGAGCACGGACGCCGGGTCGGGGACGACCGCCCGCCCGCCGTGGCGCCCGGCGGCGACGAACGGGGTGGCCGAGGCGTGGACCGACCTGGCCCGGCGTGTCGACGTCGCCGCCCGGCGGACGCGAACCCCGGGCGAGGTCGCCGATCGCGCGATCGAGGCCGGCTACGGCCCCGAGGGCGTCCGGGAGCTGACCGCGCTCTTCGAGCGCGTCCGCTACGGCGCCGCGGAGCCGACCGCGGCGCTGGTGACCGCGGCGCGGGACGCGCTCGCCCGGAGCCTCGATCGCGACGGGGGCCGCGATCCGGAGCGCGACGCCCGTGATCCGGACGCCGGGAGCGACGACGAGGGCGACGGCGACGGCGACGGCGGGGGTGGCGACCGATGAGGCGCGTCGACGCGCTCTGGTACCAGCTCGGCTTCGCCGCCGTCGGCCTGGGAGTGCTCGTCGCCGTCGTCGGTGGCGGCTCCGTCCCCGGCGCGAACGTCCTCGCCGGGATGGTGTCGCTCGTCGGCGTCGCCGCCGCCGCGGGCGGCGCGCTGCTGGCCCGCAGGCGCGTCCGGGGCCGCGCCCCCGGCGACCAGGGCCGGACGCTCACCGTCCCGGGCGACGAACTCGCGACGCTCGTCGCAGCCGGCGACGACGACGGCACCGCGCGCGGTGCCCTCTGGACGCTGGCCGTCGCCGGGCTCCAGCGACCCGCCACCGGGACGGACTCGACCCGCCGATCGCGTCGGGCGGGTTCGCCCGGGGAGGCCGAGGGCTGGCTCCGGGACGGCTCGTGGACCGACGACGACGACGCCGCGGCGTACCTCCGCGGCGACCCGGTCGGACTCGCCCGACGGCTGTGGGCCGTCGTCGCCGGTCGCCACCCCGACGAGCCGCGGGCCGCGCGGGCCGCGGACGCCATCGCACGGCGCTGTGGCGTCGGAGCCGACGGCGGGGCCGGCGCGGCAGCCGACGGCGGGGCGGCGGACGACACCTCCGACCGGAACGACGGGAACGACCGGACCGACCGACTCGACCCCGACGGCGGACGGACGGTCGGGGCGTCGACCCGGGTCCACGACGCGCGTCACCGGCGGGAGGATCGACCCGGGTCGCCGACCACCGGGCAGCCGGAACCGGGACGCGACGGCGTCGCCGTCGGTGACGGGAGCGATGCGGACGCGGACGACCTCGCCGGGATCGACCCGGCCGCCGTCGACGCGACGGTCGACGTCGACGACGCGGGCCGGGAGCGCTCGACCGGTCGGTGGTACGGGGCGCTGGCGCTGGCGCTCGCGAGCACGGCCGTCGGCGCGTTCGCCGGCCAGCCGGTCGTCCTCCTCGCGGGCGTCGTCTGCGTCGGCGCGGCCGCCTACGCCCGGGTCGACCGGACGCCCGTCCCCGACCTCGAGGTGGCCCGGACGGTGAGCGAGACGGCCCCCGATGCCGGCGACCGGGTCCGGGTTGCGCTGACCGTCGAGAACGTCGGCGACGCGACGCTCCAGGAGCTGCGGTTCCGCGACGGGACGCCGCCCGGGGTCCCGGTCGTCGACGGGAGCCCGGAGGTGGTGACGGCGCTCGGTCCCGGCAGTGCCGTCACGTTCGAGTACGCCGTCGAGGCCGTCCGGGGTCGACACGCCTTCGAACCGCCGACGGCCGTCGTCCGGGGCCTCGCCGGGACGAGCGAGCGACGGACACGGGTCGGGGCGGCGCCCGCCGTCCTCACCTGCGTCCCGCCGCTCCCGTCCCCGGGGCGGGTACCGCCGGTCGTCGCCCGGACGGTCGTCGGCCCGGGCCGCTCGACCGAGGTCGGCGGCGGCGTCGAGTTCGCCGGCGTCCGGGAGTACCGCCGCGGCGATCCCTCCTCGCGGATCGACTGGCGGCGGCTCGCGAGGACCGGCGAGCGGTTCACGATCGAGTACGTCGAGGACCGCCTCGGCGAGGTCGTCGTCCTCGTCGACGCCCGGCGGCCGGCCTACTGTGCGTCCGGGCGCGGGGCGGCCGCCGGGATCGACATCGACGTCCGCGGCGCGGGCGACGCTCGCGTCGACGACCGGGCCGGCGACCACCGGACCGGCGACGCGAGCCCCGACGCCGACGCGGACCTCCCGTCGGTCGACGAGCCGAACCGGCGGGG
>Ga0207797_1000537_pt1 | contig 29248 bp, 27 predicted proteins | sample PRCRCaboRojoPR_6_FD_187275 | JGI IMG/M metagenome (GOLD analysis project Ga0207797, IMG submission 187275) | Marine sediment microbial community from Cabo Rojo, Puerto Rico - PR CR 10% Liquid 1 (SPAdes) | ecosystem: Environmental > Aquatic > Marine > Coastal > Sediment | place: Cabo Rojo, Puerto... | reverse complement strand
TCGGGGCCGTAGTGCTTGAGCATGTTGGCCACGTTGTTGAGCACGATCTTCTGCTTGAAGGGGTCGCCCTCGGAGATCTGGATGACCACGTGCTCCTCGGCCAGGGTGTCCTGACTCAGCCGGTCCGGGGCCGCCTGGGCCGTCGCCGCACCCATGCCGACGCCGAGGACCAGGCCCAGCACCAGGGCGCGGACACAGCGTTTCAATTGGCTTGCTTGCATTGCCTTCCTCCATGGGGGCGCCGGAGGGCGCCCCGGAATGTCCAAACGTGGAAATGCTCAGGGCTTGACGAAGGCGTAGCCCTGCCGCTGTTTCTCGGCGATCTCGGCCACGCCGGAGGGCACGATCTTGACCCCGTCAACCAGGTCGCTCTTCTTGATGCCCTTGCCGCGGAGGGTGTTGCGGCACTGCAGGAATTCCACGCCCTTGCTCATGAGCTCCTGGATCTTGGGCTCGTAGAGCTGGCCCTTGGCGTTGGTGGAGCCCTCGAGCAGCATGTAGACGCCGCCGGAATGGCTGACCACCGCCAGGTCGATGTTGCCCTCGAGCGGGGTGCCGGTGGCCTTCAGGTGGTTGCCGATGTTGCGCAGGGCGGCATTGGCGCGGTCGATCTCATTGACCTGATAGACCGCTTTCTGGCCCTCGGGGTAGTCGTAGTCGCCGGCCTGCACCGAGACCGTTCCCAGAACCAGAAAGGCCGCCAGGATGGTGCGGAGTGCGTTATGCATGGTTGCTGCCTCCTAAGGTGGATCCGTTCCAATCCACCCCTTTCAAGGCAACAACGATGCCAAAAATGTTTTTTCTTTATTTTCAAACAAAAGGAACCAGCGTGGGCGCCGGGAGGGGGCCCAACGCAAGGGGCCGGTTGCAAAATGCAACCGGCCCCTTGCAAGGTGCAATTGCAAGTTGCACCGCTAGGTCTTGGCCGCGGGCGACCCGCCCTCCTGCTCCAACTGCTTGAGCTTGCGCCAGAGGGTGGATTTGTTGATGCCCAGGATCTCGGCGGCCCGCTCGCGGTGGCCGCCGACCTCGTCCAGAACGCGCAGGATATGCGCCCGCTCGACCTCCTCCAGCGAGGAGTCCACCGGCCAGGGGTCGCCGGAAGCAGGTTGAGACCGGCCAGGCGCCGGCTCGGCCGCATTCCCCATCAATTGCCCGACCAACGCCGCCCCGATCCAGCGCTCATCGGCCAGGACCACGCAGCGCTCCACCAGGTTGCGCAACTCCCTCAGATTGCCCGGCCACTCGGCATCGGCTAGCAACGTCACGGCCTCCGCCGTGAACCCCTCGACGTCCCGGCCGTAGTCGCCGGCCAGATCCTGCAGGAAATGGTGAATCAGGGCCGGGATGTCCTCGGTGCGCTGGCGCAAGGGGGGCACCTCGATATTCACCACATTCAGCCGGTGATAGAGGTCGTGGCGGAATTCACCCGCCGCCACCATGGCCGCCAGATCGCGGTTGGTGGCGGCCAGGAAACGGGCATCGATGGGCACGGGGGTTGTCCCGCCAACCCGGGTGACCTGCTGCTCCTGGAGAACGCGCAGCAGCTTCATCTGCATGGCGTCGGAGACGTTGCAGATCTCGTCGAGGAACACGGTGCCCCCGCTGGCCGCTTCCAGCAGGCCCCGCTTGCGGTTGGCGGCCCCGGTGAAGGCCCCCTTCTCGTGGCCGAACAGCTCGGATTCGAGCAGGGTATCGGTGAGCGCCCCGCAATCGATGACCACGAACGGCTTGTCGGCGCGCTCGCCGTGGTGGTGGATGGCCCGGGCCACCAGCTCCTTGCCCGTTCCCGATTCCCCGGTAATCACCACGTTGCAGGGGATGTCCGCCACCTTCCGGACGCGCTCGAACACCGGGGACATGGCGGCGCTGGTGCCGACCATGCCGGTCACCGGGTGGCGGGCCTGCAGGCTCTGCTTGAGCAGGGAGTTCTCCCGCACCACCCGCACCTGCTCCAGGGCCTTGTCCACCTGGATGGCCAGCTCGTCCAGATCGAAGGGCTTTTTGATGAAGTCCAGGGCCCCGGCCTTGATCGATTCCACGGCGTTTTCCACCGAGGAGTAGCCGGTAACCACCAGCACCGCCGCCTCGGGGTCGTGCTCGCGGATGGCCCGCACAAAGCCCAGCCCGTCCAATCCCGGCATGCGCAGATCGGTCACCACCAGATCGAAGGGCTCGCTGCGAAAGCGCTCCAGCGCCCGGTCGGCGGCGTCCATAACCGTGCCCGTGTAGGGACGCCCCTCGCAGAAGCGCTCGAAGATGGAACAGGTGACGGGGTCGTCATCCACGAACAGGATGCGAGCCGCCTCATCCGCCATATTCATCACCCCCGTTGGCGGCGATCATTTGGGCGGAGCCCGGCGCACGGCGCTGGTCCTCGGCCGACCCGAGCTCGTCGGCCGCCGGCAGCTCGATGGTAACCGTGGTGCCCCGGCCGGGGCCCGAATCCAGGCGAATGTCGCCGCCGTGGCGCTCCACGATGCCGTAGCTCACCGACAGCCCCAGCCCGGAGCCCTGGCCTTCGGGCTTGGTGGAGAAGAACGGATCGAAGACCCGATCCTGGTTTTCGGGGCCAATTCCGGGCCCGTTATCGGCCACCCGGATGCGCACCGTGCCGCCGGACTCGCTAACGGCAACGCTGACCTCCTGGCCTTCCTCGCTGGCCTGCAGGGCATTGAGCACGGTATTGACCACCACCTGCTGCAGTTGGTTGGCATCGCCCATAACCGCCGGGATTGTCTCGGTAGCCACCGTGCGGTTGAGCCACAACCCCGAAGAGCGGGCCTTGCGCTCCAGCAGCTCCAGGGTCTGATCCACCAGCTCCGGCACGTTCACCGGCCGGAATTCCGGCTCCAGCTGGCGCCCGAAGTTCAGCAGCCCCTGGATGATGCGGCTGCACTGCTCGCACTCCTGGCGCAGGGTGCCCAGGTCCCGGCGTACCCGGTCGGGCACCGCCTCGGGCAGGTCGCGCTCGACCAGGGTGGCCAGGGAGCGGATGTTGTTGAGGGGATTGTTGATCTCGTGGGCCAGCCCCCCGGCCAACTCGCCCACGGAAGCCAGCTTGGCCGCCTGACAGGCCTTGGCCTCGGCCTCGTCACGCTGCTGCTGAGCGGTTTCCAGGCTGTCCGCCAGGTAGTCGAAGGTACGCGCCAGACTGCCCACCTCGTCGTTGCGATCCGACCGGCAGCGCACGCTCAGATCGCCCTCCGCCAGGTTCCGGACCTTGGCGGCCAGGCGATGGATGGGCGTGGTCACCCCGGCCGCCGCCCAGCGCGACAGCAACAGGATGGCCACCAGCGCCAGCACGCCCACGCCGGCGATGGAGGCCTGCATCTTGTTGGTGGGGGCGAGCAAGGCCGCCGTATGGGCCCGGACCCCCAGGATCCAGCTCCGGGTGGGGTCGTCGTAGGGGCTGAAGCGGGTGAAATAGAAGCGGTCCTCCCCCTGCGGCAGCCCCACGACCCCCGACTCGTTGGCATCCACCGCTTCGCCCACCCGCTTGCCCAGGGTGATGGCGAGGTAGGCGGAGTTGCCTCGCTGGTTGGCGAAGCGTTGGCTGTCCTCCGGGTGGTAGAGGTAGATACCGTCGCGCCGGGGATCCAGCTTGTTGGCCTCCACCAGGTAGACCTCGCCCTTGCGCTCGGCGATCAGCCCGGAAAGGACCTGGTCGAAGCGCTTGCCCCAGCCGTTGACCACCAGGTAGCCGACCTTTTGGCCGTCCCGGGCCAACGGCACGGTGTAGCGGATCATGGCCGGGCAGAAATCGGCCTTGGGGTTGACCCGGCCCAGCTCGAAGTTGGACACCCCCACCTGCCCGGGCTCCAGGTGCCGGGCCTTCTGGAAATAGTCCTTGTAGGCGTGGTTGGCGACGATGGGCAGGCCGCCGGGCCCGTCCGCCTTGGGGGCGACGATCTTGCCCTCCTTGACCTTGACCCGGGTGTTGCCGCGGGTATCCATGACCCGCACCGCCTGCACCGAGGGCTTGGCCTCCTGGTAGGCCAGGAAGTAGGACTCCAGCCGCGAGCGGGCGGACTGCCGCCCTTGCCCCTGACTCAGGGCCTGGAGGTAGCCGTCGAGCACGGGCACCTGGGCCAGGGCCCGGGCGGCCGCCTTCTCGCTCTCCACCAGGGTCCGGATCTCCGCCACCCCCCGCTTCAGGATGAGCTGGATGTCGTCGTCCACCTGCTCCGACAGGGTGCGATGCCCCAGGTAGCCGGCGTAGATCAGGATGGCAAACAGAGGCGGCATGGTGGCCACGGTCAACAGCAGGAGCAGCTTGCTGCGCAGGCGCATGGCATCTCCTTCGGCCGGTTCCGGTTTGCGAGCCGGGCTCGCCAACCCGGAACCGCCAATGCAAAAGGCAGGCCACGGGTAGCCAACGGTCCACTCTAGCCCAACTGCCCGTCCCGGCCCAGCCCCCGCCCTTGCCGCCGGCCGGGAAGGAATGCATTCTGAGTGGGGCTTCGCTCACCCGCCGCGGACAGAGTGTCCGGACAGGCCGCCACCCAAGGGGAGGGTCATGGATTCGGTCGGGGTCATCCGTCATCCCATCCTGGACCGCTATCGCCGGCTGTTCGCCTACGAGTTCCGGTTTCGCGGGCCGGGCAGCGACCAGGCCCAGCGCAAGGGAGTGGCCAAGGCCGAGTTCCAGAAGCTCCAGGGCGACCGGCCGGTCTTCGTCAACGTCACCGAGGAGTTCCTGCGCCAGGGCTTCACCGAGCTGCTGCCGCGGGACCGGGTCATCCTGGAGTTCCGCCCGGGCGAGGTGGACGACCGCACCCTCCTGCGCGAGCTCCGCGAGGCCCGTCGCGAGGGCTTCCAGGTCGCCCTCACCCTCAACGGTGCCGAAGGCGCCTACCTGCCCGCCCAGGAACGCCTGGACTACCTGCGCATCGACGCCGACAGCTTCGACGAGAGCGTCCTGGACACCCTGGTGGCGGCGGCGCGGGACACCTCCGCCCAGCTCATCGCCGGCAACGTGGCCACCCAGGACGCCTTCCAGCGCCTGCTGCGCAAGGGCTTCCGCTACTTCCACGGGCAGTTCTTCACGCGCCCGGTGCAGCTCAGCCGGGACCCCCTGCCGGTGCACAAGGCCAATCTGCTGCGCCTTTACCGGCTGATCCAGGGCGACGCCGAGATCGACGAGGTCGAGGCCCTGTTCAAGCAGAGCCCCGAGCTCAGCTTCCGCCTGCTCAAGCTCATCAACTCCGCCGCCTTCGCCGTACGCAAGCGGGTGCAGTCCATCCGCCACGCCCTGGTCCTGCTCGGGCGCCGCAACGTCCGCAAATGGGTCGCCATGCTGATGTACACCGGCGGCGCGGACGAATTCCGCAATCCGCTGCTGGCCGAGGCGGTCATCCGGGGCCGGGTCATGGAGCTCGCCGGCGGCCGCATCTCCAACAAGCGCGGTTTCAGCGACGAGGCGCACATCACCGGGACGCTGTCGGTAGTCGAGGCCCTGCTCAACCGGCCCATGGACCAGATCGTCCAGGACCTGCAGCTGGAGGACCACATCGCGGGCGCGCTCCTCAAGCGCGAGGGCGATCTCGGCCGGCTCCTGGAATCGGTGGAGAACCTGCGGCGGGAAGGCAGCCTGACCGAATGGGCCAACGGCTCCATGCCGTTGGCTCTGAGCCACGACGACCTTGTATTCTACGAGCAGCAGGCGACCCTGGAGCAGGCCACACTGGAGCTGGAAGGCATGGAGGCCGACGCCTGAGCGCCGTGGAGCGATCACCCACCCGGGGAACGAGAAAGCCCAACCCATGCAACAGATCAACATCGCGCGCCACCCGGTCCTCGACAGCGAGCAGGAGCTGTTCGGCTACGAGCTGCAGTTCCGGGACCCCCGCCACCCCGGCAGCGACCCCTCGGCACTGGCCCGCGAATTCCCCACCACCCTGGTGGATACCATCGACAGCCCCGAGTTCGCCAAGCTCCTCGGCGACCGCGCGGCCTTCGTCCACGTCACGCCGAATTTCGTGGAGAAGGGCTTCGCCGACCTCCTGCCCAAGGACCGGATCATCCTCGAGCTCCTGCAGACCATGGAGGCCAACGAGGACCTGGTGCAGATGCTCAATCAGGCCTCCGGGCTGGGCTTCCGCCTGGTTTTCTCCCTGCTCCTGGCGGACCCCGACTATTTCCCGGTGTTCGAGGCGGTGGATTTCGTCAAGGTGGACCTCAACCTGTTCGAGGGCGAGGAGCTCGACCACCTGCTGCAGATGCTCCAGGGCTTCCCGGCCCGCCTGATCGCCGAGAACGTGCATACCCGCGAGGCCTTCGACCAGGCCGTGGCGAAGGGCTTCGACCTGTTCCAGGGCCAGTTCTTCGCCAAGCCGGCGCAGATCACCACCGAGACCCTGCCGGCGCAGAAGACCGCCCTGCTCACGCTGTATCGCCAGATCACCGGCGATGCCGAATTCTCGGACATCGAGAGCACCTTCAAGGACAACCCGGACCTCAGCTACAAGCTGCTGCGCCTGATCAACTCGGCGGCCTTTCACCGCCCCAAGGAGATCCATTCCATCCGCCAGGCCCTGGCCATGTTGGGCAAGCGCAACCTGCGCAAATGGGTGGCCTTGCTGCTGTATTCGGGCGCCGGCCGCGGCGGCAACCGCAACCCGCTGCTGGAAGAGGCGGTGGTGCGCGGGCGCATGATGGAGCTGGCCGCGAGCAAGCTCACCGACGACCCCAATTTCGCCGAGAGCGCCTTCATTACCGGCACCTTTTCCGTGATCGAGGCCCTGCTCGGCCGTCCCTTGGCCCAGATCGTGGAAGAGGTCAATCTGGACGATGACATCGGCGAGGCCCTCCTCGAGCACAAGGGGGTGCTGGGGGACCTGCTGGCCACCACCATGAACCTGCGGGAGAACCGCATTCTCCCCGAGCAGCGGCCGGAGAACCTTTACGAGCTGTCCGACGCGGACATCTACTCCTACGAAGAGCAGGCCACCCGGGAGTTCGAGGACCTCGACGACCTCGGCGATGACGGATCCGCCTAGCCGTTGCGGCCCCGACAGGCGCCCCCTCCCCCGCACTAACCGCTTGACGGGCTGACCGGTCGGTCAGCAAACTAGCCGCTTCCGGTCCAGGGCGCTCGCCGCGCCCTCTTCGCCCGTCCCCGCCCCGGGCCCGTCTCCGGGGCCGTCCGGTTCCAGCACGAAGGACCCGAAATGCACGCACCGGCTTCCGCGCCCTCCGGCCCCAAGGCCCGTTTCCGTCGCCCCCTCAGCGCCGCCCGTAGCGGGCCGACGGGGGTGTTGCTGGCCCTGCTCCTGGCCGGACTGCCCACCGGGACCGCCGCATCGGGCCTGATGGAGCTCTATCAGCGGGCCGAGTCGGTGGACCCGACCCTTGAGCGGGCGCAGAAGGATCGCGACATCGCCAATTTCCAGGAGGACCAGGCGCGCGCCGGCCTGATGCCCAGCCTGACCGGCCAGGCCAGCCGCTCGCGCACCAACCAGACCCAGGTCATCTCCGGCCAGCCCAGCTCCACCACCGATTTCACGCAGGATCGGTACAGCGTCACCCTGTCCCAGCCGCTGTTCATGGGCGGCCGCACCTGGATCGCCATGGACATCGCCGAGGTCAGCCAGGACCAGGCCACCGCCGCCATCTCGGGCGCGCGCCAGGACCTCATGCTGCAGGTGGCGCAGGCGTACTTCGATGTCCTCAACGCCCGCGAGGAAGTGGACCTGGCCGAGCGCGAGGTGCGGCGCGTGAGCGAGCACCTGGAGCGGGCGCAGGCGCAGTTCGAGGTGGGCACCGGCGACATCGTCGGCGTGCGCGAGGCCGAGGCCCGGCGCGACCAGGCCCGCACCCGCCTGATCCGGGCGCGCAACAACCTGCGCACGGCCAAGCAGCGGCTCCGGCGGTTCATCCGCCAGCCCGTTCCGGAGCTGGCGCGGGTGAATGAGGTGACCCTGGTGGCTCCGGAGCCCAAGGACGCCGAGGTCTGGGTCGACCGCGCCTTCGAGGGCCATCCCCAGCTGGTCCAGACCCGCAAGCAGCTAACCATCAACCGCAAAAACGCCGAGCTGGCCCGGCGCGAGCGCTGGCCCGAGGTCACCGCCCAGGCCCAGTACAGCAAGGTGGAGGGCGGCAGCTTCTTCACCGAGGACGAGCAGAAAAGCGCCAGCATCCGTCTCAACTGGCCCATCTTCCAGGGCGGCGCGGTCTCGGCCGAGGCCGACATCGAGGAGACTCGCGCCGCCCAGACCCGCCTGCAGCTGGACGACCAGCAGGAGACGGTGCGGGTGGAGACGGTGCAGGCCTTCTACGACTGGGAGTCGTCCATGGAGGAGGTGCGCAGCCTGCGCGCCCAGGTGCGCTCGGCGGAGACCCAGCTGGAGGCGGTCCAGACGGGCTTCGAGGTGGGCCGGCGCACCAGCGTGGACGTCCTCGACGCCCAGCAGGAATACTTCAGCGCCCTGCAGAGCCTCGCCGAGGCCCGCCACCGCTACCTGCTGTCCCGCCTGCAGCTCAAGGCCGCTGCGGGCGTGCTCAGCATGGCCGATCTGCAGGCGGCCAACCGCCAGCTGGACTGAAGGGCTCGCCCGGCCTCAGGAGGCCTGGTCGGTCTGGAAGTCCAGGCCCTCCTGGCTGAAGCGCCGCTCCAGGATCTGGAAGTACTGCCGGATGCGGCGGACGTACTTGACCGGCTCGGTGCCGCGGGCGTAGCCGTAGGGCAGGTCCTTGTAGTACTGCCGCTGGGACAGCTTGGGGAGCATGTCCTTGAGGGTGTTCCAGCTATCCGGATCGCGCCCGGCCCGTTCGGCCAGCCGGCGAGCGTCCCAGATATGGCCCATGCCCACGTTGTAGGCGGCCAGGGCGATCCAGGTGCGGTCGGGCTCGGTGATGGCCTCGGGCAGGCGCTCGTACATGCGGGCCAGATACTCCGCCCCGCCGCGGATGCTGTTGCGGACGTCGAGCCGGTTGCGGATGCCCAGGGAGCGGGCGGTGGTCAGGGTGAGCATCATCATGCCGCGCACCCCCGTGGGGCTCTTGGCCCGCGGCCGCCAGTGTGACTCCTGGTAGGCCTGCGCCGCCAGCAGCTCCCAGGAGAAGGCCGGATAGCCCTCGGCCACCTTCCGGAACAGGTGCTTGTAGCGCGGCAGCCGGCTCGTGATGCGGCGCTGAAAGGTGGCGATGTCGACGTAGTCGAAGATGGTGACGTGGCCGTAGTAGCGGTCGCGGATGGCCGCCAGCTCCTGCTGGGCCGCCAGCTCGCCGAACCACTCCCGCAATTTGGCGCGCAGGGCCTCGGAGCCCTTGGGCAGGGCCCAGGCCAGCTCCTGTTCCTCGCTAATGGGGAAGGCCACCACCAGCTCGGGGTAGTACCGCTGGTTGAGGGCCACGATGTTGGAGTCGGCCACGGTGCAGTCCACCTCCCCCCGCCATACCTTCTCCAGGATCTGCTCGGTGGACAGCTTGCCGGTTTCCCGCCACGCCAGATCGGGCATGACCTGCCGGATTTCCCGCAGCCGTTCCACGTAGCTGGTGCCCTCCAGCACCAGCAGGTCCACCCCGGGCAGATCCTCCCATTCCCGAGGCACCTCGCCGCCGCGGCGGCAGACCACTTGCTGCTGCACACTCTGGTAGGAAGGCCCGAAAGCGAACCGCTCCTTGCGCTTGCGGGTGACGGTCAGGCCGGCAGCCGCCAGATGGCCCTTGCCCTTGGCCAGGGCATCCAGGATCTCGCCGAAATCGTCGATGACCACCAGCTTCAGGTCGACGCCGAGCTCGTCGGCGAAGCGCCGGGCCAGGTCGTATTCCAGGCCCTTCTCGCCATCGCGACCGTAATAGTAGGTGGTCGGTGAATTGCGGGTGATGACCCGCAGCTCACCGGACTCCTGGATGGCTTCCAGGGTGTCTCCGGCCTGATCGCCGCCGCCCCAGCCGCAGCCGGAAAGGGCGCCCAGCAACAAGAGCCCGGACAGGTAGCGACCCGAGGCAAGCCCTGGCCAGGCCGCCCCCTTCCGGGAAAGCTGTCCGTCCATGTGCGAGCCTCCGCCTGGTGCCGTGGGGGAGTGGCACCACCTTGCTCCAACCCGTCAGGATAACCCATCCCGCCTCTGCGCTCGATCCCGGGCCCCACGAAGGCCTTGAAAACCGGCTGAAAGCCCCCAGATCTTGAGTAATGCCGCACGGCGAACCGCCGCCGGCGGCCCCGGCAAGCTAACCGAATTGAAGGAAGGAGGCGGGTAATGGCGATCGTTCGCTACGACCCCTGGCGCACCATCAGCCAGCTGCAAAACGAGATGAACCGACTGTTCGAGAACCAGCTCGGCGGCGATGAAACCACGGAAAACGGCATGGTCGCCGCCGACTGGCGCCCGGCGGTGGATGTCCAGGAGGACGCCAATCAGTACGTGATCACGGCCGATGTCCCCGGCGTGGATCCCAAGGACATCGAGGTCTCGCTCGACAACGGCGTCCTCACCATCCGCGGCGAGCGCCGCCAGGAGAGCGAGGCCGAGAAGGCCAATTTCAAGCGCGTGGAGCGGGTGCGCGGCACCTTCTTCCGCCGCTTCACCCTCCCCGACACCGCCGACGCCGAGAAGGTGAAGGCCAAGAGCAACCACGGCGTGCTGGAGATCACCATCCCCAAGCAGGAGCAGGGGCAGCCGCGCAAGATCGAGGTGGAGTCCTGAGCCCCGCCTCGGCGCACGCTAGGTAAACGGCAAGCCGGGGCCGACGCCCCGGCTTTTTTGCCCGGAGGCAGGGATGGAATACAAGGACTACTACAAGATCCTGGGCGTGGCGCGGGACGCCGACAAGGACGCCATCAAGCGGGCCTACCGCAAGCTGGCCCACAAGCACCATCCCGACGTCAGCAAGGAGCCCGACGCCGCGGAGCGCTTCAAGGAGGTCAAGGAGGCCTACGAGGTCCTGTCCGACCCCGAGAAGCGCGCCGCCTACGACCAGCTCGGCTCCGGCTGGCGCCAGGGCCAGAGCTTCGAGCCGCCCCCCGATTGGGAGACCAACTTCGATTTCGGCGGCGCCGGCGGCCTCGGCGGCATGGGCGCCGAGGAGTTCAGCGAGTTCTTCGAGAATCTGTTCGGCGGCGGCTTCCGCGCCGGTCCTTTCGGCGGCCGCACCCGGGGCTCCGCCTGGGGCGGCGGTGGGGGCTACGCCGCCCGCGGCGAGGATCAGCACGCCCGAATTGAGGTCTCCCTGGAAGAGGCCTTTCACGGCGGTCACCGCCGCATCCAGGTGAGCGTGCCGGCCAGGGACGCCCAGGGGCGGGTGACCCACCACACGCGCAATCTGGACGTCACCCTTCCCGCCGGCATCCGCGACGGCCAGCAGATCCGCCTCAGCGGCCAGGGCAGCGCGGGGCCGGGGGACGGCCCGGCGGGGGACCTCTACCTGGCGGTGCACATCCGCCCCCACCCCCATTTCCAGCTCGACGGCAAGGACGTCTACCTCAACCTGCCGGTGACGCCCTGGGAGGCCGCTTTGGGGGCCAAGGTGCGGGTGCCTACACTGGGCGGGCCAGTGACGCTCAACGTCCCGGCCGGGGCGCAATCGGGGCAGAAGCTGCGGCTCAAGGGGCGGGGCCTGCCCGGCAGCCATCCCGGCGACCAGTACGTGGTGCTGCAGATCCGGGTGCCCAAGCCGGAGACCGAGGAGCAGTCCGAGCTCTACCGCCAGATGGCCCAAAAGATGGCCTTCAACCCGCGGTCCCAGTTGGGAGTCTGAGCCATGCCCAAGCCACCGCGCCCCGTCACCGGCATCGTCCTCGACGAGCGCACGGTCTACACCCTCGGCGAGCTGGGCCGGGCCAGTGGGCTCGGCGCCGACGAGATCCTGTACATGGTGGAGGTGGGCATCCTCGAGCCGGTGCCCGAACAGCCCCGCTGGTGCTTCACCGGGGCCTCGGTCAGCCGCCTGCAGACGGCCCTGCGCCTGCAGCGCGATCTGGGCATCAACCTGGAAGGGGCCGCCCTGGCCCTGGATCTGCTGGAGGAGGTCAACCGCCTGCGGCGGCGCGCCGACCTCCTGGAGCGCCAGCTTTTCGGCTGAGCCCAGGCGGCCTATAGTGGACCCCAGGACCCGCTAGGGAGGCCACAGGTCATGGCAGGCGCCGACGGCGGCGAGCCCCGCAAGGGCCGCGGGGCCATCAGCAACCCCGAGGGCCGCTTCGAGCCCGTTTCGCGCGAGCCGGTGGACGACGGCTGGGGCGACAAGGACCTGGCGCCCCCCACCCTGCGCACCGAGGTGGCCGCCGACGCCTCCCGCACCGCCATCACCTGGAACGATTCCCCCGACCTGCCTTTCGACCGCTCGGTCAATCCCTACCGCGGCTGCGAGCACGGCTGCATCTACTGCTACGCCCGGCCGTCCCACGCCTACTGGGATCTGTCCCCCGGCCTCGACTTCGAGAGCCGCATCATCGCCAAGCCCGAGGCGGCCCGGCTGCTGGAGCAGGAGCTGGCCCACCCCGACTACCGCTGCGCGCCCATGGCCCTGGGCACCAACACCGACCCCTACCAGCCCATCGAGAAGCAGTACGGCATCACCCGCGAGGTCCTGGAGGTCCTGCACCGTTGCCAGCACCCGGTGTCCATCGTCACCAAATCCGCGCTGGTGGAGCGCGACCTGGACCTGCTGGCACCCATGGCCGAGGCGGGCCTGGCCACGGTCACGGTGTCGGTGACCACCTTCGACCGCGACCTGTCACGCCGGCTGGAACCGCGCGCCGCCGCCCCCAACCGCCGCCTGCGCACCATCCGCACCCTGCGCGAGGCCGGCATCCCGGTGGGGGTGCTGATGGCCCCGGTGGTGCCCGTGCTCACCGACGGCGAGATCGAGATGATCCTGGAGGCAGTGGCCGAGGCCGGCGCCGACAGCGCCGGCTACGTGCTGCTGCGCCTGCCGCACGAGGTGGAGGGGCTGTTCCGGGAATGGCTGGCCACCCATTACGCCCTCAAGGCCGACCACGTCATGAGCCGGCTCACCGAGGCCCGCGACGGCCGCGCCAACGACCCCGACTTCGGCACCCGCATGACCGGCACCGGGGCCTACGCCGAGATGATCGGACGGCGCTTCAACCTGGCGTGCCAGCGCCTGGGCCTTGCCGGCCACGACCTCGCCCTGGACAGCAGCCGCTTCACGCCGCCACCCCCGCCGGCGGGGACCCAGCTCAACCTGTTCTGAAACCGCTTCGGGGAAATCGGCGCCCGGGCCGGACGCGGCTCAGCGGACCCGCCCCGCCGCCACCAGATGGCGGCGCCAATAGGGGTTGTCCAGCCGCGCATAAGAGACGCGGTCCCCGGACTTGGGGGCATGCACGAAGCGCTCGTTGCCCACGTAGATGGCCACATGGCCGACCTTGCCGGATTGGCGGAAGAACAGCAGATCGCCCGGACGCACTCGGTCGGGGCTCACCGGCACAGCGCGCCGGCGCAACTGCCTGACGGTGCGCGGCACGCGCAGCCCGACGCGGCGGTAGGCGAAATGGACGAGGCCGCTGCAATCGAAGGCGACCGGGCCTTCCTCGCCGTAGCGGTAGGGCGCCCCCACCCGGGATTGGGCCACCTCGGCGGCCTGGGCCAGACGCAGGGCGTTTTCCGAGCCCTCGCCGCGATCCGGGCCGCGGTCCGGGGGGCGCAGGGGAGCCGGCGCGCAGCCGGGCAGCGACAGGGCCGCCACAACCAGAACGGCCATGAGCGCCCGGTGGCGCGCCCCGAGGGAGGCGGGAATGTCCATGGTGCGGGCCCGTTGCGGCGGCTTTCCCCCGCTTATAGCAAACCGGCCGCCTGCTGACGAGCCCGCAACCGCGCTACCCTTCCCGTTCGTAATAGCCCACCAGCTGCGCCTCGGCCAGGAGATTGGCGCGCGCGGCCGCCTCCACCTCCGCCACCTTGGCGCCTTCGGCCACCTTCAGGCTGCCCGTGTCCAGGGCCAGCAGCCGGAACTGGTAGCGGTGCGGCCCGTGGCCCGCCGGGGGACAGGGGCCGCCGTAGGAGGCCCGCCCGAAGTCGTTGGTGCCTTCGGGATAGGGGCTGGCGACATTGCGGCTGGAGTGGCCACCGGGCAGGAAGGTCACCTCCGGAGGCATGTCGAAGACCGCCCAGTGGCCGAAGGTGCCGCCCGGGGCGTCGGGGTCGTCGCAGACCAGCGCGAAGCTCCGGGTCCCCGCCGGGGCGCCGGCCCATTCCAGGGGCGGCGAGTGGTCGTGGCCGTCACAGGTGAACGCCACCGGGATGCTTTCGTCGTTGGCGAACACCTCGCTGTAAAGATGCAGGCTCATAGCGTTTCCCTCCCTGGCCGCTGACGATCGTCCCACCCGGCCATGGTCACCGCCCCGCCCCCGGGGCCGTAAAGACCGGGATGGCTCAGGCGCCTTCCAGGCGCTCGAATTCGGCCTGGTAGGCCGCCGGCCGCACGGGCAGCCGGCGCGCCCCCCAACCGCCCGGTCCGGCCTCGAACACCCCGGCACAGGGCGTCCCGCAGCCCGTGCAGCGACCCGCGCGGTCCAGGTTCCACTCGGCGAGCTGGTACCAGTCGCGGCCGATCAGCTCCTGGCCGCAGTGGTGGCAGTAGGTGCTCTGGCCCGCCTTGTCGTGAACGTTGCCGGTGTAGGCGTAGCGCAGGCCCGCCGCCAGGGCGATGTCGCGCGCCCGGGCCAGGGTGGCCGGCGGCGTGGGCGGATGGTCCCGCATCCGGAAGTCCGGATGGAAGGCGGTGAAGTGCATGGGCACCTCGGGGCCCAGCTCGTCCCGCACCCAGGCCACCATGGCCTCGATCTCCTCGGCGCTGTCGTTCTCGCCGGGGATCAGCAGGGTGGTCAGCTCCATCCACACGTCGGTCTCGTGGTGGATGTAGCGGATGGTGTCCAGCACCGGCCCCAGCTCCGAACCGGTCAGCGTCTTGTAGAAGCGCTCGGTGAACGCCTTCAGGTCGATGTTGACGGCGTCCATGTGGGCATAGAACTCGGCGCGCGGCTCCGTTGTCACATAACCGCTGGACACCGCCACCGTGCGCACGCCCCGCTCGCGGCAGGCGCGCGCGATGTCGATGGCGTACTCGTGGAAGATGATGGGATCGTTGTAGGTGAAGGCCACGCTGCGGGCGCCCAGGCGCTCGGCCATGTAGGCCACCAGCCCGGGCGAGGCCTGGTCGGCCAGGGTGTCCATCTCCCGGGACTTGCTCATGTCCCAGTTCTGGCAGAACTTGCAGGCCAGATTGCAGCCGGCGGTGCCGAAGGACAGCACCGGGGTCCCGGGCAGGAAGTGGTTCAGAGGCTTTTTCTCGATGGGATCGATGCAGAAGCCGGAGGACCGCCCGTAGGTGGTCAGCACCATGCGGTCGTCCTGACGACCGCGCACGAAGCACAAACCGCGCTGGCCTTCCTTGAGCTTGCAGAAGCGCGGGCACAGGTCGCACTGGATGCGGCCGTCCGCCAGGCGGTGCCAATAATGGGTGGGGAGCCCTTCGAGGTGCTCTTGCTGGGTCAAAGCGGCGGTCCTCACTGGGTTGCTGCGTTAACCGATGCCTTCTCCCTTAGATCCGCCCGATGGCCGCGAATTTCAACCGACGCCGGCAAACGGGCTTGAAAAGGCCGGCCGTGAACCGTACCTGCTCGGGGAATGCCGTTATGCCGGAGACACGCCATGGCCATCACTGAGCGCCGCCCCGCGGTGGCCGGGACCTTCTACGCCGGGGAGGCCGAGGCCCTCCAGCGCGAGGTCCGCGACCTGCTCGACCGGATCGCTGCCACCGACGGCCCGGCCCCCAAGGCGGTGATCGCCCCCCACGCCGGGTTCCGGTTCTCCGGCCCGGTGGCGGCCCACGCCTACGCCCGGCTGGCCCCGGCCCGCGACACCATTCGGCGGGTGGTCCTGGTGGGCCCCTCCCACCACGTGCCCCTGCGCGGTCTGGCCGCCACCGAGGCAACGCGCTTCCTGACCCCGCTGGGGGCGGTGCCGGTGGACCGCGAGGGGGTGGCCACCGCCCTGGGCCAGCCCGGGGTGCACACCCTGGACGCCGCCCACGCGCGCGAGCACAGCCTGGAGACCCAGCTGCCCTTTCTGCAGCAGGTCCTCGCCAATGTCCGCATCGTGCCGCTGGTGGTGGGCGATTCCAGCCCAGCCGAGGTGGGCCGGGTGCTCGAGGCCCTCTGGGGCGGGCCCGAGACCCTGATCGTGGTCAGCTCCGATCTCTCCCATTTCCACGACGACGCCACCGCCCGCACCCTGGACGCGACCACCGCCCGCGCCATCGAGGGCCTGGACACGGAGGCGCTGGGCCACGACAACGCCTGCGGCTTCCATCCCGTGCGCGGCCTGCTGTGGGTGGCCCGCCGCCGCGGCGACCGCATCACCACCCTCGACCTGCGCAACTCCAGCGAGGCCGGCGCTCCCCGCGATCGCGTGGTGGGCTACGGCGCCTTCGCCCTGGAGGAAAGCGCGTGAGCCCCGCCGAGCGGAGCGACGCGGCGGCCCCCCAGCCCGGGACGCTGGCCCCGTACGCCGACGAGCTGGTGGCGCTGGCGGCGGCCAGCATCGACCACGGGCTCGCCCGGGGCGCGCCCCTCGAGCCCGACCCGGCGGACCATGCCGCCGCCCTGCGGGCCACCCGGGCGGCCTTCGTCACCCTGCACCGCGAGGGCCAGCTGCGCGGCTGCATCGGCACCATTGAGGCGCACCGGGCCCTGGCCACGGACATCGCCGCCAACGCCTTCGGCGCCGCCTTCCGCGACCCGCGCTTCCCGCCCCTGGCCGCGGACGAGCGTCCGGCGATCGCCCTCAAGATCGAGGTGCTGAGCGTGCCCGAACCCCTGGCCTTCACCGACGAGGACGACCTGCTCGACCAGCTGGTCCCCGGGGTCGATGGCCTGCTGCTGGAGGCCGGCGGGCGCAAGGGCACCTTCCTGCCCACGGTCTGGGAGCAGCTGCCCGAGCCACGGGCGTTCTGGACGCAGCTCAAGCGCAAGGCGGGGCTGCCCACCGACTACTTCGGGGCCGACCTGCAGGTGCGCCGCTATCGCACGGAGGTGCTCCCCTGACCCCGCCGGAACGCGGGAGTCCAGCCGGCGGCTGGGGAGTCCAATCGGGAAAGGCCGATATGTCCGCCGCCGGTTCCGGCGGCGCCAAGGAGGGGCCGAGCCATGACGGAACCACTTGCCCAAGGTGACGCCCTGCTGCTGGTGGATGTCCAGAACGATTTCTGCCCCGGGGGCGCCCTGGCGGTCCCGGAGGGGGAGCGGGTGGTGCCGGTCCTGAACCGCTGGATCGAGGCCGCCCGGCAATTGGGCGTGCCCGTTTACGCCTCTCGGGACTGGCACCCGGCGGGCCACGTCAGCTTCGCCGAGCGCGGCGGCCCGTGGCCGCCGCACTGCATCCAGAACACCCCGGGCGCGGCCTTCCACCCGGACCTCCAGCTCCCCGAGGACGCCACCGTCATCAGCAAGGGCACCGACCCCGAGCGCGACCAGTACTCCGCCTTCGACGACACCGGCCTGGCCAAGCTCATGCGCGACGAGGGCGTGCAGCGGGTGTGGGCGGGCGGCCTGGCCCAGGACGTGTGCGTGCGGGCCAGCGTCATCGACGGCGCCGAGGAGGGCTTCGAGATCCACCTTATCGCCCCCGCCACGCGCCCGGTGAACGTGGATCCGGGCGACGGCGAGCGCGCCCTGGCGGACATGCGCGCCGCCGGGGCGGTGATCGAGGAGGAAGCGGAGCCGGTGCGATGAGCCGACCGGGGGTGTGGGCGGACGACCGCAACGCGGCGCTGCTAACCGACCTCTACGAGCTCACCATGATGCAGGCCTATTTCCGCGAGGGCCTGCGGGACACCGCCGTTTTCGACCTGTTCGTGCGCAAGCTGCCCGCCAACCGCAATTACCTGGTGGCCGCCGGCCTGGAGACGGCCATCGGCTACCTGGAGGACCTGCACTTTACCCCCGAGGCCCTGGCCTACCTGGAGTCCCTGGGCACCTTCTCCCGCGACTTCCTGGATTACCTGGCGGAGCTGCGCTTCACCGGCGACGTCGCCGCCATGCCCGAGGGCACCCCGGTGTTCCCCGACGAGCCGCTGATCGAGGTGGCCGCCCCCCTGCCCCAGGCCCAGCTGGCCGAGACCTTCCTGCTCAACCAGATCCATCACCAGACGCTGATGGCCAGCAAGGCCAGCCGCGTGGTGGACGCCGCCGGCGAGGCGGCGGTGGTGGACTTCGGGGCGCGCCGCATGCACGGCGTCGACGCCAGCCTCAAGGCGGCGCGCGCCTTCCACATCGCCGGCGCTGCGGCCACCTCCAACGTCCTGGCCGGGCAGGTCTACGGCATCCCGGTGTCGGGGACCATGGCCCACAGCTACATCGAGGCCCACCCCGACGAGCTGGGCGCCTTCGCGGCCTTCGCCGGGATCTACCCCGACACGGTGCTGCTGGTGGATACCTACGACACCCTGGCCGGCGTGCGCAAGGTGGCGGAGCTGGCGGCACGCTGGGGCGACGATTTCCGGGTGCGGGCCATCCGCCTGGATTCCGGCGATCTCGGCCGGCTGGCGCGCGACAGCCGGGCCATCCTGGACGCTGCCGGCCTCACCGGGGTGGGCATCTTCGCCAGCGGCAGCCTGGACGAGTACCGGATCGCCGAGCTCATGGCCCAGGGCGCGCCCATCGACGGCTTCGGGGTGGGCACCCACATGGGGGTCTCCGAGGACGCGCCCTATCTGGACAGCGCCTACAAGCTGGTGGAGTACGCCGGCCAGCCCCGCATGAAGCTGGCCACGCACAAGGTCACCCTGCCGGGACGCAAGCAGGTGTTCCGGGAGGCCGACGAGGCGGGAACGCTACAACGGGACGTGATCGCGAGGGCCGACGAGGTGGCGCCCGGTCGCCCCCTGCTGCAGCCCGTCATGCGCGGGGGCAAGCGTGAGCCCGGTGCGCTCCCGGACCTGGCGGGCGCACGCGACCACGCCCGGCAGGAGCGCCAGCGCCTGCCGGGGGTGCTTCGCGGCGTGGAAGCCGCCGCCACCGCCTATCCGGTCAGCGTCAGCGACGCCCTCCGGCAAACCGCGGACAGCCTGCGCCGCAGTCTGGGCGGCGGGTCCGCCTAGGGGCGGGCCTGCTCCCGGCGCACCCAGCGGGTGAAGCTGGCTTCCTTGATTCGGTTCTGCTGGCCGCCCTCCGGGGCCTGCCAGATCAGGAAGTACTCGCCGGCCTCCTCCTCCACCGCGACGATCTTGCGGGCCTTTTTGGAGGATTCCTTGGGCTGCCAGACCTGGCCCACGGCGTAGCCTTCCGGAGTGGTCTGTTCGCCGGGCTCGGCCGCGGGCTCGGCGCCGGCCGCCGGTGTCCCGGCGGCCTCCGGACGCCCGGCCTCTTCGTGTTCCCAGCCCAGTCGCCGCCGCAGGTCCTGATAGGCCCACCGAGTGAACGACGCCACCCGGTGACCGGCGTCCTGGGCGAGGAGCCGGCTTTCGCGCAGAATGGTTTCCAGTCGTTCCTGCATGGTCTTGCCGTCCTCGCTCATGTGGGGCTCCGAAACGGGGATCGATCCATTCTCAATGGTATATGACAAACATAAGCCCCAAAGACTCCCCGCACCATCCATCCGGGCCATTTTTTGTCCGTTTTGTCCAGCCTCGGCCCGCTGTTGCCGGCGGCGCGGCGCGGCCGCGGCGTCCGGGGTGAAGGGGGGCCGCGCTCATGGATAATCCCCGGCTCACCCTGGTGCTGGCCAGCGGCGGCGTGGAAACCGCCACGCTGCTGCACCTGGCCGCCGCCGCAGGGGACAGCGTAGGCGCCGTGTTCCTGGATTACGGCCAGCGTCCGGCGGACATGGAGCACCTGGCCGCCCGGGCCCAGTGCCGGGACACCGGTGCCGAGCTGACGAGCCTGGACCTGGCCAGCCTCGGCCCGGCCTTCCAGGGGGACAACGAGCGCCAGTACCACATCCCGCTGCCGCATCGGAACCTGGTGGCCATGTCCCTGGGCCTGAGCCTGGCCGAAAAGCGCGCCGCCGACCGCCTCCTGGTGGGGTTGACCGCGGACGATGGCGCCACCTCCCGCAGCGCCTCGGCCGGCTTCTTCGCCGACTTCCGCCACCTTGCCGACGGCCTCGGCACGGTGGCGGTGGAGGCGCCGTTGCTGGCCCTGGGCAAGGCCGACGTGGTCCGGCGCGGACACGAGCTCGGGGTGGATTTCGGCCGCACCTACAGCTGCCTGCTGGGGTACCCGCAACCCTGCGGGCGCTGCCCGCAATGCCACAAACGGGCGGCCGCCTTCGCCGCCGCCGGACTGACCGAGCCCGCCTTCACCCTGGCCGAGGGAGACCGCTGAGGTGCCTTTCTCGCCGCTATTCCTGGTCGCCTTCCTGTTCCTCGCCGTGTTCCTGGTGGCCTTCATCCAGGTGGGCGTGGTTTCCATCGCCGTGGACAAGCTCGGCCTGCCGCCCGGGGCCCTGCTCCTCCTGCTGTTCGGCTCGCTGCTGGGCAGCGCGGTCAATCTGCCGCTGTTCACCATGCAGGCCGAGCCGCCGCCCGACCGTCCGGCCCACCCCCTTTTCCGGCTGGGTCTGCTGCAGCCGCAGCGGCCCTTCCGGGGCCGGACACTGGTGGCGATCAACCTGGGCGGCGGCATCATCCCCATCGGCTTCGCCCTCTACCTTTGGGGCCACCACCCCCTGTCGGCCGCCCAGGTGATCACCGCCATCGCCGTGGTGGCCGGGATCAGCTACGTCGCCAGCCGGCCGGTGCCCGGCATGGGCGTGGCCATGCCGCTGTTCGTCGGCCCGGTGGCGGCCGCCCTCACCGCCCTGATCCTGGGCGGCGAGCACAGCGCGCCCCTGGCCTACATCTGCGGCACCCTGGGGGTGCTGGCCGGGGCCGACCTGCTGCGCATCGGCGACATCCGCCGAATGGGCACGCCGCTGGCCGCCATCGGCGGCGCCGGCACCTTCGACGGCATCTACATCACCGGCATCGTGGCGGTGCTGCTGGCCTGAGCGGGCAGCGGACAATGGCATGGAGGCAGGGGTTGCAGGCATAATCGGGGCCCGGACCCGGCTTGCGGTCCGCGCCCCCGGTGGCCGCCAGTGGCGCCGGATCCTCGCCCAGCCACGGAGGACGGGAACCCTTGACGCGTGACGGCCAGATCACCGACACCGAGCTCCTCGATGTCTTCGGCATCCAGGGCCAGGGCGTGGAGGGCCTGCCGCCGGCGGAGGTGGCGCCCATCATGCGCGAGCTCATCGAGATCCTCTGGGCCGAGCCCGATCCCGACACCCCGCCCGGCGACCAGCTCCACGGCGAGCTCACCGAGCTGACCGAGTTCCTCGAAAGCGAGGAGACCATCGGTCTGGTGGCGGCCATGCAGGAGGTCCTGGGCGCCTTTGCGGCCGGCACCCTGCCCTGGACCGCGGAGGTCTCCGACCACATGCGCCAGGGCGCCGAGGCCATCGCCGAGGAGCTCAATCCCGACCCGCCACGGCAGAAGCTGGAGGAGGTGGTCGGCGGCGGCAACCCCGGCGCCGTGGTGCTGGCGGTGGGCCTGGACGAGCCCGCCCGGAGCGCCCTGAGCGAGGCCCTGGAGGAGCTGGGCGCCGGCGACGCGACCGTGGTCACCGCCCCCGACGCCGACGAGGCCGAGGCCCAGTGGCAACAGCAGCCGCCGGTGCTGGCGCTGGTGGACGAGGCGGTGGACGGCAGCGACCACACCCTGCTGGGCCGCCTGCGCCACCACGACCTGTGGACCCCGCTGGTGCTCACCACCGCCGCCACCAGCGACGACGACCGCCGCCGCGCCGTGGCCGCCGGCGCCAACCGCATCCTCGCCGGTCCGGTGACCGCCGCGCGCCTGACCCGGGCGCTCGAGCACCTCTGGGCCTAACCGGGACCTCCCCCATGCAAGCGGTCTTCCTGGACAGCGAGTCGCTCGATCGCGGCGACCTCGACCTCTCGGCCCTGGCGGGCACGGCCGAGTGGACCTTCCACCCCCACACCGCGCCCGGCGAGGCCGCCGAGCGCATCCGGGGGATGGAGGTGGTCATCAGCAACAAGGTGCCGCTCGACGCCGAGGCCATTGCCGCGGCGGACCGGCTGCGGCTGATCGCCATCGCCGCCACCGGCACCAACAACGTCGACCTGGCGGCCGCCCGCGCCCACGGGGTGGCGGTGACCAACGTGGTCGGCTACGCCACCCCCGCGGTCACCCAGCACGTGTTCGGCCTGCTGCTGGCGCTCACCACCCGCCTTCCCGACTACCAGCAGGCGGTGCGCGCCGGTCGCTGGAGCGCCAGCCCGCATTTCTGCCTGCTGGACTACCCCATCGACGAACTGGCCGGGCGCACCCTGGGCATCGCCGGCTACGGCGAGCTGGGGGCCAGCGTGGCGCACGTCGCCGAGGCCTTCGGCATGGAGGTCCGCATCGCCCAGCTCCCCGGCCGGCCCGAGCGGCCGGACCGCACCCCGCTGGCCCGGCTGCTCCCCGAGCTGGACGCCCTCAGCCTGCACTGCCCGCTCACCGAGGCCACCCGTGGGCTGATCGGCGCCGCGGAGCTGGCCCGTCTGCCGGACCACGCCCTCCTCATCAACACCGCTCGCGGCGGCATCGTGGACCAGCCCGCCCTGGCCGAGGCCCTGCGCACGGGCGGCATCGGCGGCGCCGGCGTCGATGTGCTCCACCCCGAGCCCCCGCCCCCCGATCATCCCCTGCTGGCTCCGGACATCCCCAACCTGATCGTCACCCCCCACATCGCCTGGGCCAGCCGCCAGGCCCGTCAGCGCATGGCCGACGAGCTGGCCGCCAACATCCGGGCCTTCGCCGCCGGCGAGCGGCGCAACCGCGTGGATTGACGGCGGCGACGCCCGGAACAGACAGGGCCCTTTCGCGGCGTTTGGACCATGGTTGGCGGGCACCCTTTGGGGTACCATGCCGGTACCCGGGTTGAACGGGGCACCGTTTCCCCTGGGCGGGAAGTCATCCCTTGAAAAAGGGGCAATAAGGATTCAGGTTTGAGCCCCTCCCTTCACCGCCACCGGAGATCGGCATGAGCACGCGCTCCACTCGCGCCCGGCGGAGGGTCCTCGAGACCCAGGAACTGCCGCCGCTGCCCATGGTGGCAGGGGAGCTGCTCAACCTCCTGCAGAGCGACAGCGATGACGACCTGGAGCACCTGCGGGTCATCCTGGAACGCGACCCCGGGCTGGCGGCGCGCGTGATGGGCTGGGCCAACTCCGCCTATTTCGGCACCCGCGGCAATGTGCGCAGCCTCGACCGGGCCATCTTCGGCATCCTGGGCCTGCGCACGGTCAAGAGCCTGCTGCTGTCCATCGTCCTCAATCGCGCCTTCGACACCCGCTCCTGCCCCCACTTCGACCTCACCGAATACTGGTACCGGGCGCTGCTGACCGCCCACTGCGCCAAGGCGGCCATCCCCATGCGTCAGGAGGGCCCGGCGCTGGACCCCGAGGATGGCTTCCTCGGCGGCCTCCTCCACAACCTCGGGCTGTTGCTGCTTGTCCACCTCTATCCCGAAGCCATGGACGGCGTCTTCGACGCCCTGGACCGGCCCGACGACGAGGAGCTGCGCGATGGCGAGGAGGCCGCTATCGGCGTCGACCACTGCGCCGCCGGGGCCTGGCTGGCGCGTCGCTGGCACCTGCCCGACGGCGTGGTGGCGGTGATCTCCGACTACGGCGTGCGGCGGCCGGTGCAGGCCGACCATCTGGCCGCGCAGGTGGGCTTCTGCCGCCAGCAGGTGGACGCCCTCCTCGCCGCCGACAGCGACGACCCCGCCGAGCTGGCGATGCGGGTCCCCCGCTGGCTGCCCATCACCCAGGAGCGGTGGGCCGAGGTGGTGGCCGAGATGCTCCAGGAGCGCAGCCGCCTGCGCGGCCTGGCCGAGGACCTGTCCTGAACGTCCAATAGGAGCCCGCGTGGATTCCCGCCCCTTCGCCGAAGCCGCCACTGAGCTCCGCCACCAGTTCACCAATCTGCTGGAATCCCTGTCGGCCCTGCGCTCCCTGATCGAGACCGACACCCACAACCTGGACGAGGCCACCCTCCTGGACCAGGCGCTGCAGACCCTGGCCGAGCATCAGGACCTGGAGCGCTCGTCGGTGTTCCTGCTGCGCGACGGCCAGCTGGTCAACAGCACGGGGCTCGACCGTGGCGAGTTCCAGCCCGGCTCGCGCGCCCGCACACCCGCCCCCGCCGGGGCCGCCACCCGCTTCGCCGCCGGCGAGGGCATCATGGGCGAGGCCATGCGCTCGGGCGAGATCCAGCACGTGGGCAACTGCCAGGAGGATCCCCGCTTTCGCCCCTGGGGCGACGAGCGCGATCAGGAGGCCGGGGCCCTGATCGCGGTGCCCATGGCGGAGGGCAACGAGGTGATCGGGGTGCTCAATGTCTCCCATCCCGAGCCCCACGCCTTCAGTCCCTGGCACGAGCACATGCTGCAGGTGTTCGCCACCATGCTCGGTCACATGGTGGTCAACCACCGCCTGGTGAACACTCTCGAGGAGCACGTCCGCCAGCGCACGGCGCAGCTCGAGAACGCCCTGGCCGAGGCCGAACACCTAAAGGCCCGGTTCGAGCAACTGTCCACCATCGACGACCTCACCGGGCTTTACAACCGCCGCTTCTTCTTCCCCGAGGCCACCGCCGAGCTGGCCCGCAGCCTGCGCTACGGCCATTCCATGGCCCTGGTGGTGCTGGACCTCGACCATTTCAAGGCGGTCAACGACGATCACGGCCATGCCGCCGGCGACCAGGTACTGGGCGACGTGGCGGCCTATTTCCAGGGGCAGATGCGGGAGGGGGACATCCTGGCCCGGATGGGCGGCGAGGAGTTCGTCATGCTGCTGCCCAACACCGGGGCAGCGGGCGCCCGCGCCCTGGCCGAACGCCTGCGCCAGGATCTGCGGGGATTCGTCTGGACCGACGCCGACGGCGACACCTTCGGCATCAGCGTCAGCATCGGCATCACCGACCTGCAGCCCGGCGCTGCCACGGCCAACCGCGACACCCAGCGCGCCCTCGACCGCCTGCTGGCCGAGGCCGACCGCGCCGTCTACGCCTGCAAGTCGGGCGGCCGGGACCGCATCGCCGTGCACGCGGAGCTGGACGGCCCCTGAGCGGGCTCAGTCCTCCCGAGCGCAGGTGCGGAACCCGGCGAGCACGTCGCAGCGCCCCGGGGTGAAGAAATTGCGCCAGGTGTTGCGCAGCATGCGCCCGCGGGTGGCCCAGGCGCCGCCGCGCAGCACGCGGTTGTCGCCGAACCAGGGCTGCGAGTAGTCCTTGTAGGGGTCGGGGACGAAGCCCGGATAGGGCTCGAAGGCCGAGGCGGTCCACTCCCAGACATTGCCCAGCATCTGGCGGCAGCCGAAGGCGCTGTCGCCGCCCGCGCAGTCGGCCACGTCCAGCGGCCCCAGGAAGCGGGCGTCGAGGTTGGCGCGGTCGGCGGTGGGGGCGGCGTCGCCCCAGGGGAAGCGGCGCTTGCGCTCGCCCAGGGCGGTGCCGGCACCGTCGGGCTCGCCGGCGGCGGCGGCCTCCCATTCGGCCTCGGTGGGCAGGCGCCGTCCGGCCCAGGCGCAGTAGGCCTCGGCCTCGTGGGCGCTAACGTGGCTCACCGGTGCATTGGGCGGCAGCGGCCGCCAGCTGTCGAAGTCCTTGATCAGCCACTCGCCGCCGCCATCAGAGGCCCAGTACACCGGGCGCTCCCGGCCCGCTTGCTGCAGCCAGTCCCAGCCGGCCTCGGACCACCAGCGCGGTTCTCGGTAGCCGCCGTCGGCCACGAATTCGGCGAACTCGGCGTTGGTCACCGGGGCGCGGGCGATGCGGAAGGGCCGCAGCGCCACCCGATGGGCCCACTTCTCGTTGTCGAACACGAACGGCTCGTCCTCGGCCGCGCCCAGCCAGAACACCCCGCCGGGCACCTCCACGTCGCCGCCCAGGGCCCCCGCCCGGGGCTCGTCGTCCGGGTCCAGGCCGCCCCCGGTGTCGGCGAAGTCCGGGCGCGGCTGGCCCAGGGTCTGGCGGGTATAGGTGAAGGCCTCGTCGTGCATGTCCTCGTGGTAGGTGGTCAGCTGGTAGAAGTAGCTGTCCGCCACAGGCGCCGGGTCACTGCCCAGGGCCTCCAATCGGGCCACCAGGGCGTTGTGCACCTGGGTCATGTAGGCGATGGTGTCCTCCAGTGCCGGCAGCGGCAGCGACCAGCGGTCGTCGTGGCCGATGGCGGAGGAGTCGTAGAGGGCGTCGGCGTTGGGGATCAGGGGCTCGCGGCCGTCCAGGTGGCGCAGGATCCAGTTCTCGTGGAACCAGGCCACGTGACCGATCTCCCACAGCAGCGGATTGACCGTGGCCAGCATGGGCTCGGTGAGCTGCGGCCCGTCCAGGCCCTCCACCAGCTCGAGGGTGCGGTTGCGGGCATCGGCCAGCATGTCCAGAAGCACGTCGGCCGGTACGGGTTGCGTCATGATCGCCTACCTAGCTGATTGGCATGGGGAACAAACAATGGGCTGCCAAGGGACACGGCCATGCGCATCCGCATGATCACCCCGGCGGCCCGCGGCTCGCGCTCGGGCAACCGGGCCACCGCCGAGCGCTGGGCGCGCTTCCTGCGCGCCGCGGGCCACCGCGTGGCCATTGCCACGGCTTACGCCGATGAGCCGGCCGACGCCATGATCGCCCTGCACGCCTGGCGCAGCGCCGACGCCGTCGAGCGCTTCCGCCAGCGCCACCCGCAGCGCCCGTTGGTGGTGGCGCTCACCGGCACCGACCTGTACCGCTTCCAGCACAGCGATCCCGAGACCACCCACCGCGCCATGGCGGCCGCCGACCGGCTGGTGGCCATCCACGAGGCGGCCGCCGACGACATCCCGGAGCACTTCCGGGCCAAGCTCGCGGTCATCCTCCAGTCGGCCACCCCACCCGCCGAGCCGCACCGGCCGGTGAAGCGGGAATTCCGGGCGCTGGTCATCGGCCACCTGCGCGACGTCAAGGATCCCTTCCGCCCCGCCCTGGCCGCCGCCGGGCTGCCGGCGGACTCGCGCCTGGTCATTCACCACTACGGCCTGGCCCCGGATGAGGCCTGGGCCCAGGCCGCGCACCAGCAGATGGCGGCCAATCCCCGCTACCGCTGGCACGGCGAGTTGCCGCACTGGCGCGTGCGGCGGGCGCTGGGCCGGGCCCATCTGCTGATCCACCCCTCCCTCATGGAGGGCGGCGCCAACGCCGTGGGCGAGGCCATCGTCGCCGGCGTCCCCGTGCTGGCCTCGGCCGTGCCCGGCAACGTGGGCCTGCTCGGCCGGGACTACCCCGGCACCTTCCCCGTCCAGGATACGGCCGCCCTGACCGCGCTCATGCAGCGAGCCGAGCGCGAGCCCGCGTTCTACGCGGAGCTGGCGCGCCGCTGCGGCGAGCGGGCGCCGCTGTTCGCCCCGGAGCGGGAGGCGGCGGCCTGGCGCGAGCTGGTGGCCGGCCTCAGGGCGTGACCGTCCGCGTGCCCGCCCCTGCGGAGCCCAGCGGGGCCTCCTCGGCCTCGGCGCCTTGCGGGATCACCGCAATCGGCGCTTGCGCGCCGCTGTCGGGCAGTACCCGGCCGACGGCGGCGGCCCCCGGATAGCCCGCCGCCTGCAGGGCGGCCAGGCAGTCCGCCGCGCGCTCGGCGGGGACGCTGGCCAGCAGCCCGCCGGCGGTCTGCGGATCGAACAGCAGCGGGTAGCGCTCGTCCGCCCCGGCCGCCTCGGGATCGCGCACCGCCCGCCGCAGGCGCAGGTTCTCCGGCTGCAGGGAGCTGAACACACCGGCGCGGATGGTCGCCAGGGCGCCGTCGAGCAGCGGCAGGTCGGCCAGCCGGATCTCGGCGTCCACCTGCGAGGGCTTGGTCATCTCCACCAGATGGCCCAGCAGGCCGAAGCCGGTAACATCGGTGCAGGCGGTGGCGCCATGGGCGAACAGCACCTCGGCGCCGCGCCGGTTGGAGGTGGTCATGGCCTGCAGGGCCGCGGCCACCCAGCGCCCCTTGGCCTGGTGGCGCATGTCGGCGGCGAACAGGGTGCCGGTGCCCAGCGGCTTGGTCAGGATGAGCACATCGCCGGGGCGCATGCCGCCCTTGCGCAGGATGCGCTCGCGCGCCACCAGGCCGTTGATGGCGAAGCCGAAGGCCAGCTCGGCGCCCTCCCCGGTGTGGCCGCCCACCAAGGCGGTGTTGCTGTCCTCGAACACCGACAGGGCGCCGGCCATCATCTGATAGATCTGCTCCTCCACCTTCTCCTCGCGCCCATAGGGCACGGTGGCCAGGGCCAAGGCCGACTGCGGATCGGCGTTCATGGCGAAGATGTCGCCGAGGGCGTGGTTGGCGGCGATCTGACCGAAGACGTAGGGGTCGTCCACCATGGCGCGGAAAAAGTCCACCGTCTCCACCATGACCTTGCCCTCGGGCACCTCCACCACCGCCGCGTCGTCGGGGTCATCGAGGCCCACCAGGATGTCGTCGCGCACCACCGGCGACAGCCGCGCCAGCGCCCTTGAGAGCACCGAGGAGCCCACCTTGGCGCCGCAGCCGCCGCAGCGCATGGCGATGGTGGAGATCTCCTTGAGCGCCTCGGGCCCGCCGGCGATCTCGGCCTTGACGTCGGTCTCCGCGGTCTCCGCCATCTGCGGCAGGTCGCGGTACTTGGCCATGAAACGCCGGTCGATCCAGCGCTTGGCGTGCCACAGCCAGTCGCCCTCCACCGCCCAGTTGCCGCGCACCGCCACCGCGTGGCGGTCGCCGCTGCTGATGATGGCCAGGGCCTTCTTCTGCGGGATGTGGCGGCGCAACGGCCGGCCCAGCAGGGCCCGGCGCAGGTTGCGCGCCAGCGGCGGCCCCTGGCGCACGGCGTAGACGCCGGATTTGGGCCGGGGATGGCCGGCCATGGCGGCGATGTCGCCGCTGGCGAACACGCTCGGGTGGGAGGTGGACTGCAGGTGCCGGTTGACCTCGGCGAACCCGGCGGTGTCGGTGGCCAGCCCGGAGCCGGCGATCCACTCCGGGGCCGAGGCCTGGGTCACCCACAGCGGCGCGTCGGTGGCCAGGACCCGGCCGTCGGCGAGGCGCAGCTCGCCGGGGGCCACCTCCGCCACCGCCACCCCGGTATGCACGTTGATGCCCCGCTCCGCCAGGATGCGCGCGAACTTGCGCTGGGCCCGGCGATTGTGGGCGGGCAGGATGGTCGGCTCGGCGGAGACCAGATCCAGCTGCAGGCGGGCCGGGTCGCCGCCGACCGCGGCCAGCTCCCGGTTCAGGGCCTG
>Ga0207797_1000536_pt1 | contig 29304 bp, 37 predicted proteins | sample PRCRCaboRojoPR_6_FD_187275 | JGI IMG/M metagenome (GOLD analysis project Ga0207797, IMG submission 187275) | Marine sediment microbial community from Cabo Rojo, Puerto Rico - PR CR 10% Liquid 1 (SPAdes) | ecosystem: Environmental > Aquatic > Marine > Coastal > Sediment | place: Cabo Rojo, Puerto... | reverse complement strand
CCGTCTAGCCGCTAGCCTCACGGCTAGGCCAGAGCAGCCCCACGACGGCCAACGTCGCTCAGGCAGGCGACCGCAACCTCATTCAGGAGGCGAGGCCGCAGCAGGACCGCGATTCCCCCGCCGGGGCTACGATCGACTGCGGGCCCGCTCGTTCATTGAAGGGGGCTCCGCATCGAGATCCGGGTGCGCGGATGGTCGCACGTCAGCACCTACACCGACAGCTGCGAGGCCCGGGTCAGCCTGGCGAAACGGACCCCTCGAAGACCACCAATCTCGTTGCTGATATGCTCGATCTCTGCGGGCCTACCCTGCAGGACGATGGTCTCCAGACAGTTGCTCTCGTCCATATGCACATGAGTCGCGCAGAGCACATGCACGAAGCCGCGGTGCTGGACGTCGATGATCCGTTGGCTCAGGTCACGCTGATGGTGGTCATAGATGATGGTAAGCACGCCCATAACGCCCTCCTCGGCCCCTTCCCAGGCGGCCTCCACCATCTTCTCCCTGATGAGGTCCCGCACGAACTCGGAGCGCGAGGTATAGCCGGGCCGAATGAGCTGTCGGTCGAGCTCCTCTAGCAACGGCCTGGGAAGCGATACGCTGAAACGGATCGTGTCGTCGGTTTCCGACAAGGCTGATAACTCCTGCTGAAAAAGACACGTGCGGCGCTTGTAGGTCTGCAAGCGCGGGTGTTATTTTCCGATGAATCGTAATATGGGGCTCGCTACCTACAGCTAGAGTCGCCGCCCCAGCGGCCGTCCTGCCTAATCGCTATAGACAGGCCTGCATGCTGCAAGGGAGGGTCACCCTCAGCACGAGGCCACAAGTAGCAGAGCCTACATGCACATCGTCGATGGTGTCCTCTCCCCTCAGGTACTCCTGGTGGGCACTACTGCAGCGGCGGGCGGGGTCGCGGTGGGCCTGCGGCGGCTCCAGCCGGACGACATCCCCCGCGTCGGTCTGCTGTCTGCCGTCTTCTTCGTAGCGTCGCTGGTCCACGTGCCGGTGGGACCGGCAAGCATCCACCTGGTCCTGCTGGGTCTCATGGGGGTGCTTGTTGGGTGGGCGAGCTTTCCGGCGCTGCTGGTGGGTCTGCTCATGCAGGCCGTCATGTTCGGGTACGGGGGCATCACGGTTCTGGGCGTCAATACCCTCAACATGGCACTGCCGGCAGTGCTCTGCAGCCACATCTTCGGCCCTCTGCTGCGGCGCTCCGGGCCCCAGCTCTCGGTCGTGCTGGGATTCCTGGCGGGGGTTGTGGCCGTCAGCCTCTCGGGCTTCATGGTTGCCATGGCGCTAGCGCTGAGCGGCGAGGCCTTCACGCTGGCAGCCAAGGCCACCGTTGCCGCACACGTCCCCTTGATGCTGGTCGAGGGCGTGGTCACCGCCGCGGCCATCGGGCTCCTGCGACGCGTGAGCCCCTCGGCGCTTTCCCGGGGCACACCACCCGCTGCACCATGACCCTGCGAGCCGCAGACGCGGTCCAGACGGCGCTTACCAGAGGGCAACGAACCGCCATGACTTCCGGAACCCGCCTCCAAGGCCCACGAAACTGGGGAGATCTGGGGCTGCATGCAGTCGACAGCCCGATCCAGCGACGCGATCCCCGGATCCGGGTCTTGCTCGCGGGCACCCTGGCAGTATCGGTGGTCACGCTCGATGACCTCCTCCTGAGCGCCCTGGGCCTGGGCCTGGCCATGGGCCTGGTGGTCATTGCTCGGCTGCGACTCCGAGCTGTCCTGGCCGCACTGCTGGCATTGGATAGCTTCATGGTCCTGGTGGTTGCACTCCTGCCATTTTCCGTGCCGGGCGAGGCCGCCTTTCACCTGGGCAGTGTCGCCGCTACCTGGCAGGGCCTGGAGACAGCCGCATTGATCGCTCTCAAGGCCAACGCGGTCCTGCTGAGCACCCTTGCCCTCGTGGGCACACTGGAGATCGTAGCCCTCGGCCATGCCCTTCACCATCTCTACGTACCTGATAAGTTGATCCATTTGTTCCTGTTTACGGTCCGCTATCTGGGCCTCATGCATCAGGAGTACACCCGACTGCGCCAGGCCATGCGCGCCCGCGCCTTCCGTGCACGCAGTGACCGGCATACCTGGCGGAGTGTTGGCTACCTGCTGGGCATGCTGCTGGTCCGCTCACTCGCCCGATCCGAGCGGATATTGGCAGCGATGAAATGCCGGGGCTTCGATGGGCGGTATCATCGATTGCGGCATCCGCCCCTCGAACGCCTAGACTGGTACTTCGGCGCCGGCGGCCTGACGGTCGCCGCCGGCCTGGTGGCCGCGGGAGCCCTCTAGTGGCGCCGCTCTTCGCCCTTCGTGGGCTCGAGTTCGCCTTCAACGCGCAGCGACCGGTGCTACGGGGCACCGATCTGGACCTGCACTCCGGCGAGGTTGTGGGCCTCACCGGATCCAACGGCAGCGGCAAGACAACCCTGCTGCACCTGATGGTCGGCCTGCTCAGGCCACAGGCAGGCACGGTCGAGGCCTTCGGACGCGTACGCTGTACCGAGGAGGACTTTCGCCCGGTCCGAGCCCGCGCCGGTCTGCTCTTCCAGGACCCCGACGACCAGCTCTTCTGTCCCACGGTCGCGGAGGATGTAGCCTTCGGACCGCTCAACCTGGACCGGACCCATCCCGAGGCCGAGGCGATCGTCGACCGAACCCTGGGCACACTCGGGCTCACCGCCATCAAAGATCGTGTCACCTACCACCTCTCCGGCGGGGAGAAACGGCTCGTCTCCCTGGCCGCTGTCCTGGCCATGGAGCCGGAGGTCCTTCTGCTGGACGAGCCATCCGTCAGCCTCGACGATGCCGCAACCGGGCGCCTCATCGAGGCACTACGAAAGCTGCAGCAGGCTATGGTCGTCATCTCCCACGACCGGCGCGTGCTGGAAGCGCTGGCGACACGCTATGTACGCCTCGAGCAGGGAACATTGCGCACGGTCTAGCAGCCCCCGGGTTTTTGAACCCCCGTTCACCCGCACACGGACCTCCCTTGCAAACCCCACCCTCGCCGCTAGACTGTTAGCTGACGCATCCCCTGCTGCATCACCTCGGCGGCTAACCTGCGTAACCAAGAAGAATCAGGGCACGCACCGTGCTGCATGAGCAGGGCCCGAGGGCTGCGGTGAATCTGTCCCGGGCGTGCATTGACCTTGAGCCAGAGATCCTGGAGGAGAAAGCCGATGAAATCCTTGCGCCGACTGGCCACACTACTGATGTTCGGCCTGAGCCTTTCCGTCGTCACGCAGGCAGCCATAGCGGCGGAAGACAGCGCCGAGTCCAGCGATGCCAAACAGCGGGTCGTCTACCATGTCGCGGACAGGGACAAGGTCGCATTTGCCCTCAACAACATCCGCAACCACATCAAGGGCGTCGGTGGATCCGAAAACGTCGACATCGTGCTGGTTGTGCATGGCCCTGCCGGCAAGATGTTCCACGAGTTCTCAACGACGACCCGGGTACGTGAGGCGGTGCAGGAGCTCCGTCAGGTCGGCGTGGACTTCGAGATGTGCGGCAATACCATGCACGCCCAGGACGTCACGCTTGACGACCTCTTGGAGGGCTTCGTCCGCGTAGACCAGGGCGGGGTGGTTCGCATCGCCGAGCTGCAACGGCAAGGCTACATCTACATTCGTCCCTGAGGGCACAGCAGGCCCCGCCAAGGCGGGGCCTGCAATCGCCTGGCTTGCCACCGCCGGGCCGGCCTCAACGGCAGTCCGGCCGATTACCCTGCGCGTGGGCTTGCCTGTATAGGTCCATAGCCCTCGGCATGCGGCCCCGGAGATCCTGTATGCGGCTGCGACCCGATGGGTGCGTCGATAGGAACTCCGGCGGCGCGCCGTCGGCCTGGGCCGCCATGTTTTGCCAGAGATCCACGCTCTCGCGAGGGTCGAAGCCGGCACGGGCCATCAGGTCCAGGCCGAGGAGATCGGCCTCCCGCTCCTGCTTGCGGCTGAAGGGCAGGATCACACCCACCTGGGCACCGACGCCCAACAGGCCGAAGAGCTGCTGCTTGGTCTGGGTCATCTCGCCGGCGAGTGCCTGCGCCAGCTCCAGTCCGGCCTGGGTTGCATAGGCGGTGGAGACACGCTCGTTGGAGTGGTCCGCAAGCACGTGCGCGATCTCGTGGCCGATCACAGCAGCCAGCTGGTCCTGATTGCGGGCAACATCCAGCATCCCCGCATAGACGCCGATCTTGCGGCCCGGCAGGGCGAAGGCATTCGGCTCATCCTTGTTGAAGACCGTCACCTCCCACTGACCGCCCACCTCGTCGGTAATATGGTCGGCGATGCACTGCACGTACCGTCGGACCCCAGGGTCATCGTTAACTGGCGTCTCTTTGCGGATCTCCTGATATGCGGTGACCCCCATACGAGCCATCTGATCCTCCGGGAAGAGCATCAGCTGGTTGCGGCCCAGCGGCGAGGTCGCGCATGCCGCCAGCAGCAGGCTCGCGGCCAGTGCCATAACCACGGTCAGACGTCTGGTCAGACTCTTGTTCATACCCTTCACCCGTCAACGCAGCGATAGCCAACCAAGTTTAGCCGTCTGTAACCCGTCGTGGCATCAAGGGTAGGCGCTGACCGAGACGCCTGTGACAAGCCCCTCGCCGATGAGGCCCTCGTAGGCCCGATGCGTTGCCCGAACGAACGCGAGGGCAGCCTCGTTTGACCGCTGTACCAGCCAGTCGCCGTGCTGCCCGGTCACACCGAGCAGCCACTCGGGTTATCCTCTAGGTTCCTTCCAAGCTGCCACCCCCCTTATGGCCCACCGCCCGAGCCTCCAGTGGTCATCCGAGTGCCGAACCGATCGGGGCCCGGTGCGCCCGGTCAATGAGGACGCCTGCGTCAACCGGCCCGAGATAGGGGTCTGGGCGGTCGCCGATGGCATGGGGGGACACCACGCAGGCGACTATGCATCCAGCACGATCGTCAGGGCCCTCGAGGCGCTACACCCGGGCGGCCATCTGCCGCAACGGCTGCAACAGGTGCAACGGGCACTGGAGCATGCCCATCACACGATCGCTGCTGAAGGCCGGCGCCGCCAGCGCACCATCGCGAGCACCGTTGTCGCCATGGTCGCATGGGGCGGCGAGGCGGCCTGTCTGTGGGCGGGGGACAGCCGTCTCTATCGTTGTCGGCGAGGTCGTTTAACCTGTCTGACGCGGGATCACACCCTTGCCCAGGAGCAGATCGCACAGGGCCTGATCGACCCCGGAGCTGCCGACAAGCTCCCCGGGGCGAACGTGCTCACCCGAGGCGTGGGCGCCCACGATGCGCTGCGCCTGTCCACCGAGCCGGTGACGCTCGAGCCTGGCGACCGCTTTCTGCTGTGCAGCGACGGGCTATATCGAGCCCTGTCATCGGTCACCATCGCTCGCGCCATCGCCCGGTCTGAACCGGTGAGCGCAAGCGCCGTGCTCATCGATCTGGCCGTGCGACACGGTGCCGATGATAATGTCACCGTCGTGGTTGTGCACTGCGCCTAGATCGCCGGCAGCGCGTCCGATGCCCTGGCCCGCTGCCCCCGGCATGCCGGCCACAGGGTCGCGGGCGACTACTATCAGCCCCCCTCTCAGGGCAAGGGTTGGCGCCCCGCGCCCGCGGTATCAGGCCACAGGCCCATCGGGCGTCTGCATGCGAGGCGTCGATCCCACCTCCGGCAGCGCGATCCGACCCCCGCAGACCCCAGGGTCTTGAAACTGCGCGCCGACGGCCGGAGCTTCCAACGAGGTCAAGCAGCGATCGCGCAAGTGGGCAACGACAGGATCTCCCGACACAAGCTCCGGAACTGGAGCCAGACCGTAACCCTTCTGGTCGGCATGGTTGCACTGCTGGCAGCCGTTGGCGCGCTGCTAGGGGGTGTCCAGGTGATGATCGCGGCGGCGACGGCCGGGGCCCTCGCCCTGGTCCTGGGCCCGCGGATCTCGCCCCGACTGATCCTGGGGATGTATGGCGCCTATCCCCTCTCCCCACGGGAGGCACCTCGCCTCCATCGCCTGCTGGCAGATCTCGCCGAACGTGCGGACCTGCCGCACCCGCCCGATGTCTACTACATCCCCAGTCGTGTCATGAATGCCTTCACCGTAGGCAAGCGTACGGATGCGGCGGTTGCGGTAACGGACGGGCTACTCTGGGGGCTCTCCCTTCCCGAGGTGGCGGCCGTGCTCGCCCACGAGATCAGCCACATTCGCCACAACGATACCTGGGTCATGGGCCTGGCAGACCTCGTGAGCCGCCTGACGCACACCCTGTCCCTGTTCGGTCAGCTCCTGGTCCTTGTGAACTTGCCCTTGTATCTCTTCACCGAGGCGAGTCTCCCATGGCTCGCACTTCTCGTCCTGGTGCTCGCCCCGGCCCTGTCCGGACTGCTGCAGCTGGCCGTATCCCGCTCCCGGGAGTACGACGCAGACATCGGGGCTGTCACCCTGACCGGTGATCCCAACGCCCTGGCTTCGGCCCTGCGCAGACTGGAGGCCGAGAGCGGTGTCTGGCTCGAGCGGATCCTGATGCCCCGGCGGCGAGATCCGCAGCCCTCCCTGCTCCGTACCCATCCGCACACCGAGGAGCGTATCCGACGCCTCAGGCAGTTAAGCCACGAGCAGCCCCAGTGGCTGCCAGCAAACCCTATAATGGTGCCAGAGCCCTCGGGGCTCGAGGATCCCTGGCGTTATCCCGTGATTCGGCGCCGGCCGCGCCGTCACATAACGGGCCTCTGGCACTGAGCACGGCGACGCGCAGGCCGGACCCGGGGCCCCTGAGCCGGCCCGTGGGGTACGTCTGCCCATTTCTGTCATCATGGGCTGTGTCAAGCCCGCTCACCGGCCCGCAAAGACCACCCTGGGAGGACGCCATGTCCATGCGGTTTCCAGCGCTCTTACTACTCACCCTGGCCACGGCTCACCCTGCCCATGCCTTCAACGCGGTCTCCGCATCAGTAGGCACCGGTGCCTTTAGCACGCCCGTGGACCAGAGCTATCGCCTCGGCCTGCGCTGGGACTGGTGGGATGGCGGCCGACCGCTCCCGGTCACGGACTGGGTCTATGACGCCCACTGGGAGCTCGGCGTAGGCCGTCTGGAAGGCGAGGAGACAGTGGACGACGAGGACGACCTGACCGAGGTTGGCCTGAGCGCCGTCCTGCGTCTGAGGCCGCAGCCGCGCACTACGGGCTTCCTGGAGGCGGGTCTCGGAGGTCATCTCCTGTCGGATACCCAGATAGCCGACCGCGATCTCGCCACGGGGTTTCAGTTCTCCCCCATCATGGGTACCGGGCTGCGCTTCGGCGGCCAGCGCCAGTACGAACTCGGGCTCCGCTACCGGCGCATCTCCAACGCGATAATCAAGGAATCGGACGACGGACTCGACATCACCCTGTTGCGCTTCGTCTATCACTACCGCTAGCAGCCGCAAGGGCCAGAGGATGACGATCCGTGTCAAACGGGCCTATGACGAGGTGGCCCCGGATGATGGCTGTCGAGTCCTCGTCGATCGGGTTTGGCCTCGCGGCATACGCAAAGAGCAGCTGCGGATCGAGCGGTGGCTCAAGGGGGCTGCCCCGAGCAGCGAGCTGCGCCGATGGTTTGGCCATGATTCCGAGCGCTGGCAGGGCTTCAAGGAACGCTACTTTCAGGAGCTTGACGCAAGGCCGGATGAGATCGCGTGGCTGCTCGAGCAGGCCCAATCGAACCACCTGACCCTTGTGTTCGCTGCGAAGGACCGCGATTACAATAATGCGGTTGCCCTCAAGGAATACCTTGACTCCAGGGTCTAGGAAGGTCCCACGAACCATCGACAGGCCAATAGCCTGCAGGCCACGTGCATGCCTCGGATCTTCGTCTACGGAACGCTGCGTCGTGGCGAGGCCAATCATGCCTTGCTGCACAGGGCACGTCTGCTCGGCTATCACTGCACGGAGCCGCGCTATACCCTTCTTGACCTAGGCTCGTACCCGGGCGTCGTCGAAGGCGGTCACACGGCCATCCGTGGCGAGGTCTACGAGCTCGACGGGCCACTGTTCGCACGCGTCGACGAGCTGGAGGACTACCCGCGCCTCTACAACCGCCGGCTCATCCCCACGTCCTTCGGGCTTGCCTGGCTTTATCTCTACCGAGGCCCGCACCGGCGCTGCGCCCCCCTACCCTCGGGCGATTGGTGCGCCCGATCCTGAGGACGGACTCGTACGGGTCATCCGTGCTAGTTTGGATCTATGATCGCCAAGATCCTGCTCACAATTGCTGTCGTCGGCGGGATCCTGCTGCTGACGCGTCACCGCAGAGGGTCGGCCAGGCGCACAGGACCGGTACGGCGGCCAGCGCCGTGGATACAGGCCCTCGTCTACGCCGGGGTTCTAGCCGTCATAGCGGGCGCAGGCATCGCCTATTACGGCTACTGGGCCGACGCCAACCAGCTCGTCACGGTCCGCGTCATCAACAGCGATACTGGAGACGTTGTAACCTATCGTGCTCGACGTGAGAGCATCGGTGGCCGTCGGTTCAAGACCGTGGATGGCCGCGAGGTACGGATCTCCTCGGTCGAGCGAATCGAGATCATCGAGTCGCCAGCAGGGTCCTGATGCAGTCGGGTAAGCCCGGCTGGCCTGTCCGACTCCGCTCGCCGTGCGCACGATGCAGCCCGGGCACCCGGGGCAAGGCCATGATCGCGGCTTTGCCAATCAAGCCTGGCCAGTGACGGTCAGAAGGTCGCGGACCAATCCCGACCCGGGTCACCGCTGGCGCCGCCAGCCACGTCTGCTCTTGTACGTGTGGGGGTAGGAGAGCTCGTTGGCGCAGCCGCCCTTGGCGATCAAGGTCACGATCAGGGCGGCGTCCGCGACCCCGCCCGCCAGCGCCAGCGGCGCTCGCAGCATGAAGTTCCCGCGTATCCAGGCCATGATCTCGGTCTGGAATAGGATCAGCCCCACGATGCTCGCCAGCATGAGCAGCGCGCCAGCGCCACAGCAGGCGGCCTTCATCTTCTCGGCGTCGAATCTCATGGGTACTGTCTCGGCATCATCCCGCACCTGGTCGACCGCCGGTTACGGACGCAACCATATGATCACGCAGTCTAGCCCACAGCTGCTTAGCGTGCAGCGTATCCTCGTTTACACCCCCGACACGGGCGGGCACAATCCGTAGCTCGTCAGCGACGGGGTGACGTCGACACCATGGCGAGAGCGCAAAGGCTTCGCCACCACAGGCTCGAGAAGGCCATCTACGAACGCCGGCCGATCGCCGAGATGCTTGGCCGTGCCTCCCCGCTCCTGGACCCGTTCGCCGTCGTGGACTACGTGGGCCATCACCAGCTGGACGAGGCGCGCTTCCAGGCCGCTGACCCGGTGAAGGCCACGGCGCAGGTGTTCTTCGAGGACCAGGGCGCCTACCAGTATACCCACGACGGGACCGCCCACGGCCGGAGCTACAACCTGGCGGTCTTCGCCACCTTCCTTGTGCTCGAGATCGAGCCACACACTCAGCGCACGCAGTTCCTGGTACTGGCACCCCGTCAGCCCGCAGGTGCCGAAGGCGGCGCATACATAGGCCTCATGGCCTCGAACGCCATCGCGGATCTGGAACGCTCGCTGCAATCGCCGTCGGAGCTCGAGCACCTGTGGCAAGACCTGGACGAGCTCCTGGACTGGCTCGCCGGAGGCAGCCCGTCGGGGCGTCAACGCCGCAGCCTCTGGGCGCGGCTGCTGGGTCGCTAGACCGACTCGCCCCGGTCTCCCCTGCTGATGAGCCTCAAGGCCAGCAGCCGTTCGGCTTACCTCCGCGGGCTCGCCCTGTCAGCCAGCGGGATGCTCGTGCTCAGCCCAGACGGCCTTCTCCTGCGTCTTATCCGCGACGCGACCACGTGGGACGTCATCTTCTATCGCAGCCTGTTTATCGGGATCAGCCTCACCACCGTCCTGGCCGTGTGGCAGCGGCAGCGATTCCTGTCCCACTGGCGGGGTATCGGCCGAGCAGGCCTTCTGGCTGCGATCTTCCTCGCCGGTGGCAACATCGGATTCGTGGGCGCCGTGGCCAATACATCCGTGGCCAATACGCTGGTCATCCTAGCGGCCATGCCCTTCTTCGCCGCCCTGCTGGGCCGAGCGCTCATCGGCGAGCGCGTACGGGGCCGCACCTGGGTGGCCATTGGCCTCGCCATGGGCGGGATCCTGATCATCTTCGCCGGCTCCCTCGGCGGTGGCACATGGCGAGGTGATCTGCTCGCGGTATTTACCACGCTCATGCATGCGCTCAACCTGGTCGCGCTGCGCATGGCAGGGGACCGGGATATGACCCCCGCGGTTGCCCTGGGCGGCATCCTCGCGGCGCTGGCGGTGGCCCCGTTTGCAAGCTTCGCGCCGTTAACGGGCCACGACCTGGCTATCCTGGGGCTACTAGGCCTCGTCCAGCTACCCCTGGCGCTGAGCCTCTTCATCGCGGGGGCGCGTACGGTGCCCGCAGCAGAGGTGGCCCTGCTCTCTCTCATCGAGACAGTGCTGGGGCCCCTGTGGGCCTGGATCGGGGTCGGGGAGGTCCCGAGGCCGGCCTCCTTTGTGGGCGGTGCCCTGGTGATTGTCGCAGTCGTGCTCAACAGCGCGCTGGGTGTTCGCGACCGGCAAGCGCGTCCGCTCGTGGACCCGAGCCGCTGACCGGGCGCGGGGCCGCAGCGGTCCCCGAGCAGGTCCGGTGCCGCAACCCCATTCATAGGGGCCTTGACCTGGCATCGCTCTCGGCCTATAGCGGGGGCGCCAAACGGCGTATGGCGGACATGCCCGGCGGCTCGGCATGACCGCTTCCACAATCAGCTCGAGGAACAGGAGGGAAGGTATGGGTATCAACAAGCGCCTGGCCACCATATCGGCGGCAGCGGTTCTCATAGCGAGCGGCCTCGCTGCCACCGCCCAGGCAGGCCCACAGGTAGCCACGGCCGAGGCAAGCCAGGACACGGAAGAGGATGCCGTGCATATGGCGGTGGCTACGATCAACGGTTGCAAGGACGACGACATCATCGGCACCGCCATGCTCAAGCAGCACCCCTCGGACGAGGGCATCAAGCAGGTGGATGTGTCGATGGTGGTGAGGGGGCTGTCCGACGGCAAGCACGCCGTCCACATCCACGAGACGGCCAACTGCAAACCCTGCACGGCGGCCGGTGGTCACCACGATCCCGGCCCTTATGGCAAGAGCACCCCGGACGCCCCCGACTTCAACCACCCCTTCCATGCCGGCGACCTAATCAATATCGATGTGAACAACGGATTGGGCGTCATGAACACGACGACCAGCCGGATCACGCTATCCGAGGGCCGGCTGAGCATCTTCGATCACGATGGCAGCGCCTTCATCATCCACACCAACAAGGACACCTACTGCGACAAGAAGGACGAGCTGGAGAAGGGTTGCGCAGGAGGCGCGCGGGATGCCTGTGGCATCATCAAGCCCGTCGACGACTGAGACGAGCCCGACCCGCCTGCCCGCTGGCAGGCGGGCCCTCATTTGCGCGAGACGGGCTCAGTGCTTCCCCTCGGACCCCTCGGTGATCCGGTTCATCACCGCGAACAGGACGCCTGAGGCCACGAACGTCAGGTGAATCCCCACCTTCCAGGCGAGCTGCGCGTCGGTGAGCTCACGTACGTTCACGAAGGCCTTGAGGAGCTCAATGGCCGAGATGGCCGCGATCGATGCGATGAGCTTGATCTTGAGGTCCGCGAAGTCGACCTTGCCCATCCAGCCCGGGCGGTCGGTATGTTCGCCGATGTCGAGCTTGGAGACGAAGTTCTCGTAGCCGCTGAAGATGATGATCAGCAACAGGCTGGCAACGAGCGCAATATCCACTAGGGTCAGCACCGACAGCACGACCTCCGCCTCGCCCGGCTGGAAGGCGGCCCCCAGCAGATACCACAGCTCTTGACCGAATTTCGCCAGCAGGACCAGGATCGCCAACACCAGCCCCACAAAGAATGGCGCCAGCAGCCAGCGGCTGGCGAATATCAGCCTCTCAAGCGGCCTCTCGATGTTTGCCATAGGTTGCCCCTTCCCCCGAGCCAGCCGCAGTATAGCAGCCTGGCAACCAGGCTCTCATGAGCCCGCTCGCAATTGAGTCGGTTCCCCGTGGGTTCCCGTGGTAGGCTACTTGATACGTGCCTGGGCTATGCTCGGGGCACAACCGCCGAACCAAACTTACTACCAGAGGACGGTGTGTGGGGCCACCCTGGACCGGCACCCCGTCGTAGTGCACGGATCGGACCCGGAGGTTACAGGGGCCATGCGGGAGACTAATGGAGAGCGGGTCATCGACGCCTGCTTCGAGCTGTATGCGAGCTGGATACGCGGAGACAACGAACGCGAGGGGGACCGCTTCTCAGACCGGATGAACCGCCTGTTCCAAGCCCTGAACGACTACGACCCGGATCGTGCTCACCGGATATTCCAGTACGCCCTGCGACAAGCCCGCAACCAGATGTAGCCCGATGCCCGGCACGCCCAAGCTCGCGAGGGCCGTCGAGGCAGCGGTCTACGCCTGGATGTACCTTCGGTCGAAACGCGCGAAGCACTGCCCTGCCCCGTCCGGGGCGTGCGCATCGTAATACATGGTCGCGAGCTGCATGTCGACCGGTCTTACCAGCCGGAAGCCCTCGACCAGGCTGGCATACTGCTCCCCGCCCAGCAGCCGGTGGGCATATGTGATATAGAGCCGATCCAGCACGTCGGCGGCGAGTAGGGTATGCATGACCTCCGGTCCGGTAACGGAATAGATACTGCGGTAGCCGCGCGCCGCCAGGCCGTGCACCACGCTGCCTCCGCGAACCGGCCCGGGCCCCTCCTCCTGGACCACCTCCACCCCTGCCCCGGCCAGCCCTGCAATGCGCTGGGCGCTGGCCTCGGCACCGGTGAAAACGATCACCGGCCGGTTGGCGCCACGCAGGAAGGACGGCAAGGGGAAATCCAGGGTCAAGCTCATGATGACGACCGCGGGCTCGGCGGCCAGCCCGGCTGCCAGGCGCCAATCCCTCAGGTCTGCGAAGGCAGCATCCTGGTAGACGGCGAGCACGTCCTGCGCGCCGCCGACTGCCCGCTCCCGCATGTAGCGGCCGCTGGTGACGATCGCGTCGGCCTGAGCAGCCAGCTCCTGGAACAGGCGCCAGTCCCGCGGATTGGCGAGCTCGCCGGGGACCGCCATGGCCGGCTTCTCCGGATGAGGCAGCGCGATGCGCCCGTCGAGGCTGGCGATGAAGTTCGTATAGACAAACGGCAGTCCGGCGCGGTCACGATGCTTATGCTGCAACCCCTCACGCAGGTAGAGACCCTCGAGGGCGACCTCGACCGCAGGCTGCGGCCAGAGCCTAAGGATGGGATCCTCCAGGGCCACATCACCCCCTGATGCGGGCACTTGTCCCTGTGCTCCGTGAGCGTCCTGCCCTTGTCCTGGCGATGAGTGCGCTACACTCCGGACGTTTGCGACGAGACATGGCCCGCATACACAGGAGGATCGCATGGCAGTCTACATTATGCTGAGCAAGGTGTCGCCAGAGGCCATGGCCTCCGGGCCCGAGGGCTTCAAGAAGCTGGCCGCCGAGGTGTCGGAGCGCATCAAGTCGGAGTGCCCTGCGGTCGACTGGCGTGAGAGCTATGCGACCATGGGGCAGTATGATGTGGTCGACATCATCGAAGCCGATGATCCCAAGCAGGTCGAGCGAGCAGCCATGATCATCCGTTCCCTCGGCCACTCCAATACCGAGACCATGATGGCAACGCCGTGGAAGGAGTTCCTCGCCGACCTCTAGCGGCGTGTAGGCGGTGCGGATCTCGCCAGGCAGCCCGCACACACAAATGGCTTGCGCCCCGGTGCGCAGCATCCCATGCTTGCGGCGGACACAACGCGACACGGCCCGTCGCTATACTCTTTGGGACCGGGGCGTCCGTGCCGCCACGAGCCGCGACCAGTCACGACAACACGAAAGGGGGTGACAACGATGGCAGAGCTATTCTCCGATGAGTGGATGAAGGGCTTCATGGAGGAGTGGAACAAGGAGCCCGAGTTGGCCGACGAGCTTGCCAAGATCAACTTCAACTCCGTTATCGGCTACGGCTTTCCCGACGAGGATCAGCCCCGCGGGGTGATCAAGGTAGAAGACGGCAAGGCCGTGGCAGCAGGCGCCTACAACGGCGAGACCCTGAACTGGGACCTGCGGGCCAGTCACGACAATTGGCAGAAGTGGATCCAAAAGGGCATCGGCATGACCGGCCTCGGCATGGCGGCCTCCACCGGCAAGCTCAAGTTCAAGAAGGGCGACTACAAAGGCATGGTCAAGGATCCCCGGATGGCGGGGCCGTTTATCAAGAGCTTCAGCGTTATGTCGCGTGTCGGCTAAGGCACGGACCGGACGATGCAGCGGGCGCAGGGGGCGCCCGCTCCTTTTCCCCGCGCTACCCCGCAGCACCCTTGCCTTCGCGCCCCCGGCGAATGTATAAGGGGCCCACGATAACGACATTGCACGGCGAACGGGCCGCATCCGGATCCGCGGAGTCCCCTGGAGCCCCATGAGCACAGCCCCAAAGGAGACGACAGGGCCTTTCGAGCTGAAGGGCGAGATGTCGTTGTTGAGCGTCCTCCGGCTACTTGACGTCGAGCCACGGCGGATTGCCTCTGCGCTGGCGGCCAAGGTCAAGCAGTCTCCTGCCCTGTTCCGCAATGTCCCGGTGGTCATTGACCTGGGCGCCTTGCCGCAGGATGGGGCTGCACCCGATTTCCCGCATCTGGTCACGACCCTGCGCGAGCACGGGCTGATACCTGTGGGGGTACGCCACGGGCCCCGCGCGATGCAGGATCTCGCCGAGATGGCCGGCCTCGCGATCCTGCCTGCGAGCAGCCCGCGCCGCATGCCCAGGCAGGAGCAGGAGCGCAGCGGGAAGGCCGAGGAGCCGTCCGCCGCACGATCGCAGCGTCATTCGCAGCTGGTCGACAAGCCAGTACGCTCCGGTCAGCAGATCTACGCCGCCGATGGCGACCTAGTGCTGGTAGCGCCCGCCAGCCCGGGATCGGAGCTTCTGGCCGCTGGCTGCATCCACGTCTACGGTGCGCTGCGAGGTCGTGCCTTGGCCGGGGTGAATGGCGACACCCTGGCGCGCATCTTCTGCTTCAGCCTCGAAGCGGAGCTCGTGGCGATCGCAGGACGCTATCAGCTAATCGAGGACATCGATCCGGAGCTGCGGAACCGCCCGGTACAGATCAGGCTCGATGGAGATCAGCTCGTAACCTCGCCGCTTTGATGGCAGGCTAGGGTCTGGCACCACGGCTTGTGCTCAGTCCGCACCAGGGACTGGGAATATGCCAGCGTACTACGGCTTCGGAGGGTAGGCCTTGAGCAAGATCATCGTCGTCACATCGGGCAAAGGAGGCGTGGGGAAGACCACGAGCAGCGCCTCGCTCGCGACCGGTCTGGCACAGCGCGGCTACAAGACCGCTGTGATCGACTTCGACGTCGGGCTGCGCAACCTCGACCTGATCATGGGCTGCGAGCGACGGGTGGTCTATGACTTTGTCAACGTTATCAACGGCGACGCCACCCTGAAACAGGCCCTGATCAAGGACAAGCGGGTCCCTGACCTCTCCATCCTCCCGGCCTCGCAGACCCGGGACAAACAGGCCCTGACCCAGGAGGGCGTCCAGCAGGTGCTCGAGGGTGTCAAGGAGCTTGGCTATGACTACGTGGTCTGTGACTCCCCCGCAGGCATCGAGCAGGGGGCGCTCATGGCCATGTACTTCGCCGACGAGGCCGTCGTTGTCACCAACCCCGAGGTCTCCTCCGTGCGGGACTCGGACCGGATACTGGGCATCCTGCAGAGCAAGTCACGTCGTGCCGAGGAGGGCCAGGATCCGGTACGCGAGCATCTGCTCATCACCCGGTACGACGCCAACCGGGTCAATACGGGCGATATGCTGGCCCTAGACGACATCCTGGAGATCCTGGCCATCCCCCTCCTCGGTGTCATCCCGGAGTCCGAGACAGTCTTGACTGCATCCAATGCGGGTGCCCCCATCATCCTTGAGGAGAAGGCTGCCGCCGGGCTGGCCTACGCAGATGCCGTTGCCCGCTTTTTAGGCGAGGAGAGGCCTTATCGCTTCCTCGGGAACAACAAGAAGGGCTTCTTCAGGAAGCTGTTCGGGTGATGTCATGAGGCGCCTGTTCGAATACTTCCGGTCTTCTCGCAGCAAGAGGTCCGCCCAGCTGGCCAAGGAGCGCCTGCAGATCGTCATCGCGCACGAGCGCGCCACGCGGGGCGGACCGGACTATCTGCCGCGCATGCGTCAGGACATCCTCGAGGTGATCCGCAAGTACGTCGATGTGGGCGACCAGGACGTCAAGGTCAACCTGGAGAACGAGGGCGACTATGAGGTCCTCGAGCTGAACATCACCCTCCCCGACCGCCCCAGCTGACCCCTGGCGTTGGCCAGCCCGGAAGCCTGGCTGCACGCGCGGCACCTATTCGGGTGCCGCCGGGGGTGTCACGCCCTCAGGCTCCGCCACTAAACGCAGACCCAGCACCGAGTAGCGAGATCCCGGGTCGTCGGTGCCGCGGTAGCCCGGGCGCACCAGGTGGGATGGACAGTGGTAGGATCCGCCACGGCGGACCTTCCTCTCACCACTGGACGGGCCGGCCGGGTCTCGGCGCGGGGCGCGCTCGTAGTAATCCGGCGCATACCAGTCCGCCACCCATTCCCAGGCGTTACCCAGCATATCGTAGAGACCCCACGCATTCGCCCTGCGTGTAGCCACCGGCTGCGGTACATCCATGGAGTTCCGGATATACCACGCGTGCCCGTCCAACGCCTTCTTCGGGAATGGGCGCAGGCCCCGGGAGCCAGCGCGTGCGGCATATTCCCACTCGGCCTCGGTGGGTAGACGGTAGTCGGCCTTCGGATCCCGGCTACTGAGCTGCTCTGCGAATTGCCGGGCCATATGCCAGCTCACGGATACAACAGGCAGCTCACGCCAACCTTCGCGGTCCCAGTAGGCGGACGGTCCCGGCCGGGTACCCATAACGCGGTGCCATTGCCCCTGCGTCACCTCGGTCTCGCCCAGGAAGAAGGGTCTGCTGAGGACAACGGTGTGAGCGGGGGCCTCATCGGCGATAGCCGAGCGATCGCCATCCGGGCGCTCGAACAGCGCCGCCGTCAGGTCCTGAGTCCCCATCGTGAATCGGCCGGATGGGAGCTCCAAGAAGCGCATGCCAAGCTCGTTGCGGTATACCTCTGCGGCGGGCACCTTGCCGGCAAAGGCCAGCAGGACGAGAGCGGTGATGAGCCGAATCGTGGCTGCCATGAGTTCACCTCCCGGGGATCACATCGGACGATCGACAGTCAGCTTTCGCCATGGACGGAGTATGGTCTAGTCTGCCGTTGTGATGCCAAGCACGGGGAGGCAACGATGCGAGCCGTACTGATGAGCGAGGCCGGACCGGCCGAACGACTGCGGGTCGAGGAGATCGACCCGCCCGTGCTGCCCGATCAGGAGAGCCTGCTGGTCAGGCTCAAGGCAGCCGGGGTCAACCCCGTTGATGCCAAGCTGCGCAGCCGTGGCACCTTCTTCCCGGAGCGCATGCCGGCGATCCTTGGCTGCGACGGCGCCGGCGTTGTCGAAGCGGTCGGCTCCGGTGTGAGCCGGTTCCAGCCAGGCGACCAGGTCTTCTTCTGCAATGGTGGAATCGGTGACCAGCCGGGCAACTATGCCGAGTACACAACCGTGCATCAAGACTATGCAGCCGCCAAGCCCGCGCGGGTGAGCTTTGCGGAGGCGGCGGCCGCGCCGCTCGTGCTGCTGACTGCCTGGGAGTCGCTGCACGACCGCGGCCGTATCACCGCCGGGCAGCGCGTCCTGATCCACGCCGGCGCTGGCGGGGTTGGCCACGTCGCCATCCAGCTGGCCCGACTTGCTGGCGCCGAGGTCGCCGCCACCGTAAGCTCCGATCACAAGGCCCAGATCGTGAAGGATCTCGGTGCCGAACGTGCCATCCTCTACTCGGAGGAGGACTGGATCGAGGCGGCACTTGACTGGAGTGGTGGGCACGGTGCCGAGGTGACCCTGGACACGGTCGGCGGACGGGTGTTCGAAGACAGTTTCCAGGCCACTGCCCATTATGGCGACCTGGTCACCTTGCTGCAGCCAGGCGCCGACGTGAAGTGGCAGGGCGCGCGAGTGCGCAACCTGCGACTCGCCCTGGAGCTTATGTTGACACCCATGCTCGAGGGGATGGACGGCGCCCGTCGACACCAGGCGGGTATCCTGACCAAGTGTGCCCGGCTCATGGACGACGGGCAGCTACGGGTCAAGGTCTCCCATATCTACCCTCTGGAGCAGGCAGTGGAGGCACACCGGGCGATCGAGCAGGGCCACACCGAGGGCAAGCTAGTGCTGAGCCTGGAGTAGGGGGATGCCGTACGGCATCCACCCCCTGCATCAGCCCTGGTCGGCCTGCTCCTCCTGCTGCTTGCGCACCTCCTCGTGGACCTGGGCCATGTCGACCTCGCGCACCTTGCCGATGACCTCCTCGAGCTGCGCCGCGGAAAGCATCCCTGGCTGGGCAAACAGGATGACCTGCTCGCGCAGGATCATCAGCGTGGGGATCGAGCGAACCTGAAAGTGAGCCGCCAGCTCCTGCTCTTGCTCGGTGTCCACCTTGGCGAAGACGATATCCGGGTGGTTCTCCGAGACCTGCTCATAGATGGGGGCGAAGGAACGGCAGGGCGCGCACCAGGTCGCCCAGAAGTCGACCAGCACGATCTCGTTGTTCGCGACGGTCTCCTCGAAGTTGTCCTTGGTCAGTTCTACAGTAGCCAAAATGCGCCTCCTACGACTGGGAACGTGGATGTTGGTCCGCGGCTACGCGGGCGGCTACGGCACGTGGCAGGAGCGCATCCTGTAGTGCCCGGAGCCTGCGCTCGCATCGCCGGACTCAAAGAGCTCTTGCTCGACATCGAGGGCCAGTACTCGCAGCTCCATCAGCCAATGGTCGACCCGCCCTGACTGCTCCAGCACCTTGCAGCTCCGGCATCGGGCCCGGGCAGCGCCCCAGGAGGCGCCTGTCGTTCGGCCAGCGGACACCGCTGATAAAGCAAGACCCCTCTCTGCTGTCTGTATAAGGGCGAGGTCGCCCTCGATCAACCCGCCAGCCTGAAGAGCCAGCCAATACGTGCAATTGGCAGTCGTACCGTCATGCCGGCTGCAGGCGCCATAACCTCTTGAAGATAGTCGCCGGCCCGCCCTTAGTCCGCGCTGTCCCCACTGCCCCACCGAGGCACCAGCTGGTGCTCGATGCCCAGGTGATCCAGGATGCGCGCGACGACGAAGTCCACCAGATCATCGATCGAGGCAGGCCGGTGATAGAAGGCGGGGTTGGCGGGCATCACCACCGCTCCAGCGCGGGCAAGGCGCGCCATGTTCTCGAGCTGGATCAGGGAGAGAGGGGTTTCGCGAACGACCAGCAGCAGCGGACGCTGCTCCTTTAGGCTGACATCGGCCGCGCGCTCGATCAGGCTCCGGCTGGCACCGGCGGCGACGGCGGCGAGCGTACCGGTGGTGCAGGGACAGATGACCATGGCGTCGGCGACACCTGAGCCGCTCGCTACCGGCGCCGTCCACTGCTCCAACCCCAGCACCCGGAGCTGGCCTTCACCGGCCCCATACCGCTGGTTCAAGGACCGCTCGATGTCGGCGCGGCGCGAGGAGAGCTGCAACTCCGTCTCCATAGCGATGACGACCCTGGCCGGCTGGGACAACAACAGGAATACCTGCACCTGCGCCTCGAGCAGGCCTTCCAGCAGACGCAGGGCATACGGCATCCCCGAGGCCCCGGTCAGGGCCAGGGTCACGCTTCGAACGCCATGAGCGTTGCTCAACCTCCGGTCCTTCTTGTCGGATGATCCATGTCAGCACCACGGCGCTGGCTCAGAGCTACCGCCAGCCTGTCATGCAGCCCGCCGAAGCTGCCATTGCTCATGATCACCACCTGATCGCCGGCACGGACCGTCTCCATCAGGGCCGCGAGCAGGTCATCGATACCCTCGTGCACGGCTCCCGGGCTTTGCAGATCCACCAGGACCTGATCCATCTCCCACTGCAGGCCTTCGGGACGGTACAGCAGGACGTGGTCCGCTGCCGCCAGGGCCACGGCCAGCTGCTGGCGATGGACCCCCATGCGCATGGTGTTGGAGCGCGGCTCGAGCACCGCGATGATCCTCCCTGTCGTGCGCGCCCGTAGACCAGCCAGCGTAGTGGCGATCGCCGTCGGGTGGTGAGCGAAGTCATCGTAGATGCTCACCCCATCGATCTGGGCCCGCAGCTGCATACGCCTCTTGACCCCCCGGAACTGCCCGAGCGCCATCAGGGCCCTGTCCGGCGTGACCCCGACATGCGCTGCTGCGGCAACGGCGGCCATGGCATTGGCGGCGTTGTGTCTACCCATGAGGTCCCAGACGAGCGTGCCGACCTCATCGCCGTGGTGGTAGAGCAGCCACCGCCGATCGTCAGCGCCGAGCTCAGCGGCCTGCCAGTCCGCACCGCGCCCCACCCCGAACCGCTCCACGGCCGTCCACCGACCCATCGCCAGCACCTCCTCGAGGTGCTCATCCTCTCCGTTGGCGATGATTTGCCCGGTGCCCGGAACGGTCCGGACCAGGTGGTGGAACTGCCGCTGGATGGCGCTCAGGTCATCGAAGATGTCGGCGTGATCGTACTCCAGGTTGCCGAGGACCAAGGTGCGGGGACGATAGTGGATGAACTTCGACCGCTTGTCGAAGAAGGCCGTGTCGTACTCGTCGGCCTCCACCACGAATGGCCGGCCTTCGCCCAGCCGTGCCGAGATACCGAAATCCTCGGGCACACCACCGATCAGGAACCCCGGCTGGAGCCCGGCGCGGTCCAGGATCCAGGCCAGCATGCTGGCGGTCGTGGTCTTGCCGTGCGTACCTGCAACTGCAACCACCCAACGATCCCGCAGGACGTGCTCGGCGAGCCACTGTGGCCCGGACGTATAGTGCAGCCCGGCATCGAGCATGTACTCCACGACCGGGTTGCCGCGGCTCATCGCATTGCCCACGACCACGGCATCGGGCGCAGGTCGCAGATGATCCGGGTCGTAGCCCTCCCAAACGGTCACCCCCGCCGCCTCGAGCTGCGTGCTCATAGGCGGATAGACCGCGCGGTCGGAGCCGGTCACGCGATGCCCCGCCTCCGTGGCGAGCGCTGCGATGCCACCCATGAAGGTGCCGCAGACCCCTAGGATGTGGATATGCATTATCCGCCCTGCTGCGGCATCGGGAAGAGGCCCTGCAGCACAACCGACGAGACGACCAGGTAGCCCAGGGCAACCAGCACGCCCCATCCCAGGTGGCCGAACGACAGGGCATGGCGGAAGATGTGCCCGAAGACAGCCAACAGCCAGCCCACCAGCAACAGGTAGACCATCGAGGCCACGGCCGCCAGATTGCCCGAGGCCTCCGGATACAGCACATAGACCAGTGGCACCATCACCAGGCCGATCACGGTGCCGGTACCGGCCAGGGCAATCAGGGTCTGCCAGAAGCGCGCCAGACGACCCGCGACCTGCAGGCCTGCATAGGTATAGCCGGCGAGGGTGATGACCTCGACGCCCGCCTGCAGTAGCCCCACACCGGGCCCATAGACGGCCATAGCGGTCAATGCGCTCACGAGGTAGTACGCTACCAGGGCAAGACCGAGCAGGAGCCCTGATGGCGGCAGGTCCTGCGGACCTCGCCTCAGCAGGCATACCTCGAGGAATGGCTCAACGACGGCGTACATGGAGACCCGCCCGCGCAGTAGACGGTCCAGAGGATACCATGGGCCCGAGACCCCGATGGTATCCTCTTTCCGCATACGAGCTCGCCTCTGCGGCTATCCCAGCAGCCACACCGGCCCATGCCTCGACCCCATTACCGCTTCCCCCTGCGGGCCGGCAACGAGTTTACCCTTCTGGTGGACAGCAGGTCCTATTTCCCGGCCATGCTCGATGCCATCGGGCAGGCCCGTCGTAGCCTGTTGCTGGAGATGTACCTCTTCGCCTCCGGGGAGGTCGCGGATCGCTTCATCGGCTCGCTCGCCGCCGCGGCACAGCGCGGCGTCCGCGTCTACGTGTTGCTGGATGACTACGGTGCCCTCGGTCTCAAGAAGCGTGACCGCGATCGGCTCGCCGCGGCCGGTGTCGATCTCGCCTACCACAACCCCATCCACCTCGGCCTGCACCCTGCGCACCTGTTTCGCGACCACCGCAAGCTCCTGGTTGCCGACACCGCGGTCGCATTCGTCGGTGGTGCCGGCATCACCGACGACTTCGATACCCAGGACCTCGGGAGGCGAGGCTGGCACGAGCTTATGGTGCAGGTGCGCGGCCCCTGCGTCGCCGACTGGTGGGCGGTCTTCGTCGAGCACTGGCGCGACTGGTCCTCAGCCATCATCGACCCGCCCCGCAAGACCTTGCTCGCGCAGGGATCGGCCAGCGGCCGCGTCACCGCCAGCTCTCCTGGCTCGGGCCAGGAGATCAAGCGCTCGGTCCTGGCACAGATGCACAAGGCGCGGCACCGCCTGTGGATCACCACACCCTACTTCGCACCCCCGCGCCGGCTGCGGCGTGCCTTGAACAAGGCAGCGCGCCGGGGTGTCGATGTACGCCTGCTGCTGCCCGGACCCCACACCGACCATCCCCCGATCCGGCATGCCGGGCGCCGCTTCTACGGGCGCCTCCTCGCCCAAGGGGTCCGGATCTTCGAGTATCAGCCCCGCTTCACCCACGCCAAGGCCTTCCTTTGCGACGAATGGGTCTCGATCGGATCCAGCAATCTGGACCACTGGACCCTGCGCTGGAACCTGGAGGCCGACCAGGAGGTGTTCGACACAGGCTTCGCAAACAGCCTGGCGGATCAGCTCCGGCGCGACCTGGCGCAGACCCGCGAGATCCGTCTCGAGGACTGGCGAGCACGGGGCTGGCAGGAGCGGCTGCTGGAGCGCCTCTGGGGCTGGATCGACAACTGGCTGATCCGGCACAGCTATAGACGCTCCGTCAGGCGCTCGCGTCGCGCCATGAAACGCGGAGCGCTAGGGCGATGAGGACGAATCGCCCCCATCCGGCAAGGACTCCATCTGCTCAAGCTCCTCGATCAGATCGACCTCCCCCTCGCGGGGCGGCGGCTCGCCGTCATGGACCAGGAAGCGGCGATGCTCCAGGTACGCGTTGCGGATCGAGTCGTAGCGGTCGAAGGCGATGTCCTCGACGATCTCTTCCTTGCTCAGCAGGTCAGCCCGCGTGTCGACGAACTCGAGGGTCAGACCTACGTTGCGCACGGTCTCGTCCTCGTGAAGGAACACAACATCCGTGGTGTAGAGGTCCACGGCCAGCGCAGGCGCATCGCGCACCGTGCTAGGGCCGAGCAAGGGCAGTACCAGATACGGACCGGGGGGTACCCCCCAGTACCCCAGGGTCTGGCCAAAGTCCTCGTCGTGCTTCTTGGCGCCGAGCGCCGAGGCGACATCAAAGAAGCCCAGCACACCGACCGTGCTGTTGACCACCACCCGGCTAGCATCGCTCAGGGCGTTGTGGAACTTACCCTGAAGCAGGCTATTGGCGGCGACCGTGAGGTCCTCAAGATTTGCGAAGAAGTTCGTGATCCCTTCGTCGACGAACTCCGGTGTTACGGCCTTGTAGCCCTTGGCAACGGGCTTGACGACGGCCCGGTCGACCGCATCGTTGAAGCGGAACATGGCCCGGTTGTAGGGCTCCAAAGGATCCCGCTCGTCGGGCGCACCCTGGGTCGTGGTGGCACACCCCCCCAGGAGGAGCACCCCGGCGAGCAGGGTAGCCGCCGTAGGGCCTGGACGCAGCCTAGACACTGCCTTGCTGGGCCCCGAGGCGCAGGCGCAGCGCGTTGAGCTTGATGAAGCCTTCAGCGTCTCGCTGGTCATAGGCCCCTGCATCCTCTTCGAACGTAGCCATGCTCGCATCGAATAGACTGTCGCTGTCGGACTTCCTGCCAGTCACCATGACATTGCCCTTGTACAGCTTCAGGCGCACGACCCCATTGACCCGGGCCTGGCTCGCATCGATAGCCGCCTGCAGCATGCTTCTTTCCGGGCTCCACCAGTAGCCGTTGTAGATCAGGGCAGCGTAGCGTGGCATGAGCTCATCCTTCAGGTGCGCCGCCTCACGGTCCAGGGTAATGGACTCGATGGCCCGGTGGGCGCGCAGGAGTACCGTACCCCCCGGCGTCTCGTAACAGCCACGAGACTTCATGCCCACGTAGCGGTTCTCCACCACATCCAGACGTCCGATGCCGTGGTTACCCGCAATGTGATTCAGGTAATGGAGCAATGCCCCTGGGGTCATCTCTTCGCCGTCCACCGCCACCGGGTCACCCTGACGGAAGGTGAGCTCCATATAGGTCGGTGCCCCCGGCGCAGACTCCGGGGCGCTCGTCCAGCGCCACATATCCGCCTCCGGCTCGACCCATGGATCCTCCAGCGCCCCCCCTTCATAGGAGATGTGCAGGAGATTGGCGTCCATGGAGTACGGAGATCCCCCGCCACGCTTCTGCTCCACCGGTATGCCGCGCTGCTGGGCATAGGCCAGCAGACGGTCCCGCGAGTTCAAATCCCACTCGCGCCAGGGCGCGATGACTCGCACCCCGGGCTTCAGCGCATAGGCCCCGAGCTCGAATCGGACCTGATCATTACCCTTGCCGGTGGCCCCGTGGGCTATAGCATCGGCCCCAGTTTGGTCGGCAATCTCGACCAGCCGCCTGGCAATCAGGGGACGGGCGATGGAGGTACCCAGGAGATACTCGCCCTCGTACACCGCATTAGCTCGGAACATCGGCAGGACGTAGTCCCGGGCAAAGGTCTCCCGCAGATCCTCGATATAGATCTCCCTGACCCCGAGCGCCTCCGCCTTGGCTCGCGCAGGCTCGACCTCTTCGCCCTGTCCGATGTCGGCGGTGAAGGTGACCACCTCGCAGCCATAGCTCTCCTGCAGCCATTTCAGGATCACCGACGTATCCAGACCGCCCGAGTAGGCCAGCACCACCTTGTTCACCGCTGCCATAGATACCCCCTTACACAACCAGGGCCGCCGAGTCCCATATCAGCCCGGGCTTTGCAAACCGCCCCTGGATCACCTACGTTGATGCAGCTCAAGTCGAGGCAGGGGCACGAAATCGAGATGGCAAACGATAGCGTGAGGCTACGGCTCCGTCGACCCGACGATTGGCATCTGCACCTGCGCGATGGCCCCGTGATGGCCTCGGTCTTGCCCCACAGCGCCAAGCGTTTCGCCCGCGCCATCGTAATGCCCAATCTGCAGCCGCCGGTGACCAGCGTCGAGGCGGCGCGGGCCTACCGCGGGCGGATTATGAACGCCCTACCCCCTGAGGCAGACTTCTCGCCGCTCATGACCCTCTACCTCACGGACCGCACCTCGCCGGCGGAGATCGAGGCCGCCGTTGCCAGTGACGCCGTCTTCGCGGTCAAGCTCTATCCCGCGGGTGCGACGACCCACTCTGCCCATGGGGTCACCGACCTGCGCAACGTCATGCCGGCCCTCGAGGCCATGGAGGCCGCTGGACTGCCACTCCTTGTGCATGGCGAGGTTGTCGATCCGGCGGTCGACATATTCGATCGAGAGCATGTCTTTATCGAACGGGTACTGACTCCTCTCCTGGAGCGCCTGCCCCGGCTCAAGGTGGTCCTCGAGCACATCACCACGCAGGCGGCAGTCGCCTTCGTACAGGCAGGCGAGGACAGACTGGGCGCCACCATCACACCCCATCACCTGGTCTATAACCGTAATGCCCTGCTGGCCGGGGGCATACGCCCCCATCACTACTGCCTGCCCGTACTCAAGCGCGAGACCCACCGCCAGGCCCTGATCACGGCAGCAACCAGCGGCAGCCCCCGGTTCTTTCTGGGAACCGACAGCGCTCCCCACCCCCGCCGCGCCAAAGAGACCGGCTGCGGGTGCGCCGGCGTCTTCAATGCCCACGCTGCCATAGAGCTCTATGCGGAGGTCTTCGCACAGGCGGGCGCACTGGACCGGTTGGAAGGCTTCGCCAGCGTCCACGGGGCCCGCTTCTACGGGCTGCCGATCAACGATGCCACGCTGATGATGCAGCGCAGGCCCTGGCCTGTGCCCGACGAGTATCCCCTGGCCGACGACAGCCTGATACCGCTTCGCGCTGGCCAGGCCCTGGAGTGGCGCATCGTCGACGACGCTAGCGCTGCGGGCTTCGCATGACGGACCATGTCCCGGTCGCGCGTCGGGCTCCACACCTGACCCCAGCGACGGCGACTACGGATCGCCGACACATGGCGCGCCTTGGCAGCACCTGCCCGCAGGCGCCCCTAATGGACTGGCGAGACCTGCCAGCCCCGACGCTCGAGACGCTCCAGTATGCCGGGCACATGCAGGGCGCCCACTGCTATGAAGGCACCGCCCTCCTCAAGCAGCGGCATTATGCGTTCGGTCATCCGAGCATTGCGCTCCTGGATAAAGCGCTGCTCGAAGAAGTCCCGCAGCGATTCGCTGCCCTGGGCAAGGGTCTTCTCCTTCAGCGCCACCAGGCGCCGCAGATCCCCGTTACTGTAGGCCTCGAGCATGCGCTCGTGGAGCCCTTCGACCTCCTCTAGATCGGTCAGCGCCGCCTCCAGGAGTTGGCGCTGCTGCGACTGTGACAGGGCATCGAAGGGGGCTAGCTGCTCTTGAGGGCTCTCCAGGCCGGAGACCGGGATACCCTGGCGGCGTGCCATAGACTGGAGCCGCTGATCGAGCACCGGCTGCCGGCCGGACGTCGGCATGGACAGTGCCATGGCCACTGCCCACGGTTTCATGCGATCGACGCTGCCCGCGCTCACGCCTCGCTCGCGCATGGCCTTGACCACGCGGCGAAAGAGTCCCCGCCCGATGTGCTCGGGCAGGCTGTCATCCTGGGGAAGGAGCATGAGCTGGCTGAATGACTTGATGTTCTCCCGATTCACCGCTAGCTCCACTGCCAGCTCCCGGGCATCGCCGAGGACCTCGGCCACCGGCCCCGGCAGGTCCAGGGCCCGCGGGTCCGACGAGTGGATGGTAGCCAGCAGGTGGCTCGGCCGTTGCCCGACATGCTCCAGCCGCCAGAGGATGCCATTGTCCCCTTTGGCCGCCAGCACCGGCACCGCCAGCACCAGCAATGCCAGCCCAAGCCACGCAACTGCGTCTCTGCGCATAGTCCCCTCCCGACGCATAGGCGGCCAGTTTCCCAAGCCACCCGTCTATTGGTTAAGCTGCGTTTATGAGCGATCGCGACACCGCATTCGTGCCCATGGGCAGGCGTTTCCGGGGATTCCTGCCTGTGGTCATCGACGTGGAGACCGGGGGCTTTGATGCCAGCACCGACGCCCTGCTGCAGATCGGCGCCGTGATCCTTCACATGGACTCCAAGGGCGAGCTCTACCGCGACCGGAGCCTATCGTATCAGCTCGAGCCCTTCGACGGAGCAAGGCTGGATCCCAGGTCCCTGGCGGTCAATGGCATTGACCCCTACCACCCGCTTCGCCTAGCGGTGCCGGAGCGCCAGGGCCTGGAGGATCTATTCAAGCAGGTGCGCAACGAGGTCAAGGCGAATCGCTGCAACCGGGCCATCCTGGTCGGTCACAATGCGGCCTTCGACCTGGCTTTCCTGAACAGCGCCGTGTCGCGTAACGACGTCAAGCGCAATCCCTTCCACGGCTTCAGCTGCCTGGATACCGTCTCCTTCGCGGCCATGGCCTATGGCCAGACGGTGCTGGCGAGAGCCGTGCAGGCAGCCAACCTGTCATGGGATAGCAGCGAGGCCCACTCCGCTCTCTACGATGCGGAGAAAACCGCCGAGCTATTCTGCACCGTCATCAATCGTTGGCAGGCCTGTCAAGCCCTGGACGAGGCATTCCTGCGGGAGGCAGGGGGATAGGTGGGGCTCGGGTGCGCGCAGCGCACCCGAGCAGAGAAGACTCAGCTGGCCTTGGCGCCGGCCTCCTCCATCATCCGCTTAAGCTCACCGCTCTCGTAGAGCTGCATGACGATGTCATGGCCCCCAACGAGCTCGCCGTTAATGTAGAGCTGGGGATAGGTCGGCCAGTCGGAGTAGACCTTGAGGTTCTCACGGATCTCCGGGTCAGCCAGCACGTTGACGTAGGCAAAGTCGATCCCGCTCTCCTGCATGGCCGCCGATGTCCGCGCTGAAAAGCCACACATGGGGAACTGCGGGTCCCCCTTCATGAAGATCACGATCGAATTGCCCTCGATCTGCTGCTTGATACGCTCCATTACATCCATCACTTCACCTCTTGACACCAGATTCGACCGTCACGACCCGAGTCTATAGCGTTTATGCCATAAAAAAACGGATCGATCCTGGGGAGATTATCCAGTCGCCTTTGGACACCAGTCACACACCGGGGTTTCCCGCTCAATCCTGCGCCTCGCCCCAGCCACCGCCACCCGGGGTCTCAATGCGCAGCCGGTCGCCCGGCTGCGCCTGACCCGAGGTCTTCCCAGGCAGGCAGTGATCGTTGAGCCAGTTACGGCCCGCCTGCCCCGGCTCGCCGCCTGCCAGGCCCCAAGGCACATGACGCCGACGCTCGGTCAGCAGCGTGTAGCGAGCCGGAGCCAGAAACTCGTACTCGCGGGTCAAGCCGTCGCCCCCGCGCCGTGCGCCGCCGCCCCCGGAGGCATGGCGTAACCGGTAGGTGCGAATCCTGAGCGGATACCGCATCTCCAGCACCTCGATCGGCGTATTGCGCGTATTGGTCATATGCGTCTGCACAGCGTCGAGGCCGCCGCCCGAGGGCCCCATCCCCATGCCCCCGCCCAGGGTCTCGTAATAGCCCCAGGCCTCGTTACCGGTCTGCCCGATCGCCAAGTTGTTCATAGTCCCCTGACTGGCGGCGGGTATCGCTCCCGGGAAGCACTGGGCCAGCGCACCCAGCACCACGTCGACGATCCGCGAGCTGGTCTCTACATTGCCGGCGGCGACGGCTGCCGGGCGACTGGCATTGACGAGGCTGCTCGGCGGCGCGTGCAGCCGTATCGGGCGGAAGCTACCGGCGCAGGCAGGTGTCTGCGCCGGCATGAGACAGCGGAAGCAATACAGCACCGCCGCCGCCGTAACCGAGAGCGGACAGTTGACGTTGCCCGGCACCTGACCCACTGTGCCGGTGAAATCCAGCCCCACGTCCGATCCGTCCACCTCGAGCGTCAGCTGGATGGTCAGATCGGTGTGGCCGAGCCCG
>Ga0207797_1000535_pt1 | contig 29325 bp, 25 predicted proteins | sample PRCRCaboRojoPR_6_FD_187275 | JGI IMG/M metagenome (GOLD analysis project Ga0207797, IMG submission 187275) | Marine sediment microbial community from Cabo Rojo, Puerto Rico - PR CR 10% Liquid 1 (SPAdes) | ecosystem: Environmental > Aquatic > Marine > Coastal > Sediment | place: Cabo Rojo, Puerto... | reverse complement strand
GCTATTTTGTCTATTTCTATCCCATCTTAAACCAAAGAGATTGCCATCATTGCCACGGCTCCTCCAGAAAAGTCCTCGGGAGCATGGCCATACGAATGAGCGCTGAACCGGCTTATGAGACAGTCGCCGCCCAAAGAAATCGGACCATCGTGTTGACTTTGGCAGGCATTGCGATGCTGGTAACGATCATTTACCTTATCGTCAACCGTTTCGTCAGGCACCCTTTGGAACACTTGGCAGGTGCAGCTCGCCGATTTGCTGAAGGGGATACCGCGGTGTCGGCGGATGTGAAAACGGATGATGAAATCGGGATTTTTGCCAATACGTTCAACTACATGGTCGCCCGCGTAACCTCGTCCAGTGCGGAATTGGAAAAAGAAATCCAAAGGAAAAACGTACTGCTGAAGGAGCGAACGAAACTGATTAAGCTTCTGGAAAGGGCCAACCGGAAGTTGAGAGAGCTGGATACGATGAAATCAACGTTCTTGGCCAACATGTCTCATGAATTTCGTACCCCCATGAATGCCATTATCGGGTACACCGATCTACTGATAGATCAAGTAGATGGACCGGTAAACGAGGAACAGCAAAAAAGCCTCATGAAAATCGCTACCAATTCGAAGCACCTCCTCCAGTTGATAAACGATATCCTGGACATATCCAAAATTGAATCGGGAAAAGGAGACTTACAGGTCGTTCAACTGAATCCGAAAGAACTCATCGAATCCGTTGTCCCGACATTCGAACCGCTCCTGAAAGAAAAGGGGCTGACCTTTTCTTATGACATCGAGGCAAATCTGGATGCGGTTTACGGTGACGAAGACATGATTCGGCAGGTATTGGTCAATCTCCTCTCCAACGCCGTCAGGTTTACGGACCAAGGGGGCATTGTGGTTACTTGCCGTTACTCCGAACGGGGCGTCACCCAAGGGAAACAACCAATATTTGCAGAGTTCTGCGTGGAAGACACGGGGGTTGGCATCAAAGAAGAGGATCTCGGGTCTGTTTTCGACAAATTCGTACAGGTAGACCTCACCACGGTGCGGCAACATGAGGGAACCGGCTTAGGCCTGAGTATCGCCAGAGCCCTGGTTGCCCTCCACAAAGGAATGATATGGGCGACCAGCGAATACGGGGAAGGAAGTCGCTTTTGCTTTACCGTTCCCCTGTCGAAGGAGATCCTTGAAAAACCCGAAGACCCGATCATCGAACCGAGAATGGCGGAAGCCTTGGCCGATTATTATGGCACGCCTGTACAGACTTTCCTGAACCGACCCAAGTATGCCGGAAAACCGATACGGTGCTGGCACTATGTCCGGTGTGGTCAGCCGAGCTGTCCGGCATATGGAAGCAAAGAAAACCGGTGCTGGCTTATCCTGGGCACCCATTGCTTGGGTATGAAGATAGCCAGTTTCCCGGAAAAGGTCGATTTTTGCAAGGGATGTGAACTGATCGAAAAGGTTATCATGGAGTCCGAATTTTCCAACCATGAGCGGGCATCTCAAGCTAAAGGGGATAGCAACCATGTCGCAAGGGACAAAACCAACCACCATACTGATTGTGGATGACAACACGGACAGCAGAGAACTCTTGATTAAACTCTTGGCGCCGAGAGGGTATCGAACGGTTGAGGCCGTTGATGGTGAAGACGCCCTGGAGAAAGCCTCCTCCCTAAAGCCTGATCTCATCTTGATCGATCAGTCCCTGCCCAAGATCAGCGGCTATGAGGTCACCCGAAGGCTGAAGGAAATTGACGCGTTCCATTCTATTCCCATCGTCGCACTTACGGCACACGCCATGCGGGGCGAAAAAGAAAAAGCGATGAAGGCGGGCTGTGACGGTTACATAGCCAAACCAATAGACGTACGGGCACTACCGGGTATAATAGACAGCTATCTCAAACACGGCTAGCATCCTCAATGAGCGTGAGGAAAACGGGAGAAACATTGTAGGTCTTGCATTTGCAAAACTGTTTCCAGTTCAGGTAGAGTAATATGACGCTTCAATGGAAGAGATATACCATCATGAACAGATCTCATTTTGTTTACCCTGCGGGAAAGCCGATCATACCCCGTCTACTGCGGGCCAAGAGTTCGGCATCATACTATAGCCTCACTCTTGAACGCCTTGTATCTGGGGCATCTCCGTCTTTCGCTCAATTCGGCTAGGAGAGATTTCCAGGTGGAGAGCAAAAATACGATTCTCATTGTCGACGATTCTGTCGATACGGTGGAGCTCCTAAAAAAGCGACTTACCTTTGAAGGCTATCAAACCTTGTTGGCGTATAATGGGGAGCAAGCCCTCGAGCAAGCTGCCGAGCACAATCCAGACCTAATTGTCCTGGACATCATGATGCCCGGCATGGACGGATACCAGGTGTGCGAAAAGCTCAAAGAGTCTAAAAATACCCGATACATCCCCATTCTCATGTTAACGGCGAAAAGCGAACTGGAACACAAAATCAAAGGATTGGACCTAGGGGCAAACGATTATCTGGCAAAGCCTTTCGACTATAAGGAACTGAGTGCCAGGATCAAGTCTCTGTTGGCCTTGAAATCGGCAAGAGAAGAACTGGTGTCAGAGGAGAGGTCGAGTGCCCTCGACCAAATGATGGACGAGCTGGCTCACGAGCTCAGGAACCCTCTCACCTCTATCGGCGGCCTGGCACGGCGGGTACGGGACAACCTTCCCGAGAATGACCGAAATCGAAAATACCTTGAAATCATCATTCAGGAAGTCACGAGACTAGAAGGCATGGTAAAGGATCTCGTAGAACTAAAAACCACCGCAGTATCCTACAAGGAAAAGGTGGAAATCAATGCCGTGATTCTGGATGTGGTCCGTGAGTTTCAAGAAGAAATGTCGAAAAACGCTATTGAACTCCGGTCGGACTTATCCCACAACGCCCCTGTCGTATCAGCCGACAGGGAACAACTGAAACTCGCCTTAAAGAGCCTTTTTAAGAATGCATTAGAGGCCATGGTCGATTCTCCGGAAAAGATATTGACGATTACGAGCGCTCTGGAGGACGATCGCTTAAAAATGGAGCTACGGGATACGGGACGAGGTATACCGAAGGAAAAGATCAAGAATATTTTTGACCCCTTTTTTACCTCTAAAACAACAGGGCCGGGCCTGGGCCTGACACTGGCCTCAAAGATTATTCAGGAACACCGAGGAAACATCTCCGTAGAGAGCGAGCCTGAGAAGGGGACCTGCGTAACCGTCAGCCTGCCTCTGAAGAGAGGGTAGGAACCACAATATTGCGCTGAGAACGATTTGCCTATGGATCGGCTTCCATAGAAGAGGCTCTTGAGGAAATGAGTACCACCAAGCGATGCTGGGAGGTTTTCAAGTGCACTGTCGGAGATTGTCCGGCATACGGCGAGGACGAGGTTTGCTGCTGGCTGATGGATGGGGTTCGTCCCCGGGTAGACATTCACGGAAAATACCTGGTACCGATGGAGGCCTGTCTCAAATGCAGCCTTTTTAAAGCACATGCCGGTGACAAACTGATCGATGAGACATTTCACCGAATCAGGGAACAGTTCGGTTTGTATCGAAAGGAGGTTCAAAAAAGGACCGACATGCAAAACGTTCGACTCACTTCCGTCAATGAACGATTGCAACGGCAGTTGGCCGCCAAGGAAGCTGCCGAACAGGCGTGTCTCACTGTTAACGAAGAACTGAACAACTTCATCCGAACGATCTCTCACGACCTCAAAGCGCCCATCATTTCCATACAGGGTTTTTCGTCCCGCCTGTTGAAATCGGAAGGCCGACATCTGAGCCAAAAGGGTCGAGGAGCTCTGAAACAAATTGCCGCCAGTGCAGACAGAATGGAAACCTTGGTTCTAGACTTGCTCCATTTGTCTCAAGTGGGTACGGCGGATTGTCGTCTCCAAAAAACTGCCATGCAAGACATGATATACCAAGTGATTGCTTCCTTAGGTGACATGATTGGTAAATACGGGGCCAGAATTGTTATCGCCGATAGGTTTCCCCAGATTATATGTGATGAAGATCAAATGTTCCAGGTACTTGAAAACTTGGTCGTAAACGCGATCAAGTTCAGTAAGCAAACGGAATTCCCCACCGTTGAAATCGGATATGCCAATAGACCTGAATATCACCTGTTCTACGTTCGCGATAACGGCATCGGCATCGACCCTCGCTATCATCAGGAGATTTTCGACATGTTTCGCCGATTGAAAGAGATAAAGGATGACAAGGGTACCGGTTTGGGGTTGGCCATCGTTCAAAGAATCATTACCCGCCATGGTGGCAGGGTCTGGGTTGACTCGAAAAAGGGAAAAGGGGCAACCTTCTATTTTACAGTACCCAAGAAAGGAGTATGCAAATGAACACGTCGAATTCCAGGCGGATACTGATTGCCGTTGACGGATCGGAACATGCGCTGGAGGCAGCCCGTTACGCCGGTGCAATCTTGAATCCGAATACAACGGAAGTGGTTCTGTACCATGCGCTAAAAAAGATCGACGAAGCCTTCTGGCACATCGGGACAAGACGTGCTTTTTCCGAAGAAATGATTGATATGAAAGGATGGGAAGCCGCTCAGGACGAAGCAATTTCTACATTCATGAATGAGATCCGCCAGATCTTTATCGAAAAAGGATTTGCTCAAGATACGGTCCAGATAGATGTCCGACCCAGCGAACAAGGAATTGCCAGAGATATTATAAAGGAATCAAAGGAGGGCTACAGCGGAGTTTTTCTGGGCCGTAAAGGGGTCAGTAAGCTAAAGGACCTTGTACTGGGTGGGACCGCCCAGAAGCTTATTGAAAGAACCGCCCACATTCCCGTATGTGTAGTGGACAAAGGGGCTGAGGCGGGGACAATCCTCATCGCGATGGATGTCTCGGAAGGGGCAATGAAGGCCGTCGATTATGCGGCGGCTATGTTCGGGGACACCCGTGTCGAGATCCGGCTTGTACATGTGCGGGCAGTTATCGGGAGTTTCGAACCTCGATACGGCTTCACCTATACCGGGGTCCTATCCGCCGAGGGAGAGAAGTGGCTGGAAGAAGAAAGGCAGGAAATGACACGGGTTTTTGAAAAAGCAGAGAACAAATTGGTTTCGGCAGGTCTGGACAGAGCCCGCATTTCAACCAACATGCTTACCGATGAAGGTAGCCGGGCGGGCGCCATGATACGAGAAGCACGAGAAACCGGATATGGGGGAATCGTCATCGGTAGGCGGGGAATATCGAAAATAGAAGAATTTTTCATGGGCAGTATGAGTCATAAAGTTCTCCAGATGGGCAAGGGCTTGGCGGTCTGGATTGTAAGTTAGCAAATATGTTGCAGACATCACCGGAATCTCGGTTTCAACTTGGGGCAACATATTTGTTTTCCAAAGTAGCGGTGCACCGGAAAGCTGTACTGCGGGGCCCCCGGAATTTCTGTAATACCATGCCACATCATCGAGGTTTGGGACCCCCCGGACGGACTTCGTTCTGCCGGCGGCGGATCTATTCCACCACCCAAACCGTGCAGTTCCTGGCGTGGGTAACAATTTTGCTTGAGATACTGCCGAAGAGAAACTCTTCCTTTCGTGACAGTCCCTGTCTCCCCACGACAATCGTATCATACGCCAGTTCGTCTCTTTCGGTGAGGATGCACTCCGCCATGGAAGGACAATAACGAAGCGGTGAACGGACGGCGATCTGACGTTCCTCGAAACCGCCTTGCAGGAGGATCTGGCGGTAACTTTCAAGCATCTTCTCCACCTTTTCGTTGTATTGTTTGAACCAAGCCTCCCGTTCACTTTCCGTGGCAAAATAGTCTTCTTCCACTTCGGGAACCACATGCAGGACGGTTACCTTGAATTCAGGGTTTCCTGCCAATAATTGAGCCACGTAGGAAACGGCCCGACGGGAATTATCGGAGTCATCCACGGCAATCAGGATATTCTTGTTAAAGACTTTCTCGTTGTCGGTCATTTTCTCCTCCCCCTATGATTTTCCTTCGAGACCAGCTGAAAAGCATTATCAAGCGTTCCGGAAAGCCTCCAAGTCATCCAGAAGCTGGCCGGTAGTCTCATAAAATCGGTTGGCACCCTGGGAGAAATGTAAAAGAACCCGGTTGAGGTCGCGAGGGATGTAGGGGTACACCTTTCTCAGATTCACGACGCGATGATGGAACACAATGTTCAAATCAGCCTCACGTAACCGATTCAGCGCCGGATGGTCCTGTTGACTCAGGTCTTGGACCAGTACGTCTCCCATCCCCACAATGAATACCAGAATATTCCCCAAGCCAAAAAGATCGTACCCGAATATGTTCTCCCGGTGCCAGTAGTTGAAATCGAAATCAATCCAACGGTAGTGCCCGCTCTCTCGGTCAATCAAAATATGATCTCGTCGAATGTCTCCGTGCTTCTCACCGTGATTGTGCAAAAACTGAATCCCTCGAACGCAATCCATAAATTGCTCTAAAATATTTGGAAAAACCTCAAAAAAATATTGCTCGTGGTCCAACTCCAAGTTCTTTACGTATTTGGAGAGCGGGGGGCCGTAAACAAAGTCCAGGACACGAACGATGTTTCCATTTTCATCAGCCACTGCATATCCGTGCATAAAGTTTTTCTCGTTTGCGACCAAATCGAGAATGCGAGCCTCCTTTTTCGGGCTTCGAAAACAATCGAACTCGATCCCCGCAATATGGGCTTTGAACTTTTCGTGAAAGACGAGCTTGACCACTTTTCGGCTACTGTCCTCGAGATCGATGGCCAGTTTAACCCAGTGCTTCACCTCTTCATCCAGTCCAAAACGTCCCTCCTTGGCGTTATTGCGAATGAGGTACGGTCTCCCCCCCACAACGACCACATCCCCATAGTCGACACCGAAAAAATCGGTCGTATTGGTGTGGACCCGAATCGGCTGAGAATCCCGATTGGCCGGCAACCAGCGAGATGCCAACTCGCGAAGACGATCTTGGGAAAACGATTGTGACATGCAACGTGCCCTATCGGGGGTGTTTTCAGATTTGAGACCTTTGCAGAACCGCGGAATCAAGGCAAAAGCGCCTAGCGCTTTGTTGCTTGGGTTTGCACCTGGTGCAAAGCATCAGGTTCCTCTGGCAAACAAGCAAAAACCTCGTACGAAAGCGCAAAACAAGGTTATGTAACGGTCTCGGATTTACACTTTCCGGCAAATCTACTGAAAACCGGGGTTCGTGTCAACATGCACCGTTCAGGAAGGATCGGATGAAAGGGAGGGATGACCGGCTACAAGGCCTCGATTCGGGCCTTCCAGAACTCCTCGAGGTATTTGTTCGGCAGGTTGAATTGAACCCCTACCCCCTCGGCATTGTTCCAGATAACTTTTCCTTGCGTTTTCAGTGGCTTGGACTGGTTGGGCAATGAAAAAGTCAAGGTTATCTTTTCCCCTGGGTCGAATTTCTGGCGGGTCTCAATGAAGAGACCGTTGACGCTCACATTCTTGATGGATCCCCGAAAGGCTCGGCCGTCCGCTGCATAGTCTACAGGAACGGAACACGATTTCCGAGGATGGCTCCTTTTGTGACCGTGCTGCCAATCTTCCAGGATAGACAGCAGCGCTTGTTTCTGTTCTTTGGAAGCGCCCTCGATCGATTCGGAAATCCTGTTCAATACCGCTTCTAACCGACTATCTATTTTAACCTCGGCGATCTCTCGTACCGTACTTGTCACCGGAAACCTCCAACAAGAGTTTTCTGCAGCATTTTTCCTATGGTTCCTATAGCCCTTTTACCGCTTGCAAGATTCGTGCAAACGCATCAGACTGTCTACCCGAAGCGACTCATCGGCACACTGGACAGACGATTTAGGTTTTGTTTTCGCCGGCATTCGAAGGCGGAAGTCTACTGTACACGAACACCGGGGCACTCGGTGAAGAAAAATCGCCACTTTTTGCTTCTTTTTGACAATCTTTGTCACCGCAGAAAAGCGTGATCGCTCAATCCCACACAAAATAGAAATTGCAATGACGGCATCTCTATCAAAACGAAGTAAAAGCCGTGTATGAAACAGTTTCAGGAACAATCTTGTAACTCCTTTTTCTTGGCACGGCTGATGCTGTTATAGGTGCCAAAATGCGGTTATCCGGCATGCGCAAGTTCACACGTCATACAGGCCGGATGGGTGTCGAGCCCTTAGCCGGGCAACTGGGTAAGCATCTAGGCCGATTAGGGATCGATGCCCATTCGGCCGGCAAAAATCCTGACCTGAATTTTCTCGATACCGTATAATCGAAAACGAACCTCCAAACGAAATGAAGAGGAGGAAGGATGAAAACTCCAACGTCCGATAAGCGGCCCGAGGATTCCGGATTCACAGTAGTCAAGGTCAGGGATGAACTGAACTTCGACGACGTGTTCCTGAAGCTCCACAAGATGCTGCTGAGTGAAAAGCAAAAGGTTTGGTGGGAAGTAGAACAGGTCAACCGGACGGACTTCACGGCAACGTCCGTTTATCTCCTGAACAACCTGGTTAAGGATTATCGGGACTCATGGCCAGCAGAGATGGTGGTTGTGGCGGACACGGACCTGAGTCACTTCGTCGTTGAAACCAGTCTGGCCTTACTCAGGCTGGACGGGTTCCAGGGCCCTGTTCAACTCTTCTCGTCACGAGAAGCCGCCTTACGATGGTTGAACCTGGCAAACCTCTTACATTGAACGGGCCTCTTTTTCGGTCACCACCCCAACGCACTGCAGCTCGCCTGAGGCCGAAAAGAGCGCTCTTTTATCGTGTGCGTTCAATTCTCAAGACTTGAGCTTCTCGATCATCTCTTCGACTTCTTCGTATCCGTCCTGGTAAAAGCTCTCTTCTTCGGGATCCAGCTCCCTCAACAAACGAAGGAACTCTCCGGCGTGTTCCTTTTCTTCGTTGGCAATATCAATAAGAACTTCCTTGGCGAGCGCATGGTCCGTACTTTCTGCCGTCTGCTGGTAGAGCTGTATGGCTTCGTATTCAGCAGCAATCATGAACCGTATGGCTCGAACCAACTCTTCGTGCGTAAGTTTACGATCATTCTTCAGCAGGGTAAAGGGACTGGAAAACTCAGGCATGGCAACAATCTCCTTTCAATCAAGTGTAAGTCAAAAACGCTTGGGGTTTTGGCCCAAACAGTCAGTTATTGGGAAAAATTTTCGGTGTTAAGTGTCTTTCGAGGCAATTCACAGACATCGTTTCTCCGTTTCCGGCTAAAACCGAACATTCAGACCTTTTTCCGCCAGATCTTTCAGCGCCGCTTTTACTTCCCCCTGGGTACAATCGTCTATGTGGTATCCATTTCTCACACCGTCCAGAAACTCGACAACCACGTTGCCGTCCTGGTTCAGATAGACTTCTCGTATGTAATCCCCGGACAACCACGGGGTCAGTTCTTGAATGAAGCTACCGAGCGTACAGGTCTCCATACTGAACCACCTTTCTTTTTTTTTAGGTCATTAGGGTTCAATGCTCTTGATTCTGTGGTCAAAGTCTCCAGGGTTTGCCAAATCCACCGGTTTGTCCCGTTGACTATATCACGAAGTGCTTCCCCGGCAAGAGAAACCGCTAGGCAAACAGCACCCAAGAAGAACGAAATCTATCATAACCTGCCAGGATGAAAAATATGCATTTATTCAGAAAGCTCGGGTTCACACACCAAACGAAGGCCGGAAGGGTGTCGAGGCCGGCCGAGGTTGCCCGTTTTTACAATACCGTTTGACAACCATGAAAACATAGGGTAGGGACGAAAGGTATATGTCACCATTGGCATAAACCCTGTTCCCCACTACGAAGATTGACTGTACCTTCTGTGCCTGTGTTCTGCAGTAGAAAGGAGGCGTATTCGTGAAAAAGACATATCGTATCTGGTGGTCATTCTGTTTGTTTGTCGCATTAACACTATTCCTTGTAGTTCCCCAGTCCAGTGCTGAACCTGCTGGAAAGGTCATCGTTTTTCATGCAGGGAGTCTGACGGTTCCGTTCGCTGAAATTGAGCGCCTTTTCGAGGCCCGGCACCCCCAAGTGGACATCCTTCGGGAAGCCGGCGGAAGCACCAAGATGGCCCGCATGATCTCCGAACTCGGCAAGCCTGCCGACATTATGGCTTCCGCTGATTTCGCCGTTATCGACAAGACCCTTATCCCTGAATGGGCCACATGGAATGTCCGCTTTGCCACCAACCAGCTGGTTCTCTGTTACACCGATAAAAGCCGCTTCGCCGAAGAGATTCATGCGGGGAACTGGTTTGACATCTTGTCGCGTGAGGATGTCGTCTGGGGACACTCCGATCCCAACCTGGATCCCTGTGGATACAGAAGCCTTATGGTATTGCAATTGGCGGAGAAGTATTACGACCGACCGGGCCTTTACGATCGGCTCATTGCCAACCGGCCCAAGGAAAATGTCCGACCCAAGTCGGTAGAGCTGGTCGCTTTGTTGAAAACCGGAAATATGGATTATGCTTGGGAATATCTCTCCGTGGCGGTGCAACACGACCTGAAGTATCTCACACTTCCCGATGACATAAACTTGGGAGATTACCGTCACGACGATTCCTACAGCCAGGCCACCGTCAAGGTAACAGGAAAGAAACCGGGAACCTGGATGACGCGAACCGGCAAGTCGTGTACCTATGGCATCACCCTTATCAAAGACGCCCCGAACAGAGAAGCGGCCATTGCCTTTCTGGCATACACCCTGGACCCGGAAGGTGGGTTGAAAGTCCTGAAAGAAATGGGGCAGCCGCCATTTGTCCCCTGCCGGGTTCCCACTGCGGAGATGTATTCCAGCCTTCCGGAATCCATACAGAAACGGGTTGAAGTAAAGGAGTAGTCTAACCAGACGAAAATCGGGGGGCGCAAGTGCAGACCCCCCGATTTTCTCCCACCGCTCGGGTTACTACCAGATGGGTAACAAACACGATCCCTTTTTATTGCTCACCATTTCCTGCAGTGCCATCGTTTTGGCCTTTATCGTTTTACCCTTGGTGGAAATGATTTTTCAGCCTTCCCTCCAGAGCCTCCGGGAAACGATTGCCGACAAGGACGTGCTTCACTCGATCTGGCTCAGCGTATATACGTCCGGCCTCGCAGCGACGATTTCGTTGATTTTTGGAACCCCTTTTGCGTTTTTGCTGGCCCGGAAGGAGTTCAAGGGCAAGCGATTTGTGGAAAGCATCGTCGATCTTCCGATCATGATTCCCCACCCGGTTGTGGGCATCGCCCTGTTGAGTCTGGCCGGCAGAGGCCATTGGCTCGGCGATATTCTGCAATCCTGGGGTGTGCGGATTATGGGAAGCGTAACCGGCATCGTCACCGTACTGACTTTTGTGGGATTGCCCTTTTACATCAATACTGCCAAATCAGGCTTTGAGTCGATTCCCGTCCGGCTGGAAAATGTCTCCCGGAGTCTGGGTGCATCCATGACGAGTACCTTTATTCGGGTAACGTTTCCCCTTGCGTGGCGATCCATGCTTGTGGGCATGATTATGTGCACCGCTCGGGCAATCAGTGAGTTTGGGGCCATTGTGGTAGTGGCTTATCATCCCATGATTGCGCCCGTTTTAATTTATGAACGGTTTACCGCCTACGGCCTTGCCTACTCTCAGCCGGTCGCCGTCTGGTTGATTTTTGTATGTCTGATTCTCTTTCTCCTGTTGAGAATCGTTTCTTTACCCAAGCGGACCGAGTAAGGCTTGAACTGCTTTGCTCCTTGCGTTTGGAGCCTGACACAAAAAGCACGGGCTTTGCTCACAAACAATCATGATTGTCATCGAGAAACTACAGGTCAACTTACCCGGTTTTTCTCTCCGAGACATCGATCTACGTGTGGGACAGGGAGAGTTTTTTGCTATCCTCGGTCCCACCGGGGCGGGAAAGACGCTCATCCTCGAAGCCATTGTCGGTCTAGTTCCCATATCCGGTGGAAGGATCTTCATCAACGAAAAGGAGATAACGCATCTACCCCCTGAAGCGCGGCGGGTAGGAATCGTTTACCAGGACCACGCCCTCTTCCCCCACCTAACGGTCGGTGAAAATATCCGCTTCGGGTTGCGCTATTGTAAAAACCGTAAACAGACGACCTGCGAGGATACACAAAGCATCATGGACAGCCTAGGCCTGACACATCTTGCACACCGTAAAACCTTGCACCTCAGCGGCGGCGAAAAACAGCGGGCGGCGTTGGCTCGGGCCCTGGTGGTTCGTCCTTCGGTGCTACTACTCGACGAGCCCCTATCTTCCCTAGACCCGAGTTTTCGGGAGGACATTCGCAAGGCCCTAAAAAGGCTGCACGCCGAGGCGGGTATTACCTTCTTGATGGTAACGCACGATTTCACAGAAGCCCTTTTTCTCGCACAAAGAGCCGCCCTGATCAACCAGGGGCAGATCGAGCAAACTGGCTACACAACGGAACTTTTTCAGAAACCGGCATCCCCTTTCTCCGCCGGATTCGTGGGCATGAAAAATGTATTTTCCGCCGCCTTTTCAGGGACTCAAGCCATTTTGGATGCTCTTGTGCTGGAAATGAAACGAGTGGTTCCATCGGCGAGCCAATATGTTGCCATAAGGCCCGAGGACATCCACGTGAGCCGAAAGAGACCATCGACAGAAAACAATTTTTTCCGCGGCTCCGTCGTCGGGCTCTCTAACAATGGGCTACATTACGACATCTTCATCCGGGTCAAAGACGTCGACTTTCAGGTTCTCGTCACGAAAAGCTTCCTTTTGGACACCCCGTTACTGGAAGGGGATGTAGTGTATATCACCCTTCCAGCCTCCGCTATCCACACCTTTTGAATCCGTTGAAGGAGAAACCCTTCCCAAACCCTGACTCACTCAAGAGATCGGTGGAAGGGTTTCAAACTTGACCGGCCCTGCGGCGACACCCTATACTCGTGAATATTCCGGGCCGGAAGCCCGGCTTGGGTCCACGTGTCCGTGTTAGGCCTCATTCCAAGTGGCAGGGGCGGAAAAACCCTGAAAGTCCCCTTCGCACAGAACAGGGCAAAGGAGATCCGTAATGGTGGAAAAACCCACGTACGAACAGCTTCAAAAAAGGGTGCAGGAGCTGGAACGACAAATCGCCCAAAAGGCAACCTCGACCGAACAGCCCGATCTCTATGAACGGATTTTGGACGGCATTATCAATGGGGTCTGGTTGACCGATCCAGAGGACAAAATCGTCTATACCAACCGGGCGATGGAGATGATCGCCGGCATTCCAGGAGATGAAATTACGGGAACCGACGTGATAGAAGGATTTCCGGAAAGCACCCTACAACACTTGAGACCCCACTATATCCAGGCCAAGGAAAGTCTAGAGCCGGTCTACTATGACGGAATCTCCGTGGTAACCCCCGCAGGAAGGAAGAGCTATCAATCGGGATGGTTGATTCCCCGGGTGGAAGACAACCGTTTTGTCGGGATGATCTGTACGGTTGAGGATGTTACCAAGCAAAAAGAGGCTGAAGCGGAATTACGAGATGCACATGCCGAGTTGGAAAATCGGATCGAACAGCGAACCGCCGACTTGATGCAAGCCAATGCGCTGTTGCAGCAGGAAATCGTGGAGCGGAAGGCCGCCGAACAAGCCTTGCGACGGGAATATGATCGGGCCCAGTCATACTTGGATACGGCGGAAGCAATCATTGTAGCCCTCGACAGGGAGGGCCGCATTACGCTGATCAACCAGAAAGGCTGCAGGGTGTTTGGTAGTAGCAGCCAGGAGATGATCGGCCGCCATTGGTTTTCTGCCTGTCTGCCCCAGCCGGATGGAATGGAGCGGGTATATCCTTCCTTTTTAAAGCTTATCGCCGGTGAAATCGACGCGGCTGAATATTTTGAAAACCCGATTATTTCCAGCAACAGCGAATTGAGGCAAATCGCATGGCACAACAGCCTGATACGAGATGATCAAGGGCGGGTTATGGGCACCTTGAGTTTCGGCGAAGACATCACGGAACGAAAGCAGGCCGAAAGAGCGTTGCGGGAAAGCGAAGAACGGTACCGCGCCATATTTGAACAGGCCGCGAATTCGATTGTCTTGGTTGATCTGAATACATATAGGTTTGCGGAATTTAACGACAAGGCGTGCGACAACCTTGGATATACGCGACAAGAATTTGAGAATCTTAAGCTCTTGGACGTCGACTCTGAACAGTCTTCTGAGATGATAGATCAGCACGTCGCCCAGTTGTTGGGAAAAGAAACCATTGTTTTTGAAACAAAGCATAAACGAAAGGACGGTTCAATTCGAAACATCCTGGTCACGAGCCGAGTCGTAACGGTTTCCGAAAATAACTACGCCCTGAGTATATGGTATGACATTACCGATCGCAAGAAGATGGAGCAAGCCCTCGAGGAGACCTCTACCAGACTGCAAACTGCACTCCAGGCCTCCAATGTGGGAATCTGGGACTGGGACTTGTACACCAATCGCATTCATTTTTCCCCGGAATGGAAAGCACAAATTGGTTTCGGTCCGAATGAACTGGAGGGGGTCTACGAAGAATGGGAAGGGCGGATTCATCCCGAAGATTTGGGGCCGACACTGGCCGTACTCCATGATTACCTGGGTGGTAGGAGTGACGAGTATAAGCACGAATTCCGGTTTCGTCACAAGGACGGCTCATATCGGTGGATTTATGCGGAAGGACAGCTTCTGGCGGACCAGGCGGGGCAGCCATACCGGATGCTCGGTTGCCATGTGGACATCACCGATCGCAAACAGACCGAAAAGGCCCTGCGGGAAAGCGAAAAGAAATTTCGGACATTAATCGAAAACGTCATCGACTGGGTTTGGGAGGTCGATGCCGATGGACACTACACGTATGTGAGTCCACAGATGGAGTCGATTATGGGGTACCGCTCCTTTGAAGTACTGGGAAAAGTTCCGTTCGATTTCATGCCACCTCATGAAGCGGAAAGAGTCCGCCCGATATTCTCGGAAGCGGTAGCCAAGCGCGGTCGCATAGAGGGATTGGAGGATGTCCTGCTGACCAAAAATGGCCGTGAGGTCATCTTTGAAACCAACGCCACACCGCTGTTCGACGACTGGGGTGAGTTCACAGGGTACATGGGAACCTGCCGCGATATCACCGCCCGTAAACACGCAGAGGAGGCGTTAAAGGCGAGCGAAGAAAGATTCGACCTTGCCATGAAGTTTTCCAACGAAGGTCTTTTCGACTGGAATCTGCAAACCAATGCGATTTACTATTCACCGGGCTGGAAAAAGATGTTGGGCTATGAGGATCACGAGATCGAAAACGAGTTCTCCGAATGGGAACGACTGACCAGAGAGGAAGACGTCAAGGCCACATTGGAAATGATGAAGGAAGTAATAGAGGGGAGCCGCGAACGATTCGAAATCGAATTGCAAATGCTCCACAAGAAAGGGCACTGGGTCGACATTCTGTCCCGTGCCAACGTGCTGAGGGACGAAAACGGCGAAGCGGTTCGGGTGGTGGGCACCCATGTGGATATCAGCGGACTGAAGAAAATGGAAGCCCAATTGCGCCAAGCCCAGAGAATGGAAGCAATTGGAACGCTGGCTGGCGGCGTAGCCCATGACTTTAACAACATCCTGTCGCCGATTCTTGTTCAAACGGAACTGGTGAAGCTGACCCTTTCCCCGGATCACCCTGTACAGGAAAATCTTGAAGAGATTCTTAAAGCCGGACATCGGGCAAAAGACCTTGTGAAACACATTCTTGCCTTCAGTCGCCAGGAATCCCAGAAGCTTGTATCCTTGGACATTGGTACGACGGTTAAGGAAGTGATTAAGCTGATACGGGCGACCATTCCTTCTTCGATTGAGGTCATCCAACAAATACCCGACGCCCCGGCCCCCATCGTCGGAAATCCGGCCAGAATTCATGAGCTGATTATGAATTTGTGTACAAACGCGTCCCAGGCAATGGATGAAATGGGGAGCGTTCTGCAGGTTCAACTCGCGGAGGTTGAACTTGATCAAGGCACCGCAGAAAATCTTTCATCCAACCTTGCTCCCGGCGAATATCTGAGGTTGACCGTCAGTGACACAGGGCACGGTATTCCGTCGGAAATCATTGGCAAGATCTTTGATCCCTACTTTACGACAAAAGACGTCGGTGAAGGCACCGGTATGGGGCTGGCCGTAGCGCATGGGGTCGTTACCGAACACGGAGGTGCAATCACTGTGTACAGTGAACCCGGACAGGGAACAACCTTTCACGTTTTCTTTCCGAAGGCCCAAGGCGAACCTGTCCAAGAAGCAACCGCAGACAAGATCTCCTTAACGGGAACCGAGAGAATCCTTTTCGTGGATGACGAGGAGCCCATCGTAAGGTCGGGGAGTCGGATGCTTGAACAACTTGGATACCGGGTCCGTTCCACGACCAATTCGGTAGAGGCGCTGGAGATTTTTCTGGAACATCCGGATGATTTTGACTTGGTCGTAACTGACATGACCATGCCGACCATGACCGGCGATGTCCTGGCCAGGGAAATTTTGAACATCAGACCGGATATGCCGGTTATCTTGTGTACCGGATTCAGTCACCGGATCGACGAGGCGAAGGCGAAGGCCATGGGCATTAAGGGATGGATTATGAAACCCTTTGTTCTCAGAGAGGCAGCGGAACTGGTTCGCAGCGTGTTAGACGCAAACAGGCAACGCAGATAGCTTCTGCTCAGCCCCTTTTCCGTCGCATCAACCATTCGACGGCGAGAACGACAAGGCCGATCATAATGGTGATTGCTATTGTCGAGATATGAGCGTTCATGTCCCCCCCTAGGATCTTGAGATGACACCGTTGAGGCACTACCCAAACGAAACGCCACCAGGTTCTCCGGACAGGGTTTTTTATCTTCTACATTTCCGCTAAATCAAAATGTATGCCAGCAACGTGAGGAGGATATTTTCAATAAATTGAACGCCTGGCGTGAGAGCTCCGGAAAGATGTGTGGGGTAAAGCCAACAAAATGGGGGCAAAGTGTGTGTTACAGGATACGACGAGACAAATCTGGAGAGAAAGCGTTCAAGATCTTGCTCCCGTCTAGGGGCACTTGAATTTGTCCGCTGGATGAACGGGCAACGGTATCGGTTGCACTCGATCGGCCTCGATCCCAGAAGTCAGATAAGGCAGATAAGGTTAGTTGAACTGAAATGGATGGGGTTTGGACTTACCGTCCTTGTCCTCCCTTGTGAAGGTAATTTTTTCCAATAACGGGGAATAACGCCTGGTTAGGCTTTTTGAGACAATCTGAAACTTGCCGTACTGCGTTGAAGGTGTATTCTTTGTACCTGGTCCGATCAAAGTGATCGCCGTTCCCATTAACTTGTGTTCGCATTCAGCGCAAGTCCAAAATGTCCACTGTTTTTCCAACGTATGGTTTTTGCACCGCTCGTACAAACAACACTGATAATTCCGATCGCCGAATTTGTTCACTGGATTCGGGTTCATCACTTACCTCTCGTTACATCAGGGAAACTCATTCTGACGGAGAGAGAAAACGACCATTCAACGAGAATTGCCGGACAAAGTTCTTCCGCATCTCGTTCTTTCTCCTTCGCCTATTCACCTATTCTGCTCTTTTCAGGCGGTTCGGTAGTCCGACATCGGTCCGAAGAACACAGTAAAAATGGAAGCTTTGCAGACTGACTTCAAAAATGGTAATGATTACAAGGATATCAGGAAAGGCCCAACGTCCTCCACACGTCAAACGACGACAATCCCTATACCACGTCATTTAAAAAGTCAATGATAAAATCTGTTCTAACTAACCGTCTCAAAAGTTGATTTTTTCCCGATCGCGTATATGTCAAGCGTGAGTTGACTTCGGCGATGGCCCAGGGGAGAGAATCGAAAAAACGCTTATTCGGCCAGGTGCAACCCCTCGGGGAGCTCTTCCCCGAAGATCCAATCGTGTTCCGCGTCGCTCAGGGCCAGGGGTTCATACAGTCTTTGAATCAAACGTTCGTCCAGGCCATGTTGCTTGAGCCGATCCCGCAGTCGATCTCTGACCTCCAGGGCCACATCTCTTTCTCGATCGCCTGTAAAAGACGCCATCTGAACCGCGCATGCCCCGGTGTGCTCCGGTTTTTTCCAATCCGTTTCCAGGATGCGTTCCAGCCACCGTGTGACAATCTTTGGGGGTACGACCGATTCCAGAGGGCCATACAAAGGCACCCTGGCGCCGAGGCGTGAGAGCACCCACATGTTTAATCCCTCGCCTTTTGCGGTACCCAACGGCTGCAGCAAATGCCCGCCGATCTCCTTCTTGGTTGCCACCGAGAGTCGCTCGAGATTGGCGAGAGCACGCCAGATCTCTGTTCTTTCCCGCGGAGTGACTCTGCGCGCCTTTTTTCCTTTCTTACTACCCGGCAAGATCAAAGCGGCTGCATCGCGATAAACCGTCTCCTGCTGATTCTTGCGGAGTCCGCCGGCCACCCTTCTCCACAGTATCCACCACTCCACTTGGCATTGGACATCACGCTCATGGACGATCCCGCCGTGATACATTTTGAAAATCTGACGGATCCGAAATTCATCACCCGCATGGCCGTATCCCGGGCGAAGGCAAAACCCGGCCAGGTTGAGCCATCGCTCCTCGTGTCTCGGCGACTTGCTCCGATGCTCGGGGTGTTTCAAAAGTTCTTCGGCGAAATGCCGCAACACGGGCATCGGCCAGCTTTCTTTTCGCTTCCCGGTGGCACGGCTCAACGCCTTGACAACATTGGCCGGCGTCACTTCGTCGCCGCCCCCTACCGGTTTGTCAGCAGCGAAAGCCGCGGCGATCGTATCGAGTCCACGGGCCAGGGCATCATCGGAAAGCGTCCTCTTGGATTTTTCCTTCTTCACCTGTTCCGCGGTATCTCCTGTCAACGCAGGTCGGATGTCGAAGCGCAACCGCCATCGGTGATCCGTCTTTTTCGAATGACAGCTCAGTTCTATGGTCCCGATTTCCGTGAGGCGAGAGCACAAGGAAACGGGAATCTTTCGAACGATCCCTTTCTTTCCGTATCGGAGCACCGTGCGCAGCGGCGGAAGTGGAGTCAGTGCGCTCTCGTTCAACGTAAGTACCTGGCCGAGTCGGTCATCGGTTCGTTCGTTGGAGCTATACAAGGAAAACGACACGGGCTGGTTGGCCACCACCTTGAACACCGGCGAATCGATATCCACCTCTTCCCCTTCTTCCATGCCGCGGGGAACCACGCAAACTCCCTGAACGACGCCGGACTCGGTCTCGTCTTTGGAACCAACGCCGACGTAATAAGAACGAGCGCTCCCCCCGACGATGCGAACGCCGCGTCCCCGCCGTACCATCCCATAGTACGCGGCGCCTTGACAGACCGCCAAACTGGGGGCCTCGTTTGCCAACACTTTGGGACGCCAGTGGGTCGAATCGGACGAAAACCAGCCGGACAGAATCTCCGTCATGCGGTCGGTCAGGACCGGCGAGGCAAAAACACCACCGTTATAAAAAACCGCATCCGGCCGAAGCGATGCCCCTTCTCTCTTGCCCAAATGTTTTCTTAAGAAGGCCGCCAAATGACGCGGGATGACGGGGTCTTCCACAAAAGGGAGTCCCCACTCTTGGATGCCGAGACCGGCGGTCTTTCGGGGGCCTTCGTCGATAGCGGTGTCCGGGAAAAAACCGTCACGGATCGTTTCAACGACGTCGGCTTGCGTCAATTCGGCGGACAGGGCTCCCCCCACCACCCCTCTACCACGCCCAGGAACACTCACTGCAACCCGGTCCCGTTTTCCACCGAAGAGGTCCTCTTTGGCGTTTCGGCACAGGGCGGTCAGGATATGCCATCGTTGAGAATCGAGCCGTTTCCCGCCGTCTCCCATCATCCGTTGCTCCGCGAGCCGGGCCAGCGCCAGGTCCATATTGTCGCCGCCGAGCAGAAGATGATCTCCCACTGCAATCCGTTCTGGAACAGGACCGGAATCGGTATCATTTATCCGGATGACTGCAAAATCGCTCGTACCGCCGCCGATATCGGAGATCAATATGGTTTCTCCAGGCACAACCGTCTCGTCCCAATCCGATTCTCTCCGGGCGAGCCATGCGTAAAAGGCGGCCTGAGGCTCCTCCAAGAGCGTTACTTTGTGAAGACCGGCCTTGGCGGCGGCCTCTACAGTAAGTTCCCGGGCGACCTCGTCAAAGGAAGCGGGCACCGTGAGAATCACGTCCTGGTTTTCCATGGCGTGAGACGGGTCATGCTGTCCTACCGCATCGTTCCAGGCGTCCCGCACATGTTTCAAGTACGCCGCAGTCACATCCACGGGGGACCGTTTTTCGACATCCCCTACGTCTCCCCACGGCAGAATCGGCGCCTTGCGGTCGACTCCGGGGTGGCAGAGCCATGACTTGGCGGATGAAACGAGCCGTCCCGGAACCCGCGATCCCTGCAGGCGTGCGAATTCACCGACCACTGCAGTGGGGGCCGATTCCCACGGCAGATCAAGACTTCCCGCGGGAAGGTCATGTCCTGCGGAAATGTAAAGGAAGGAAGGTAATCCTTCTCGTTCGGCCACATGCCCTTCTGAAACGACCTGCGGGATCGGAAAGAGGGTTACGGCTTCAAAGCCGCCGAAAGGGTGTTTCCGAGTGTCGATAAAGCTGACCGCGGAATTGGTTGTTCCCAGATCGATGCCGATGACGTATCTGGATCTCTTGTGAGAGTTTTCTTCTTTCATACCGTTATGGATTGCGCACGTTGAATTCGAGTTTCCATCGTTTGGTATCGGAAACGAACCAGAGTTCCAACGTGCCGATTTCGGTGACGTTGATCTGCAATTTCACCCGTACCGGAAAACCTTCTGCAATCCCTTCCCCCGCCTCTTCTGAAGGCAATTGGGTTTCAACGGGCGCCAATTCCTCCAGCCCTGCCTCCTCCCATTCCTCGATCACGTCTCCCATCTTGTCTTCGTGTCGGGTGGTGGCGCCGAAAAAACGAAACGATACCGGCTCACCGACCACCAGTCCGAACTGCCGTCCCGCCAATTCGGCCTCAGATCCTTCTTCCATCCCAAAGGGAACGACACACAGCGCCTTCACCGGGGGAGCCATGCCGGGCACGGCCGGCATGGCCGACTCGATTCCGATATAGTAGGACCGTTCCGTGCCGCTGCGAATCCGAATCCCCTGACCGCGCCGCGCCAGACCGTAGTAGACACTCCCGTAGGCCACGGCCAGATCGAGAGAATGAGACGAAAGAACTTTCAGTCCTTGTTCCTCAGGTCCCCAGTCCTCTATGATGTTCACGATCCGGCGCTGCAAGGCTTCCGCTTTCATGACGCCGCCGTTGAAAAGAATTGCCGTCGGTTGCACCGGCTTTCCCTGAAGCTCTTTATCTCTCTGGTGCCGGGACAAAAACCAGGCAAGATGCCGGGTAACCGCCGGATCGGACGCATAGGGCAGACCGAGCTCCTTTAAACCCGCCTGACGTTTTTCCGTTGGGCGATCGGATGGAGCGCATTTCGGGAAAAACCCTTCCAGGATCACCCGTCCCAATTCATCTTGCGTCAGTTCGGTTGTGATTGTACCCCCCACAATACTTCGCCCTTTTCCCAGAATCGTCACCGGATGCGAATCTCGCTCCTTGTCTGCAAACAGCGCTTCCTTGGCCTGTCGCGCCGAATGAAGAAGCCCCCGCATTTGCCAGCCGTCAAGCTTGGTCCCTTCCGCCGCCAACCGCTGCCGGATGGCATAGGCCAGGGTAAGATCCATGTTGTCGCCGCCCAGAAGGATATGGTCTCCTACGGCGATGCGTTCGAGAAGCAGCTCCCCCTCCGTTTCGGAAACCAGAATGAGACTAAAATCGGTGGTACCTCCACCGATGTCGCAGACCAGGATGACGTCGCCGACGCGAACCTCGTCTTGCCACCGCCGGGTAGGCCTTTCGATCCACGCGTAGAAAGCCGCCTGGGGCTCCTCCAACAAGGTGACACGAGGAATCCCCGCCTTTTCCGCCGCCCGCACGGTAAGCTCCCTTGCGGTGACATCGAACGATGCCGGGACGGTGACGAGGACTTCCTGCGCCTCCAGAAACAGGTCAGGATTTCCCTCGGCGATGACGTGGTTCCATGCATGACGGATGTGTTCCAGCAGACGGGCTGAGGCGTCAAGAGGCGAAATGTGCTCGACCTCTTCAGGGGCACCCCATGGGAGCAAAGGCGCCGTCCGATCCGCCGCCGTGAAGCTGAGCCATGACTTGGAAGAAGAGATGACCCGCTCCGGCACCTGAGCCCCCCGTTCTCGTGCATACGTACCGACGACGTCTTCCGGCGCCCGGCGCCACGGAAGATCGAAACTCCCCTCGGGGAATTCTTTTTCCTTAACCTCGTAGGAAAAGGAAGGCAGCAAAGAGAGATGCTCCACATTTCCGGGACTTACGACCTGCGGTATCTGCAGAAACCGAATCGGCGTTTCCGGTCCCTCGTCCGTATCCACGTAGGCGACGGCACAGTTCGTAGTGCCCAGATCAATACCGATGATATACCTCGATTCCACCTCGTCCTCCTGATGATCTTTATTGGGGGGCACGGAGAGTTATCGCTCGTTACTGCCCAGTTCGACTTCCGCCGGGGAGACGATTGTCGGCGTCTGTCCTTTTGCTTGGGCCGGAAGATCGATTTGTGTGACTTTCCACCCACAGTGCTGCAATACGCCATGATATGGGGGATTTCCGCTGATGCTGCCGGTCAGTCGAAACGCTGCGGGGTCAAAATCCGCCGGCACGGTCATAGGGTCGCCTTCCGGTTTCGATACGATCGGCGAAAGGGTAATGGTTTCCCGAAGGGCCTCCCGGCAGCGTTCGTGAATCTGCCGCACCGCCGCACCGATTTGGGCGTCGGGATATCCTTTGATGTCCTCTTCCAGAAAATCGATCAGTCTTCCCTTGTTCTGAAGGATCGAAAGCAGCCGGATAGCCCCCGTTTCCTCCGCTTTCCGGTCCTCACCTACGTCGCGCTCTTTGGGAACGACTTTCTTTTCCTCAACTTTGTCACCACGTACCGCCGGCTTGCGTCTGGACCACAAAATGAAAGGCAGAAGCAACATTGCAACCATCACCGCAGCCGCACCAAGCCCCACAGGGACGTAGAACATGGCTTGGCGCCGGAGATCGTCCAGTTGCGCTAGATGCGGGATGATCCGGCTTTGAGCGTCCGCTTCCAGTCCCTCTACAGCCTCGGCAAGCCCCTGAATGGCGGGATCGACCACAGTGGTGATCGCAAGATATGTCCCGGCCAAGAGGATAGACACGGTGATCACAAGGTTTAGCAATAGCAACAACAGAGTCCTTCTCATGGTCAATCTCCCCTTCCTCGATTTGGGCTGCGATAACAACAACATCCGGCGGTCTCATCCCACAAGGGCAGGCCCTCAAAAGACCGTAAATTTACTAATATAAGACTTATTCGGGATTAATCAAGAACCGGGTCTTACCCGGTTCGTGTTTCTCCTCAGAGCCTTATACGTTTATTTAATTGGTCGGGGTTAGAGGATTTGAATGCGCCAATGAAAATGCAAGATCCGATCCTTCAGCCTTCTTCGATTAGAAGGCCGATCTTCCGGACAAATGCTTTCAGATGATCGAGCTGAGGGCCGGTGATGATATCGTACAGGCGGGAATAGTCTATCTCCCAATACTGATGGACAAGTTTCTGAACCTGGCCATTCTGGAAAGACGATTCGACAGGTCTTTATCAATGATACCCGCGTCACCGAGTAACTTGAAACAGCCTGCGTAATCCTCAGGTACCTTGTTTAGTTTCTTCGCTGCCACATGGAGGCATAAGTCAATCGCCGCCTCCGTGGCAACAATGAGCCTGCAGCTGGCAACATCCTGTTGGTCACGTTCACTCAAAAACGCTTCCCTTGAAACGGAGCTGAAAGCCCTTAGCCGATCGACCGATTCCATGATATCTCGAAACTTGCCGTGCACCTTTTCCACATGGAGTGTCATGTCAGCATGGCCTCTTTCAAGTAGCGATGCCTGAGAGGGGCAAAGTCCAAATACTCTCTTGCCACACGGGTCATGAAATCCACCAGGACGGACTCGTTCTTTGAAAAAAGAAGTCTTCCCCTTACCACACTGTAACAAAACGCCAGCGGGGCGTGATTGATCGGCTTGACTTCAGCGGGAAACGCATACCCCAGAACAGCTTCCACTTTGTGCGAAAGGTCGAGTTCAATGTCTAGGTCACTGAAAGATTCGCCAGGGGTCAGGAAGACACCAATATCGATGTCACGAAACACAGGACCGGAAAGAAAAGATCCGTGAAGAAAGGCAAATAAAACGGTAGGCTCTCGTTGCAGGGTCGCCTTTATGGTTTCAATCGCCTGAAGCCGTCTTTCGTCGCATTGTTTTCTGCTATTTTTTGACACGTACTTTTCTATCAATCTCCTCGTTGACAGAGAAAAATATACAATATATGCTAATAGTTGAATTAAAAACGACTCTGCGGAGCTTACTGTTGCATGAAATCTTTTTCTGAAATTAATTCTGTCCTCCAACACCATTTGGACCGTTTGCAAAAGGAATTCCATGTCGCAGAAATCGGTGTTTTTGGCTCTTCTGTGAGAGGCGAACAAAAGGCTAATAGTGATATTGATATTCTTGTAGAATTTTCACGCCCAGTTAGTTTTTTTCTTTTCATGAAATTGGAAACGCACTTGGCAACAATACTTGGCGCCAAAATCGATCTTGTTTCTCGAAAGGCTTTGAAACCGCACATTGGTAGAAGAATTCTTGAGGAAGTACAGTATGTCAGCTGAAAGAGAAATCCGTGACTACCTCGATGACATCGCGGAATCAGTAGAAGACATAAGATCTTTCACAGAGGGATTATCTTTTGATGATTTTGTTACAGACAAGAAAACGATCAATGCGGTTGTTCGCAGCCTTGAAATTATTGGAGAAGCAGCCAAGAAAATTCCATTAGAAATCCGAGCCTCACACCCCGCAATACCTTGGCAAGAAATTGCCGGAATGCGTAATAAATTGATTCATGATTACTTCGGTGTTGATTTGGAAATTGTCTGGGAAACCATACAGAACAGTCTCCAAGACCTTTACAACGCCATAGGTGACATCAAGTCGACTCTGGACAACTGACCTTCTTTTTCGGAAAACAGAAACTGTGATGTAAGCTACTATAGGTGATAGAGCTTCACCGGCCCGGTAGGAGTGAGGTTCCAAAAGGCTACAAATAGGCTACAAAAACCGGAAAAACAACAAAAACGGTGGGAAATCATATTCGATAATCCGCGATTTTACTTACCTTTTTTGGTCGGGGCGAGAGGATTTGAACCTCCGACCCCCTGAACCCCATTCATTCTATTTTCCAAAAACCATCCACCCTAACCAACTCTAATCATTACACAATTTCGAGCGCCTGGTTTTCAAGCCCTTCTGTGCATGGTGTGCATAATGTGCATGATGTCGTATAGTTAGCATGCTGTCGGCTGGGAAGGATACAAATAGGATACAAAATCGCTAAAGTCCCCTACAATCGGCACCTCCGGGCACTTAAGCTCATATCAGACTGAAATTATACAATATTTAACAACGCGTTCATGGGTAAAGGCATTGGACTTCACACGAAGCTGTTATAACGCCTCCTGTTGTGCAAACTGTTCCGAGCGTGTTTGATCGCCAATCCCCATTAAAAGCGCTCGCACGGAAATATCTTCATCAAGATCATCCCAATGCAGGCCTGTACCTCCACCACTAATTACGAAATTTCTACGCTGAGCCTCTGTCGCTCTCAGGAGACGGGGAAAATACGCTAAAGGTACCCCCATCTTACGCCCATCGGCTAGTTCTACCCACATCGTATCGGACTCAAAACTAAGCTTCTTGGCCAACGGTTCAGATATTAAAGTGTTCATACCAGTACCTCTCAATGGCATCTTTGTTTTCTTCTATCACGGTTATCAATTCACGCAGTTCGCTCGAAGACATCGCATATGATTCCGCGAGAAAAACCTGAGGAACCAACCAGAATTTAGCCACAGCCTCACCTTTTCGCACATGAATATGTAGTGGCTCTCTTGGATTTCCCTCATTCGAATAGAAAAAGAATCGATACCCTTTATGTCTGAAAACAACGGGCATGGTTTAAATTACCTTTTACCCTGCAAAAAGTCCAGCTTTTTGAACTATTAAGGTCAAACCGACCCTTGATCTTATCCTTATTCACCAATCTCATATCCAATGGCCTTGTAGCCACCCATTCTTCTCTCATACATCCTGGCTGCAATGGGGATGTTTACATCCAAATAATCATAAATGACTACTTCCTTTTTAGAATCGTGAAGACGATGGAGCCGACTCGCTCTCGCGGTTTCTTGGACAATACGCTAAGCTTGGCACAAAAAAAGGGCCGACATTCTCGGCCAGCCCTTCATTTGGTAGAATTTTTGGTCGGGGCGAGAGGATTTGAACCTCCGACCCCCTGAACCCCATTCAGGTGCGCTTCCAGACTGCGCTACGCCCCGACTTGTATGACTTCGGTTGCTTTCTAACACTTTACCCGCGTGGTGTCAATATGGATTAGGTACCGGCCAACCCCCCTATTTAACGTCAAATCTTTGCAATCCCAAGGACAGCATGCTAATGTTTCCATCAGTATGGAAAGAACATTGATCAAACCCGCCGCGCTGAAACCCGGGGACACGATCGGCATCGCGGCTCCCGCCTCTCCTTTTGATGAAAAAGCCTTTGAAGAAGGGGTTCAGCTCCTGAAATCCATGGGATTTGATGTGAAGGTCTCGAAAGGGGTCTTTAAAAGAAACGGGTACTTGGCCGGTTCGGACCCGGAACGGGCCGATCTCCTGATGGGTCTCTTTCAAGACACTTCGATCCGTGCAGTCTTTTGTGCCCGGGGAGGGTTCGGGTCTATGAAAATCTTGCCCCTGCTGGACTTTCAGGTCATCCGAGACAATCCGAAGATCCTGGTTGGTTTCAGTGACATTACCGCCCTCTCTTTGGCGGTTTATCATCGGTGCGGTCTGGTGTCGCTCCACGGTCCGTTGGTCACCACACTCAGAAAGGGTTCTGAAAAAACCGTGGATGCACTGCAGTCTGCCGTATCCTCTACAAAGCCGCCGGTCCTGAAACCCTCTCGGCCCTATGTAGTAAAGTCCGGACAAGCCTCAGGGCCTGTCCTGGGAGGAAATCTGGCCACACTGACGCATCTGATGGGAACCCCTTACGAACCTTCCCTTGAGGGGGCGCTCCTGTTTCTCGAGGACTGCAAGGAGCCGCCATACCGCATCGATCGGATGATGTCCCAATTACGTCTCGCCGGCCGACTGGAAAAGATATCCGGTATCATCCTGGGAACATTTGAGGACTGCGGGATCTTAGATGAAGTGTACAGCATTATCGATAAGGCTTTTTCTCAAAAGGAGGTACCCATCCTGGGCGGATTCGATTTCGGCCACGGCCCGGAAAACGTGGCCCTCCCCATTGGGCCTCAAGCCGTCCTGGACACCGGTGAACCACACTTGCGCTTTGCAGAAAGCGCCCTGGGGGCGTCGGCATCGTGAATCATGTCCGCCAGTGTATGCAAGATGCAGTGGGTCAAGGGGTTTTTCCGGGTGCGGTCCTCCTGGTGGCGGAAAATGATCATATGGTTCTGTTGGAAGCTTTCGGACAGGCGCGTCTCTATCCCTCTGAAAGACCCATGAGGGTAGATACGGTCTTCGATCTGGCCTCTTTAACCAAACCGCTGGCCACCACTTTGTCCGCGATGATCCTTGTTCAAAACGGGGCTATTGAATTGGACCAGAAACTGGCCGAGGTCATCTCCGATTTTACCCCGACGGAGAAAAGGAATATTACCATACGGGAGCTGCTCTCCCACGCTTCGGGTCTCCCTGCCTACCGTCCCTTTTATGAAGAATTGAGAGATTTGGGTCGGACGCAGGCAAAGCGCGCCTTGCGCCAAAAGTTGCTCGATGAGCCCCTGGCCTATGAGCCGGGTGGGACATGTCTGTACAGCGATCTGGGTTTTATGATCCTCGAATGGGCGATCGAGGTCGCATCCGGGCGGAAACTCAACGAGTTTACGTCTGAAGAGGTGTACACGCCGTTCGGCTTGCATTCGCTTTTTTTCAACGCCCTCCCCCGTCGCAAAAAGGCTCCCTATGCTGCAACCGAGGACTGTCCTTGGCGTGGGAAGATCCTGGAAGGCGAGGTGCATGACGATAACGCCTACGTCGTGGGCGGTGTGGCCGGTCACGCCGGCCTCTTCGGGACGGCCCAATCGGTATACCGGCTTTTGCTCGTATTGCTCCATACCTATCGGGGAACCCTTCGCGACGGGATCTTTAGCCCGGAAACAGTCGAAGCGTTTTTCACGCGTCAATATCCTTCACACACCTGGGCCCTCGGCTTTGACACCCCATCCCCGTCAGATTCGAGCAGCGGACGGCATTTTTCCGAACGAAGCGTGGGACACCTGGGGTTCACGGGCACCTCGTTCTGGATGGACCTGGACAAACAGGTGGTGGTCGTGTTGCTCACTAACCGGGTTCATCCGGGGCGAAACAATGACCGAATCAAGCGGTTTCGGCCTCTTCTTCATGACACCGTGATGAAAACCCTGCAGGCGTAATACCCGCCTTGCCAAATACCCGACAAAAATGATATCAATCCACACGCTATGAAATCCGTGACCGACGACCCGAAAACTCGAAAAGAGATTGAGGCCCTCCGCGACAAGATCGACGGAATCGACGAAGAACTGGTCTCCCTTTTGGCGAAGCGCCAACGGGAAGTCGCCAGAATTGTTTCTTTGAAAAGGAAACATGGAATTCCCGTCTATCATCCGGCTCGTGAAGAAGATCTTATTTCCAACCGGCTTCGCCAGGCCCGGGAAGTAGGTCTGGATCCGGGTTTTGTGGAAGACTTGTACCGGCTGATCTTGCGACAGTCCCGTGTCAAGCAGACCGCCCACATGGCACAAAAAGGGATTCATGCCGGCGACACGGCGTTGATCGTGGGCGGCCGGGGAGAAATGGGCCAATACTTCCGCCGGTGGTTCGAGGCTGCCGGATACATGGTGCGGGTCTTGGGTCGTCAGGATTGGTCTCGGGTGGATGAGCTATGTCGCGGCGTCGATCTCGCCCTGATCAGCGTCCCCATCGACATCACCACCCAGGTAATCGCAAAGCTGGGCCCTCACCTACCTGCAAGGTGCGTCCTGGCTGATATTACCAGTATCAAGGCGGCGCCCTTGACGGCAATGCTGCAGGCTCACCCGGGGCCTGTGGTAGGATTGCACCCCCTGTTCGGTCCCACCCCCTCAACCATGGACAAGCAGATCG